>Ga0207675_100004020_pt1 | contig 14264 bp, 11 predicted proteins | sample KBSSwiS42_FD_184305 | JGI IMG/M metagenome (GOLD analysis project Ga0207675, IMG submission 184305) | Switchgrass rhizosphere microbial communities from Kellogg Biological Station, Michigan, USA - KBS Switchgrass S4-2 (SPAdes) (version 2) | ecosystem: Host-associated > Plants > Roots >... | reverse complement strand
TCAGGAAGATCGTCGACATCGTGTCGAACCTCCACGCGCTTGGTTCCTCGCAGGCTTGTGTTAACTGCGAGTTCTCAACCGCTGCTACCAATCCAGCCACTACCAACGAAGCCAGGATCGGTGAGATCAGCCACTTGCCGCCCGAAGACAAAAAACGCGGCATGAGGAGCAGCCATAGGTAGTAGATCAAGAACGCAAAAACAGTCGCACCTATCCAACTCATGCGACTGAAGCTGCGAACGCGTGCTTTGGCGGCCATGCACCGAACCCCAGCCGCTCCTTGAATCCCGGATCCGCCAGGTTGCTCAATTTGAAAAAAGAGAGTTGCGCTAAAGGTCAAGTCGCTTAAGTAAAACGCCGAATAATTCACCCGCGCTGGCTGACGGGCTTGGACTCCCAAATTAAGAGCTACAACCAGGCTCAGTGCAGCGAACAAGCGCACCCACCATGAGCTAAGCGGCGGATACGAGGACGAAGTTATCTTGTTAGCGTTAGGACCGTTAAAGTCGGTACTTCTGCCCATGTGAAATCTCCCGGGGAAAAAAGGCCATCACGCGTTTGAGCTGCGTGAGAGGAAGAAGGGCGAGCGGCGAAATTCTGTTACGGGAGTCGTCAACGCCCGACGTATCATCAGGACGTCGCCATTAACAGAACTGAATAACCTAAATTCGCAAGGACTCAGGATCGAGCCTGTGGTAACGAGCTTACGCAAAAGTTTACGGGGAGTTGATAACACATTCCCGCAGACTTTCCCTCTCAATACCTTTTGGCAATATCGTTCTGATGTTGTTTTCTGTGGGAGCCGAACCGTACGGATTAATAAAGCACCTCTTTTAAGAATTGCGCCGTGGCGGGTACTTCCGAGTCCAGTCACGACAGTGGGTCGAAAGACAACATTATCTCGTGGCATGTTCGAATCTCCCGGGAGTAAATGAAATGATCTGGGTTTCGAAAAGTGGTTCGAAGGTTCGGTCGCTTAAACTCGGATTTCTTCAGAACCGTCGAGCCGGTCTTGTCGATTTCGCCTGAAATGCGGATGTGGCCCCGGAGAGTGGTATCGCGATCGAAGGTATAAAGAGTAATTGTGTCTCCCTCGCGAGCACTTCGGATGAAATCGGAGATTGCCTCCTTGACCTTTCCGAAGATATTCGCGGTGCCACCGGCGCCGTGCATGGAAGCGGAAGTGTCAAGCACGAAAATCCAGTCCACACTACCGCGGTCGACCTGTCCGATAGTTGGCGGGCAACCGGCGACGAGGGCAAGCAAAACACAAATATAGCGGGCAATTCTGAGAAGATATCTCGAATGAGGGTTTTCGCGATCGTGAATAGCCGCGGGGACTCTTATTGGAAACACAGGCACCCTTTGATTTGATAGTTTTCAGAGGCTGAAACGAAGACGTACCGCGGCTGTCAGACAGGTTGCGCTTAAAACCACCCTAATCGACGCCTGAGGTATACCGATTTTCGCACAGCGGACACAGTTCTCTATTTACTATGGAATTTCGTTCGAAACATTACAGGCGAGAAAAAGCTCCAACATTCAATTAGTGAGATGGGACTATCCGGCCGTATCGCTTGGCGGATGTTGCGGACAATTACTGAAATGGAATAGCTCGTTTTTCATAAGTAGTAGGCTCCCGCTGAATAAGGGAAAGTATGACGAGATCTGAGCACCATAAACCCGCACCTCGCAATTCGGGGCAAATGCCACAGGCTAGGACAGGAATCCGTGGCGAGATCCGCTAGATAAATCGACCGAACCTCTTCGCCAATCCACAAAGTGTCAGGTGAGGAATAAGCAGTGAATAAAAGATGGTGGAGTTGGTCTACGAAAAGACTGGCCGCGGCAGTCGTTATCGTCGCGTCTATTGTCGTGCAAGCCTGTAGTTCAGGCGCCTCAAATACTTCGAAGTCAGCAAACAGTCGAAACCTGAATAAGACCGAAACGGCCGCGACGTCGGACCAGTGTGATCCGAACTATTCCGGCTGCGTGCCGATCGCGAGCGATGTTGATTGTGCAGGCGGGAGCGGTAATGGACCTGCGTATGTGAAAGGCCCAGTGAAAGTCATCGGCAAAGACATCTACCGGTTAGACAGGGACGGCGATGGAATAGGATGCGAATAGCTCAGGTTCGGTAAAACGACAGCAGTAGGCGTATCGGATCGCCAGCAGTATCCTTGAGGTTTATGTTTCAAGAATTCCATTGGCAGCCAAGTTGATCCGAACTGCTCTCTATTTGACGTCGAGGCATTCAGGAACCAAAACCGTCTCATTGAGTAGCCTTACGATTTCAACTTCCGTTACTGATTGACCAGTCGTGCGCTTTAATTCCTTGCGGATTGCTGTAACTACATTGTCAGAACGTAGAACCTTCGCCAAAGACTTTGGTGACGTAGCTCTCTTTGCCTGCCACAATGCATCGATTTGCCGGCGCTTCAGCGACTCCCTGGTGAGGTAATACAGTTGGTTCGCTTTTTGAGCCAATGTGTGTTCATTCAAAAGATCTACGTCTAAAGCGAGGTCGACGACAATAGGTAGACCTCCAGTAATGTGATAGACCTGCCAAACTACGCCGCTAGTAAGAATGACCCATTCTACTCCTTCGTTTACTGCGTAGGTCTCGACTTGACGAAGGTGCTTGGCGGCTAATTTCGTAGTTACGCGTTTCACCTCGAGAAAGGCAATCAATTCTTTGTCAATCCGAATTCCATAATCGGCAAATTCACCTTTAACCCGGTACTCGGTGGTTAACTCCGAGTACTTATCGAAACCGAATCCCTCACAGAGCATGTCCGTCACCAAAAGACGTGTATCACCTTCATTAGCATCGCGAGCAACAAGATCAGTCAACGGTTTAGCGAACTTCTTTATAGCCCCTCTCATACGTTCGCGTGCTGCTGTTTCCCATTTTGGAGCAGCGGTTGAAGGCTTCGGTTTGGAATTCTCCAGTACCGGGTGTTGATCGTTAGTCGAGATTACTGAAGTGGACGCGGGAGTTTCGTTCATAATCTATGCACAATGGAAATCACCGATGAAACATTACAAGAAGGTGAACTACGACGCATCCGTTGAGAGTAGCGGAAGATAGAGTATCTAATTGGCGACAGCGAATGAGTACTCTTCGCTGGAACTCGCGGAGCCGTCAGCAGCAATGCCAGTCAGGTTTATCTGATATTGTCCCCTTCTAAGCATCTGAGTTGGAAGTCTTAGTCGAATCGTATATCGACCATCACTCTCCGCTTGAAGATTAGGAACGGTGAATGATTCACGATCGCCTAACCGTTGAACTCTTGCCTTGTACATTGGGTAGCGCTCGTTCCGTATCCAGGGAAGATGCAGTTCTATCAAACGAATTTCGGCGGATATTCTTAATTCGACTTGCTGTTCGACACTTCTGACCGCAACAGGTCTCAGATCGAATGAAGTCATTTGTGGAGGAACCTCGCGCAGGCTCGTGGGAGAGTTAAGCTGGGCCAGTTCCTGCTCGATAGCCAAATGCTTCCGTTCCTCCGTTCGGGTGTTTAGCCACACGATCGCGAGCACTACCGCAATCACGATTGTTACTGCAATCGGAACAACGAAACGAGGTTTGAATCGTAGCCACATCCAGAATCGACTCCAGATAGATACCTTAGGTGCGGGGAGATGAGGTGCTCTTGCCTCCCTGACTGCCCAATCTTTTATCGCGCTAGTGATTCTTAGTTTACGTCGCTGTTCCTCTGTTTGAGCATAACGTGAAAGAAATCTCTCTTTTTCTTCCGGGCTAAGACTATCTTCTAAATAGTCATCAATTAGATCCTGTTCGACTGCAAGCACTCTCTCCCTAGTCGGAGAGTCTGTTAAAAACAAGCCCTCAATTCTCTCGCGATCTTCGTCGGCAAGCTTGCCCAATAGAAACTCACGCAATGACGCGTCAGTCACCGATTCTTCCTTCATGGGCAATACTCCGGTCGTCGCCATTCACCTACAATGAAATTTCGCGTGATCCGTTTCATTTTCGCTGAGCCTTACTTTTAAGACAGCGTTCAATACATCCCTGAAGAGATACACGAATCCGATAGACCTTAACTCTCAGATTTTCTACGGATATCCCGAACTGCTGCGCCAGTTCACTGCGATGATCGATCTTAGCCTGCTTTTCTTTGGCATAATAATCCACAATCAACTTCCGATTTTCAGCGCTAAGCTTTTTCAGACACAAACGCAGACATTCCTCCATGTCTTCGGGGTCATCTTCAGCGCTTTCGGTTGTTGTTGGCCCCCGCAATTCAGGCTCTTCCAAGGAGACTTGAGTTTTGGCCTTCTTCAGATCTTCCTTGACCAAATTCTTCGCCACGGCGCGAAAATAGAGTCGCGGATCGCCTACGTAAATCGGCCGTACTTCGTCTACTTTCTTCGCAACGCGATCGAAGACTTCGTCAGTCAATCCTTCGGGATCGGTACAGCCTCTAAAAATGAATATCTTCGCGAGATCGTGACGAAGCTGAACATACATAGTCGCAGCGACCCCACGATCAGGATTGAGCCAGGAGAGAATCTCCTCGAAGCTTTCGGGTGGAATTGCCGAATCTCGGGCCATCTATTCGTCGGATTCCATTTAGGTGAACTGTGCCGGGCGAATCCGCCGCCTTCGCCTTTGATAGACCAGCAGAGCCGTTGCAATCAAAATGAATAAGAACAAGAGCACTAAGGCGGGTCGAAGCCAAGTGTAGCGGTGAACGACAATACGGTTCGTGTAGTCACCCTGCACTACAAATCCGGCCCAATAATATGGCAAACTCCACTGCTTCTCTCGCATCATCTTCAGCTTGGCGGATCGAAGCGCGGCGGAGGGTGTCATGCCCTTCTGTAGCATGCCCTCGTAGAAATCAGCCATTAAAGCAGCCGTCGCTCGATCGTCCACCTTCCAAAGGCTGGCGACGACACTCTTCGCTCCCGCAGACATGAAACTATGGGTTAGACCAACCAGCCCTTCCCCCTTTATGTCTTTTCCTAGAGCAGTCTGACACGCACTCAATACAGTTAGCTCAGCAGATAGATCCAAACTGTAGATGTCCGGCAATGTCATTAAGCCATCTGTCTTCGCACCGTGAGGATCCGACATTGTGAGAACAATGCTGGATAGTTCGGGGTGTTCGCCATCAAGAAAACCATGAGTGGCGAAGTGGACGATCTGAGCTCGACTAACTTCCGAACTCATAGCAGTTTCACGGCTCGCGTCAAACCCCTTGGCCACCAGCGTCGTGCCCCAGGGCGCCACCGCGGAAATTGCATCAGCCTCTTCGGAGGCGTGAGCGAGACGAGGGAACTCTAAATCTTTAATCGTCTGTTCCCCGGCCTGGTCCACATTTTGATCAGCTGCAGCTTTAGCGATCGCGGGAGATAATGCTTCGCTCTGGACCCGCTCATCACTCGGGCCGAAAACCGGGTCGGCAATTATCGCAACAAGCTTGCCCGATGATCCCTTATGATTCTGTGCGCCACGGATTGCGACTAGTGTCGAAGCAGATGGCAACACCACGACTTCATTCGTTTCTACTAAGAGGGTTTTTAACTTTACGGTTGGAGCCGCCGTTTGCGCCGATGGCATCGGCAACGCATCGAAAGGAATGTACTGCAACGCTCCGTCCGTTACGACAACAAGCCTTCGGTTTCCCAGTTTCTCGGCCACGGGTCCCAGCAGCATTCGGCTCATCTTGCTGGCCTTTTCAAAATAAAGATTGTCGGCTGCTGCAACGTTAGCCTGATAATCCTTATCGTTTTGATTATCACTTCCCTGACGCGCCGTGATCACGTTATAGAATTCACGTGCGGCATCTTCAATGTCCTTGCGGGCCGGCAGTGTATAGCTGTCTACAGAGTTGGATGTTACTGCCCACAAATAACTATGGTCGTCCCCTAGCGCGTACTCCAATAACATTGTGTCACTGTCTTGCAACTCCTTTTGAATACGTTCCAAGTCCACAGGCGCAAACTGTTCAAAAGAAAATAGGCGAGGATTCTGGTCCCTTAGCTTCGCCTTAACGGCCTGATACTCGGATCTGAGTCCCGCTATCTGAGTCGCCACTTCGGTGAGCTCGGTTGAATCTTTTCCACTCAAAGAGAGAGTCAGTTGATATTCAGCCTGCGATCGAAGCAAGCCTCTCAACCTGCGCTCATTCTCGACAAGTTCCCTGGCAGCTCCCACACGTATACCGACACGCGATTCACTGAGAAGATCGAGAAGTAAGCGAGCTCGACGCTGCTCACTTACCGAAAAAGCTTCGGCGGCAAACCTCTCTTTGGGCCGCGACCTATCGAGCTGCATCAGAATTTCTATACACAAGTCGTAATGCCTTCCAACGGCGGAAAAGTAGGACGCCCGGAAATCCGGGCTTCCCACATTCTCGCGCACATCCTCGATTAGTTTGAAAGATTTCTTAATAAGAGACAGCGCAATTACATGAAATCCAAGCGCCTCATTAGCACGGGCGAGGTTATAAAGCGTAGAAATCGTCATGGCCTTGTCGCCCATCCTCTCGCTCAAGGAAAATGCCTGAGTGAATACGTCCAATGCCTTTTGCTTTTCCCCGAGTCGAAGAAAGAAGTCGCCATGAGAATTCAAAGCCACTGCTTCTCCACGGAAATCGCCAACACTCTTAAAAACGTCCTGTAAATTCTGGTACTGTTTCAATGCTAGTTCATGACGTCCCTGGACACCGTAAATCGTTGCGATTCCGTTAAGTGCATAGGCTTCGATGCGAAGCTTCCCAGTCGCGCGGCTAAACTTCAAACAACGTTCGTAAGATGCGAGCGATTGATCCAGATTCCCGCCAAGGAACTGCGACGAAGCGATGGCGCATGTAGTGCCTGACACTGCATCCAAGGCACCCGTCTTTTTAAAGAGTGTTAACGCGCTGTTAAAGTAAGAGAGAGCGTTTGAGTACTCATTCAGAGCCTCATAAGCTTGCCCTATAGCGTTGAGCACGACGGCTTCACTGTAGTGATCTCCAATGGCGCGAAAGATGTCTCCCGCTTTGTCATGCATTTCAATCGCGCGGATCGGATCCTGCTTCGAAGAAAGCCACAGTCCCAGCGCAGTCAACGCGAGCCCTTCACCCCTCTTGTCGTTTATTTCGCGATATAGTTCCAAAGCGCGCGAAATCTCTGCTACTGCTTTGTCAGTTTCGCCTATGGTTCCAAGTATGTAGCTTTTGAGGAGGCGCGCTCTCGCTTCACCTTTCCGATCATTCTGGAGGACGTTGAGCGCGTTCTCGAGGTACGTCGAGGCCTTTAAAAAATCACCTTTTGCGTAACGGACTTCAGCCAAGCTGGTAAGTGCTTCACCGTAAACATTCGTAGCGATGGCGGTGCGATCAGCCTCATGACGTTTCAAGAGATCGAGAGCCTGAGTCACCTGCTTCTCCGCGAGATCGTTATTTCCAAGGTAAGACTGGAGACGACCCATCTGACTTAATGCTGTCGCTTGCACCAGCCAGTCACCAGTCTTTTGAGCGAGCGCTTCAGCGTTCTGATATCGCCTGAGGGCCTGCGCATATTCGCTCGAAAGAAAGTAGACGTCGCCCGCTTTTAGTATCGCCTCTGAAGCACTTGAAAGATCGGAAATGGATGTCCAGAGCAGCGCAGCTTTCTCATACTGGTCTATCGCCTCGCGAAGAGAGGCTGCTGTCCAGTCTGCGCGCAATGAATCACCACGCGCTAATGCCTGTTGAGCCTCGCTGTCCTTTGGATCCGGTGACGTCACAGTCGTTTGAGATTGAACCTTTATATATTGTGCGGTTGTTTCGCTCGTGGTCGAAGCGGTTTCGCCCACACCAGAAACGGCTATCAAAAGCCCTATGCAGAAGCACATCAACAAAATGCTTAAGAGTTCTTCTGTTTTGAATCTGCGTATTCTTGCTGGCAACATTTGGAAGCTCAGTTTCCTTCTGGAAACCATGTCTGTGAGACCTGATACGGGAAGCGCCCGCTTATCACGGTTAGTGGGACTGAACGGACGCTCTATTTATCACGATGTCCGTAGATAATCAACGAGTGTAACTGAGCAATAATGATCTCAATCTCTAGACAAAGAGGTGTTTAGAGAAGGTAGCCCTAACGAGCTACCTTCTCCGCGGCGGTAAAAACACCCGCTTACCTTCCGTCTCGCATTGAGCGACCATAACGACCTGAGAGTCCTCGGGACTTGGTAGACCCCTCTCGCCAATCAATAAAGAGACCGATTCTGGTACTTGGCGCTTTTCGACCAGTTGTACGCAAGGAACCCTGCCCTTGCTTACCTGTCAGGTTCTTCACCATCGCTTCATGTTGCACATTCAAAGGCATTTCATCTCTCCTTATCACTTACAGTGCAAGGTGCCGCAGTCACCCAACACAAGTACATCGAATCGGGCGTGATCTCGTCGCTCGAGCGAATCCCGCCTGCAGCCGATATGTTCCTAACCTCGAAGCAAAATCGTTTGCTGAATGGTTTTAATTGTGGTGACTTCCACAATTACCTTTGCTTTCACCGGATTTGGCGAAAACACCGGTAAGTGTGGATCGGTTTCGATTCGAGGAAACCGATCTCGTTCAGTGATTCCGTTTCTAACGAAGAGCTCAATTCCACGTGATCGCGGCATCTTCGTGAGGGCAAGTTCCGCTCTGGCAGACTTAAATGCGTCTCTGATGGATTTGCCGAACGCGAGCGCGCGATAGAAGGCTCCCGCAAACGCCACACTCGCTTTGTCTCCGATCGGTCTGGCGGCGCCGATAGAATAGTCAACGACTTCAGAGATCGAGTGCGCTTGCGTCTTAGTAAAACAGGCGTTCAGCAGAACCAGTCGCACATGTTTGTTATAAAGAGCGAAGACATCTATCAGCCCCTGTTGATCGACTGCCTGGGCTCGGCCATGCGGTCCATGAAGAAGGAATCTTTGACTTTTGCTTCCGTGTCCGCTGAAGTGAACGATGTGTGGTTCATACATCAACAACAACCTTTGCAAATCGATTGGCCTTACAGCGCCATGATCGTGCAATTCGAACTTCTCGCGGTAGGGACCCTCCTGAATTCGATCAAAGATCTCCCGGGCCTCTTCAGCCACCAAAATCCGGCCGGTACTCCATGGATTCGCGGATAGAACTAGTATTCGAATCTTTTCTGTCATCTGCATTCTCCTGCAATGGGCCGAATCCCAACTTGAGAGATATCGGCGCAGTTCGTGAAATCCCTTCACTTGGATATGGCGCGGAGATCAGTAGAAACCCGTCAAAAAGAGAGGGAAAATCTTCGACGATAGGCACGTGTACACAGTCCATTCGTAATGCACATTCCGAATGCTTTCCTGTTTAGAGAACTCACTCGGGGTTGACGCCCGCGGAACTTGCCTAACGTTCTGTGCTACCCCTTCACGAGGTCTCCGGTTTTGCATACAATCAGGACCACTAAAGCCACTCGGCTCATCTGATCTCGTTACGTGCAGACAATGCCGTAAGAATCTGTCTGGAATCCTTTGGAATGGCTTAGGGTCTTATTAGTAATCGTCTTAGGACAGGAATTATGAATATAGAAGACGATCACGTATTTGAGTTTGGACCGTTTGTTCTGGATCCTTTCGCACAAGCGTTGGCCAGAGACGGTCGAGATATCCCGTTAGCGCCAAAAGCGTTTGCAGTGTTGTTAGTGCTCGTTAGAAACGCCGGACGTTTAGTCACAAAGGACGAGTTTATTCAAGAAGTATGGCCAGACGTGTTTGTTGAAGAGCAAAACGTTTCCTTGAACATTCACCTGGCGAGGAAAGCGGTTGGCGACGATAAGGATAATCCCACGTATATAGCTACAGTGGCGCGGAGGGGTTATCGGTTCGTAGCGCCTGTCATTAAGAAGGATCGAGCAGCATCCTGGGCAAATGCAGGTGGAGTCGCATTTGAGACTCACTTGGAAGTCCCTGCCATCACGGCCACCGCGATTACTGACGACGCAACCTCATACGGGGCTGCAGCTTTACCTCGGGGCACAATCTCGTTGCGATTCCTTCGGTCAGCGCTAGCCGAAGATGGCTGGTTTCTTCTGACAAGTTGCACCCTGTATGCGCTTTTGTATGCGATTGCCCTGTTTGTCGAAGTGGCATACCAGTTTAATTCCTACGCTTCTTCAGCGGTTCGAGTTGCTCCGTTCGTTTTTCTGTGGATCTGGACAACATCCCTGGCGGGCCTGCTCGTGTGCAAACTTTTAACGTCGACTGGACGGATATACAGCTTGCCCTTGGCGATCTCGTTATTTGTGTTATCGGGAGTGGTTCTTTACGTGTCGATGGGATGGATCCTGCCGAACGTACCAATTACCAAGGCGTTATTTCACACATACTCGGCACACGGCGCATATCTCAAAAGCATCTCTCACTTCTTTTCCCTAGCTGTGATTTTTTTGGTCGTGCCTTATCACTTTGTCGTCGCTGCTCGCACTCAAATCCTGTTGGGCAGCGCGTCCCAAATTCGGAAGCTTTTGACTGGCGAGAGATTTGGAACTGCGCCACAAGGTACTGTGTTCCTGCGTCTTAAGTGGCTAGGCGTGATGCTGACGATTGCGGCTGTTGCATCGATAGCGGCGACGGCACATCTCATGGACAATCTTGTTTCTACCGAATATACGAGCATGTTTACTCAGTTGTTACAGTGGCGCCTGGTCCTTTACTTCTCACTAGGGGTAATCTGTCTGTTGTGGTATTCCCGATCTTTGAATGCTATTAAGATCGCCTCGTTAGAGATGGACCGCTTAACCCAGGAGGCGAGATAAAGGCTATCGATGTTTGAATTGACCTAACGCAACGAGAATATCGGTCTTACCGCGCACTATGGCTACCTGGTTTTCTTTGTACCTACTGGTTCTAGAATCGACTTTTGCTTCCATCGTCTTAAGAAACTCCTTGAGGCTCACCAAATGGTCACCCACGAAGCCTTGTTGGGGACTGTTGGAAGTTTCATTCCTTGCGATTTCCAACTCGTTAACAGGTGAAACCGACCAAACAATCCAGAAGTTTTCCGCGCCAGCCGGCCCGCGGAAGGTAATCCAATCGGATTGCACTGTTTGATTCGCCCCAACCGACGCCGAGCCATTATTTGTTGCTCTATTGGGGTAGATCATTTTGAAGCTCGCCGCGTCAGGCTCGGGTGGCCCCTCGTTGAAAATGTACAGGTAACCAGATTCAGTCGTAGAGACGTTGAGCTGAAACCTATCGCTACTCTCAAAGATCGCGTCACCATTGGACTTGAATGGAGTCTCATATTCCTTCTCGTCGCGTATCCTTTGCACCATCAACCAGTACTTGAACGACTTGCTTGGCGGCGGGACTGGCGGGCGAACAACGTACTTGTAGATTCCGTATGACAATAAGGCAAGGATTAAAGTGGCCCCGAAGATAACGAGTGATTTCGTTAACGGCGGTCGCGGCGGCAGGTGATTTACCGTTTCGCGTTTACCATCGAGCAAAGCCTTCGCCAAATCATCGCCAAAATGCTTCGCATCTTGATAGCGGTCGTTCGGCTCGAACGAGAGCGCTCGGGTTAGTACACGACGCGCGTTTTTTGTGAGACCCGAGGGGAGATCCGGTGCGTTTATGGGTCGGTCTTGGGACGCGACCGGTGGTCGTTTCCCGGTGACCATTTCACATGCGACAACTGCCATCGAATAAATGTCGCTCGCAGCCGTGATCCTTTCTCCTTCGCGCAGTTGTTCAGGAGATATATATGCGATCGTTCCGATAGCAACAGTGTTAACCGTGCTCGTGGCAGCGACAGGATCCCGTAGTTTGGCGATGCCAAAATCTAGAATCTTGACGACCTCTTTGTCATCACTAAGCAACTGAATCATGATGTTTTCAGGCTTCAGATCACGATGAAGAACACCTTTGTTGTGAATGTGACCGAGTGCAGCGCCAATCTGTTTCAAGATCGCCGCCGCACGTTTTACGTCCATTCCATCGCTAAAAATTTGTGATCGCAGAGTCACACCATCGATATACTGCATAGCGACATAGGGTTTGCCATCTGTCACTGTCCCAGCTCCGAACACACTCATGAAGTCGATACCGCGCGGGCGCAGCAGGCTGGCGCGCTCCACGACGCCGCTCGGCGGCACGCCGCGCTCGCTGAGCGCACGAGCCACCGCCTGGCCCAGCGCGACCGGGTTGGAGCGGCGCAGGGCGTGCGCCAGCTCTGCGCGCTGCGAAGGCGCGGCGGCTTCGAACAAGCAGTCGATCTCGCGCGAGGAGCCGAACGCGATGGCGTCGAAGTCGCGACCCAGGATGCGCCCGAGCAGCGCGCGGGGGCGGCTGTCCGGCGAGTCGTCGCCACCCAGCACCCGCACGTTGGCGCCGCGCCCGACGGCGGCCGCTACCAGCCGCGGGTCACAAGACAACGCGGCCACGCCCAGGGTTCGCCCCGAAAAAGAGGCCGCAGACAGCGCTTCCAACAAGGACGGACCGCTCGGTTCGTCGCCGACGATCGTCGGACGGAGGCCGATCTCGGCCAGCGCGGCGCGGGTCTTGCTGCCGGCGGCGGCGATACGGGCGCGCGACAGAGCGCGCAGCACTTCATCCTCGCGGCCGCGCTGGTGCGCGAACTCCACCAACACCCGCACGCCCTGGCCGGTGAGGAACAGCACGTCGTCGAACGCGCCCTCGATCAGCTCCGAGATCCAGGATTCGAGCGAGCGCGTCGAACCGGAGGCGGCGAGCTCGAAGCGCTGCACGTCGGCACCGACGTCGCGCAGGTGGCGCGCTACGCTGTCCAGGTCCGAGGGACCAAACAAAAGAATACGCCGTTCGGCGAGCAGTCGATCACCACTCATCGCTAACCTTAGCGAGTCACGAGAGACTCGGTTCTTGTCGACTTTTGCGGAGCACCGAGGTGCGCTCCAGGCGTGAAGTCGACTCCTGAGTAATGACCTCCGCTCCGAGTTGGGTCAACGCAGATTCACCCTCGAGAATGATGAAAAATGGCCCAAGATCGCGAGCAGATCGCGTTCCGAAACGGTCACGAAAAGTCTTGAAACAAGTGAGAAACGTCACTTCAACTGGCAATGATTGAGAAACTGTCCGGCAACGTTCGGCGAAGCCTTCGGTTACGTGCTAGGCCAAGCCGTCCGGTAACCGCGCCATGACCTCCGGCCCTTCTCCCCAACCGCTCACCCAGCCGCTCGTGGACGCGCTCGGCCGGCCGCTCGGGGACCTGCGGGTCAGCGTGACGGACCGCTGCAACTTTCGTTGCCGCTACTGCATGCCGCGCGAAAAATTCGGTAGCGATCACGAGTTTTTACCGCGCTCGGAGCTGCTGACATTCGAGGAGCTGGCGCGCGTCGTGCGCGTGCTATCGGGTGCCCTGCGCAAGGTGCGGCTGACCGGCGGCGAGCCGCTTTTACGCAAAGACCTGCCGGACCTCGTCGCCATGTTGAAGCCGGTAGGGGTGCCGCTGGCGCTCACCACCAACGGCGTGCTGTTGCCCAAGCTGGCCGAAAGGCTGGCCGCGGCCGGGCTCGATCGGTTGACGGTGAGCCTGGACGCGCTCGACGAAGCCGTGTTTCAGCGCATCACGGACGCGGACTACGGACCTTCCGACGTGCTGGCGGGCGTGCAGGCCGCCGAACAGGCAGGCTTTACGCGGCTGAAGATCAACTGCGTGGTGCGCCGCGGCTTGAACGAGAGCGAAATCGTGCCCCTGGCGCGGCGCTTCCGCGGTACCGGCCACGTGCTGCGCTTCATCGAGTACATGGACGTCGGGTCCAGCAATGGCTGGAGCGCCGCGGACGTGACGAGCGCCGCGCAGATCGTCGAGCGCATCGATCGCGAGCTCCCGCTCGAGCCGGTGGAGCGCGCGCGGCCCAGCGACGTGGCCGCGCGCTACCGCTACAAGGACGGCGGCGGAGAGCTCGGCGTCATCGCCAGCGTCACACGCCCGTTCTGCGGCGCTTGCTCGCGCCTGCGCCTGTCCGCGGACGGCCAGCTCTACACCTGCCTGTTCGCGGTCTCCGGTACCGATCTACGCGGTCCGCTGCGGGCGGGCGCCAGCGACGCCGAGTTGTTCCAGCTCGTCGAGCGCGTCTGGCGCGAGCGCCGCGATCGCTACTCGGAGCAGCGCGCGCAGTTGGTAACACCGAAGCGCAAGCTCGAGATGTCCTACATCGGCGGCTAGCGCTCGCGTTTGCGGCGCGCGTAAGCCCAGGCGACGGGCACGCCGTCGAACGTCGCGATCGCATCCGGGGCCACGCTGCCGTAAGCGAGCCAGAT
>Ga0207675_100004018_pt1 | contig 14266 bp, 12 predicted proteins | sample KBSSwiS42_FD_184305 | JGI IMG/M metagenome (GOLD analysis project Ga0207675, IMG submission 184305) | Switchgrass rhizosphere microbial communities from Kellogg Biological Station, Michigan, USA - KBS Switchgrass S4-2 (SPAdes) (version 2) | ecosystem: Host-associated > Plants > Roots >... | reverse complement strand
CACCGACATCCCACTCCGGCGCTTCAGCCCGTCGCCGGCGTAGTAGCCATGCAGGAACGCTTCCCAGGTCTCCGTCGATGCGTTGAGAACGAGGGGCGGCACCTGCTTGTGGCCCGTCTTGGTGTAGAGCTGCTCGCGAAGCCACGCGCACGCGCCCGGCGACCCGCTGAGGTTCATCTTCCCCACCCGCGCCTCGGCGTCGAAGCCGGAGCGCCCTTCCCATTCATGGGTGGCGCCGAGGAAGAGGCGCGCCCAGAGCTGCCCGACTCGATGTCGCAGCTCGTCGTCGTTGTTGGTGAAGCAGAGCGCGGCGGCTTCGCGGCTCGCGTAGCCATCCGCGACCATCAACCCGAGGAACTCGGCCATCTCGTCGGTCACGACCGTCCATAGCGGCGGGTCCGGCAGCTCGTCGCATACCGCGAGGCGATCTCCCTCCTCGAGAGCGTCGGCTCTCAGCTCGTTGCGGTCGGCGTCGAGCATCCGGTGGTGGGCGGTCACCTCGACCGTGCCTGCCCGCGCTTGGATCGAGAACATGCGGTGATCCGGGTCGGTGGTGCGCCGGCGGGTCGCCGTGATCGCGCGGACGGGAGTCCAATCCTCTCCGTCCCAGATCTCGAGCAGGCCATCGGGCTCGAACGTCTGGATGCTGCGGCCCTTGCTCTGGAGTGCCACCAGGTCGCGCGGTGTCCGGACTGCGTGGACGCCGTTCTGACGCACCATAAGAGGTACTTGCGCGTGCAAACATTCGTGGTTGAACAAAATTCCCGAGGCGGCGAACAGCCCGTAGGACTCGCGGTAGTTCACCGTGATGAAGTGGCCGTAGCACTTCGCCACGCCGTAGGGGGAGCGGGGGTAGAAGGGCGTCGTCTCGGTCTGGGGAACCTCCAGCACCTGGCCGAACATCTCCGAGGAGGAGGCCTGGTAGAAGCGCGCCTCCGGCACGACCTCGCGCATCGCCTCGAGGATGCGCGTCACGCCCACCGCGGTGAACTCGGCGGTCAGGACCGGCTGGGACCATGAGGCCGCCACGAACGACATCGCGGCGAGGTTGTAGATCTCGTCGGGCTCGGACTCGCGCAGCACGTCCACCAGCGAGCGCTGGTCGAGGAGGTCGCCGGTGTGAAGGACGAGGTCGTCGCGGAAGCCGGCCAGCCGCTGGAAGGTCTCGGTGGAGGAGCGCCGGACCATGCCGTGCACCTCGTAGCCCTTCTCCAGCAGGAACTCCGCCAGATACGAACCGTCCTGGCCCGTGATGCCCGTGATGAGCGCCCGCTTGCCGGCCATCAGCGAGCCACCTCCTGCTGCTCCCGGAGCCACCGCACCGTGTCGGCGATGCCCGCCTCGAGGTCGACCTGCGCCCTCCAGCCGAGCAGCCGCTCCGCCTTCTCGACGGACGGCCAGCGCCGCTGCACGTCGACCTCAAAGCTCGGCAGGTGCCGGAGCTCGAACTCGGACGGGTCGCGCCCGCAGGCGTCCCAGACGATCCGGGCGATGTCCGCGATCGTCCGCTCGTCCGACGCCGAGATGTTGAAGTCCTCGTTCTCGGCCGCCGGGTGCCCGAGGGCGATCACGATGCCGTCCGCGATGTCGTCCACGTGCGTGAGCGTACGGGTCTGCTCGCCCGTGCCGAAGATCTCGAGCGGCCGCTGGCCCGACAGCGCCTTGCGGATCAGGTCGGGGACGGCGTGCGCGATCCCGGGCTCGTCGTCGGGCAGCTCGCCCGGGCCGTACGCGTTGAAGGGCCGGCAGATCGTGTACGTAAGGCCGTGCTCGTCGTTGAGCGCGCGGCACCAGGCCTCGCCGGCGAGCTTCGAGAAGCCGTACGCGGACCACGGCGCCGGGCAGTCGCGCACGTGCTCCTCCGGCGTTGGGAAGACGGTCGCCCGCTCGAAGACCATCGAGGACGACACGTACAGCAGCCGCTCGAGCCGTTCCTCGAGCGCCGCGCGGAAGACCGAGTTGTAGAGCCCGGCGTTCACCTCGAGCAGGGTGTGCGGCAGCTTGTGGAAGTTCGCGATGCCGCCGACGATCGCCGCCAGGTGGATCAGATGGGTGCAGCCCGACATCGCGCGCCCCGCCTCGCCGCCCAGCCTCAGGTCGCCGCGGTGGGTCTCGCAGCTCGCCGCCATCCACTCCGGCGCCTCGCGCTGGTCCGACACGCGCACCTCCCAGTCGCCGTCGCGCAACAGGCGCCTCACGACCGCGGCGCCGATCGTGCCGGCGCCTCCCGTTACGAGGACCCGGGTCACTCCGCCGGGACTCGCGCGTGCACGACGTCGAACACGGAGCCCACGCCCGTGACGTTCCACGGGTCGACCAGGAGCGTGTCCTCGGGCAGCCGGTCGAGCAGGCCCTCGAAGGCCGAGTGGTTGGTGGCCACGACGACGGCGTCCGCGCCCTCGAGCGCCGAGTCGAGCGGGTCCGAGTCGGCGGGCACGTGCGGGTCGTGGCGCGCCACGTGAGCCAGCTCGCGCTCGAGCATGCGGACGAGCTTGTAGGCGAGCGAGTCGCGCGTGTCGTCGGAGTCGCGCTTGAAGCTGAGGCCGAGCACGGCGACCTTCAGGTCGCGCAGCGAGCCGCCCAGGCGCGACTTGAGCCCCTTGACGATGAATAGCGGCACCGTCTCGTGCACCCGCGACACGGCGAGCAGCATCCCCGGCGAGGACGAGCGCTCCTCGGAGAAGGTGAAGTCCTTGCGCAGGCAGGCGCCCGCCGTAAGCCCCGGCACCGCCATCCCGCCGCGCGGGTAGTGGTGGTTGATCAGCTCGATCACGTCGAAGACGTTCGCCCCGTACTGCTCGCACTCCATCATCAGCAGGTTGGGCAGGGCGAACTGCGTGTAGCGCAGGATGTTGGTCCAGATCTTCGCCAGCTCCGCCTGCACCGGCGTGGTCTGGACGATCTCGGTGCCGAACGTCTCGAACAGGTCGGCCGCCCTCGAGCCCGAGCTCTCGCCCACGCCCCCGACGACGCACGGCAGCGTCGCGATCTCCTCCAGGAAGTGGTTCTCGGCGATGCGCTCCGGCACGTGCGAGACGAACAGGTTCTCGCCGACCTGGAAGCCGCGCCGCTGCTCGATGTAGCCGGCCACCCACTCGGTGGTCCCGGGCGCGACGGTCGAGCGCAGGATCAGCGAGTGCCCCTCGCGCAGCACCGGCAGCAGGTCGTCGATCACTCCGCGCACGTGCGAGATGTCGATCTCGATGTGCACGTGCGAGGGCGTGTGGAGGGTCAGGACGATGTGGTCGGCGCTCGCGGCGTCCTGGACCGAACGCGTGAGCTCGAGGTGGCCGGACTCCATGACGCGTACGAGCAGGTCCTGCGTGCCGGTCTCCGAGAACGGCATCTGGCGCGCGGCGAGCTGGTCCAGCACCGCCTGCTGGCGCTCCACCCCGATCGTGCGCAGCCCGCGATCGGCGAACGACAGCGCGAGTGGCAGGCCGACACGGCCGAGGCCGATGACGGCGACGCTCGCTTCCATCCGCGGGAGTCTACGTGCGCCGGCTCAGGTACTGGCGCGCAAACGCCAGCACGAAGCGCGGGTTGAAGTAGAGGTAGCGGGGCAGCAGCCGGCGCGGCTCCTGTGCGATCCGGTAGATCCACTCGAGCCCGCGCTGCTGCATCCACGACGGCGCCTGCGAGATGCGGCCGGCGTGAAAGTCGAAGGCCGCCCCGACCGCGCACATGACCGGCACGTCGAGGCGCTCGCGCATGCGCGCCATCCACTTCTCCTGCTTCGGCACGCCGATCCCCACCCAGAGGACGTCGGGACGCGCGGCGTTGATCTGCTCGACGAGCGCGTCCTCCTCGTCCGCGGTCATGGGCCGGAAGGGAGGCGAGTAGCCGCCGACGATGTTGATGCCCGGGTGGCGCCGGCGCAGGTTGAGCGCGAGCTGGACGAGTGAGCCCTGGTCGCGCCCGCCGTAGAGCCAGACGCGGTGGCCGCGCTCGGCGCAGCGGTCGCTGTAGCGCAGCATCAGCTCGGGGCCGTAGACGCGGTCGGAGAGGTTCGCGCCGAGCATGTTCGCGGCCCACACGACCGGCATGCCGTCGGGCAGCACCAGCGAGGCCCCGCGCAGCGCGGCTCCCATCTCGGGGTCGTCGAGCCCGACCGTGAGGGCGTGGACGGCGACGGCACAGACATAGCCGCGTTCGCGGCCCTCCACCATCGCGTCCATCGCCTCGATCGCGGCTCGGTAGTCGGTCATCGCTACCGGGACGCCGAGGATCTCGCGCGTAGGTATTCCTGTGGCAACTGCCGGGGCGGCAGCCGCCTGCGTTTGCGGCTGTGGCCGGTTCATTGAGCGGTCGAGAAGTGTAACCCGGCCTGCGCCGAGCCGATGCGGTACCCCCCGCCGATCCGGGCCTACCCGTAAGGTGGCGCGCATGCGTGGCCCAGGCGAGGCGCGGCTCGTCGCGTCCGGCGCGCTCCTGCAGTGGGTCGCGCAGGGCTCCGGCCTGCTCGCGCTGCTGATCATCGTCACGCTGCTGGCGCGGCGGCTCACCGTCTCCGAGCTCGGCGCCTACGGCCTTGTCGCGTCGTTGTCCGGCTACCTGCTCGTGATCCGCAACAGCGTGGCGAGCGCGGCGGTCCGGGCGATGGCGGCAGCGGACGAGGGTGAGGAGCGCGACAGCGTCTTCGTGGTGGCGAAGCGCCTGTATGCGCTGGTCGGGTTCGCAACGGGCCTGCTGATCGCGGTCGTGGCGGTGATCCTCGCCGCGACGGTGCTGGACGGCGCGCTGGCCACCGACGCCCGCGTCGGCGGCATCGGCCTGGGCGCGCTGACCGCGGTCGGGATCACGGTGAGCGTGAACCTCGACCGGCTGCGCGCGGAGCGGCTGTTCGTGAGGGCCGCGGGCACGGAGATCGTGGCGGTCGCGATCAACCTCGCGATGATGGTCACGCTGATCCTCGCCGGCGCGGATCTCGCGCTGATCATCGCCCTGAGCGGGGCGCTGCCGCTGCTGAGCGGGTCGATCTGCGCCGTGCTCGTGCATCGATACGGGCTCGCGGTGCACGGGCGCCGCGGCGGCGAGCGCCGGCACACGGCCGCGATCGTGCCCACCGCCGGCTGGCTGTTCGTGATCGAGCTCTCGAACCTGTTCATGTACGCGTCGGGCCGGATCATCCTGGGAGCGGTCAAGAACCCGCGTGCCGTCGGCCTCTACGAGGGCCCAGTGCGGGCGCACAACCTGCTGTACGCCCTCGGCGGCGCCCTCGCGGTGCCGACCGTGCCCACGGCGTCCCGCTACCTCGCCAGCGGTGACGACCGCCGCCTCCACGACCTGGCCGTGCGCGGCAGCCGCTACACGCTCGCGCTGTTCGTGCCGCTCTGCGTGACGCTGATGGTCCTGTCGAAGCCGATCATCGGCGTCTGGCTCGGGGATCGCTACACGGAGGGCGCTGCCGCGCTCACGATCCTCGTCTCCTACTGGCTCCTCTACGGCGCGCTGATCGTGACGCCCGGCTTCCTCGTGGGCGCGGGCCAGGCCCGCATCGCCGGGCAGACGCTCGCGTGCGCAGCGGTGCTCAACCTCATCCTGGCCTTGATCCTCACCCCGGAGCTCGGCGTGGAGGGCCCGGCGGTGGCCACCACCGCCGCGTTCGTGGCCGCGTTCCCGCTTCTCCTGAGCGCGGGCCTGCGCGCGTCCGGCGTGCTGCTGAACGACCTGATCCGCCGCGCGCTCGCTCCCGCGTACACGCTCGGCGCCCTGCTGGCTCTGCTCCTCGTCGGGATCAGGCTCGGCCTCGACCCCGAGACGCTGCCGGTCGTCGGGGTCGTGTCCGTCGCCGGAGTGGCGCTCTACTGGACAGCCTTCTACGCGCTCGTCTTCGAGCCGTCGGAGCGAGAGCTAGCGCGCGGTCTGCTGCGGCGACGAGCGCTCGAGTAGCTCCCGAAGCTCGCTGAGGAGCGGCGCCTGCGCGTCCCGCTCGGAGGTCTGAACCTCGATCGCCGGCCACCGGACACCCACGTCGGGATCGTCGAAGCGGAAGCCGGCCTCGCGCGCCGGGTCGTAGTAGGCCGAGCACCTGTAGACGACGTCGGCGACGTCGGACAGCACGCAGAATCCGTGTGCGAAGCCGTCCGGGCAGTAGAGCTGATGGTGGTTCTCGTCGTTCAGCTCGGCGGCCTCCCAGCGCCCGAACGACGGCGAGCCCGGGCGGATGTCCACCACCACGTCGAAGATCGCGCCGCGCGCGCAGCGGACCAGCTTGGCCATCCCGAACTGGAAGTGCATGCCGCGCAGCACGCCTCGCGACGACCGCGACTGGTTGTCCTGGACGAAGTTGTCGCTGATGCCGAGCTCGGCGAGCGTGTTCGCGCGCGCGGTCTCGACGAAGAACCCGCGCGTGTCCCCGTGCACGTCGGGCTCCAGGAGGATCGGGCCCTCGAGCTTGGTCTCCAGCCGTCGCACGGCGAGGAGGCTAGTCGAGCCGCGCCTCGACGCGGTCGGCAATCAGGCGCGCGAGCGCGAGCGCCGACGTGGCCGCCGGAGAGGGAGCGTTGCGCACGTGAAGCGCGCGCTCGGTGTCCGAGATGACGAAGTCGTCGACCAGGCTGCCGTCGCGGGCGACCGCCTGCGCGCGCACTCCCGAGTACCACGGCTCGAAGTCGCCGGGCCGAAGCTCGGGAACGTAGGCGGCCGCCTGCCGCGCGAAGCGACGCCGGCTCGCCGCGCGCGCCAGCTCTGTGACGCCGGTGCGCCACCAGCGTCGCGCCATCCGCCAGGTACCAGGCCACGCCAGCGAGTGTGCGACGCGGGTCGGCGCCAGCAGCGCGCTCGGTCCGAGCGACACGTTGCCGTCGATGTGCCTGCTGAGGTGCACGCCGAGGAACGGGAGGGCCGGATCGGGCACGGGGTAGATGAGGCCGCGAACAAGGTGGCTTCTGTCGTGCGGTAGCCGCAGGTAGGCGCCGCGGAAGGGCACGATGCGCGGGTCCGGGTCCGCGCCGGCAGCCACCGCCAGCCGGTCAGCCTCGAGGCCGGCCGAGAAGACGGCGAAGCGCGCCCGCGTCTCACCGCTCGCGTGAAGCAGCCTCAGGCCGGCCCGATCGGGATCGATCCGCGTGACTCGGGCGCCGAGCCGAATCTCCCCGCCCGCCGCCTCCACGTCCGCCGCGTATGCCCGCGCGACCGCCGCGAAGTCGACCACGCCCGTCTCGGCCGAGTGGAGCGCGGCCGCGCCGCGCGCGTGCGGCTCGATCTCGCGCAGCTCACCCGCGTCGAGCCGCCGCAGCCCCGGCACGCCGTTCGCGCGCCCGCGTCGCTCCAGCTCGTCCAGTCGTGGCAACTCGCCGCGGTCGCGCGCGACGATCAGCTTGCCGCGCTTCTCGAATGGCAGGCCGCGCTCCTCGCAGTACGAGTACAGCTCGCGTGCGCCCTCGACGCAGAGTCGTGCCTTCAGCGAGCCCGGCGCGTAGTAGATGCCCGCATGGACCACGCCGCTGTTGTGGCCGGTCTGGTGCTGCGCGAGCTCGCCCTCGCCCTCGAGCACGACGAGACTCTCGGCCGGACGACGTAGCCCGAGCTCGCGGGCCACGGCCAGCCCGAGAATCCCCCCGCCCACGACGGCGATGTCAGCTTCCAAGAGCCCAGGCCAGCCCTCTGGACGTGAGGCGCCGGAAATTGGGGTCGCTCCACGTCTCCTTCCGGTGGCCGAGCGCGTTGTAGAACACCCTGCCGTCGCCATATCGCCGCGCCCAGGCCAACGGGAGCGTCGATCCGAGCTCGTCCGGGACGCTCTCCGGGTCGAGGCGAGCGAGGACGCGCGCATGCGCGGGGACCGGCGCCGTGAACTCGTAGAACTCGTCGGTGATCTGGAACGAGCGGGGGAGGCCTCTGGTGGTGACGTGAGGTCGCGCGGAGACGTTCACCCGCCCCGACTCGACGGCGCCGTGCCGCGCGAACTCGCCGCCCACCAGCCGCGCGTACCCCGGCCATGAGTGGAGCGTGTCAGTGGCCGAGTGGGTGCCGATGAACCCGCCTCCGCGCCGGACAAAGCGCAGCAACGCGCGGCGGCTCGGGAGGGCGAGCTCGCCGCTCGTGTTCGCGAAGACCACCGCGTTCGCGCGGGCCAGTCGCCGTCGGGTGAGCTGAGTCGCGCCCTCGAGCTGCACGACGTCATACCGGCGGCTGCGCGCCCCGAGCGACTTGAAGAAGGCGGTCGCGTCCGGAATCGAGTCATGTACGAAGCCGCGCGCCTCGGTTACGAGCAGCACGCGCTTCTGCGCCGCATCCGCAGGCGCGGAGGCTCCCACGGCCACGACCGCCGCACAGATCCCGGCCCAAATCAGAGTCTTGACCCGAACCACCGTGCGAGCTTACGAACTAGAGTCGCCGGCTGCCCGCATGCGCCTACTTCGCCGTGCCACCGACCCGTCGCAGTTCGATCTCCGCCCCTCTGGCCCAGGGCGCGTCCTGGACGTGGGCTGCGGCGCACGGAAGTACGCCGGCGCGGTCGGGATGGACGTGTCGGGTGACACCGCCGCGGATGTCGTGCATGACCTGAACCAGGTCCCCTGGCCGCTCGAGGACTCGAGCTTCGACCAGCTCCTCCTCCAGGACGTGATCGAGCACCTCGGCGACCTCTACGCGGTTTTCGGCGAGCTGCATCGGGTCGGTCGGCCCGGTGCGCGCGTGCACATCCGAACGCCCCACTTCTCGTCGGCGCTCGCCTACTCCGATCCCACCCATCGACGGTTTCTGTCAGCCGCGGCCGTCCGCGCGCTTGCCGAGCCCGGCTTTTCGCACTACAGCGCCGCGCGCTTCAGGATCGTCCGCATGAGGCTCGATCTGTGGCTGCCCTTCCGGGCGCTCGGGATCGGCGCGCTGGCCAATCGCTACCCCGACGTCTACGAGCGGTACCTCGCCTTCCGGTTCCCGGCCATGAACATCCGGGCCGAGCTGGAGGTCCTGAAGTGACGAGGCCTCTGCGCGCCGGCATGAACGCGATCTTCCTCGAGCCCGGCATGGGGGGTCTCGAGACCTACGTCCTCGAGCTCGTGCCCGCTCTGCTCGAGGCCGAGCCCTCGCTGGAGCTGACCTTGCTCTGCAACTCCAAGGGACGGGAGCTCCTGGAGCGCCAGCCGTGGAGCGCCTCGGTCGACCTGACGACACCTCGCGCGAGCCGGCGCGGGCTGCGGGCGCTCTACGAGCTGGGACCGCTCGGCATCACTGCGGGCCGGCGCTTCGACGTGCTGCATTCGCCTGCCCTCACAGCCCCGCTTGCCACGAGGGCCGCGAACGTGGTGGTGCTGGCAGACACGACCTGGATCACCGTGCCCGATCTTGGCCGGGGCCAGGCCGCGACGGTCCGGCTCTGGCAGGCGGCGGTGCCCCGCATCGCTCGCCGAGCCGACAGGGTGATCGCGATCTCGCAGGCCTCCGCGCGCGACATCGAGCGGCACCTTCGCGTCCCCCTGGAGCGGATCGACGTGATTCCGCTGGGCTACGCCAGAACCCCGGGGACGCCGCCGACACCCGAGTCCGAGCTGCGCGCTCGCCTCGGCGTGGGCGATGGGCCGATCGTCCTCAACGTGGGGGCCAAGAAGGTGCACAAGAACCAGATCCGGCTGGTCGAGGCGCTGCCGCGTATCCGGGAGGCCGTGCCGGGTGCGTCCCTGGTCCTCGCGGGCGCGGCCACCCCGTACGAGTCGGAGCTGCGGGCGGCGGCAGACCGCCTGGGCGTGGGCGCCGCGGTCGCGCTTCCAGGCTACGTCTCGAGCTCCGATCTCGAGGGCCTCTACGCGGCGGCGTCATCGTTCGCGTTTCCGTCGCTGAACGAGGGCTTCGGCTTGCCTCTGCTCGAGGCGATGGGACACGACCTCCCAATCGTGACGTCGTCGGTGTCCTCGCTGCCCGAGGTCGCCGGCGACGCCGCACTGCTCGTCGATCCGATGTCCGTGGATGAGCTCGCCGGCGCCCTGGCACGGGTCCTGAGCGACGCGGAGCTGCGGGACCGGCTCGTCGCGGCCGGTCGCCGCCGCCTCGAGGCGTTCAGCTGGCGGCACACCGCCGAGGAGACGCTCGCCACCTGGCGGCGAGCGATGGGGTGAACGACCTTCGGAGCAGGCGAGCTCGCGGGCCGGCCTGGCTTCGGCGCATCCTCGGGCATCCGCGGATCGTCCCCGCGACCGCGCTGCTGCTCCGGGCCCGCACGGTGCGTCCCTCCAGCGCGTTCGTGGCGCGTGAGCTCTTCCGTCGCGCGGGCTCGTTCGTGTACCGCGAGCGCTCGGGCGGGCTGAGCGTCGTCGTCCGCCACGGGAGCGCCGACCCCGTGACGCTCGGCGAGGTGTTTCACGAGCGCGACTACGAGCCCCCGCTTGAAATGCCCCCGCTCCGGCCGGCCCGCGTCGTCGATCTCGGCGCGAACGTCGGCTACTTCGGCGCCTTTGCCCTCGCCACCTGGCCGGAGGCTCATGTCGCGGCCTGGGAGCCGGACCCGGCGAATGCGGAGATCCACGCTCGCACGATCGCGATCAACGGCCTGGAGGCGCGCTGGGAGCTGCACCGCAGCGCGGCCTCGAACGCCGCCGGCAGCATGCGCTTCAGCGCGACGGCCGACGCGCTCTCCCACCAGGACGATTCTGGCGAGCTCGTGGTGCCGTCTGAGGACGTCCTGCCCGCTATCGCCGGCGTCGAGCTCTTGAAGATGGACATCGAGGGCGGCGAGTGGGCGATCCTCGGGGATCCGCGCTTCGCGGACGACCCGCCACAGGTCGTCGTCATGGAGCACCACCCGAACGGGGCTCCGGGCCCTGACTCACGTGCCGCGGCGCTCGAGGCGCTCGCCGCGGCCGGGCTGACCAGCACGGCGAGCATCTTCCTGCGCGCCGATGGCTACGGGATGCTGTGGGCGTGGCGGCCGTAGAACCGGGCGGGGACATCCTCGACAGCCGCGAGGCGGGCCCGCGCATCATTCGCGGGGGCGTGGTCAGGGGCGTCGGATACGTCGTCAACAACCTCGTCGCGCTCGTCGGCGTCATGTTGGTCACTCGCTACCTGGGCGTGGCCGACTTCGGGCGCTTCCAGACCGTCCTCTCGCTCATCACGGTCGTCGCCACGGTGACCGATGCCGGGATGGCGACGTTGGGGATGCGCGAGTACGCGCAGCGCAGCGGCGCCGACCGCGAGGGGCTCATGCGGTCGCTCCTCGGGCTGCGCCTCACCCTCAGCCTGTGCGGCGCGGCGATCGCTGCGGCGATCGCCGCGGGCATCGGATACGACTGGCAGCTTGTCGCCGGCGCGTTTCTCGGCGGCGTCGGCCTGGCGCTGACCGTGGTGCAGACGACGTTCGCGATTCCGCTGTCGGTGCAGCTCCGAAACTTCGCCCTCACCGGGCTCGACGTCGGGCGGCAGGTCCTCACCGTGGGCGGCTACGGCATCGTCATCCTGGCGGGCGGCGGGGTGCTGGCGCTGTTGGGCGTGAGCGTGCCGGTTGGCATCGCGATGGCGGTGGCGGCGGCTCTCCTGGTCCGGGCGCAGGTGCCGCTGAGGCCGTCGCTGCAGGTGCGCGAGTGGGGACGGCTGCTGGCGGCGTCGGCGGCGTTCGTCATGGCGACCGCGGTCGGAACCATCTATCTGTTCACAGCCCAGATCCTGACGGCCGCCGTGACCGACGCTCACGACACCGGGCTGTTCGCGGCCTCGTTCCGCGTCTTCGTCGTGCTGGCGGCAGTGCCCGGACTCTTGATCACGGTGGCGTTCCCTCTGCTCTCGCGTGCCGCGCGCGATGACCGCGACCGGCTCGCGTATGCGGTCCAGCGGCTCGTCGACACGACCGGCGTCCTCGGTCCCGCGGTCGCGCTCGTGCTCGTGTTGGGCGCGCCCGCGGTCCTGGAGGTGGTCGCCGGCCCGGACTTCGTGGACGCCGCTCCGGCGCTGCGGATACAGGCCGCGACGCTGCTTGCATCCTTCCTGCTCGCTCCGATCGGGTTCGCGCTTCTGTCGATCCACGCCCACCGCGGCATCCTGGTCGCGAACGCCCTGGCATTCGTCGTCACGGTCGCTGCCGTGACCGCGCTCGCGGCGCCGCTCGGCCCCGAGGGCGCGGCGCTGGGAACCGTCATCGGCGAGTGGACGCTCGCACTCGGGTATCTGGTGGCGCTGCGACGCGAGTCGCGGGACACCGTGCCTCGCTTCGGGGCACCGGCTCGCGCCCTTGCCGCCGCAGGCGCCAGCTGCTTGGCGTTCGCCTTCCTGCCACTGCCTTCCTGGCTCCTCGCCGTGTGCGGCGTGGTCGTCTACGCCGTCCTCGTGCTGATCGTGCGCGCTGTCCCCGCGGAGCTCCTCGAGCTGCTCCCGGTCCGGCGTCCCAGGCGACGCCCGTGACGTGCCTGCGTGTCGGCCTGAACCTGGTGCCGATCGGTCACCAGGCGGGGGGCGTGGGGAACTACGCCACCGAGCTGACGGCGGCGCTGGCGGCTCGCGACGACGTCGAGCTCCACCTGTTCGTGAGCCGAGACGCCCCGGGCACGCTCGTGCCGGCCGAGGCTGCTCGACCGCTCCGGGTCACGCGCATGCCGGTGCGGGTGTCAGGGCCGCCGCTCCACCTCGCCGCGCAGTTCGGTGCCGTCCCCGCGCTGGCGCTCGCTCGGCGGCTCGACGTCGTCCACTCGCCGGCCAATGCAGGACCGGTCCGGATACCGCGCGTCGCATCCGTGGTCACGCTCCACGACACGATCTGGGCCAGGGCACCCGACGAGTGGGGGAGCCCGGCCGCGGTCCGTTCGATGTATCGCGTCGCCCTGCCCACGGCCCGGCGTGCCGATCGCGTGATTGCGGTGAGCGCCCACGCCGCCGGCGACATGCACGAGCTCCTTGGAGTGCCCGCGGACCGCATCGACGTGGCACACCACGGTGTGCGCGTCGACGACGCGGCGCCCTCGACGCCCGAGGAGGCGCTTCGCGGCCGGCTCGGACTCGGATCCGCTCCGGTCGTGCTGTGCGTCGCGCAGAAGCGCCCTTACAAGAACCAGGAGGCGCTCGTCCGGGCGCTGGTGGACGAGCGGCTCGCGGGTGTCCAGCTCGTGTTGCCCGGCGCGCCCTCGCCATATGAGGTCCGGCTGCGCGAGCTCGCCGCGGAGCTGGGCATCGACGATCGCGTCCACCTGCCTGGCTGGCTCGACGACGCGGACCTGGATGGCCTCTACCGGCTGGCAAGCTGCGTCGCGCTCCCCTCGCGGCTCGAGGGCTTCGGGCTTCCGGTGCTGGAGGCGATGGCACGCGGGGTCCCCGTGGCATGCAGCGATCGCACCGCCCTGCCAGAGGTGGCGGGCGATGCGGCCCTGCTCTTCGATCCGGACGACCTCGAAGCTGTCACGGACGCGGTCGCGCGGCTGCTGCGCGATGTGCCCCTGCGCGAGGAGCTCGTCGCACGAGGGCTCGCGCGCGCCCGGCAGTTCACCTGGGACGCGACCGCGGCCGCCACCTTGGAGTCCTATCGCCGGGCGGTCGCCGAACGGCGCTCGGCGGCGCTGTAGCTTCCAGCCGCATGCCACGCATCCTGATCGTGCGCGGCCGGCTCGTGACGCCGTGGGAGCTCCGGCCCTGGGCCGAGCTTCCGGACCGCTTCGACATCTCCTACCTGCTCACGCGATCGAACGAGTTCGATGCGGGCTCGCTTCCGCTTCGGGCAGAGGAGGTCACTTCGCTGCGCGACCGGCTCCCGCGCGGCACCCTGGGGGAGATCGCGGCGGGCGTCGCCGGCGAGCGCTATCTCGCGGACGCGGAGCCCGCGTACGCGGCCGCTGACGTCGTCCACGCCGAGGAGCTGTCCTTCTGGTTCTCCGCGGACGCTGCGCGCCGGAAGCAGCGGCACGGGTATCGGCTCGTCCAGACCGCCTGGGAGACGCTCCCGTTCCTCAGGACGTTCCGGAACCACCACGCGCGCCGCTACCGCGACGAGGTGCTCGCCGCGACCGACCTCTTCCTTCCCGCGACCGAGCGCGCCCGTGCGGCGCTGCTGCTCGAGGGGGTGCCCGACGAGCGGATCATCGTCTGCCCGCCCGGCATCGACGTCGACCGCTTCGCCGCGAGCTCGGACCAGCCCGCGCCAGATGAGCACGTGGTGCTGTCCCCGGGGCGACTCGTCTGGGAGAAGGGGCACCAGGACGTGCTGCGCGCCGTCGCTGTGATTGCGCGCACCGGCGAGGCCCCGCGCGTCCGGATCGTTGGCCGTGGCCCGGAGGAGCGGCGCCTGCGCGCGTACGCGGCCGAGCTGGGGCTGGCCGGCCGCGTCGAGATCGGCCCCGTCGGATACGAC
>Ga0207675_100004013_pt1 | contig 14273 bp, 15 predicted proteins | sample KBSSwiS42_FD_184305 | JGI IMG/M metagenome (GOLD analysis project Ga0207675, IMG submission 184305) | Switchgrass rhizosphere microbial communities from Kellogg Biological Station, Michigan, USA - KBS Switchgrass S4-2 (SPAdes) (version 2) | ecosystem: Host-associated > Plants > Roots >... | reverse complement strand
GCTCACCCGCACCACCTGGACGGTCTCCAGCCGCAGCGACCGCGTCGGCATGCGCCTCGAAGGCGAGCCCCTGCGCCGCACCGACAAGCGCGAGCTGCCGAGCGAGGGCATGGTCCGCGGCGCGATCCAGGTGCCGCCGGGCGGCGAGCCGGTCGTCTTCCTCGCCGACCACCCCGTCACCGGTGGCTACCCCGTGGTGGCCGTCGTCGTCGACGCCGACGTCGACCGGGCCGCCCAGGTCCGCCCCGGCCAGTCCGTCCGCTTTCGAACCGTGGAGGCCCCGTGATCCCCAGCGACGCCCGCGCCCGCTTCCGCGATGGCCTCGTCACCCCCACCTCGGGCTGGTGCGACGGCTACACGCAGGCCAACCTGATCTCCGTCCCGCGCGACCTGGCCTGGGACTTCCTGCTCTTCGCCCAACGCAACCCCAAGCCCTGCCCGGTGCTCGACGTGCTCGACGCGGGCGAGGTCGCCGGGCCGCTCGCCGACGGCGACATCCGCACCGACGTGCCCCGCTACCGCGTCTGGGTGGACGGCGAGCTGGCCGCCGAGCCGACCGACGTGCGCGACGTCTGGCGCCCGGACCTCGTCAGCTTCCTCATCGGCTGCAGCTTCACCTTCGAACGCGCGCTGAGCCAGGCCGGGGTGCCGATTCGGCACGTCGAGCAGGGCGTGAACGTGGCGATGTACCGGACGTCGTGGCGCTGCCGGGACGCGGGCGCCGTGACGGGCCCGCTGGTGGTGTCGATGCGGCCGGTGCCCGCGGGGCTGGTCGAGACCGCCGCCGCGGTCACCGCGCGCTTCCCGGCCGTGCACGGCGCGCCCGTGCACGTCGGCGACCCCGCGGAGCTGGGCATCGCCGACCTCGACGCGCCCGACCACGGCGACCCCGTGCGCCTCGAGCCCGGCGACGTGCCGGTGTTCTGGGCGTGCGGGGTGACGCCGCAGGAGGCCGTGATGGAGTCGCGGCCGCCGTTCGCGATCACGCACGCGCCCGGGCACATGCTGATCACCGACGCGCGGGACGCGACCTACCGGGTCTGAGGCGTGGCAGGAATGTCACCCTGCGGACGCTGGGTGTCAGGAGTGTCACCCTGCAGGCACTCACGGGGCACCGCGATCCGGGTGGGGCTGGTCCGGCCGCGCAGCTGCTCCTCCTCGCCGAGCGCCCAGTGCGCCGCCTCGGCCGCGCCGGCGAGCCCGACCGAGCGCGCGGACGCGCACAGCCGCCCGGGCAGCCGCTTGGAGAACTCGGTGAGCCGCGCGGCCTCGTTCACCGGGTCGCCGATCACCGTGTACTCGAACCGTCGCATCGAGCCGACGTTGCCCGCCACCGCGTCGCCCGCCGACACCCCGATCCCGACGGCGACCTCCGGCACCTCCACCGGCAGCCGCCCGGCCAGCACGCGGGCCGCCGCGAGCGCCCCACCCGCCGGGTCGGGGTGCTCGACGGGCGCGCCGAACACCGCCAGCGCCGCGTCGCCCTCGAACTTGTTGATCCACCCGCCGTGCTCCTCGACGACGTCCACGACGACCGAGAAGAACCGGTTCAACAGCGCCACCACCTCGGTGGGCGGCCGTCGGGCCGCGAGCGCGGTGGAGCCGACGAGGTCCACGAACAGCACCGCGACGCGGCGCAGCTCGCCCCCCAGCCGCACCTCCTCGGCGGCGACGGTCACGCGCGCGACGTCGCGGCCCACCTGGCGTCCGAAGAGGTCGCGCAGCCGCTCCCGCTCACGCAGGCCGACGACCATCCGGTTGAACCCGGCCTGCAGCCGCCCCAGCTCGGCGCCGTCGAAGACCGCGACGTGCGCGCCGAGATCGCCCTCCTCGACCCGGCGCATCTCCTTCCGCACGGCCCGCACGGGATCGGCCACCGCGCGCGCCGCCCCGACCGTGACGAGGAACCCGGAGATCAACGCGGTGCCGCCGAGCGTGACCATGATCAGGCCGAGCTGCACCCCGCTGATGTCGCGGTTGACCAGCTGCGCCGTGCCCGCGAGCATCAGGCCGACGATCGGCACCCCCGTGCCGAGCGCCCAGAACACGATCGACCGGAAGAGGATGCCCGGTAGCACGCGGCGCGCCGACGGGATGTCGCGCAGCACCTCGGCGGTGGTCTGGCGGAGGATCCGTTCGGTGAGCAGGTAGACGAGCGCGCAGGTGGCGATGCCGCCGAGCAGGATCGTCTCGCCGACCTGGGCCCCGAGGCGCGGCCCGTACTCCAGGTTGAGGATCGCGAACAGCACCGCGGCGCCTGCCCACAGCACGGCCAGCCCGGTGACGAGCCGGAGCGGCCCGTACAGCACGACCCGGCGTTCGTACCGGAACCGCGTGGCGTCGTCGCCGGGCTTGCGGCGGAACCGGAGCCATCCCCACAGCACGCCGACGGGCACCGCCACGGCCAGGTAGCCGACCAGGAGCGCGATGTTCGCCGCGCGTGCGCCCTCGGGATCGGCCATCGGCCCGGTCGGGAGCACCCAGGCCGCGAGGACGAGCACGACGGCCGCGCCCACGGCGTTGGCGAGCAGGACGACGGCGGTGAGCGCGAGCCCCACCCCCTGCCCGAGCACCGAACGCCCCTCGCCCATACGGCACCCTAGCGCCGCGAATCGCCTGATCGGGACGCCGCGGGCGGGGTGCGGAACGGGCTACCGCGCGATGTCGCCGATGCGGTCGTTGAGGAACTCGAGCAGGCCGAACAGGTGCTCGGTGAGCTCGACGCCGAGCGCGGTGAGGCTGTAGCTGACCTGCGGCGGGGTGGTGGGGGCCACCGCGCGCGCCACGAACCCGTCGGCCTCCAGCGTGCGCAGGGTCTGGGCCAGCATCTTCTCGCTCACCCCTCCGATGCGCCGTCGCAGCGCGCTGAACCGCAGCTCCCCGGAGCGCAACGCCACGAGGACGAGCACGGCCCACTTGCTCGTGACGTGGTCGAGCACGGCCCGGCTCGGGCAGTTGCTGTCGAACACGTCACCCCGCATGGCGACGACCTGCGTGCTCACCTTCACCACCGGCCCTTACCAGAAGGTACGTACTTACCGATCGTAAGCGACAAGGTTAGCGTGGAACGCATGATCACCGTAACCGGAGTGACCGGGAAGCTCGGCCGCATCGTCCTCGACGACCTGCGTTCCCGCGTGCCCGCCGACCAGATCGTCGCCGTCGCCCGCACGCCCGAGAAGGTCGACGCGGGGGTCGAGGTCCGCCGCGGCGACTACGACGACCCCGCGTCGCTGCGCGCCGCCTTCGCAGACGCGGACGTGCTGCTGCTCGTCTCCTCGCCGGACGTCACGCCGGGCGTGCGGCCGCGCCAGCACGGCAACGCGATCACGGCGGCCGTCGAGGCGGGCGTCGGCCGCATCGTCTACACCAGCGCCGTCCACGCCAAGGACGGCCCGGCGTTCCTCCGCGACCACGGCGCCACCGAAGACCTCCTCGCCGCATCGGGCGTGCCGTTCACGCTGCTGCGCAACACCTTCTACGAGGAGGCGCTGGTGAACCCGGGCCTGCGGGAGGCCGTCGCGGCGGGCGAGCTGCTCGGGGCCGACAAGGGCGTGCCGGTCAACTTCGCCACCCTGCGCGACCTCGCGCTCGCCGCCTCGGCCGCGCTGACCGAGGACGGGCACGCGGGCGCGGTGCACGAGCTGCGTGGTCCGCTGTGGACGGTGGCCGAGCTCGCCGCGACCCTCACCGAGGTAGCGGGCACGCCGGTGGCCTACCGCGCGGTGGACTCCGCGTCGCTCGGGCCCGCGGCGTTCGTCCACGACCTCATCGCCGAGGGCCTCTTCCGCGAGCCGTCCGAGGACCTGGCGAAGCTGCTGGGGCGCGAGCCGACCTCGTTGCGCGACGCCGTGGCCGCCGCACTCCGCTGACGCCCGGCGCCGCGCCGACGTCGGCGCTCCGCCGTGGTGAATCGCGCGACCCACCGCCGCGTGGTCAGCTTTCGGCGGCGAGGTCGGCGTGCTTCTCCCGCAGCTCGCGCTTGAGGATCTTCCCGCTGGGGTTCTTCGGCAGCGCGTCGGTGAGCACCACGTACTTGGGCCGCTTGTAGCCCGCCAGCTTCTCCTTGGCGTGGGCGTGCACGTCGTCCTCGGTGAGCCCGACGCCGGACTTCGGCACGACGACCGCCGTGACCGCCTCGATCCACGTGGGGTGGCTGATGCCGAACACCGCGACCTCGGCCACCCCGTCGAGCTCGTAGATCGCCTCCTCGACCTCCCGCGACGCGACGTTCTCGCCGCCGGTTTTGATCATGTCCTTCTTGCGGTCGACCACCGACAGGTAGCCGTCCTCGGTCATCACGCCGAGGTCGCCGGAGTGGAACCAGCCGCCCGCGAACGCCTCGGCGGTCTTCTCCTCGTTCTCGTAGTAGCCCAGCGTGGCGTGCGGCGAGCGGTGGACGATCTCGCCGACCTCGCCCGCGGGCACCGGCCGCCCGTCGTCGTCGAACAGCATCGTCTCGACGTTGATCGACGCCCGCCCCGCGGAACCGGCGTGGCTCACCTGCTCGTGCGGTCGCAGGATCGTGGCCAGCGGGGCCATCTCGGTCTGGCCGTAGAAGTTCCAGAACTGCACGTCGGGCAGCCGCCGTCCGAGCTCCTTGAGCACCTCGACCGGCATCGGCGACGCCCCGTAGTAGCCCTTGCGCAGCGACGAGAGGTCGCGGGTGTCGAAATCGGCGTGCCGCAGCAGCGAGATCCACACGGTGGGCGGGCAGAACAGCTTCGTCACCCCCTCCCGCTCGATCGTCGCGAGCAGGGCGGCGGGCTCGGGCGCGGGCAGGATGATGCTGGTGGCGCCGAGGTAGACGTCCACCGAGAAGAAGCAGTCGAGCTGCGCGCAGTGGTACATCGGCAGCGAGTGCGCCTCGACGTCGTCGGCGGCCATCTCGCCGTCGATCACGCACGACACGTACTGGCTGATCAGCGACCGCGACGGCAGCAGCACGCCTTTGGGCCGCGACTCCGTGCCGCTCGTGTACATGAGGCGCAGCGGGTCGTCGTCGGCCACCGCGACCTCGGGGTCGTCGGCCGGGCCCGCGCTCCACCAGTCGTGCACGTCCTCCCAGCCGTCCTGGTCGCCGCCGATCCGCCCCCGCAGGGTGACCGCGTCGTCGATCGCCTTCTCCGCCGTGGCGAGCAGCGCGTCGTCGGCCACCATCGCGGTAGCCCCGGAGTGCCCGAGGATGTAGCGGATCTCGTCGGCGTTCAGCATGAAGTTGATCGGCACGAGCACCACGCCGAGCTTCGCGGTGGCGAACACCAGCACCGCGAACGACCAGGAGTTGCGCGCGAGCAGCGCGAGCCGGTCGCCCTTGGCGAGCCCGCGGGCGGCGAGCGCGCCCGCGGCCCGGTTCACCGCGGTGTCGAACTCGGCGAACGTGTAGCGCTGCTCGCCGTAGACCACGGCGAGCTTGTCGGGCGCACGCTGGGCGGTGCGCCGCAGGAGATCGCCGACGGAGTGCTGGCGGGCCCGCGCGACGGCGGCGGTGGTGTCGGCGCTGAACGGCATGCGCTCACGGTAGATGTCCCGGCAACCAGTCGGGCAGTCCGCCGCAGCGACCGACGCGTGGGGCGGGCCTGCGCCCGGTGATCGCCGCGAGCGCGGCGCCCGCGCCCCGCCGAGGGCCGTCGGGTCGCGCCCGTGGCGATCTCGCGACCGCGATCAGGGCAGGTGGCGCCGCAGCCACTCCACGGCCAGCGCGTCCACCGTGGCGGCGTGCGGCAGCGGCCGCTCGTCCGGGTCGGCGAGCTCGTGCGGCATGTCGGGCACGGGCACGAGGTCGGCGTGTCGCAGCGCCTTCGCGAGGTCGGCGGCCGCGTCGCGGATGGCCGGGTCGTCCCCGTCGCCGACGATGATCTGGACCGGCACCGTGGTCTCCTCGGCGCGGGCGACGAAATCGAGCTCGTCGGCGATCTTCGTGGCCGCCGGGTGCCAGGGGTAGGTGACGCCGAAGCGGCGCTCGTTCGCGGCCACGATCGAACGCAGCGTGGCGACCGGGCTGACGAGCACCTCGGCGACGACGTCGTCCCGGTCGACGGCCACCAACTGCGCCACCGCCGAGCCCAGCGACCCGCCCAGCAGCGCGAGCGGGCCGGAGAAGCCGAACCGGTCGGCCAGCTCGGCGTAGGCGGCCGGGAACTCGGCGCGGGCCTGCGCGGTGATCGGGCCGAAGTGGTTGACCACCGCGTCCTCGTAGGCCAGCCGCATGTACTCGTCGGGGTCGATGCTCCGCGACGAGTGCATCGGCAGGCCGAGGTAGACCCGCCACGCGTCGAGGCCCGCGAGGGGAAGCGCCGCGGCCATGGCGGTCTCGGAACTCGGCGGGTCGGCGAGGTGCCACGCCACGACGACGGGCGACTCCGGCCGCTCGTGCTCCGGCGGGATGACGATGGCAGGAACTCCGTTAGTCAATTGCACGCTGTCCAATATACTGGACGGTGTACAGTTGCGCAATGCCGCGTGGCCCCGGACAGCGGGCGGGCCTGACCCGCGCCGCCGTGCTCGACACCGCCCATGCCCTACTGGCCGAGGAGGGTCTCGACGCGCTGACGATGCGCGCGCTCGCCCGGCGGCTCGGGGTGGCCCCGAACGCGCTCTACAGCCACGTGCCGGGCAAGACCGAGCTGGTCGACGCGCTGTTGGACGACCGGCTCTCGCTCGTCGAGGCGCCCGACCCGGCGGCGGCCGACCCGGTCGCGGCGCTGGCCGCGTTGATGACGTCGTCGTACGAGGTGCTGCTCGCCCGGGCCGACCTGCTGCCGCTCTACCTGGCCCGGCAGGGCTCCCGCGGGCCGAACGCCGTGCGGCTGGGGATCGCGACGGACGCCCTGCTCGCCCGGCTCGGCCTCGCCGCCGAGGCGATCCCGTCGGCGCGGCGGGCGCTGATCGTGCACGCCATCGGCTGCGCGGCGTTCGCGGGCGGCGACGGCCCGGTGCCCGCGGAGATGGCCCGCGCCGACTTCACCCGCTCGCTGCGGTGGCTCCTGGACGGCATCGCGGCCCAGCCCGCCAAGTCCGCACCCCCGTGACGGCGAGTCCCCGTTCTCGCCGTCGTGCGATCGGGGACTCGCCGTCACGGAATCGGGGACCCGCCCTGGCGATCGGGGACTCGCCGTCACCGAATCGGGGACCCGCCCTGGGTGGGGGTGGGGGTGGCCGACGGGGTGGTCGCCTCGGCCACCGTCGCTGTGGTGGTCGGGGTCGGGGCGGGTGCGCTGGTGGTGGGGTCCGGAGCCACGGCGGGTGCAGAGGGGGCGGCGCCTGCGGTCGGCGCGACCGGAGCCGGGGTCGTCGTCGCTGCGGGCGGCGCGGCGGTGGTGGCCTCGACCGTCGCCGTGCAGCCGGCGGCCGTGTCGGCCGGGTCGCTGTCGCAGACGGCGTTGTCGGCGCCGCCGTCGAGGACGTCGGCGCCCGGCCCGCCGACCAGCCGGTCGAGGGCCGCTTCCCCGTAGAGGCGGTCGTTGCCCGCGCCGCCGTCGACGCGGTCGGCCCCGTCGCCGCCGAGGACGACGTCGTCGCCGCCCTGCCCGTCGACGGTGTCGTCGCCGCCCCCACCCACGACGCAGTCGCCAGCGGCGGAGCCGGTGACCGTGTCGTCGCCGCTCGTCCCGATCACGAGGAACGGCCCCGCGGCCCCCGGCCGGTCCTCCGCGGCGACGAAGCGGGGGCGGTCGGCGGTCAGCGTCACCGTCTCGGCGAACGTCGTGAGCCCGGCCGCTAGGCACGCGGCGGGCGGGGTGGCGGGCGCGGCCGCGGCGGCGGCCGTGCTCGTCGGCGTCGGCGCCGTGCGCGCGGCGGCCGCCAGTGCGATGACCGCCCCGGTGCTGATCGTGATCGTGCCCGCCACCTGGTCGGTGAAACCGCCGACCGCGCGCACGAGGACGGCCGCCCGCTCGGTGCGGCTGAGCAGGGCGAGGCCGCCGACGGTCGCGACGATCGGCACGGTCGTCACCGTGTTCGGCGCCACCGTGCTGACGAGCGTGCGGGCCGTCCCGTCCAGCAGCGAGCAGTACGGCACGGCGGGCTGGGACCCGAGCGTCAGGGTGAGGGAGCCGACCAAGAGCCCGTCGGACCAACTCGACCCGCTGCCGGTGCACGACGTGGTCGTCGCGCCGGACGGCAGCCGCAGCAGCACCGTCGCGGGCACCGAGCCGCGGTAGTCGATCGTGAGGTTGACCGTGCGCGGCGACCCCGACCGCACCGCCGAGAACGTCAGCGTGGGCGGGGTGCCGCGGCTGCCGAGGACGACCGTCGCGGCGGCCGCCGTGCCGGGCAGACCCTTGTCGGCGTCGACGAAACGCGCGAGGGTGCCCGGCACGACGGCGACGGCAACCAGGAGGCCGACGCCCAGCAGAGCTATTCCGGCGACCGCCCGTCGTGAATACGGGCGGGTTCTCACGACTGGGTGAGCAGGAAATCCGAACTGAGGGTGATGCTGTCACCCTGTGCTTTGTTGTTCTCGGTGCCCGCGAGATCGGGGAAAACGAAATGCAGGGTGTAGTCGACGGTGGCGCCCGGGTTCACGACGCCCGCGAGGGGCAGCCCGGTGGTGACGAGCTGGGCCACCGTGGCGGCCGCTGTCGTCGTGGCCGTCGAACCCGTGCCCTTGGTGACGGTGACCGTCATCTGGTTCTGCAGGTCGCCCGTCTTGCTGCAGCCGCCCGCCGCGACGCCTTCCGCTTCCGCCTCCGGTTCCGTGCAGCTCACGTCGGCCCCGCTGACCGTGAGTTTGCTGGTCAGCGTGCCAGGCAGGCTGCCTGCGTTCTTCAGGCTCAGCGTCACGTCCTGCGTGTAGCCGGGCGCGATGTTCGTCGCCGAGAAGAGCTGGGTGGTGCCGGTGCTGCCGACGGTGAGGTCGAGCGTGCCCGACGCCGTGGAGCCGCCCGGACCCTTCTCGGTGTCGAGGAACGCGGCGTAGGTACCCGTGCCGATCGCCGCGAGGGCGAGCACCACAACCGCTACGCCGAGCCCGATTCGAACGTTTCGATTTTGCAGAGAAGCCACCTGCGGCAGCATTCCGGAAATGCGTCGGATCGGACACCGCACGATCGGGTGGGGTGTTCTCGGATATCGTGGGGAAATGGTGTCGGTGCGCAGGCTCGTGGGCGTGGTGGTGATCGCGGTGGTGGTGGCCGCGGTGGCGGTGGTCGCGGCGGTCGGGCTGGTGCCGCTCGTGACCGGCGCCTCGACCTACACCGTGCTCACCGGCAGCATGCGGCCCGCGCTGCCCGTCGGCACGGTCGTGGTGGTGCGGCCGACGCCGGTCGAGCGGATCGCGGTCGGCGAGGTCGTCACGTTCCTCGCCCACGACCCGGGCACCTCGGCCACCCGCGTCGTCACCCACCGGGTGATCGGGATCGACCCCGGCCCGGTCCTGCGCACCCGGGGCGACGCGAACGACGCGCCCGACCCGGGCGGCACGGTGGCCGCCGACGTCCGCGGCGTGCTCTGGTACTCCGTGCCGTGGGTCGGGCGGATCCCGTCCACGAGCTGGCTGCTGGTGGCGGGCGGCGTGTTGCTGCTGCTGGTGGGCGCGAGCGTGCTGACGCCCGGCCGTCGCGCGCCTCAGCCGCAGCGGGCGCACCAGAGGCGCTGATGGCGGGCAGCCAGGCCCGCGAGGGTGCGGAGCCGCTAGACCGTGAGGACGCGCGCGCCGTCGGGGACGACGGCGATGGTGTGCTCCACGTGGGCCGCGCGGGTGCCGTCGGCGGTGCGGATGGTCCAGCCGTCGCGGTCGTGGCGGTAGCCGTCGGTGCCGCCCGCGATGAGCATGGGCTCGATCGCGATCACCAGGCCCGGCTGCAGCTTGAGGCCGCGGCGCGGCTTGCCCTCGTTGGCGACGTGCGGCTCCTCGTGCATCGAGCGGCCGACGCCGTGGCCGCCGTGGTCGGCCAGCATCCCGAACCCGGCGGCGCGCGCGACCGTGCCGATGGCGTGCGCGACGTCGCCCAGCCGCGCCCCCGGCGCCATGGCGGCGATCCCGGCGGCGAGCGCGCGCTCGGTGGCGTCGATCAGCGCGAGGTCGCGCGGGTCGGGGCGGTCGCCCACCACCACGCTGAACGCCGCGTCGGCGCACCACCCGTCGAGGTGCACGGCGAAGTCGACCGACAGCAGGTCGCCCGGCTTCAGCGCCTTCTTGTCCGGCACGCCGTGCACCACCGCGTCGTTGACGCTGATGCACGTGACCGCCGGGTACGGCCCGGGCGCCCACCGCGGGTGGTAGCCGCGGAAGCTCGACACCGCGCCCGCGTCGGCGATCATGTCGGACGCGATGTCGTCGAGCTGGCGGGGCGTGACGCCGGGCGCGGCCTTCGCCCGCAACGTCGCCAGCACGTCGGCCACCACCCGGCCCGCCGCGGCGATCGCGTCGATCTCACCCGGCGTCTTCAGCTCGATCACGGCGTCCACCGTAGCTCGCTCACAGGCGGAGGGTGACTTTCCCGAGCGCGTGACCGCTCTCCACCGCGCGCATCGCGGCCGGTGCCTCCTCGAACGGGTGCACCTCGCTGACGTGCGGGTCGAGCTCGCCCGTCGCCACCAGCCGCACGAGCGCGGTGAGCACGGCGGTGCTGCGCTCGCGCGGCACCTCGTCGCCGCCCAGCTCCCGGACGAGCGGCTTGTCGGCCACCGAGCGCAGCCGCTTCGGGTCGACGAGCCCGGCGACGGCCCGCAGCGCGTCGCCGCCGACCAGGTCGAACACCCCGTCGACGCCGTCCGGCGCGGCCGCCCGCACCCGCTCGAGCACGCCCTCGCCGTAGGCCACCGGCTCCGCGCCCAGCCGCGCGAGGAGCGCGTGCTTGGCCGGGCTCGCCGTGCCGATCACCCGCAGCCCCCGCGCGCGGGCCAGCTGCACCACCGGCAGGCCGACCCCGCCGCCCGCCCCGTTGACCAGCAGCGTGGCCCCCGACGGCAGGTCGAGCGCCGTGAGCGCGTCATAGGCCGTGCCCGCGGCCACCGGCAGCACCGCGGCGTCCGACGGCGACACGGCGGAGGGCCGCGGCGCCGCGAACCCCGCCGTGACCCGGGCCAGCGGCGCGAACCCGCCCTGCATGTCGGGGCAGCCGCCGAACACCTCGTCGCCGACGGCGAAGCCGGACACCCCCGGCCCGAGCGCCGCGACCGTGCCCGCCACCTCCCGACCCAGCACCGCGGGCGCCACTGGCCCGTAGGAGCCTTCGCGGAGCCGCCAGTCGCCCGGGTTCACCCCCGCGGCCCGCACCCGCACCAGCAGCTCGCCCTCGCCCGGCGTCGGCTCGGGCACGTCGAGGAACGCCTCGACCTCCGGCCCGCCGAGCGCCGTGAACCCGTACGCCCTCACGATGCCGCCTCCGCGGGAACGAGCACGTCGGCGGTCACACCGCCGCCTTCAGCCCGGCCAACCGCGACACCGCTTCGGTGAGCACCTCGTCGCGCTTGCAGAACGCGAACCGGACCAGCGTGCGGCCGAGGTCGGGGTCGACGCAGAACACCGACACCGGCACCGCGGCCACCCCGATGAGCTCGGGCAGCCTCCAGCAGAAATCGGCGCCGTCGGCGATGCCGAGCGGCGCGGCGTCGGTGACGATGAAGTACGTGCCCGCCGTGGGGAACACCGTGAACCCGGCGGCGCGCAGCCCGGTGGCCAGGAGGTCGCGCTTGCGCTGGAGGTCGGTCGCCAGGTCGGCGTAGAAGGAGTCGGGCAGGCCCAGCGCGGTGGCGATCGCGGGCTGGAACGGCGCGCCCGACACGTACGTCAGGAACTGCTTGGCCGCCTTCGCCGACGCCACCAGCTCGCGCGGCCCGTGCATCCACCCGACCTTCCAGCCGGTGACGGAGAACGTCTTGCCCGCCGACGAGATCGTCAGCGTGCGCTCGGCCATGTCCGGCAGGCCCGCCATCGGGACGTGCGGGCGCCCGTCGTACAGCATGTGCTCGTACACCTCGTCGGTGACGACCACCGCCCCGAACTCGGCGGCCAGCGCGCCGATCTCGGTGAGCTGCTCGGCGGTGAAGACAGCGCCCGTCGGGTTGTGCGGGGTGTTGACCAGCACGAGCCGGGTGCGCGAGGAAAAGGCCGCGCGCAGCTCGGAGGGGTCGAAGCCGAACGTCGGCGGCCGCAGCGGGACCGGCCGCAGCACCGCGCCCGCGAGCGCGATGGTGGCGGCGTAGGAGTCGTAGAACGGCTCGAAGGCGACGACCTCGTCGCCCGGCTCGCACAGCCCCAGCACCGCGGAGGCGATGGCCTCCGTGGCGCCCGTGGTGATCAGGACGTCGTCGGGCTCGACGGGGAGGCCGTAGAACCGGCGCTGGTGCTCGGCCACGGCGGTGCGCAGCGCCGGGACGCCCAGGCCCGGCGGGTACTGGTTGACGCCGCCGGTGATGTTGGCGGCCGCGTCGGCGAGGAGCGAGGGCGGCCCGTCGGTGTCGGGGAAGCCCTGCCCGAGGTTGATCGCGCCGGTGCGCAGCGCCAGTGCCGACATCTCCGCGAAGATCGTCGACGTGTACGGGCGCATCCGTTCGACCACCATGGGTCGAACGTTAGGCCTAACCCGAGGAGAACCTGAAGCCGAGCGGGCGGAAGTAGGCGGCCACGAGCGCGACCACGGCGATGCCGATGCCCAACATGGCAACGGGGACGGACACGATGGCCGATCCCAACACCATCACGAGCAGGCCGAGGGCCAGGAGCATCGAGGGCCCCGTTACACGGCGCTTGCCCAGCCGGGCGAACTGCCGCACGAACCGGGGATCCGTCCGGCGCAGCTCACGCTCCATGCTCTCGAGGACTCGGCGTTCGCGGTCACTCATCACGGACCACCTCCATCCCTCAGGAGGGTATTGCCCCTCCGGACGGACTCTAATCCGGGGTCGTTATGAAGTTGTGACTACGGCGTGCTCCGCAATCAGCCTGCAGGCCTCCGCAGCGCTCTCGATCGTGGCGAGGTGGGCGCCGGGCAGCACCTCCAGCCGGGCGCCGGGGATGCTCTCGGCCAGCGTGAGCGCGTGCGGGTCGACGGGCGTGGAGAGGTCGTCCGCGCCGCCGATCACGAGCGTGGGCACGGTGACGGCGGCGAGCCGCGCCCGGTGGTCCCACTCGGCGATGGCCCGGCAGCAGCCGAGGTAGCCCGCGTCCGACGTGCCCGCGATCTGGTCCCGCAGCGCGGTGACGACCTGCGGGTGCGCCGCCCCCCACTCCGGGGTGAACCAGCGGCTGACCACCGTGTCCGCGATGCCCGCCGTGCCGTCCGCCTCGACGGCGGCGATCCGCTGGTCCCACGGCGTCTTGTCGGCGAAGTGCGCGGTGGTGCAGCAGAGCGTGAGGCTGGTGAGCCGGTGCGGGTGCTCCGAGCCGAGGTACATGCCGACCATCCCGCCCAGCGACAGCCCGCAGAACGCCACCTCGGCCAGCTCCAGGTCGTCGAGCAGCTCGACGAAATCGGCGGCGAGGTCGGGCATCGCGTACGGGCCGGGCGGCGTCGGGGAGCCGCCGTGGCCGCGGTGGTCGACGCGGATCACGCGGAACGGGCCCGCCAGCGTGAGCTGCGGCTCCCACATCGCCAGGGTGGAGCCCAGCGAGCCCGCGAGCAGGAGCACCGGCGCGTCGCGGGGGCCGTCGTCGGTGTGGTGCAGCTTCACGAGCCGACCGTCGTCATCGAACGCAGGGCGGCCAGCTCCGCCTCCGTCGGCGGGGCGGTGACCCCCAGGTCGGCCGACACCTGCAGCTCCCACCCCGTCTGCGCCCGCACCTCCTCGACGGAGACGCCCTCGTGCACGGAGGTGAGCACCAGCTCCTTGGCCTCCGGGTCGGGCTCCAGCACACCGAGATCGGTGATCACCCGGGTGGGGCCGCGGCCGCGCAGGCCGAGCAGCTCGCGGTCGTCCGGGCCCGTGCCGAAGCCGACGGAGGTGACGAAGTCGACCTGCTCGACGAACGCCCGCGCCCGCTGCCGCATCACGACGACCACCTCGCGGCAGGACGCCGCGATCTCCGGGGCGCCGCCCGCGCCGGGGAGCCGCACGACGGGTTCGTCGTACTCGCCGATGACGGTGGTGTTGAGGTTGCCGAAGCGGTCGATCTGGGCGCCGGAGAGGAAGCCGACGTCGATCCGGCCCGGCTGGAGCCAGTAGTTGAACACCTCGGGCACGCTGATCACGGTGAGCGCGGACGTGGCGAGCCCGCCGTCGCCGATGGAGAGCGGCAGCTCGTCGGGGCGGGTGTCGAGCGTGCCGGACTCGTAGATCAGCACCAGGTCGGGCGCATGCAGGCGGCGGGCGAGGTTGGCCGCGGTGGA
>Ga0207675_100004012_pt1 | contig 14274 bp, 11 predicted proteins | sample KBSSwiS42_FD_184305 | JGI IMG/M metagenome (GOLD analysis project Ga0207675, IMG submission 184305) | Switchgrass rhizosphere microbial communities from Kellogg Biological Station, Michigan, USA - KBS Switchgrass S4-2 (SPAdes) (version 2) | ecosystem: Host-associated > Plants > Roots >... | reverse complement strand
CACGGGTCGAGCTCGTCGAGACTGCGCCTGGAGCGGACCGCAGCGATCGCCGTGGCCAACCTGCGTTGCGCCGGCGTGGCGTAGTGCACGTTGTTGGTGGCCACGCACGCAAGGTCGTGTCGGGCAGCGAGCTCGGCCAATGCATCGTTGCGTGCCGAGTCGAGCGGATCACCGTGATCCCACAACTCGACGACCACCCGATCACGCCCGAACAGCTCGACGAGATGCAGCAGTTGCCGTGCCGCAGCCGCCGGCCCGTGCTCGACGAGCGCCGAGGGCACGGCGCCCTTGCGGCAACCGGTCAACACCCAGCAATGCCCGGCGACGGCATCGGCGATGTCGAGCAGCGTGAACTGCGGTGCGCTCTTCTCGCCCGCAAGATGACCGAGGCTCAGCGCCCGCGCCAGCCGGCCGTAGCCGGTCGGCCCATCGGCGAGCACCAGGAGATGGTCGCCGTGTGGATCGGGCAGATGGTGATCGGGGACGAGGCCGGTGGCGATCTGTTGCTGGGTGTCGTCTTCGCTCATCGCTTGTCGCGTGCTGTGCGCACCGAGCGTGATCTCGGCACCGAACACCGTCGGCAGACCCACGGCTCGCGCCGCTTCGGCGAACCGGACGACGCCGTACAAGCCGTCGTGATCGGTGATCGCCAGTGCCTCGAGACCGAGACGGGCCGCCTCCTCGGCGAGCTGCTCGGGATGCGATGCGCCGTCGAGGAACGAGAAGTTGGTGTGGCAATGCAGTTCGGCATACGGCACGGACGGCGCATCGGGCCGCAACAACGGCTTGGTGAGATCGGCATCCGGTGCCACGTAGGGTTGGCGTTTGCGGCTCCATGCCGGCCCGTCGCCACCTGCGTTCCATGCCGGAGAACCGGGGTTGCGCCCGTCTTTGCCGCGCACCTCCGGCGGACGATCCGAGAGCGCTGCCTCGAGCTCCCACCACGGCATGTTCGGGTTGTTGAACCCCATAGGAGTTCCGACCTTATCGAACACCTGTTCGCTACTCAAGTGCCCAGTTCAGGAGAGATATCGTCGCTGCGTGACCACAACGGCAGAGCACGACCGCATGGCGCTGCCGGAGCTCCCGAACTGGGAGACCACTCCAGACGACGTCGCCGGAGCCATCCGTCAGGTGAAGGCGGCGCTGCGGACACGTATCGACGCGTCGGGCCGTACCGTCGAAGAGGTGTTCGCCGTCATGGAGCGACGAGTGCTCGCCGAGGTCGAGGACATCGTCGCGACACGCGCTCGAGGTGAAGAGGTCTGGCCGGTCGTTCGCTACACCGACATTGCGAACGGAACGGTCGACCCGGCGACGTTGGAGCTCCTTCAGCGCCGCGGCTGCCTGATCGTTCGCGGCCACTTCGAGCGCGATCAAGCGCTCGCCTGGGACGCGGACATCGTCGACTACGTCGAGAGCAACCGGTTCTTCGAGACCTACCGCGGCCCCGGCGACGACTTCTTCGGCAGCGTGGGCTCCAAGCCCGAGATCTACCCGATCTACTGGTCCCCCGCCCAGATGCAAGCCCGTCAGAGCGACCGAATGGCCCGCGTGCAACAGTTCCTCAACCAGCGTTGGACCCATGAGAAACACGGTGTTCGTTGGTTCGACCCCGACCGCGATTCGCTGTATCCCGACCGCATTCGCCGACGACCCGAAGGTGCCAATTCCGCCGGGCTCGGAGCCCACCTCGACGCGGGCACTCTCGACCTGTGGATGACGCAGGCATACCAGAGAGCGTTCCGCCATCTCTTCGACGGCACCGTCGAGCAGTACGACCCGTGGGATGCCTCGTACCGGACCGACGGACCGCAGTACGCCGGCACCACGATGTGCGCGGCGTTTCGCACGTTCCAAGGATGGACCGCGCTCTCCGACATGGCCAACGACCAAGGGGTGCTGCACACCGTGCCCATCGCCGCCGCGTTCGGCTACCTCCTGCTACGACCGCTGTTGTCCGATGTCGCCGACGACGACATGTGCGGCGTCAACATCAACAAGGTCTTTCCGGTGAAGGAGCAGTGGCACGCCCCGCTGCTCGACGCAATCAGCGGAATCCCCGACGTGCAAGCGGGCGATTCCGTCTGGTGGCATTGCGACATGGTCCACAGCGTCGCGCCCGTCACGAATCAGCAGGGTTGGGGAAACGTGATGTACATCCCGGCCGCACCGTGGTGTCCCCGCAACGAGGCCTATGCATCGTCAGTGCGCGAGGCCTTCCTGACCGGATCGAGCCCGACGGACTTTCCGGAGGAACACTACGAGCAGACGTGGACCAACCGATTTCAGCCCGAAGATCTCAACCGGACCGGTCGCCGCGGGCTGGGATTGGCCGACTGATCAATCGCCACAGTCCGCGCATTGGGGTGACGGAAAAGTGTCGGTGCATACGATGAACTCACCGTGAGCGACACGTCGGCGTTCCTCGAGCTGTACGACGACGCGCTGCCACATGTGTACGGCTATCTCGCCAGGCGCTGCGCCAACGCCGCGACCGCCGAGGACCTGACGGCCGAGACCTTCATGGCGGCTGTCGCGGCACTGCACAACAACCGATCCGGAGGCAACAAGCTCGATCTCAACATCGCCTGGCTGATCGGCACCGCACGCCACAAGTTGATCGACCACTGGCGCCGCACCGAACGTCGCAAGGAGGATCTCGCCGACCTTTGGGACGACATCGCGGTTCCCGATGCGACCGATGCTGTGATCGAACTCAGCACCGCGAATGCCGTACTGGCCCAACTTGCGCCCACTCATCGAGCAGTGCTGACCCTGCGCTATCTCGACGACCTACCTGTCGGCGACGTCGCGACCACGATGGGCCGCACGGTGCACGCAACCGAGGCGTTGCTGACGCGGGCCAAAGCCGCCTTTCGCAACCACGCCGCGCACGATCGGTTCGGCGGACCAGCGGAGGAGACAGCCAGCAGATGACCGACCCCTTCGACGCCCTACGGATCACCGACAGCCCACTCGATCCGCGTCCGGAGTTCGCCGACGAACTCCGCCGCACGATCGCCGCCAACTTGGAGACCGACATGACCCACACCGACACACCCGTCACCACTCAGACCGCCGCTACTCAAACGGTCACCGCTTACATCTCGGTGCGCAACGCCGCCGCGGCGATCGCGTTCTACGTCGAAGCGTTCGAGGCGGTGGAAGTCAGCCGCCTCGTCGGCGACGACGGACGCATCGGCCACGCCGAGATCATGATCGGGTCGAGCAAGTTGATGCTTGCCGACGAGTACCCGGAGATCGACGTGGTCGGCCCGCAGACGCGGGGAGGGCCGACATGCTCGTTCACGATCGAGGTGCCCGACGTCGACGCGTCGTTCGCCCATGCAGTCGCCGCGGGCGCAACCGTCGAACGGCCCGTCGCCGACCAGTTCCACGGCAACAGGATGGGTTGGGTGCGCGACCCGTTCGGTCACCGCTGGACGCTGAGCACGCCGATCGCCGGCTTCGATCGTGCCGAGTACGCCCGAGCGGGCCGAGAGGCTGGCTTCGAGCTCATCGAGAGCCGCCAAGTGAAGCGACACGCGCCGGGCGATCTGTACTACTTCGCGCTGCCGGTCCGCGACCTGGCGAGGGCCCAGGCATTCTTCGGTGCCGTGCTGGGATGGCAGTTCGACGACCCACAGCGAGGCCACATCGGCAACATCTCTGCTCCTCCCGGCGGGCTCAACCCGGTCGGACCGGAAGCCTCGACGCGCCCACAGTTGTGGTTCGTCGTCGACGACATCCATGCCGCGGTGGCCAAGGTCCGTGAACTCGGCGGCACGGCAGACGACCCGGTCTCGTACGACTCCGGTTGGTCAGCCGATTGCGTCGACGATCAGGGAACGACGTTCAACCTCAGCGTGCCGGCTCCGAAGTACACGCGCTGACAACTTCAGCGAATGGCCAGGCCCGTCTCGAGATCGAAGAGGTGCAGTTGCGACGCGTTGACGACCAGATGCGCGGTGTCGTCGATCCGCAACGGCGTGTGCGGTGGAAGCCGGGCGGAGACGCTCTGCCCGGTGGTCTCACCCTCCATGGCATCGCGCACTTCCTCGGTGTCGACACCGCTGCAATCGACGTCGAGATGCACGATCACCTCGGAACCCAGGCCTTCACGAACGGTCACCTTGCCGCTGATCGTGTTGGGGGTATCGGCAGAGGGTGCCTCGACGAGGTGCTCCGGCCGCAGACCGACGGCGATGTCGCGACCGCTGTAGTCAGCGAGCGAAGCGGGCGCCTCGGAGAGCGCGATGATGGCCGAGCCCAGGCGGATCGTGCCACCACCGGTACCCGACTGGTACTTGCCGCGCAGAAGGTTCATCTGCGGGGAGCCGATGAACGCGGCGACGAACAAGTTGTTGGGGTGGTCGTACAGGTTCTGCGGTGAATCGACCTGCATCAAGGTGCCCTTCGACATGACGGCAACGCGATCACCCATGGTCATCGCCTCGATCTGGTCGTGGGTGACGTAGACGGTCGTGACGTTGAGGTCGTGTTGGATCTTGGCGATCTCGGCGCGCATCTGCACGCGCAACTTGGCATCGAGGTTCGACAGCGGCTCGTCCATCAAGAACGCCTGCGGCTGACGGACGATCGCGCGTCCCATCGCGACTCGCTGGCGTTGGCCGCCCGACAGTTGCGCCGGACGGCGATCGAGGTTGTCGGTGAGTTCGAGCGTGCGTGCCGCATCGGCGACGCGCCGTTCGATCTCGTCCTTCGGCATCTTCTGCAGCTTCAGCGCGAACGCGATGTTGTCGCGCACCGTCAGGTGCGGATACAGCGCGTAGGACTGGAACACCATCGCAATGTCGCGGTCCTTCGGCTCGAGGTTGTTCACCACCCGTTCACCGATGCGCATCTCGCCGCCGCTGATCGATTCCAAGCCGGCGATCATCCTCAGCGCGGTCGACTTGCCACAGCCCGAAGGCCCGACCAACACCAGGAACTCGCCGTCCTCGATGTCGAGCGACAGATCGGTGACGGCTTGAAAACCGTTCTCGTAGATCTTGTCGATACCGTCGAGTGTGATCGTTGCCACAGGACCCCCATACAGTCGGCTACGTGTTCGAATGGGAAGTCTTGCATAGCTCTTTCCCTCCGACGAACAAGATGCTAGGGTGCCGGTGGAAGTTCTCCCGAATTTCCACAATTTTCCACCACGTCACGCGACGTGCATCCGTTCCTGAGGGGGAAATCTATGAAGTCACGAAAAGGCGCCCTGGGCGCCCTTTGTCTCGTCGGTCTGCTGGTCGCAGCCTGTGGCGATGACAACAACGGATCGTCGGGCGGCACCGCCGCACCGGCGGGTACTGCCGCTCCGGCGGGTACCGCTGCACCCGGCGGCACGGCTGCACCAGCGGCAGGTGGCGACACCGTCGCCGGCGGCCTCATCAAGTGCGAGAACCAGTTCGCAGGGAAAGAAGTCCACATCTTCTCGCCGGTCCGTGACAGCGAGACGGACAAGGGCGCGACGCGTTTGCGTGATGGATACAAGGGTCTCGAGGACTGCACCGGCGTGAAGGTCGTCTACGACGGCACCGACCAGTTCGAGACCGAGGTCAAGGTTCGCGTCGACGGCGGCAACCCGCCCGACGTCATCGACTTCCCGCAGCCCGGTGGCTTCCTCGACCTCATCAAGAAGAACCAGCTGTTCCCGTTCCCCGACGACCTGGCCCAGGCAGTCACCAATGACAACGTCGCCGGTTGGCCGGAACTCGCCACCGTCAACGGCAAGGTCTACGGCGTCCCCGCCCGAGCCAACGTGAAGTCGTTGGTGTGGTACAGCCCGAAGGCCTTCGCCGACAAGGGCTACAAGGTCCCCACGAGCCTCGAGGAACTGACCGCATTGTCCGATCAGATCGTCAAGGACGGCGGCACCCCGTGGTGCGTCGGCATCGAGTCCGGTGTAGCCACCGGCTGGCCGATCACCGACTGGTTCGAGGACTTCATGATGCGGATCAACGGTCCCGACGTGTACGACCAGTGGGTCCAGCACAAGATCCCGTTCAACGATCCCAAGGTCAAGGCCGTTGCTGACGCCGTCGGCGGAATCGTCAAGAACCCCGACTACATCGGTGGCGAGACTGCAGTGAAGGCCGAAGCGACCACGAAGTTCCAGGACGGCGGTCTGCCGATCCTCCAGGGCAACTGCTACATGCACAAGCAGGCCAGCTTCTACTCGACCATTTGGCCCGCCGGCACCACGATCGGCCCCGATGGTCAGGTCAACACCTTCTACTTCCCCGTGAAGAGTGGTGACCCGAAGTACATGCTGGGCGGCGGCGACCTCATCGGCGCCGGCACCGACAAGCCCGAGACGTATGCCGTGCTGACATACACCAACTCGGCCGACTACCAGACCGCCATCGTCAAGGGCGGCGAGGTCAGCCTGTCGACACGTAAGGACTTCGACACCGCCAACTTCAGCGACCCGGTGATCCGTAACTTCGCCGACATGTTGAAGAACTCGGACGTCTTCCGCTTCGACGGTGCCGACATGATGCCGGCCGCCATCGGTTCAGGTTCCTTCTGGAAGGAAGCGACCGCCTGGATCGCCGGTGGAAGCACGGACGACATGCTGAACAACATCGAAGCAGCATGGAAGGCCTTGCCACCCAGCTGATGTTCCGGCTGATGAAATGACGTAGTTAATATCGGTTGCCTGCGGGTCCTTCGGGACCTGCAGGCAACTGGCTTATCTGGGGAAGCGTTGAGCGCTCGTCACGAGCGAATTGGGGATTGCGCATGAAAGAGCTCTTGAACTCGCTGTTCACGATGGCGGTCGGCTTGGGAGTACTCCTTGTCGCTCTGGTGGTCGTGTACACGCTGGCGTCGTTCCTTCCCGGACGATGGAAAGAGCGGGGGCACATCGCCGTCTTCTTGATCCCGGCGTTGTTCGTCATCCTCATCGGCTTGTTCATTCCGATGATCCACACGATCATCACGAGCTTGTACGTCGACAAGACGCCGCCGCAGTTCCAATGGTTTGCGAACTACGGCGAGATCTGGTCGCGCAAGGACACTCGGCTGACCGTCGTCAACAACCTGACCTGGGTCGTCGTCGGCACCATCGCCACGACGGTCCTCGCCCTCGCCATCGCCCGCTTCGCCGACGGCATGAAGAACGAGAAAGCGGCCAAGGCGTTGATCTTCCTCCCGGCAGCCATCTCGCTGGCCGGTGCCGGCATCATCTGGCGCTTCGTGTACGCCAGCCCACCCTTCAAGGTCGGTCTGATGAGCGCTGTCACGAAGTCGATTCCCGGCCTGCCGGCCAGTTGCGGTGGCGAGGGTGATCGCATCTGGTTGCTCGAGAGAGGCATGTGCGGGATCGATCCACCGGCCACCGCGCCCGGTTTCAACACCTTCTTGTTGATCGTCGTGTTCATCTGGGCGTCGGCCGGAATCTCCACGGTGATCTTGTCCGCGGCCATCAAAGGGGTGCCCGATTCCCTGGTCGAGGCCGCCCGGGTCGATGGGGCAACCTCACGGCAGATCTTCTACAAGGTCACGCTTCCCTACATCCGGGCAACCATCATCACGGTCGCCACACTCACCACCATCGCCGCCTTGAAGGCCTACGACATCGTCGCCGCGATGACAGGCGGCAACTTCGGAACCAGCACCCTCGCCAACGACTACTACAACACCATCTTCCTGCAGAACCGCGATGGTCTCGGATCGGCGATGGCAGTGCTCATCTTCTTGTTGGTCATACCCGTTGTCGTTGTCAATCGCCGCTCGCAGCGGCGCGCTGAGGAGTTGATGGGCGCATGAGCGTTGCCGAACTGACCCCCGACGTAACCACCGCCGCACCGCCACCACCGCCGGTCTACAGCGAGCCGGTCGGGCGCTCGCTCGCCGCCTCGCTGTCGAGCAAGCCCGGTCGATGGGTCGTGTACATCCTCGTCTTCTTATGGACCATCCCGACGTTCGGTGTGTTCGTCTCGTCGTTCCGCGACGAAGTCGCGGTGAAGACCACCGGCTGGTGGACTGTCTTCTGGCAGCCCCACCTCACCCTGCAGAACTACAAGAGCGTGCTGGGTTCGGCCAACGGCGGCGACAACCTCTCGCACTTCTTCCTCAACTCCGTTCGCATCACCGTGCCGGCCACGATCATCTCGGTCGGTGTCGCCTTGCTGGCCGCGTACGCGTTCTCCTGGATGGAGTTCAAGGGTCGCGACTGGCTGTTCGTTGCGGTCATCGCCATGCTCATCGTGCCACTCCAGTTGGGTCTGGTCACGCTGAGCAGAATGTTCAACAACGGCGCCCACTTCCTCGGCTTCACGGTGTTTCCGGATCTCAACCTCAACAACTCGGTGGTTCCCATCTGGATCGCCCACACCTGTTTCGGCATGCCGTTCTGCATATTCATCCTGAAGAACTTCGTGTCGTCGTTGCCGCGCGAGATCATCGAGGCGGCACGCGTCGACGGCGCCAGCCACCTCGACATCTTCCGCAAGTTGGTGCTACCCCTGTCGGTGCCGGCGGTTGCCTCGCTGTGCATCTTCCAGTTCGTGTACATCTGGAACGACCTGTTGATCGGGCGCATCTTCGGCGGCAGCAAGAACCTGCCGATCATCGCCAAGCTCGTCGAAGTGTCGGGCTCGCGCGGCCAGTCGTGGCACCTCTTGACCGCTGCCGCGTTCGTGTCGATGGTCGCCCCGCTGATCGTGTTCTTCTCGTTGCAGCGATACTTCGTCCGCGGCCTGCTCGCCGGCTCGGTGAAGGGCTAGTAGCTAGTTCGACCTCCATCGTTCGATGGAGGTCGAAGAAACCTCAGTGGGCGGGTGATAGCCAGACGCAGGTGTTGGCGGGGATCGACGTCGTCGTCGCATCCGGCTGGGAAGCCAGGATGATGGTGCGCCCGGCGACGAGGGCTTCCGGCAACTCGAACGACTCCTCGCCCACGTTGGCGACGACCAGGGCCCCGTCGCGCTCGAAGGCCAGGCACTCCGGTAGGTCGACGTCGACCCACTCGAGGTCACCGGACAGCAGCGGGCGATGCGCGAGCAATGTGCGGTACCACGACAGCATCGAGTTGGGATCGGCAGCCTCGCGCTCGACGGAATGCTCGCCCCAATCGGCGGGCTGGGGCAGCCACGGCTCGACCGGCCCCGGCGAGAAGCCGAAGTTGGTGGATGGATCGCTGGTCCACGGCAACGGCACGCGGCATCCGTCGCGGCCCAGCTGTTCGCCGTTGGTGCGGATGAACAGCGGATCCTCGCGGGCCGCATCGGGCATGTCGAGGTACTCGGCGAGACCGATCTCCTCGCCCTGGTACATGTACAACGCACCCGGCAGCGCCGCAGTGAGCGTGATGGCCGCGCGGGCGCGACGACGGCCGAGCTCGAGGTCGATCGGCGCATCGACGTAGAGCAGGTTGTTGCCGGTGAATGCCGCGGGATCGCTGGCGTTGAGGCGGCCGAGGCGGGTGACGATGCGTTGCGTGTCGTGGTTGTTGAGCACCCACGCCGGGGTGCCGCCAACGGAACCGAGCATGTCGAGCGACTCGGTGATGACCGTGCGCATCGGCTTGGCCGCCCAGGTGATCAGCATCAGGTCGAAGGCGAACGACTGGTGGAACTCGTCGCCCTGCATGTAGCTGAGCACTTGTTCCGGCGTGCCGTACGACTCGCTGATGGTCACCAGTTGACGGCCCGGGTGGCTGCGCTCGTAGTCGTCGATCAGCCGGCGCCAGTGCTTCCAGACGTCGTGGGCCGTCGGGTAGAAGTGGCCGTAGATGTTGTACCGCCACATCTGACCGTCGGTGAGCCCGGGAGGCGACGCCGGAGCATCGGGCAACTCGGGGTGCTTGCCCAGCACGGGCACGGCATCGACGCGGATGCCCTCGACCCCGCGGTCGAACCAGAACGTCAGCATCCGGTCGAAGTAGTCGATGACGTCGGGGTTGTACCAGTTGAAGTCGGGCTGCCAGGGCGTGAACGTGTGCTCGTACCACTGGCCGGGCGTGCCATCCGCCTCGGTGACGCGGGTCCACGCCGGCCCGCCGAAGATCGCCCGCCAGTTGTTGGGCGGCTCGTCGCCGTTCGGACCCTTGCCGTCGCGGAACCAGTACCGGGCCCGCTCCGGTGAGCCCGGACCGGCCTTCAGTGCCGCCTGGAACCAGGCATGGTCGGAGCTGCAGTGGTTGGGGACGATGTCGAGCATGATGCGGATGCCGCGCTCTTTGGCGGCGGCCACCAGCCGATCGAAGTCGTCGAGGTTTCCGTACACCGGCTCGACATCGAAGTAGTCGGCGACGTCGTAGCCGTGATCGCGCTGCGGCGACGGGAAGCACGGCGACAACCAGATCGCGTCGATGCCCAGGTCGCGCAGATGGTCGAGATGGCTGCGGATGCCTTCGAAGTCGCCGCGTCCGTCACCGTTGCTGTCGGCGAACGATCGCGGGTACAGCTGGTAGACGACAGCGCTCTTCCACCACGGGTCCTGTGCGTTTCGGGTATCGGTCATCGGGTTCCCTTTCGTTTCACGCCCGCCGTCGTCGCCCTCACCACGAGCTCCAATTCCAGCAGTTCCGTGTTCGGTTGTCGATTTCGCATCGACAAGGCCTCGAGCACGAGGTCGGCACCGCGTTCGCCGGAATAGATCAACGGCTGCCGAACCGTCGACAAACCCATCAGCCCGGCCAGGTCGATGTCGTCGTATCCGACCACACTGAGCTCGTCGGGCACGTTGATCCCCAACTGTGTCGCGGCTTCGAGACACCCGACGGCCTGCACGTCGGAGGCGGCGACGATGGCGGTCGGGCGATCCGGCAGGGACAGCAACTCGGTCGCCATCTGTCGTGCCGCCGAATGCAGATAGGCGCCGTATCGGATCAGCGACGAGTGCACGGCCAGGCCGGCTTCCGCCATGGTCGCCCGAAAGCCCTCCTCGCGGCGGGCCCCGGCGATGAACCCGAACGCGTTGTGGGGCGGCTCGCTGACGAAGGCGATCCGCCGGTGCCCGAGCGAGATGAGATGGCGCGTCGCCAGCGCACCGCCGGCGCGGTCGTCGATGCACACGCTCGGCAGGCCGGGATGGATGGTGTCGATGAGCACCGTCGGGAACTTGGCGTTGACCAGCCGATCGCCTTCGTCGCCCACCAACGGCAGGGAGATGACGATGAGACCGTCGAACAAGGTGCTCCGTGGAAGTTCCACCATTTTTGCCCGTGCCTGCGCCGGCGACTCGATGTTGTGCAGCACCACCTCGCAGCCGTGCAGGGCCAGACGCGAGACGATGCCGCGGATGCGTTGGAAGGCCGACTTCTCGTCGAAGAACGGCACCACGACGCCGACGAGCCGATCGGATTTTTCCTGGTCAGAGAGAGATTTTCGGGGACGGTTGTAGCCAAGCTGTTCGGCCGAGGACTGCACCTTCGAGCGGGTCTTCTCGCTGACCTTCGGGCTGCCGCTGAGCACGCGCGAGACCGTTCCGATCCCGACACCAGCGTGCTTGGCGACATCCGACATGGTGGCCATCGTGGAAATCGTAGCCAAATCTTCCACCCACGGATTACACGTGGCGCACGTAGCGCACGTCGGGCCACTGCTCCTCGTTCGCCGCGCCGTCGGTGAACTCGACGGCGACGAAGCCGTGTCGCTCGTAGAACCGGCGGCCGCGGTGATTGCTCTGGAACGCCCACAGCTCCATCCGGCCCGACTGACGCTCTGCGAGCAACGTCAAGAACTCGTCGCCCAGTCCGCGTCGGGTCCATGCCGGATCGAGATACAAGTGGTGCAGCCATCCGGGCGCGAGCATCATCTGCCCGACGACGACACCGTCCAGGTCGGCCACCCAGACGTCCATGGTCGGGATGGCCGTCTCCGCCATCCAGTTGGCCACCTCCGACTCCGAGTGCGGTTCGGGCACCTCCGGCAGAGCGAACGCTTTGGACCGGAAGTAGACGTGGGCGCAGGCCGGCGCGTCGGCCACCGTCGCCCGCCGCAGGACCGGCCGGCCGGGCTGCATCTCGCGCAGCACCCCTTCCAGGCCGGGTTCGGCCAGCCCGATGGCCTCGGCCCAGCCGAACCAGCGGACCTCCTGGCTCTCCCCTGCCGCCGGGGCCGGCGCGGCGCCGTCGGACGTGAAGTGGTAGCGCAGATCGAGATGTGTGTGGCCTCGTGGGCCGGGGTGCACGTCGACGTGCACGAGGCGGTGCGAATCCGGCCCGGTGTCGACTTCCAGACCCGTCTCCTCGCGCACCTCGCGCACGGCGGCCTGCCACGGAGTTTCGCCGGGGTCGATGTGACCGCCAGGTTGCAACCAGATCGAGAGCCGCTTGTGGAGATGCAGGACCACGCCGGCGTCGCCGGTGATGATCGCCGATCCGGTCACGTGGATCGGCGAGGCATGCTCGTCGAACGGCTGCTCGAGAGCGTCGAACGCCGTCAGGAACGTTGCGATCGACTCCCGTTCACGGGCGTCAGTGGGCGGAAGGCCTGCTACCAGGCCACGCAGGCTGTGACGATCGACTGAATCTTTCAAATCCATCCTTCAGCCGGGCCATTGCCTGCCGATAACTCCACTGTAGGGATTGGCAGTTCGGCGTATTTCACCAACGAACCAGAGGCGGAAGATAGAACTAATGGAACCGGATGCACAACTGGCACCACGGGTGCTCCTGGCAGTCAGCGACGCGCTGTTGCGTCGGGTTGCCTCGGCCGCGTTGCGCACTCGGGGATTCTCTGTCAGCGCCACCACGGAGGGGCCGGCGGCCCTCACCTTGGCCACCTCCTTCTCCCCCGATGTCGTGATGGTCGACCTGCAGCTTCCGAGTCCCCATGGTGGCAGCCTGTTCGACACTATGCGCGAGCTGACGGATTCGTATGTTGTCGGTATCGCTCCCCCTGACGCCGACAACATGCGAATCCGCGCGCTGCGCGCCGGTGCCGATGACGTCGTCTCGACGCCGGTCAACCCCGATGAGTTGGCTGCTCGATGCCAGGCGCTGCTGCGCCGCCCGCGTCAGCTGCACTCCGGATGGGATCCCATCCACGCATCGGTGATCACCCTCGGACCGTTGACCGTCGACGTCGGCCGCAAAGAGATCCGCGTCCGCAACCACGACATCCCCGTGACCCGCATCGAGTTCGCTCTGTTCGAGCAGCTGTGCAGGCGGCCGTCGGAGGTCTGCGCTCGCACCCAGCTCCTCGAAGAGGTGTGGGGCCCGAATTGGGTCGGCGACACACACGTGGTCGACGTTCACCTCTCGAACCTGCGCCGCAAGTTGCAGTTGCGGGCACCGGAGCTGCGCTTCATCCACACCGTTCGCGGTGTCGGGTTCCGGCTGAGCAACGACGTCCTTCGTCCCGAAGTCGACCGTCGCGAGCTCGTCCCCGCCTGAGTCGCCTCGCAATAACCTGGGGCGATCGCCGAACCAGTCAAGATCCCGTCTCCCTGCCTGGTCGTGCTGATCGGCCCGGTCGGCGCGGGCAAGTCGACGTGGGCTGCGCAACACTTCCGCCCCGACCAGATCGTCTCCAGTGATGCGCTGCGCGCCGTCGTCGGCGAGGGCGAACACGACCTGCGGGCATCCGCCGACGCCTTCGCACTCCTCGAGCAGATCGTCACGCGTCGTGTCCGACGACGGCTGACGACGGTCGTCGACTCACTCGGGTTCGACGCCGTGCCTCGCGCCACGTGGCGCCGACTGGCGGCCGAGGCCGGAGTTCCCTGTCTGGCCGTGGTGTTCGACACTGCACCGGCGGAGTGCCGTCGCCGCAACTCGACCCGGCCTGTTGCCGTGCCGGCCGATGTCGTCGCCGGCCAGCTGCAACGGTGGCCGTCCATCCGCGACGAGGTGACGGCCGAACCGTGGCACGAGATCCTCACACCGGAGCCGGTGGTCGTCGTTCCGGCGGCCTTGGCGACGCGGCGGCGATCGACAGCGGCGACAACCGCCGCACCGACACGACCGGCGGCATCGACCGTGAAGGTGGGACTGCACCTGTCGAACTTCGACTGGCCCGGCGGGCGCGAGCAAGTGGCCGAGCGCCTGCGGGCGATCGCGGTCCTCGCCGAAGACGCCGGCGTCGATCACGTGTGGATGATGGACCACCTTCGCCAGATCCCCCAGGTCGGTCCGGCGTGGGCCGATCTGCTGGAGCCGTACACCGCGCTGGCGTGGGTGGCCGCCGCCACGCAGCGCATGCGCCTCGGCGTACTGGTGTCTCCGGCTTTCCTGCACCAGCCGGTCGTGTTGGCCAAGCAGGTCGCCACGATCGACGTGTTGTCGGGAGGCAGGGCGATGTGCGGGCTGGG
>Ga0207675_100004011_pt1 | contig 14276 bp, 13 predicted proteins | sample KBSSwiS42_FD_184305 | JGI IMG/M metagenome (GOLD analysis project Ga0207675, IMG submission 184305) | Switchgrass rhizosphere microbial communities from Kellogg Biological Station, Michigan, USA - KBS Switchgrass S4-2 (SPAdes) (version 2) | ecosystem: Host-associated > Plants > Roots >... | reverse complement strand
GCCTGTGGACAACCCAACCCGCCCAACCGGCGGTCGGGCTACGCTCCCCCACCGGGGGACCCGGCACCGCAGGCCGAGGTTCCGGCGCGCCCGAACAGGCCCCCGACCCGGCCACCGGGTCGCCTCCGACCGGAGCGGCGACCGACCCGACGGCCAGGCCGGGGGTCGACCCCGCCGACCTCGTCACGACCGACGGGCGCTGGGGGCTCAAGAGCCTCACCGTCCTGCGCCCTGGGGTGGGGCGGGTGGTGCGGCTCGACCTGCGCGGAGAGCTGGGGCGGGGACCGTTCGGGGTTGCGGCGGAGGGGTGGGTGGCGGAGCTGACCGCTGGGCTGGTGCTGCCGGGGTGGCTGGGGGAGCTGGCCCGGGAAGGCGGCCTCGAGGTGGGGCGGCTGGTGGAGCCGTGGCGACCCGAGGTGGTGGGGCTGGTGCGGGAGGACCCGAGTCTGGCCCGGCGGGTCGACCTGGGGGTGGTGTACTCGGTCCCGGAGAGCCGGCGGGGGCCGGGGCTGGAGCACTGGCTGGCGGGGATGGAGCTGGCGGCCGATCGGGCGGAACCGCTGTTGCTGCTGCTGCGCGAACCACCGCCCTCCGGGCGGGGTTCCCTGCTGTTGCTGGACGTGGACGGCGGGGTGCTGGGCGGGCACTCGTTCGTGGTGGGCCGCTGAGCCGGGTGTCAGCCGTCGGGGTCGGCGCGGTCCTGCATCTCCCAGGCGTGGTCGAGGACGTGCCAGGCGATCCGGCGGATGGCGTAGCGGGGCGGCCAGCCGTTCGGGATCCGTGGCGAGCCGTCGGAGGCGCCGCCGAGGGCCTGGGCCAGCTCGTCGCGTAGGGACTTGATGGCCTTGCGGTCGCCCACCTCCGGCGGCGGGAGCTTGACGCCGACCTTGCGGGCGTAGGCGGCCTCGGCCCCGAGCACGTGGCCGAGCATCTTGTCGCGGTCCCGGCCTCCGCCGCGTGGGCCCTTGCGCAGCTCGGCCGGGGAGGCCTTGGCGACCTTGTCGAGCACCGCCCAGGCCGCCCGCAGCAGCTCGACCTGGCGGGCCGCCTGGCGGGCGGTGAGGGGCTCGGCGTCGGCCTCGGGGATCTCGTGGGGGATGCCGAAGTCGGTCGCGCCCTTGCCCTTGACCCGCTCCACGACCTCGAAGCGCTCGCCGGCCTTGGCCGGGGCGGGGAAGGCGGCCTTGGCCCGCTCGGCCACCTCGGCGTAGCGGGGGGCGTAGGCGGCCAGGGCCGCAAGGGCCAGCTCCTCGGTCTTGTCGGACCGGCACCAGCCGGGGAAGTCGATCGAGCAGGCGAACACCTTCTTGTCGCCCGCTTCCACATACACCGGGATCGCCTTGGCCATGGGCCGATCTTCTCACGCCACCGCGATACCTTGGTCGAAGCGGTCGCGACCTTGGTGGGATACGCGGGCGTTGCGGGTGTGAGAAGGTGACGGCGTCGTACTTCCCGGACCGTCGGAGGGCCTTGCAGGGTGCTGGTCGCGCAGGTCGAAGACCTCAGCAAGCGCTACGGGACCGTCCAGGCGCTCGACCGGATCGACGTCGAGATCGCCCAGGGCTGCACCGGGCTGGTCGGCTCCAACGGGGCCGGCAAGTCGACCCTGATCAAGCTGCTGCTGGGGCTGCTCGTGCCCGACCAGGGCCGGGCCACCGTGCTCGGCCACGACGTCGCCCTCGACTCCCTGGCCGTGCGGAGCCGGGTCGGCTACCTGCCCGAGGGCGCCTGCCTGCCCGGTGACGTGACCGCCGCCGACTTCGTCGCCTTCATGGCCCAGCTGGGCGGCCTGCCGCCGCGGCCGGCCCGCGAACGGGCGGCCGAGGTCTGCTACCAGGTCGGTCTCGAGGAAGAGCGCTACCGGGCCGTCGGCGGGTTCTCCACCGGCATGCAGCAGCGGGTCAAGCTGGCCGTGGCCCTGGTCCACGACCCGAGCCTGCTGCTGCTGGACGAGCCGACCGACGGCATGGACCCCCAGGGCCGCGAGGACATGCTCGACCTGATCGCCCGCATCCGCGGCGAGCTCGGCATCGACGTGCTGGTCTCGACCCACCTGCTCGGCGACGTGGAGCGGGTGTGCGACCGGGTGGTCATGGTCCACGGCGGCCACGTCCTCGCCCAGGGCTCGATCGCCGAGGTCGCCGGGACCACCGAGCCCGGCTTCGGGATCCAGCTCGGCGACAACGGCCCCGAGGTCCTGGCCGCCCTGGCCGCGGCCGGGCTGGAGGTCCGCCCGAGCGGTGGGGGGTCCGGGGGGCCAGGCAACAGCTCCCCGGTGAGCGAGCTGCTGGTCCAGGGGCCCTCCGACCTGATCCGTGACGTGGCCGCCCAGCGGGGCTGGCCGTTGCGGCGACTGGTGCCGAGGGCGCCGAGCCTGGAGGAGACGTTCCTGCGCCTCCAGGCCGCCGCCGGCGGGCCACCGCCGGTCGAGCCGGCCTCGCCGCCGCCCGCCCCCGAGGCCGCCTGGGGGGTGCGCCGATGAGCGAGGTCACCGCGCCCGGCGGGACCATCTACGACCGCGGCTACCGGCACTACGAGGGCCCGCGGGAGGGCCGCGGGCGGCGGGTCCGGGCGATCGCCGTCGCCGGGATCCGCCGGGTGCTCGGGCTCAAGCGGAACTGGAAGACCAAGGTGGTGCCGTGGGGGCTGCTGGTCCTGGCCTTCGGGCCGGTGCTGGCCTTCATCGGGGTCCGCGTGCTGTTCGCCGAGGCCGCCGACGACTTCTTCACCTACGCCCAGTACCTGCGCATCGTGGCCGGCCTGCTGCTGCTGTTCGCGGCCACCGCCGGGCCCGAGCTGCTCTGTCCCGACCGGCGCCAGAACGTCCTCGCCCTGATCTTCACCAGGCCGGTCACGCGCTCCGACTACCTGCTGGCCAAGCTGGCCGCCCTGCTGGCCGTGGTCGCCCTGATCGCGATCGTGCCCCTGGTCGTGCTCTTCCTCGGCAACACCCTGACCGCCGACAGCGCCGCCACCTACCTGGGCGACCACCTCGGCGACCTGGGCCGGATCCTGGTCGCGGGGTCGGTGCTGACCGTCTTCTACTCGGTGGTGGCCCTGGCCGCGGCCAGCCTGACCGACCGGCGGGCGGTGGCCACGGCCGGCCTGCTCGGGGTGTTCCTCGGCACCTCGGCCCTGGCCAACATCCTGTTCTTCACCGCCCAGTTCGACGGCCGGCGCTGGGTCGCCTTCCTGTCCCTCAGCGGGCTGCCCGGGCGGTTCGTGGACTGGCTGTTCGGGGCGGGGTTCGACCCGGGCACCCTGGCCGCCCAGGCCGGCTTCACCGGGCTCGGCTACCTGGTGGCGATGGCGGTGGTGGTGGCCGTGGCCGCCGCCCTCCTGACCTGGCGCGTGCTGCGCCTGCGGGCATGAGCGGGCAGCCGGCCGCCGGGGCCGTTGTCGAGCTGCGGCGGTTCTCCAAGTGGTACGGGGACGTGGTCGCCGTCGCCGACCTGTCGTTCGAGCTCGGGCCCGGGGTCACCGGGCTGCTCGGGCCCAACGGCGCCGGCAAGACCACCACCCTGAAGGCCATCTGCGGGCTGCTCCACCCCTCCCAGGGCGAGGTGCTGCTGTTCGGGCGGCCCATCCAGCGCGACCCGATGCTGTACCGGGCGATCGGGGTCGTCCCCGACGGGGACCGGCTGTACCCGCGGCTGACCGTCCGCTCGTATGTGCGGCTGCACGCCGACCTCCAGGGGCTGAACGATCCCGGGGCGGCCGCCGAGCGGGCCATCGCCGAGGTCGACATGGCCCCGCTGGCCGACCGGCGCCTCAAGGGGCTGTCCAAGGGCGAGCGCCAGCGGACCAAGGTGGCGGGGGCGATCGTCCACCAGCCGGCCCTGCTGGTGCTGGACGAGCCGATGACCGGCATGGACCCGGGGCAGCGGGCCCGCTTCATCGAGCTGATCCGGCTGATCGGCGCGGCCGGGGTGACCGTGCTGGTCTCCAGTCACATCCTCGGCGAGGTGGAGCGGCTCGCCTCCCAGATCCTGGTGATGGTCTCGGGCCGGCTGGCCGCCTCCGGCGACTTCCACGCCATCCGCGACCTGATGGCCGACCAGCCCCGCACGGTGATGGTCAAGGCCGACGACGCGCGCCGGCTGGCCGCCGGGCTGATCGCCCTGCCGTCGACGGTCGCCGTCGAGGTCGACGGCGACGCCCTGCGGGCCCGCACCCGCTCGGTCGACAGCTTCGCCACCGCCCTGCCCCGGCTGGCCCGCGACCAGGGGGCCAGCCTGCGCGAGGTCCGCACCACCGACGAGTCCCTCGAGCAGGTCTTCCGCTACCTGGTGGGCAGACGATGAGCAAGTCCCTGACACTGCTGCGGTTCAGCCTCGGGCAGCTGCTGGCCGGGCGGCGGCTGATCATCATCGCCGTGCTGGTCGCGCTGCCGCTGGTGCTGCCGGCGGTGTTCGCGGCCAGGGCCGACGTCGACCCGGCCACCTTCACCCTCGACCTGTTCCGCCAGCTGGTCCTGCCGGTGCTGCTGCCGGTGGTGGCGCTGACCTTCTCGACCTCGAGCCTGGGGTCGGAGCTGCGCGACGGCACGATCACCAACCTGCTCCTCAAGCCGATCCCGAGGCCGGCCGTGCTCGGGGCCAAGTACCTGGCCGCCGTGCTGTCGTCGCTGCTCGTGCTCCTACCCGCCGAGGCGGTCGGGCACGTGGTCGCCGCCCGCGGGCTCGGCTCGACCCAGCTGCTCGGCGGCATGCTGCTGGCCACCACGGTCGGCGCGCTCGCCTACTGCGCCCTCGGAGTGCTGCTGTCGCTACTGATGGCCAGGGCGCTGCTGGTCGGCCTGGCCTATGCCCTGCTCTGGGAGGGAGCGGTCGTCTCGGTCGCGCCCTCGGCCTCGTCGTTGTCCATCCGCGGCTACACCGAGGGCGTGCTCGCCGCCGTCCTCAAGGGCGAGGGGCTCGACCTGACCACCCGGCTGGGCCCGGTCAGCGCGACCGTCCTGGCCGCCGTGGTCACCCTGGCCGCCCTGTTCCTGGCCGTCCGCCGCCTCGAGCGGATGGACATCCCCTGACGGGACGGGCTCCATCGCCTCCAGCAGGTGGGGGCGGGCCAACCGTACCGTGACCACGATGCCCAGCAGCAGCAGGCCGGTGACGGCGGTGACGACCGGCAGCCCGACCCGGTCCCCGAGCCAGCCCTGGACGACCAGCCCGAGGGCGTGCCCGCCGCCCACCCCGAGCATGAACAGGCTCGCGATCCGGGCCCGCAGCCCGCGCGGGGCCCGCAGCTGGCAGACCGTGCTGGTGCCCGAGAGCACGGCCAGGTAGACGAACCCGAGCACGGCGATGGCGGCAACGGCCAGCGGGAACGACGGGGCCAGCCCGTACAGCACGGCCGCCGGGCCGACGGCCAGCAGGGCCGCGACCAGCAGCCGGCGCCGGCCCAGCCTGGCCGCCAGCGGGGCCGCGGCCAGGGCCGCGCTGACCGCCCCGACCCCCTGGGCCGTCACCAGGGCCGAGGTGCCGGAGGCGCCCTGGTCGAACACCTTGATAGCCACGGCCGGGACCAGCCCGATGAACGGCGAGACGAGGAAGGTGGTCGCCACCAGGAGCAGCAGGGCGGTGCGGATGCCGGGGTCGCGCCGGGCCGCGGCCACGCCGTCGGCGATCGTCCGGAGCACCCGCGACGGCGGGCCGTCGGTCCGGGCCATAGGAGGGAGGCGGATCACGGCCAGAGCCAGCAGGACGGCGCCGAAGCTGACAACGTTGAACCCGAAGGCCCAGGCCAGGCCGCCGGCGGTGATGACCAGCCCGGCCAGGGCGGGCCCGACGACCCGGCCCAGGTTGTACTGGGCCGCCCCCAGGCTCATCGCCCCGAGCAGGTCGTCGGTGCCGACCAGGTCGGGGGTCATGGCCTGGACGGCCGGCATGGCCACGGCAAAGGCGCACCCGGCCAGCAGCACGATGGTGGCCACGGCGGCCACCGAGAGCCGGTCGGTCGCGGCCAGCACGGTCAGCAGGGTCGCCAGCAGCGTCTGGAACAGGGTCACCGCGACCAGGAAGCGGCGCCGGTCGAAGCGGTCGGCGAGCGCACCCCCGAAGGGGCCCAGGAGGACCGTCGGCACATAGGTGAGGGCGGCCACCGTGCCCGTCCAGGCCGCCTGGCCGGTGGCCTGGGTGACATAGACCCCGATGGCGACCGTCTCCATCCAGGTGCCGATGTTGGAGACGAAGCTCCCCGTCCAGATGGTGGCGAACGCGCGGTGCCGGAACGGTCGGAACGGCGATACCCGGTTCGGGTGGGCGGGGCTGGTCACCCAGCAAGGCTACCCCTGGCCAGCCCCACCCGCCCGGGTGCTACTCCAGGGCGAACCCGAACTCGTCGAGGGCCTCGGCGGTGCCACCGAGGCCGCCGCCGCCCTGGGTGAAGACCGGCCCGGGGGCGACCACCCCGCCCGGGCCGCCGGAGGCCTCGAACACACTGACCGCGCCGGCGAGCAGCCGCGTCCCGACGGTCTCGTCGGGAGCGCCGACGGCCAGGTCGAAGAAGCCGTTGTTGTCGAAGTCGTGGAGGAAGAACCCGCCGGCGAAGGCGGCCCCGAAGCGGTCGAGGTCCTCGGGGTTGGTCTGCAGCACCAGGCTGCCCCCGCTCGGCCCGGTGGCCGACCCGGCCAGCAGGTTGACCGCGCCGGCGTTCTGGTCGGGACCGACGTCCTCGCCAGGAGCGCCGACGGCCAGGTCCCACTGCCCGATGCCGTTACTGTCGGTCGGCGCCACCGCCTCGCCGAAGAGGTCCTCGGTCTCGGGGCTCCCGGGGATGCCGGCCGTCCCCTGGAACAGCAGCCGCTCGTTGGCCAGGCCGCCGGGCGAGCCGTTGAAGACGCTCACCGCCCCGGCCGACTGGCGGCCGTTCACGGTCTCGCCGGGGGCGCCGGCGGCCACGTCGTCGCCGTCGGTGTCGTCGAAGTCGCCGGTGGCCACGGCGGCCCCGAACGCGTCGTCGGTCTCGGGGTTGCCCTGGGTGAGCAGCGAGCCGTTCACCAGCCCGGCGCCCGACCCGGCGAGGACGTTGACCGCCCCCGCGTCCACGGTCGCGCCCAGGTTCTCCCCGGGGGCGCCGACGACCAGGTCGTGGACGTCGTCCCCGGCCATGATCGCCGAGGCCAGCGCGGCCCCGAACAGGTCGCTGCCCTCGGCGGCACCGCTGATCCCGCCGCCGCCCTGGACCAGCGTCTGGTGCCCGGCCGTGGTCAGGCCGCCCGGCCCCCCGAACAGGACGGTGACCGCGCCGGCGTCGCCGGTGGCCCCGACGTCCTCGGTGGGGGCGCCGACGGCCAGGTCGAAGAAGCCGTCGCCGTTGTAGTCGCCGGCGGCCAGCACGGCCCCGAACTGGTCGACCGGCTCGGGGTTGTCCTGGGTGAACAGGGGGCCGCCGCTGAGGCCGCCGGCCGTCCCGGCCAGGATGTTGACGGCGCCGGCGGCGTTGACGGCACCCACGTCCTCACCCGGCGCCCCGACGGCCACGTCCAGGAAGCCGTCGGCGTCGAAGTCGCCCTTGGCGATGGCGGCGCCGAAGCGGTCGCCGGCCTCCAGTGACCCCGCGACCCCGCCCGAGCCCTGCATGAACAGGTCGCCGCTGGTCTGGAGCCCGGTCGCCGACCCGTAGAGCGCGTTCACCGCCCCGGCGTTGATCAGGGTGCCGACGTCCTCCTCGGGCGCGCCAACGGCCAGGTCGTCGAACCCGTCGCCGTTCACGTCGGCCAGCGCCTGCTGGCTCTCCGGGGCCCGCTCGGGCGCCCCCGAGGCCGGCCAGGCGGCCGCCAGCGAGGTCGCCAGGGCCGCCACCATGACCACGACCGTCCGTCGCATGTCCACCACCTCGCTGCCGAGAGGACTTGGGGTAGGCTGCTCGCTCTGTTCGTGCGTGTCCAGGTAGGTTCAGGGCATTCGACAGGAGCAGCAGGAACAGCGCGTTCACCGCCCTGGTGGGCGAACGGTCGCCGAGGCGGGGCCGAACCGGCTACCCTGCCTTCATGGGCAAGCTGCTCGATCTCACCGGCCCCGGCGACCTCCCGGAGCTCCGCGACCCGTTCCTGGTCGTCCACCTCCACGGCTGGACCGACGCCGGGATGGCCGCCCAGACCGCGGCCGTGTTCCTGCGCTCGCGCTGGAACGCGACCACCCTTGGCACCTTCGACGCCGACGAGCTGATCGACTTCCGGGCTCGGCGCCCGGTCGTCCGGCTGGCCAGCGGCACCATCGAGGAGGTGACCTGGTCGCCGACCGAGCTGCTGGCCGCCACCTTGAGCGGGGAGCGGGACGCGCTGCTGCTGGTCGGGCCCGAGCCCGACTTCCGCTGGCGGGCGTTCTGCGACGAGGTGGTCGAGGCCTGCCAGCGCCTGGAGGTGGCCGAGGTGTTCGGGCTGGGCGCGTTCCCGGCCCCGGCGCTGCACACCGACCCGGTGGCGGTGGTCGGCACCTCGGCCGACCCCGACCTGGCGGACCGGCTGGAGACGGTGCCGATGATCGTGGAGCTGTCGGCCGGTATCCAGACGGTGCTGGAGGAGCGGCTGCACCGGGCCGGCATCCCGGCCACCGGGCTGTGGGCCCGGGTGCCCCCCTACCTGGCCGGCGGCACCCACCCGCCGGCCGCCCTGGCCCTGGTCGAGACCCTTGGCCGGCTGGCCGGGGTCGAGATCGAGACCACCGAGCTGGAGGCGGCCACCAAGGACCACCTGGAGCAGGTCGAGCAGGCCATCCAGGAGCGGCCGCAGATCGCCGAGTTCGTCGACCAGATCCGCGGCATGGTCGAGCAGGGCGCCGACGAGCGCATCCCCTCCGGCGACGAGATCGCCGCCGAGCTGGAGCGCTTCCTCGGCCAGCCCCCGCCCGAGGGCGGGGAGCCCCGCTAGCCGTCCCGCAGCACGTAGCCGGCCCCCCGGACGGTGTGGAGCAGGCGGGGCTCGCCGCCCGCCTCCAGCTTGCGGCGCAGGTACAGGACGTAGACCTCGACCACGTTGGTGTCGGTGGCGAAGTTGTAGCCCCAGACCCTGGCGAGCAGCTCCTCGCGCCGCACGACCTGGCGGGGCCGCCGCAGGAAGGCCAGCAGCAGCTCGAACTCGCGCCGGGTCAGGTGGATGCGGCGGCCGCCCCGCGACACCTCCAGTGACAGCCGGTCGACGGCCAGGTCGGCCAGGCGCAGCACCTGGTCGCTCCCCTCGCGCCGGTGCCGCCGGAGCACGGCCCGGACCCGGGCCAGCAGCTCCTCGAACGCGAACGGCCGGCCGAGGCAGTCGTCGGCCCCGGCCTCCAGGCCCTGGACCCGCTGGCCGAGCCCGGCCGGCGCGGTGAGCAGGATGATCGGGGTCTCGTCGCCGGCGTCGCGCAGCCGCCGGCAGACCTCCAGGCCGTCGCGCCCGGGCGGCCCGGCGTCGAGCACGATGCAGTCCACCGGGGTCCGGCGCAGCACGGCCAGCGCACGGTCGCCGTCGTCGGCGACGGTGACGCGGAAGCCCTCCCGTTCCAGGACAGACCGGATACCGTCGTCATCGTCGACGACCAGGAGCGAACTCGCCATCTGCGCCTCGCTGACGCCGGTCGGGGTGGGCTGGCCGTGCGGGCCGGCCGGCACAGCACCTTTGATACCGCGTCAAGCTGGGACAAGCCTGTGTGCCCAATTAGAAGCGGGTAAGAGTCTGCCGGACCCCTCTTGTCAACAGGGGTTGACAACCTCGCTGCTGTCAACCTAGGATGACAGCATGGATGAGGCAAGCGAGCTGGCGAGCGCGGTCGACAGCAAGGACCCGCGGGTCGGGTTGCGGGCGGTGGCCGCGCTGCGGCGACTGCTGGAGCAGCTGGAGACCCTGCAGGTGGCCAGCGCCCGCGCCGCCGGCTGGTCATGGCAGGAGATCGCCTCCGAGCTCGGGGTGAGCCGGCAGGCGGTCCACAAGAAGCACGCGGCCCGCCGGGGCCTGTTGCGGAGGGACTGAATGTTCGAGCGCTTCACCGACCGGGCCAGGAAGGTGACCGTCGACGCCCAGGCGGCGGCTCGCCGCCTGGGCCACGGCCACATCGGCACCGAGCACCTCCTGCTGGGGCTGCTCGAGAACGACGGCATCGCCGCCCAGGTGCTGAGCGGGGCCGGGGTCACGCGGGCCGCGGTCGAGCGCGAGATCCTTGCCGAGGTCGGGCGCGGCCCCCTGGGCGCCGGGGATGCCGAGGCCCTCGGGGCCATCGGGATCGACCTGGACGAGGTCCGGCGGCGGATGGAGGCCAGCTTCGGCCCGGGCGCCCTGCAGTGGCACCCCGATCCCAGCTGCCGGGGCGCCCGGCCCCGGCTCGGGCACATCCCGTTCACCCCTCGGGCCAAGAAGGTCCTGGAGCTGTCGCTGCGCGAGGCGCTGGCCCTCAAGGACCGCCACATCGGCACCGAGCACCTCCTGCTCGGGCTGATCCGCGAGGGCGAGGGCCTGGCCATGCTGATCCTCACCCGCCTCGGCGCCGGCCCTCAGCTGCTCCGGGCCCGGGTGCTCGACGCCCTGCGCTCGACCGGCTGAGCCCGCGGGACCCGCGGCTACGCGGTCCGGCCGAACGCGGCCAGCAGGATGGTCTGGGCGTCGGCGCCCGGCGGGGTCTCGGGCCGTGCTCCGATGGCCCCGGCGGCCCGGTAGTGGGGCTCCATCGCAGCGAACCAGGCGGCGCAGGCCTCGACCAGCTCGGGGTCGAGCCGATCGTCGGCCCCGACCGCCCTGGCCAGGTCCCAGGCGTGGATCAGGTGGTCGGCGAACAGCTGCGACACGTACTCGGTCGCCGGGGTGGGGCCGCTCGACAGGTCGACCGTCCGCTCAAGAGCGCCGTCGGCCTGCACCGCCGCGACGGCCTCGGCGGACGACTCCGCCCAGGCCTTTCTGGGTTCGTCGCCCAGCAGGTCGCCCTCGTAGCGGTCGCCGACCTCGGCGAGGGTGGTGCCCTCCATCAGCGGGACCGTCCAGCGGTCCTCGTACACCAGGTGGTTGACCAGCTGGCGGACGTTCCAGTCGCTGCACGGGGTGGGCAGCTCCCACTGGTCGTCGCCGACGGCCCGGACCCGGGCGTCGAACTCCCCAACCGCCCTCCGGTGCAGCGCTGCCTGGTCAGCGGCCATGTTCGCTCCTCTCCTCTAGGTTCCGAGGAGAGACTATCGCGGGGGGTTGCACTCGCCTTGCACCCTCGTCCATGTGGGGGGAGCTCGCTCCCCCCACGGCCCCCAGGAGCGCCTGTGCCATGGCCGAGGCCGAGCGTTCTGTGCCCTGTTACTCGTAGCGCAGGGCCATGATCGGCTGCATGCGGGCCGCCTTGCGGGCCGGCCAGACGCCGAAGAACACGCCGACGGCGACACTGACCCCGAAGGCCAGGGCGACCGACCAGCCGGTGATGGCCGCCGGCACCGGCGAGAGCCGCCCCACCAGCAGGGCCCCGCCGATCCCGAGCAGGATGCCGGCCACCCCGCCGCTGACCGTCAGGGCCACCGCCTCCAGCAGGAACTGGCGGAGCACGTCGCGGGTGCGGGCCCCGACGGCCTTGCGCAGCCCGATCTCCCTGGTCCGCTCGGACACGCTGACGAGCATGATGTTCATCACCCCGACCCCGCCGACGACCAGCGAGATGCCGGCGATCGAGGCCAGCACCAGGGTCAGGACGCCGAGGATGCGCCCGACCACCCCGAGGATGTCCTGCTGGGTCAGGACCTGGTACTCCTGCTCGGGGTGGGCCCTGGTCACGACCTCGCGGATGATCGCCTGCTCCTCGTCGATCTGCCCGGTGCCGGGGGCCTTGACCGCGATCCCGTCGACCCGGCTGACCCCGAACAGGCGCTGCGCGGCGGTCACGGGCACGAACACCTCGGCGTCGCGGGCCACCCCGAAGGCGGTCCCGACCCGGCTCATCACGCCGACGACCCGGAAGCGGACCCCGCCGACCGTGATCGACTTGCCGACCGGGTCGCGGTCGGGGAACAGGCTGTCGGCCGGGTCGGCGCCGAGCACGGCCACCCGGCGGCGGGTGTCGACGTCGGCGGCGCTGAAGAACGCCCCCCGGGACAGGCTGCGGTCGAACACCAGCGGGATGGTCTCGGTGGTGCCCTGGACGTTGACGGTGGCCCGGCGGGCCCCGACCCGGGCGATCTCGCCCGAGGCGACGGTGGCCGCGACCCGGCGCGGGTCGCCGATGGCGTCGCCGATCCGGCGGACGTCCTCCAGCCCCAGCCGGGACACGCTCGGGGCCGAGCCGAACGACAGGTTCCCGGGGGCGACGAACAGGATGTTGGAGCCGAGCGACTCGACCCCGGAGGTGACCTCGTCGCGAGCCCCCGAGCCGATGGCCACCAGCAGGACAACACTGGCCACCCCGATGACCACCCCGAGCATGGTCAGCCCGGAGCGGAGCTTGTTGGCCCGCAGCGCCTCCCAGGCGACCCGGATCGCCTCCGTGAGCCTCACCGGGGCACCGTCTCGTCGGCCAGGCGGCCGTCGCGCAGGGTGACCCGGCGGCGGAAGCGGGCCGCGATCCCCGGGTCGTGGGTGACCACGACCACCGCCACCCCACGGTCGGCATGGAGGCGGGCCAGGAGGTCGAGCACCTCCTCGCCCGAGCGCGAGTCGAGGTTGCCGGTGGGCTCGTCGGCCAGCAGCATGGCCGGCTCGGTGACCAGGGCGCGGGCGATGGCCACCCGCTGCTGCTCGCCGCCGGACAGCTGGGAGGGCCGGTGCTGGAGCCGGTGCCCGAGCCCGACCGACTGGAGGGCCTCGGTGGCCAGCCGGCGGCGCTCTCCCCGGCCCAGGCCCCGGTAGACCAGCGGCAGGCCGACGTTGGCCACTGCCGGGGTCCGGGCCAGCAGCTGGAAATTCTGGAAGACGAAGCCGACGACCTGGTTGCGCACCGAGGCCAGCTCGTCCTCGGACAGGCCGGTGACGTCGCGCCCGTCGAAGCGCATCGTCCCCGAGGTCGGCCGGTCCAGCCCGCCGAGGAGCCCCAGCAGGGTCGACTTGCCCGACCCGCTCGGCCCCATGATGGCCACCGAGTCGCCCCGCTCCACCACCAGGTCGACCCCGTCGAGGGCCCGGACCTCGACCCCGTCGAGCCGGTAGACCTTGGAGACGCCGAGGGCCTCAACGACCGGGGGGCTAGGCTTGAGCCCCCCGGTCCCCTCGACGAGCGGGGGCCCGGTCATCAGTCGCCCGGCCAGTCCTGGCCGTCGCGCAGCCGCTCGGCCCCGCGGGACACCACCCGCTCGCCCTCGCGCAGGCCGGAGGCGACCGCCACCCGGTCCTCGCCGTCGGCCGCGACCTGCACCGGCCGCAGCCGGACCTTGCCGTTCTCGATCACGAACACGGCCTGCCCGCCGGAACGGCCGACCAGGGCCGACCCGGGCACCGAGAGCTGGTCGGTGGCCCGCCGGACCTCGATGGCCGCGGTGGCCGTCATCCCGACCCGGGGGATCGGCTCGGCCTCGCCCTCCGAGCCGGCCTCGGCCCCGCCCAGGGTCAGGTCGACCTGGTAGGTGACCCCGCCGGCGGCCGACTGCCCCGAGGTCGGGGCGACCGCGACCCGGCGCACCTTGGCCCCGAAGGTGGCCTGGGGGAACGCGTCCAGCTCGACCTGGGCGGTCTGGCCCGGCTTGACCAGCGCAATGTCGGTCTCGTCGACCTCGGCCGCGACCAGCAGGTCGCTCACGTCGAACACTGTGGCCACCGTCTGCCCGGCGGCGACCTCGGACCCGACCCGCAGCGGCGGCCCGGTCGCGGCCGCCTGGGTCCCGCCCCCGGCCAGCCCCTGGAGGGCCTCTTCGGCGCCCGCCGGAAGCCCCTGGACCTGCGGCAGCGACGTGCCCCCGGAGCCGGAACGCCCCAGCTGGACGGTGCCGGCCAGCGGCGACCGCAGGGTCAGGCGGTCCTGCTGGTCCTGGGCCAGCTCGAGGGCCAGCTCGGCCTGCCCGCGCTGGGCCGCGGTGGCCACCTGGAGCGAGCGCCGCAGCGAGTCCGCCTGGGCGTTGGCCGCCGCCCCCGCCTGCTCGGCCGCCAGGTCGGCCTGACGCCCGAGCTCGGCCACCCGCACCTGGGCCCGGTCGATCCGCGCCTCGAGCCCCGCCCGCTGGGCCCTCGGCACCAGCGGCAACGCCGACCGCAGGGCCGCGATCACTGCCGCGCTGGTCGCCGTCACCTGCGACTGCACCTGCTGGAAGGCCGAAAGGGCCGCCCCCGTGGGCAGGGTCGGCGCCACCCCCCCGAGCGACGAGGCCGCGTCCACCGCCGCCTGCGCCTGCCGCACCTGGGCGTCGACCTG
>Ga0207675_100004010_pt1 | contig 14277 bp, 12 predicted proteins | sample KBSSwiS42_FD_184305 | JGI IMG/M metagenome (GOLD analysis project Ga0207675, IMG submission 184305) | Switchgrass rhizosphere microbial communities from Kellogg Biological Station, Michigan, USA - KBS Switchgrass S4-2 (SPAdes) (version 2) | ecosystem: Host-associated > Plants > Roots >... | reverse complement strand
ACAAGGAAAAGAAGGCCGACAAACACGCCGCGGAAGCGCGCAAGGCAGTGAGGACCTAGGTACGCCCGATGCGTCTCATCCTCGTCAGCGGGCTGTCGGGATCCGGCAAGAGCGTGGCGTTGCACATGCTCGAGGACGCCGGGTTCTACTGCGTCGACAACATCCCGGCGGCCCTGCTGAAGCCCTTCATTTCCCACACGCTGCGCAACAACGAGGCGCAGTACAGCCGCGCCGCCGTCGGCGTCGACGCACGCAATGCGGCCGGGGAAATCGAAACCGTGCCGCCGTTGATCGAGGAACTCAAGAAGAGCGGCATCCAGTGCGAGATCGTGTTCCTGCTCGCCAACGACGATGAGCTGTTGCGGCGCTTCGCCGAGACGCGCCGCAAGCACCCGATCAGCACCGACCACGTGTCGCTCAAGGAAGCCATCGCCATCGAGCGGCGGCTGCTAGAACCCATCCTCAATGCCGCGGACCTGGTCATCGACACTTCGCGCATGGGTGTGCACGACCTGCGCGAGCTGATCAGCCAGCGGGTCGAGAAACGCAGCGGCGCCCGGCTGTCGCTGCTGGTGGAATCCTTCGGCTTCAAGAACGGCATCCCGGGCGATGCCGACTTCGTGTTCGACGCGCGCTCGCTGCCCAACCCGTACTGGGACCCGGCGCTGCGCGCGCTCACCGGGCGCGACGCGGACGTCATCAAGTTCCTCGAGGCGCAGCGCACGCTGCCGCGGCTGCTCGAGGACATGCTGCAGTTCGTCGCGGCGCGCATCCCGGAACACCAGGCCGCGAACCGGCGCTACCTGACCGTGGCCATCGGTTGCACCGGCGGCCGACACCGCTCGGTGTATCTCGCCGAGCGGATTGCCGAACGCCTGGCGCAGACCTTCCCGGTGGTGGCCCTGCGGCACAACTCGCTGGGCGAGATGCGCACCATCACGCGCGCGCCGACGCTCGCGGGCACACAGAGCTCCTCCGTCGCCTGATCGGGCAAAAGGGGACGCGCCTCACGTCCTCTCCATTCGCTGAGACATCTTTGGCGCGCGACGCGTACAAGCGTCGAGCCGCGTCCCTTTTTGCTGCAAATCAGCAATGTCCCCATTTACACTCCGCCGCGTCATGGAAGCGACGCGCACACCCACCAAAGAACGCCGACTCGCCGCGCTGCGCGGCGCGTTGCGCGAAGGCTCGTGGCGTGGCGCGGCGCGCATGATCGCCGCAATGCATCCGGCGGAAATCGCCAACCTCATCGAATCGCTGCCGCCCGCGCAGCGCGAAGTGGTGTGGAATTTCGTCGAGCCGGAGATCGAGGGCGACGTGCTCGTCGAGCTCAGCGACGAGGTGCGCCAGGCGGTCATCGAAGGCATGGACGCCGAGGAACTGCTGGCGGCCGCCGAAGACATGGAGCTCGACGACCTGGCCGACCTGGTCGGCGACCTGCCCGAAGCCGTCGGCGCCCAGCTGGTGAAGTCGATGGATGCCCAGGACCGGGAGCGCATGAACACGCTGCTCCTGTACGAGCCGGACACCGCGGGCGGCCTGATGAACACGGACACGGTCAGCGTGCGCGCCGACGTGACCGTGGAGGTCGTGCTGCGCTACCTGCGCATGCGCGGCGAGTTACCCGACAAGACCGACCGGCTGATCGTGGTCGATCGCGACGACCGGTACCTCGGCACGGTCGCCCTCACCCGGCTGCTCACCGAGGACCCTGAAAAGCCGGTGGGCGACATCCTCGATCCGGCGGCGCCGCGCATCGCCCCCGAAACCCACACCAACGAAGTCGCCCGCCTCTTCCAGGACCGCGACCTGGTGTCGGCCGCCGTGGTCGAAGCCAGCGGCAAGCTTCTTGGACGCATCACCGTCGACGACGTCGTCGACGTCATCCGCGAAGAAGCCGCGCACGAAGTGATGGCGGCCTCGGGTCTGCGCGACGAAGAAGACGTGTTCGCGGCGGTCCTGCCCTCGACCCGGCGCCGGCTGCTGTGGCTGGGCATCAACCTGGTGACCGCCTTCATGGCCGCCGCGGTGGTCAGCCGCTTCGAAGGCACCATCACCAAGGTCGCCGCCCTCGCCGCGCTCATGCCCATCGTGGCCTCGATGGGCGGCATCGCCGGCACCCAGACCGTCACGCTGATCATCCGCGGCATCGCGCTCGGCCAGGTGGAGTGGGTGAACGCGAAATGGCTGCTGTGGAAGGAGATCGCGGTCGGCGGTCTCAACGGCCTCATCTGGGCGGTGATCGTCGGCAGCGTCACCATCGTCTGGTACGGCACCTGGAAGATCTCGCTGATCATCGCCGCGGCAACCCTGATCAACCTGCTGTGCGCGGCCACCGTGGGCGTCATCGTGCCGCTCGCCCTGCGCCGCATGCGCATCGATCCGGCGCTGTCGGCCGGCGTGATCCTGACCACCTTCACCGACTGCATCGGCTTCGCAACGTTGTTAGGCCTGGGTGCGCTGTTCCTGACCTGAATGCGCGCGATATTCGCGCAGCCTGGCCTGGGCCGGGAACTGCGCCGCGGTATCGAGGCACGCCAGCGCGAGCACATAACCAGGCGGATTGAACTCCCGGAAAAGCCAGCGTTTCGCATGCGGGTCGTCGTCCCGCTGAAAATCGATCACCCCATCCTGAAGCAGGCGAAACGACATGCTGCCGAGTCCACCCGCAACGCCGGTTCCAGTGGCCTTGAGATAGGCCTCCTTGAGCGTCCACAGGCGCAGAAAAAGTCGCGGCTGATGCTGCGGCGGCAATGCCTGCAACGACGCCACCTCGCCTGCCGAAAAGTAGCGTTCCGCGACCGACAGGTTCACCTTCCGGCTCTCGCTCTCGACGTCCACACCCAGGTGTGGCATCCGGCCGACCGCAACGGCGACGAGCCCGTCGCTATGGGCGACGTTGAAATGCAGTCCGGTCGCGTCGAATGGCGGCGCCAACGATGGCCGGCCACTTTCACCGTGGACGAAGCGCCACGCGGCAGGTGCGGTCTCCGTCGAATACAGGGACAAGAGCTCGCGCAACATGCCGCGCGTGAGCAGCTGTTCGCGCCGGCCGCGCTCGAACTTCATGCGGTCCCGGCGTTCGCGTTCGTCGGCACTCAGCAGTGCCTCGAAGCGCGCCCGTACCGACGCGTCGTCCAGCAGCTGGGCGTAGGCGAACCACACATGAACCTTGTCGGCCGCGAGATTCAAGCCGACAGGAACGCGCTGAGCTCGTCGCGCTTGGCGAGCGTGTCGCTGTAGCCGAGTTCGATCAGTTCGCGCGTGTACACCGATTCGAACATCAGGTAGCTCGCGAGCAGGCTGCCCGCGGCACCGCGCGCACCGATGATTCCCATCAGCGCACGCAACGACACCGGCAGCGCCTTGACGTGCCGCACGGCGAGCTCGGCAGGATCGACACTCGGCGCGATCATCAGCGTGCGGATCTGGCGCGTGCCGATGACGTCACCGGCGAGCGCGGAGAGCCGGTTGATGCGCGACAGGTTCTCGAGATCGGCCGAAATCTGGTCGCTGAACAGGGTATCCAGCATGTAGCCGAACAGCTGGCCCGGCGTGGGCGGGGAATCCGAGGCGATGAAACGCGGAATCTCGTCGAGTTTGGTCGGACGCACGCCGATCACCAGCAGCCGGTCGGCGCCGAGATGGATCGCCGGCGACAGCGGCGCGGTCTGGCGCATGGCGCCATCGCCGAAGAACTCGCCCTGCAGGCAGATCGGCGGGAACAGGAACGGGATACCGAGGCTGGCCATCAGGTAATCGAGCGACAGCGGCACGCGTTCCCCGTGACGCTGGGCGCGCGACCATTCGCTCACCGTGGTCTCCGCCTCGAAGAACGACACCGAGCGCGCGGTGAAATAGCTCGTGGAACACAGCGCCAGCGCGCGCAGCTCGCCGTTGGCGACGTGGGCGCGCACCGACTCGAAGTCCGTGACCCGGGACAGCAGTTCCCGCAGCGGCGAATTGTCGAGCAGCGATTTTGGCGGGCCCATGGCGCCGCCCGTGAGCAACGATCCCAGCCAGCGGGCACCCGCATTGAGCATCGCCATGGAATCGGCGCGGAACACCTGCTGGACCCGGAAATTGGCCCACACCTGCTCGATCTCCGCCACGGACTGGTGCCAGCGCGTGACGTTCCCGGCCAGGATGCTGGCCGACACGGCGCCGGCCGAGGTGCCCACGATGATGGGAAAAGGCCACGCCGGGCGCGGATGTATCTCCGACAGCGCCTTCAGGACACCCACCTGGTATGCCGCCCGCGCCCCGCCCCCGGTGAGGATCAGTCCTGCGCGAGTCACATTGCCGCTGCTAATATCCGGCTCCCCACGATGCTTCCACGACTCTAATGGAGAAACACATGCTCGCACTTCGACGGACTTTGGTCACCGTACTCGTTGCGGCGGCCGCAAGTGTATGCGCCCAGACGCCCGCTGCGTCACCCGCCGAGGGAACCGCCGCACCGGACTTCAAACTACAGGATCAGAAAGGCGAGTGGCACACGCTCAAGCAGTACAAGGGCAAGTGGGTGGTGCTCTATTTCTATCCGAAGGACGAAACCCCGGGATGCACCACGCAGGCCTGTGAGCTGCGCGACAACATCTTCGCATTCCGCAAGGCGGACGCCGTCATCCTCGGCGTCAGCGCCGACGACGTCGAATCACACAAGAAGTTCTACGACAACCACAGCCTGCCGTTCGACATCCTGGCCGATCCCAACAAGGAGGCCATCAAGAAGTACGGCGTATTGTGGAGCCCGAAAGAAGGCATCGAACTCGCCAGCCGGCAGACCTTCCTGATCGGCCCCGACGGCAAGATCGTCAAGCACTGGCCGAAGGTGGAGCCGAACGGCCACTCGCAGATGGTGCTCAACGAGATCAAGGCGCACACCCCCGCCTGACATCTGCAGGCAGCCGCGTGGTTGCCTGAACAGTCCGGACGCCCGGTGCGTGTGAACGCACCGGGCGTTTTTCATTCGGCGCCGGGCTCGTACTGGATGACCGGCTTGTCCTTGCCGCAGCCGCTGTTGGCCAGGAAGTCCTTCGACATCACCTCGGCCTGGGTACGTTGTTCGGGGGAAAGCATCTCGCCCAGTTTCGCGGCGCCCTTTTCCGAATCCGGAAACTGGAAGTGCGCGGCGATGCTCACCCAGTGATACGCCCGCACCAGGTCCTGCTGCACCAGCTCGCCTTCGAAATAGCTGTGGGCGGCGGCGTCCTGCGCCCAGGTGTTGCAGTTCTGCGCGGAGCGCACCCACCAGGACACCGCGGTCGCGGAATCCTTGTTGACCGCGATGCCGTTCATATAGAGATTGCCAAGCAGCGCCTGCGCGGCGGCGTGATCCTGTCCGGCGGCCGCGGTGAGCAACTTCAGTCCCTGGGGCTCGTCACGTTTGCCGCCGACACCGTGCAACAACAGTTGTGCGGCCACCATCTGGCAATCCGCATCGTTGCTCGCCGCGCATTGCAGGGCAATTTCGCGCGCGGCCTGGGGCTTGCCGATGTCCAGCATGCTCTGCGCATCGTTGGCCGTGACCTTGCGCAATTTGATCTCCACCTGCGCCGCGGCGGAGCCCGCGATCACGAGCAAGACCCATCCGGCGAGTGTCTTCATTTCTGCTCCTGCGTTTTCGAGACGCCGCGGCGCTTGAGCTCGCTCATCGCACGATCCAGGCCGTCGAGCGTGAGCGGAAACATGCGATCGCCGATCAATTCGCGCGTGAGGCCGATGGACGGTGTCCATTTCCAGTGTTCCTCGGGCTCCGGATTCAGCCACACCAGCCGCGGGAAATGCGCGGCGATGCGCCGCATCCACACGCTTCCCGCCTCGTCGTTCCAGTGTTCGACGCTGCCGCCCGGCTGTTCGATCTCGTAGGGACTCATGGTGGCATCGCCGACGAACACGACCCGGTAGTCCGCGTTGAAAGTGCGCAGCAGCGTGGTCGTGTCGGTGATCTCGCTGAAGCGGCGGCGGTTGTCCTTCCACAACTTCTCGTAGGGAAAGTTGTGGAAGTAGAAGTACTCGAGGTGCCGGAATTCGGAACGCGCCGCGGAGAACAATTCCTCGCACACCTGCACGTGCGGGTCCATCGAGCCGCCGACGTCGAGGAGCAGCAGCAGCTTGACCGCGTTGCGGCGTTCGGCCTGCATCCTGATGTCGAGGATGCCGGCGTTGCGCGCCGTGGAGCTGATCGTGCCGTCGAGATCGAGTTCCTCCGGCGCGCCCTCGCGCGCGAAGCGCCGCAGCCGCCGCAGTGCCATCTTGATGTTGCGCGTGCCGAGCTCGCGCGTTGCGTCGAGGTTGCGATACTCGCGCGCCTCCCACACCTTGACGGCGCGGCCGTGGCGCGCGGCCGACGGGCCGATGCGCACTCCCTCCGGGTTGAAGCCGCGATTGCCGAAAGGCGATGTCCCGGCGGTTCCGATCCATTTGTTGCCGCCCTCGTGGCGGCCCTGCTGCTCGCGCAACCGCTGGCGCAACGTTTCCAGCAGCTGGTGCCATCCGCCGAGCGATGCGACCTGGCGTTTCTCCTCCTCGCTGAACAGCCGCTCGGCGAGCTGCTGCAGCCATTCGGGCGGCAGCTCGGCGGTGATTCGTTCGAACACTTTCTCCGCGCCGGCGAAGTGTTCGGCGAACACGCGGTCGAAGCGGTCGAAATGGCGCTCGTCCTTCACGAGGGCCAGTCGCGCGAGATAGTAGAAATCCTCGGGCGACAGGGCCGCGAGGCGTGCCTCCAGGCCCTCGAGCAGGCTCAGGAACTCCGGCAGCGTGACCGGGACGCCGCCGGCGCGCAGGTCCGTGAAGAACCGGACCAGCACGCGGTCACCTGCCCGCTCGACGGTTGAGGAATACCAGCTGCTCGAACAGGTGCACGTCCTGCTCGTTCTTGAGCAGCGCCCCGTGCAGCACCGGAATGGTCTTTTTCGGATCGTCGCCGCGCAGCGCTTCCGGCGGAATGTCCTCGGCCAGCAACAGTTTGATCCAGTCGAGCAGTTCGGAGGTCGACGGCTTCTTCTTGAGACCGGGGGTTTCGCGCACGTTGAAGAACGTGGTCAGCGCCTCGGCCAGCAATTCCTTCTTCAGGTCCGGATAGTGCACGCGCACGATGCGTTCCATGGTTTCGGCGTCCGGGAAGCGGATGTAATGGAAGAAGCAGCGCCGCAGGAACGCGTCCGGCAATTCCTTCTCGTTGTTGCTGGTGATCAGGATGATGGGCCGGTGCCGCGCACGGATCAGCTCGCGCGTCTCGTGCACGTAGAACTCCATGCGGTCGAGCTCGCGCAGCAGGTCGTTCGGAAATTCGATGTCCGCCTTGTCGATCTCGTCGATGAGCAGCACCGGCTGCACCTCGGACTCGAACGCCTCCCACAACCGCCCCTTGACGATGTAGTTGCGGATGTCGTGGACCTTTGCTTCGCCGAGCTGCGAGTCGCGCAGGCGCGAAACCGCGTCGTATTCGTACAGGCCGTGTTGCGCCTTGCTGGTGGACTTGATGTGCCATTCGAACAGCGGCCGCTGCAGCGCGCTGGCGATCTCTTCGGCGAGCTGCGTCTTGCCGGTGCCCGGTTCGCCCTTGATGAGCAAGGGACGCGCGAGGGTGACGGCGGCATTCACGGCCATCATGAGGTCCGGCGTCGCGACGTATCGATCGGTGCCCGCGAATCGTGTCTGGGTCATGGACGCCAGCTTATCGCGTCACGCGGCCGGTGCGCGCTCAGGACCTGGCGGGTTTCAGCAGCAGCCGGTGCATGGCGGGACCGGGCAGGAAGGGCGTCGGCCGGCCAGCCGCCCAGTCGTCGAAACCCGAGCGGTAGAAAGGTGACAGTGGGTGGCCCGAAGGACCACCGGGCAATTCGAGGTAACCCTGGTCTTCGCGGCCCGGCGACACGGCGAACCGCTCGGACGCGCCGAAATTGCCGTCCTGCACGCGCGGCATGTGATGGTCACCGGCCAGTTCCACGGTGGGCATGTCGAGCAGCCGCGGCACCAGCGGCAGCGACAAGGCGCGCGACAGCGGATGGCGCACGGCGACCGGCCTGCGCGAACCGTAGGTGCAGGACGCGAGCGTGGCGCACTCGTTCACCAGGTCCGCGATCGTCGCGTCGACCCGTTCGAGCAGGAAACTGCGCCAGTCGCCGCCACCCGGTGGCCGGAATCCCGGGGGACGTTCACTCACCAGGCGCCAGCCTGCCGCTTCGAACTGCGCGGGTCGCCGGATCTGCGCGTTCTCGCCTAACAAGCCGGTGGACAGCGAATGCCACAACGCGTCCTCGGTATTGCCGCGGAAAGCGCGCACCAGCCGGTAACCCACCGAGTCCGGCGCGGCCTCGGGTTTCCAGCCGCTGACCAGGTCGCGGAACCCGCGGCGCGCCGGCGCGGCATTCATCGCCTCCTCGTCGAGGATCTCCAGCAACAGGAAGCGCCAGCGCGCCACGAACAGCGCGCGCGCGTCGGTCTGGATGCCGAGCATGTCCGCCTCGGTGGCGGGATGCGTGAGCTCGAGCAGGTCGTCGCGGATCTGCCGCGCCCGCGCGCCGATGTCGTAGCCGCCCGCGCCCACGTCCACTTCGTCATCGCCGAGCGTGGCTTCCAGCGAGCCGTCGACCACGCGCTGGTTGGCGGTCCACAGGCGCCCCACGGGCGGATCCGGGATGCGCGGATGATCGGTTTCATCGCGGAATTCCACGGCACCGAACAGGCGGTCCGGCCCGGTGCCGCGCGGCACGCGGCCGAGCAGCGTCCAGGCGATGCGGCCGTTGGTGTCGCCCACCACCAGGTTCTGACCCGGGATGCCCACGCGCGGCGCGAGCCGCAGCACGTCGTCGATGCTCTGCGCCCGCTCCAGGCCGAGCAGCGCGAAGTTGGTGGCCTCGGGCCGCGTCGCGAGCCACGCGGCCTGCGCGCATTCTCCGGAGCGCACATCGTCGGCGTATTCGTCACCGTCGAGGACGAAACCGCCGTCGACGTCGTGGAATTCGACGATCGCGTCCGGCTTGCCGCGCACCACGATGCGTTCACTGCGCCGGGTGTACCCGGTGCTTGCGCACTTGCCCCAGCGAATGTCGGAGAAATCGCCGTAGCTGTTGGTGAATCCCCAGGCCACGTGCCCGTTGGATCCCGCCACCAGCGCCGGCGCACCCGGCAGCGTCACGCCGGTCATGTCGAGCACCGCGCCCTGGGTGACGCGCAGGCGCGCCGGGTACCAGACCGCGGGCACGCCGAGATCCAGGTGCATGTCGTTGGCGATCAGCGCATCGCCGGTGCGTGTGTGGATTCCCGCCACCGCGAAACTGTTGCTGCCCGGCACGCCCGTTTCACCCTGCGCGCCCCGCACCGGTCCGCTGAATTTCAGCAGCTCGGGATACGGCAGCACCGGGTGACCGCAGCCTGCCACACACAGCTCCTTGCCGTAATTAGGCGTGTCCCACTCGGAGTAACCCGCATAGACGAAGCCGATGAGCGCGTGGGCCGCCTCGGGTGTGGACTGCGCCGCGGCGGCGCGCTCCAGGCGGCGGCGGTCGAGCTCCGCGGTCAGCGAAGCGTATTGCAGCTGCCACCACATCGAATGCACCACCAGCACCGAATCCTCGGGCAGCCATGGCCGCGGCCGCGCGCGCAGCAGCAGGTATTCCCACGGCCGCGAATCGAGGCTCGCGAGTCCCGCGTTGACGCCATCGGCATAGGCCTGCAGCAACGCGCGCTCCTGCGGGTCGGCGGCGGCAACCACTTGCCGCGCGACCGCGCGGAAGCGGAAGCGCCGCGTGCGAATGTCCTGCCTGAGCGCGGCTTCGCCGAACAGCTCGGACAGTTCGCCGCCCGCCAGCCGCCGCCCGAGGTCCATCTGGAAGAAGCGATCCTGCGCGTGCGCGTAACCCAGCGCGAAGGACAACGCCACGCGATCGGCGCTGGTGACGATGGGGACACCGCGCGCATCGCGTTCGATCAGGACTTCGTGGCCGAGACCCGGCGCGGCAAGCTCGCCGTCGATGCGTGGCAGGCTGCGATGCATGGCCCACCAGGCGACGCCGAGGGCAATCGCCGCGAGCGCCGCGATACCGATCAGGGTCCATCGCAGCCAGCGCAGCCAACGCATGATTGAAGCCGACTAGTCCTTGGGAACGCGCAGGATCGTCAGGGCGTTGGTGCCGCCCGTGATGCCGGTGAGCTCACCCTTGGTGACGATGACCATCTCGCCGGGCTCCACCAGGTCCAGCTGCAGCATCATCGTGAGGATGGCGCGGAACAGCTCGGTGGTGCGCACTTCGGGGATGTCGAACGGCACGGGGTACACGCCGCGATACAGCGTGACGCGGCGACGCGTGGACTCGTGGCGCGTGAACGCGTAGATAGGAATGTCGGCGCGCGAACGCGACATCCACAAGGGAGTAGTGCCGGACTCGGTGAGCGCGACGATGGCGCGCACCTTCATGTGGTTGGCGGTGTACATCACCGCCATGGCGATGGCTTCCTCGGTGCGGTCGACCACGCCTTCGACACGGTGGCGCACGCGGCCCGTGGTGAGCTGGTACTTCTCCGCGCCGTTGATCACTTCTTCCATGGCCTGCACGGCCTTGACCGGGTACTTGCCGACGGCGCTCTCGGCCGAGAGCATCACCGCGTCGGTGCCGTCGAGTACCGCGTTCGACACGTCCGAGACCTCGGCGCGCGTCGGCACCGGGGCGTTGATCATCGACTCCATCATCTGTGTGGCCGTGATGACCACCTTATTGCGCGTTCGCGATTCATGGATGATGGTCTTCTGCAGCCCGGTGATGGCCGCGTAACCCATCTCCACCGCGAGGTCGCCGCGCGCCACCATGAGCACGTCGGAAGCTTCGATGATCTCCGTGAGGTTCTTGATGGCCTCGTGGCGCTCGATCTTGGCGCACACGTGGCCGTGGCCGCCGGCCAGGCGCAGCAGCGAACGCGCCAGGTTCATGTCGGCCGCGTCACGCGCGAACGAGACCGCGATGTAGTCGGCACCCTTGGACGCCGCGAACTTGATGTCCTCGCGATCCTTCTCGGAGAGCGCCGGGGCGGAGATGCCGCCGCCGCGCAGGTTCACACCCTTGCGGTTGGAGAGTTCGCCGCCGGCGATCACCTTGGTGTCGATGCGTGTGCCCGCGACCCTGGTGACCTCGAGCTCGATGAGACCGTCGTTCAGCAACAGGATGTTGCCCGGCTTCACGTCCTTCGGCAGGTCCGTGTATGCGCAGCCGACGACTTCATCGTTGCCCGCGTTCGGGTCGTGCGCCGTGTCCAGCGCGAAGGCCTGGCCTTCCTTGAGGTCGACCTTCTTGTTAGTGAAGCTCTCGATGCGGATCTTGGGACCACCGAGGTCGGCGAGGATGCCGACGTAGCGTCCGGCACGGCGGGCCGCTTCGTGCACCAGGTCGATACGGCGACCGTGCTCCTCCTGTTTGCCGTGGGAGAAATTCACGCGCGCCACGTCGAGACCGGCACGGACCATTTCGGTCAGGACATCGATCGAATCAGTGGAGGGTCCTAAGGTCGCGACGATCTTCGTCCGCGAGTGCATCTGGCGTTCTGGCATGGGCGCGCATTCTGCCACGTGAAAATGCCGCGTGGGCCATAATCACGCGCGCTATTTCACAGCTGTTCAAAGTCACGAAGGGGTGGTTCGATGTCGACGAAATCCGTGCTGCTGGTGGCCGCTGGCCTCGTTCTGGGTGCAACCCTGCAATGGGTGCGTGCGGCCGATGCGCCGGCGCCCACGCGCGTGTTCGAGATCCGCACGTACCACACCCTTCCCGGGCGGCTCGATGCCCTGCACAAGCGGTTCCGGGAGCACACCCTGAAGATCTTCGAGAAACACGGCATGACCAATGTCGCGTACTGGACATTCGAGGACAGTCCCGCGAAGGACAACACGCTGATCTACGTGATCTCGCATGCCAGCCGCGAGCAGGCGAAGAAGAACTGGGCGGAGTTCAGCGCCGACCCGGAATGGCAGAAGGTTTCGGAGGAATCGCAGCGGGACGGCAAGATCGTCGAAAAAGTGGAGTCGGTGTTCGTCGACGCGACCGACTACTCGCCGATGAAGTAAGGGGACTTTCACCGTTTCCTGGCAAACGGGAACGGGGCTCGAAGTAGCGGGACGTCAAGGGACTTGCGCCCTCACGTCTTTGCTCCCTCAAGGTCGCGCGCGCTTCAAAAACTTCCGAAGACGGAAGTTTTTGGCGTTTGCTCGTCGTTCGCTATGCGCCTTAACATCTTCAAAAATGGGGCGCCGGGATTCACTACAGCGGCGCATGGCCGCTCTCTCCTCGCCGCGCTCCATTCGGTCGCAAAGACGTGAGGGCGCAAGTCCCTTGACGTTCCAGTTCGTCGAGAACCGCGCCAGTCGCCTGAAGACAAGAGAAGGCCGCCACTACTTCCGGTGAGTAGTGACGGCCGCTGTTGGCTGGGAGCAGGAACTCGCTAGCTACTGCTTTGCACGCTCTTGCAGCATCGCGACCGCCGGCAGCGTCTTGCCCTCGACGAATTCGAGGAAGGCGCCGCCGCCAGTCGAGATATACGAGATGCCCTCTTCGACGCCGTACTTCTCGATGGCCGCGAGCGTGTCACCGCCGCCCGCCAGCGAGAACGCCGGCGACTTCGCGATCGCCTGCGCGATGGCCTTGGTGCCTTCGCCGAACTGGTCGTATTCGAACACGCCCACCGGGCCGTTCCACACGATGGTCCCGGCCTTTTGCAGCATGGCGCCAAAACGCTCCGCCGTGTCGGGGCCGATGTCGAGGATCATCTCGTCCGGCCGCACGTCGTGGATCGAACGCACGTCGGCGTGCGCCGTGGCTGCGAATTCCTTCGCCACCACCACGTCGGTCGGCAGCGGGATCTCCGCGCCGCGGGCCTTGGCCTGCTCGAGCAGCTTGCGCGCGATGTCGTGCATCTCGGCTTCCTGCAGCGACTTGCCGACGTTGACGCCGGTGGCCGCCAGGAAGGTGTTCGCGATGCCGCCGCCGACGATGAGCTTGTCCACCTTGGCGAGCAGCGACTCGAGCACGGTGAGCTTGGTCGAGACCTTGCTGCCGGCGACGATCGCCACCAGCGGCCGCGCCGGCTTGGCCAGCGCACGCTCCAGCGCTTCGAGCTCGCCCACCAGCAGCGGGCCGGCGCAGGCCACCTTGGCGAACTTGCCGACGCCGTGCGTCGACGCTTCCGCGCGATGCGCCGTACCGAATGCGTCCATCACGAAGATGTCGCACAGCGAGGCCATCTGCCTGGCGAGGTCTTCCTTGTCTTTCTTCTCGCCCTTGTTGAAGCGCACGTTCTCGAGCAGCACCGCCGAACCCGGCGCGGTATCCACTCCGGAGATCAGCCAGTCCTTCTTGAGCGGCACCGGGCTGCCCAGCAACTCCGAGAGCCGCGAGGCCACGGGCGCGAGCGAGAACTCCTCCGCGTACACGCCCTCTTCCGGCCGGCCGAGGTGCGAGGTGAGGAACACCTTCGCGCCCTTCTCGATCGCCAGCTTGATGGTGGGCAGCGACGCGCGGATACGCGCGTCGCTGGTGACCTTGCCGTCTTCCACCGGAACGTTGAGATCCTCGCGGATCAGGACCCGCTTGCCGCGGAGATCCTGGTCGGCCATGCGCAGCACGTTCATGACGCGCTCCTTACGATGCCTTGGACCACGCGATCGTGGTGTCGAGCATGCGGTTGCTGAAGCCCCACTCGTTGTCGTACCACGAGCACACCTTGACCAGCGTGCCCTCGCTGACGCGCGTCATGGTGGCGTCATACGTGGACGAGGCCGGATCGTGGTTGTAGTCGATCGACACGAGCTGCTTGTCGGTGAATGCGAGCACGCCCTTCATGGCGCCGTCCGCGGCTTCCTTGATGAGCTTGTTGATTTCTTCCACGGTCGTCGCGCGTTTGGCGGTGAACACGAGGTCCACCAGCGAAACGTTGATGGTCGGGATGCGCACGGCGAAGCCGTCGAGTTTGCCCTTGAGTTCCGGCAGCACCAGGCCCACGGCCGCGGCCGCGCCGGTCTTTGCCGGGATCATGCTCATCGTGGCCGAACGCGCGCGGCGGATGTCCTCGTGGTAGACGTCGGTCAGGCGCTGGTCGTTGGTGTACGCATGGATCGTGGTCATCAGGCCGTTGACGATGCCGATCTTGTCGTTGAGCACTTTGGCGAGCGGCGCGAGGCAATTCGTCGTGCACGACGCGTTCGAGATCACGGTGTGCGAACTCTTGAGTACGTCGTGGTTCACGCCGTAGACGACGGTGGCGTCGACATCCTTGCCGCCCGGG
>Ga0207675_100004009_pt1 | contig 14282 bp, 12 predicted proteins | sample KBSSwiS42_FD_184305 | JGI IMG/M metagenome (GOLD analysis project Ga0207675, IMG submission 184305) | Switchgrass rhizosphere microbial communities from Kellogg Biological Station, Michigan, USA - KBS Switchgrass S4-2 (SPAdes) (version 2) | ecosystem: Host-associated > Plants > Roots >... | reverse complement strand
GGGGATCCGGACCGGCGCGCGGTGGGCGACGGCGTGGTGGTCGGCAGCGGTGAAATCGCGGGCCGCCCCGTCTGCGTGTTCGCGCAGGATTTCACGGTGCATGGCGGTTCGCTGGGGGCGGCGCACGCGTCCAAGATCGTCAAAGTGATGGACCTGGCGCTCAAGATCGGCGCTCCCGTGGTGGGCCTGAGCGACTCGGGCGGGGCGCGCATCCAGGAGGGGGTGCAATCGCTCGCCGGCTACGCCGACATTTTCTATCGCAACACGCGCGCCAGCGGCGTGGTGCCGCAGATCAGCTGCATCATGGGCCCGTGCGCGGGCGGAGCCGTGTATTCGCCGGCCATCACCGACTTCGTTTTCATGGTGGAGGACACGAGCTACATGTTCATCACGGGCCCGGACGTGATCCGCGCCGTGACCCACGAAGAGGTGAGCAAGGAGGAGCTGGGTGGCGCCAGCACCCATGCGCAGAAGAGCGGTGTGGCTCATTTCACCGCCGCGAGCGACCAGAGCTGCCTCGAGCTGGTGCGCAAGCTGCTCGGCTACCTGCCCTCCAACAATCTGGAGAATCCCCCCGATCTGCCCGCGGACGATGCGATCGATCGCCTGGTGCCGGAGCTCGAGTCGCTGATCCCGGCCGAGAGCAACAGGCCGTATGACATGTCCAAGGTCGTGCTGGCGGTGCTCGATCAGGGCTCGTTTCTGGAGACGCAGGCGCGCTTCGCTCGCAACATCGTCACGGGCTTCGGGCGGCTCGGCGGGCGAGTCGTCGGGGTGGTCGCCAATCAGCCCGCGGTGCTCGCGGGCGTGCTGGACATCAACGCCAGCATCAAGGCGGCGCGCTTCGTGCGCTGCTGCGACGCCTTCAACGTCCCGCTGATCAGCTTCGTGGACGTGCCCGGCTTTCTACCGGGCGTCGACCAGGAGCACCGCGGTATCATTCTCCACGGTGCCAAGCTCTTGTATGCGTTCTGCGAGGCGAGCGTGCCGAAGCTCACCGTGATCACGCGCAAGGCGTATGGCGGCGCTTACGACGTGATGAGCAGCAAGCACATCGGTGCCGACGTGAATCTGGCCTTCCCGGACGCAGAGATCGCGGTCATGGGCCCAGCCGGCGCCGTCAATATCATGCACCGCCAGGAGATCGCGAGCGCCAGCGATCCAGAGGCACGCCGCTCCGAGCTCACGCAGCAGTACCGCGAGCAGTTTGCCAATCCGTTCCGCGCGGCAGAGCTCGGTTTCATCGACGAGGTGATCCGTCCGCGCGAGCTGCGGCGCCGACTGTGCGAGCACTTGCGCCGCCTGCGTCACAAGAAAGACGACGGGCCCAAGCGCAAACACGGCAACATACCGCTGTGATGCGCTGCAGTTGCCGTTTGTTCGGACGCTGCTTGCCGCGGACCTGACCCGTCCCGACGACCAGCGCGGGAGCTGCCGTTTCGATACGTCGCGAGCACGAAAAATCCGCAGAGTTGTTCCGCACCGACCCCGGCACCCATGGTAGGCTAGTGTGTGCTCAGGACAACACGATACGGGGTCTGGCTAGGTGTCGTAGTCGCGGCTTGCAGTATCGGAAAGCCGCCCGACGAGGAGGGAGCGGCGGGGCAGGCCGGTGACACGGCGATGGCCACCGCGAGCAACCAGCCGAGTCCGGGGAGCTCCGGCTCAGCGGGCTCCGGCGCGGGCAGCAGCGCAGCACCTCGAGTCGATCCAGGGGGCCCGGCACAGAGTCCGCCTGAGCAGGGCGACTGCGTCGATGGTGCCACGCGCCCGTGCGGGCCGGCGTCGGCGGTGGGAGCGTGCCGGCGCGGCAAGAGCACCTGCCAGCAGGGCGCCTGGGGCGAGTGTGAAGGCGCCATCTCTCCAGCAGCGCGCGACTGTTCGTCAGCGCTGGATAACGACTGCGACGGTCTGCCCGACAACAACGTAGATGACACCTGCCGGTGCGTCGTCGATGCGCGCGAGCCGTGTGGCACCCACCCGGGCTTTGACGGTCATGGCCCTTGCGTGGCGGGGGCGCGCAGCTGCATTTTGAGCGCGGACAAGCTGAGCAGCGACTGGGGTGAATGCTCCGGTTCCGTAGCCCCGGGGCCGCTCGACAGTTGCAGCGTGCGCGGCGACGACGGTGACTGTGACGGCTTGCCCAACGGCGGCTGCGTGTGCGTGGAGGGCGACGTGGTCGATTGCGGGCCGCCTGCCAACGTGGGCATCTGCGTGCTCGGCACGAGCACCTGCCACAACAACAAGCTGGGCGCTTGCGTCGGCGCCGTCACGGCACAGCCGCGCGACTGTCGCTCCCACCTCGACAACGACTGCGACGGCGCGCCGGACGACGACGTCGACGCCTTCTGCACCTGCACGGTCGGAGAAACCACAGCCTGCGCCGAACACCCGGGCCTGGACGGCAACGGAAGCTGCACGGCTGGCACGCAGACGTGTGTGACGGCCAACAACAACAGCACCAGCACCTTGGGCCCTTGCACGGGCTCGGTGGGGCCCGCCGCCCGTGATTGCGGCTCGACCGAGGACAACGACTGCAACGGCACGCCCGACGCGAACGACAGCACCTGCGCCTGCACGGTCGGCGAATTGCTCTCGTGCAACAGTCACCCGAGCGACGGGGTCGGGAACTGTCACGCGGGTACGCAGGTTTGCATCGCCGGCTCCAGCGCTGGCAGCAGCACCCTGGGGCCGTGTGAGGACGAGGTCGGGCCCAAGGCCGCCGACGCATGTACGCCGGGTGACGACGCCAACTGCAACGGCATCCCCAACGAGGGCTGCCCCGCTACTCCGTGACGGAGCTGGCGTGAGTGACGGTGTTCGGCCGAGCTTTCGTTACCTTGTGCACGCGCCTCCGACCGCTGCACTTTATCCCCTGGGGGTTTGCCCGTATCTTCGCTGGTGGAGCCGAAGGGACCAGGGGCAAAGCCGAAACCGCCGGGGCCCCCGGGCGCAGACTCACTGAGCCAGCTCCGGGCTCTGGTCGTGGATAACCCCGAGCAGCGCTCCGTGCTGTTCGGCTATCTGAGTCGCCCGACCGCGCCGCGCATGCCCGCGGTCAGGCCGCCCTCGGGAACCTTGGTGATCCAGCAGGGCGTGACGTCGGACGAGAAGCAGATCCAGCAGGCGCTCTCCTTCCACCCCAAGCCCAGCTGGAGCGACCGTCAGGGTCCACCGACGCAACGGCCCGAATCTCTGCCCGTGATCTCGCCGAGCCCGATCCCCGACGCGAACGCCGAGCTCAGCGGCACGCTCACGCGCATCGACGGGCCGAGTGCCGGCCGCGTCGTCTCGATGCCGGCGCAGCAGCTCACCATCGGCCGCAGCCCGCAAGCGGATCTGCACCTGGCGGAAGACGGCGTGAGTCGCAAGCACGCGCGCATCTGCTGGACGGACGGCGCGTACGTGCTCGAGGACCTCGGCTCGCAAAACGGCACGTTCTTGTGGGGCAAGCCCATCACTGCAGTTCAGCTCCGGCAAGGGGACCTGATCCGCGTGGGGCCCATCGCCACGCTGCGCTTCTGCTGGATGGATGAACATCAGAAGCACCTGCTCGAAGAGCTGTACGAGAGCAGCGTGCGCGACCCGCTCACCGGCTGCTTCAACCGGCGGCACTTCGCGGAGCGCCTGGAAGCGGAGCTGGCGTATGCCAAGCGGCACGTGGCCGAGCTGTCCTTGTTGTTGCTCGACATCGACTATTTCAAGAAGATCAACGATCAGTACGGGCACCTGGAGGGTGACCGGGTGCTGCGTGGGCTCACGCACGCCTGCCAACTGAGCTTGCGCACCGAGGACGTGCTCGCGCGCTACGGTGGCGAGGAGTTCGCGGTGCTCCTGCGCGGCGTGCCGCTGGAGGGCGGCGCGCGCGCCGGCGAACGGCTGCGCCGCGCCATCGCCGAGCAAGTCTTCGTGGGCAACCCGCCGCTCTCGGTCAGTGTGAGCGTCGGCTGCTCGTCGCTCGCCTGTCTCGAGGACGCGTCCTCCGACGCCTTGATTCACCTCGCCGATCAGCGCCTGTACGAGGCCAAGCAGGCGGGCCGCGGCCGGGTCGTGGCGGAAGGCTTCGTATAGCTTGCTTCGAGCGCATCAGCGTGGTTCCGATCCTGGCGCGCCGGAGGCAGACGCGCTCAGGGGCTGAGCACGAAATCCGAGTAGTCGCCCGTGCTCGCGCTCTTGGTCTGGTCGCCGTCGGTCATCATGCCCAGTCCCATCAGGGGTGGAAGCTCTGCGTGTTCGTCACCGTCGCTGAAATGGGCTCGGAATTCGCGTGCCAGGTCGATCGATTCACGCTTCCATACCCCCGCGGGACCGCCAGACTCGAGCACGACCGTATCCTGCGCCACGAAGGTGTTGCGTCGGCGATCACAGACGGTGCCGGGCTTGCGCGTGGCGCTCCAGACGTACTTCAAGGAGTACCAGCGCAGAAAGCGGCGCCACGTCACGTACAGCACGGCGACCGAGTCCCCCTTTTCCTTGACGCACTCGTCGCCCTGTTGCGGGAACGTGATGGCGCGCCAGCTCCACTCCAGCCGATGCATGCGGTTGCGGCTGGCCTCCGGCACTTCAAAGCCGAGCACGGCCTTCTTATTTGGGGGCTGATACGTGCCGCGCACGAACGAGCGCGGGCCGTCGCGCAGCACGCTGTAGTAGTTGACCGGGCCCGATTGGCTATCGATGATTCGCCACTGTTCCACTGCGGCACGCAGCGCTCCACCGCCGCTAGCGGCCTTGGCCGCCGGCGCGGGTGCGGCAGGGGCTGCGGTGGGTGGGGCAGCCGAGGCAGGAGCGACCAGCGCAGCTGCACCGAGCGCAACGCACAGCGTCGTCACGCCGACCGCCCCGAGGAGGCGTTTCACCCACAGTGCGCTCGGATTCACGGGCGATGCTCTCTATCTGCGCAAGCCGCCCAGCGCGGTCAAGGCCCCCGGCAGGAATGGCAGGCAGTTGTGCGATCGGGATCCCTGGCAGGTCGAGGGCGCCCGCGTCAGCTTCGATAGCGGCGGCCTCCGCGTTCCACGATCTCTTGCTGGAACGCGTTGAAGGCGCTGCCCTCGGGCCATACCGGCGCGGTGCGGACCAGCGCCAGCGCCTCGTCTCGACGGCCCTGGTCGATGTGCAGCACGGCGAGCGCGTAACGCATGGCCCAGTGCACGAGCGGGTGGTGATCCGCCGCGGCCGAGAGGCGGGCGGCGTCCCCCTGCTCGGGACAGTGGGCGAAGGCTCGGGCGAGCGCGCCGGCGGCGCTGCGCAACACGGTGGCGCGGCTCTTGGCCCAGGGCGAAGCCGGCAGCGGCAGCACGCGCAGCGCGCGCGCCTTGTCGAGCGCCTGCGAGCGGCGACCTTCGAAGGCATCGAGCAAGGTCTCGACGAACAGGCGATGCTCGAGCGCGTTTTCCCACGCCAGCCCGCGCTCGGCTCGCTCGAGAACGCCGCGGGCCCGGTCGGTCAGACCGTGTGCGGCGAGCGCCGTGGCTCGGATCAACGGCCCCACCGTGCGGTAGTGCGGCAGCCCGTCGATGACATCGTTCCACAGCTCCAGGATCGCCGTCAGATTGCCCGAGCTGAGCAGCTGACGCAGGCGCTGCCGCGCGCGCAGCTGCGGTAAGCCGAAGGCCAGGGCCACACTCACCAGCAAGACGCCCGCCCAGGGCTCCTGCAGTGCGAAATGAATCGCGATCGAGACGCCGAGGGCCGACAGCACGAAGCGGGCATACGCCCACGCTCGGCCGCCAGCCGAAGGCTTCAGGTAGTCGTGAGGAGGCAAGGTCGGATCCGCGGGGAGGGCAGGGGCCGGGCTGCCTCCGTGGTTACCGAAGCTGACGCGACGAGTTCTTAGCAGGTGTCGCCGCCCCGCTGCAGCGCCTTTTGCGTGGGCCGGGCCTTTCCGGCCCGCTGGCATAGCCCAGGATTGGGCCATTTGCAGTGTATCCCGCGCTCCGGCTGAGCTAGGGTCACGCTGGGTCCGTCAACAGCGCACCGCGAACCCCGCCAGGCCCGGAAGGGAGCAACGGTAGTGGAGAGCGGGTGTGGCGGGCCTCTATTTCTTGCCAGGTCCCTGCCGAGGCGGCGCTCGCTTCCAACCGTGTCCGGCAGGTTGCTCGTCTATCAGGCTGCCCGTCTATCAGGCTGCCCGTCTATCAGGCTGCCCGTCTAGACGATGCCCCAGAAGATGAAGACGAGCTTGGTCAGGAAGAAGTCGGCGATCAGGATCGTGATCGAGATGGCCACGACGGTCTTCGTGGTGCTCCTGCCCACGCCCGCCGTGCCGCCGCGTGTCGACATGCCGAAATGACAGCCCAGTAGGGCAATGATGGCGCCGAAGAACGGCGTCTTGATCAGGCCCATCAGGTAGTCCATCAACACCAGCTGATCGAGCGCGCTCTGAAAGAAGAACGCTGCCGGGATGCCGAACTGAGCGTCCGTGATCAGCATCGCACCGGTGAAGCCCAGGATCAGCGCGAACGTGCCGACGATCGGCAACACGAACGTGGCGGCGATCAGCCGCGGCAAGACCAGCTTCTTCACTGGGTCGGCGCCGAGCGCGCGGATCGCCTCCAGCTGTTCGGTGACGGCCATCGCGCCGATCTCCGCGGTCATGCCGGCGCCAATGCGGCCGCCGACGATCACGGCGGTGAGCGTCGGCGCGAGCTCGCGTGCAAAGGTGAGCGCGACGACGCGCCCGGTGTACTCCATGCCGCCGAACTTGCGCAGGCCGAACGCGAACTGCGTGGACATCACCATGCCGATGAACAAGCTGGTGACAGCCACGATGCCCATCGAGGCGACGCCGAGCGACTCGAACTGGCGCACGATCTCCCGGCCCTCGAAGGGCTTGCGGAACAGCGCCCGAATGCAGTTCTTGGCCAGGATGGCGACCTCGCCGAGCTGAGTCACGAACGCGCTCAGCGCGCCCAGCGCGCGCGTGGTCGGCGGCGGCGGCGGGACGCGCCAGGAGCGCGGCGCGCTCGGCGGCGGGGCGGAAGTGGGAGAGGAGGCGACCATCAGCTGGCGCTCGAGAAGCCGTTCACGAAGAAGCGAAACTGCTCCGGGTCCTGTGGCGCATTGGCGATCTGCAAGAAGTCGTACACGCAGCCGTCTTTCTTCAGCACCACGACATGGAAATGCTTCTCTACCCCGTCGAGCTTGGCGACCAGCAGCGTCTCGAGCGCCTCTCGCCCATCGAGTGGGATGATGCGTTGCTCCTGCAACTTTCGCTCGGTGAATTGCAGAAACAAGTGCTGCGTGAGCGACTGCAGCGGCACGTCCTCCGCGTCGCGGCCGCAGCGCCCGTTGATCGCGACGGTGGTCTCGCGTTCGTCGTCCCGGAAAGCGAGCGCCGTGTCATTGATCTCGATCTGGCGCCAGCTCGGCGGCAGGTGCTCCAGACGGAAGGCGACGTTGCCTTGGCGAAACACCCTGCCGTCGAAGTTCGCCGCCGAACAGGCCAGCGCGGAAAGTACCAACGCGGTTGCGACGAACCGGCGCAGCGCGGCGCAGCGCGGCGGTCCGCGGCGAGGCGCGGGCCGCACCGGTCGGTCGCCGCCCACTGCCCCAGAGGTCGATGATGTGCTCAACTCCTGAACAGTAATCCCGCTTCGGGCTCTGCTCAAGAATCCCGCGCCGGGCCGAGCCTCGAGCCAGCTTGACTCCAGACCGGGACTCGTCGTCTGGTGCGAGACCCCGAGTGGCCGACGCACTGGAGGCCGTGTCAGGATGATCTTTCCCATCCCCATACGCGACGAGAACCCGACGCAGCGGGTACCGTTCGTCAATTATGGCCTGATCACCCTGAACATCGTCGTCTTCCTCTACACTTGGCCCAGCATCAGCGGCGGTGCTTGGTGGCTGGTGCCGGGCTACGGCCTCGTGCCCACCCGCATCGTGGCCGATCCGCTGGGCGAGGCCTTTACCGTGTTCAGCAGCATGTTCATGCACGGCGGCTGGGCCCACCTGGCGGGGAACATGCTTTTCTTGCATATCTTCGGTGACAACCTGGAAGACGTGATGGGGCATGGCCGCTACCTCGGCTTCTATCTGCTGTGCGGGATCGCGGCCGCACTGTTGCAAGTGGGTATCGACGTGCACAGCCAGCTGGCGATGGTGGGCGCCTCCGGGGCCATCTTTGGCGTGATGGCTGGCTACCTGCTGCTATTCCCCCGGGCGCCGATCGTCACCTTCAACCTGACCATCCTGGTCTTCTTCATCGGGCTTTTTCCGGTGTTTCCGGCCTGGGTGATCGCCGCGGAGTACCTGTTCATCACGCTGGGCGAGGCGCTCGTGGGCGCCGATGCGGCAACTGGCGGCGTTGCCGTGTTCGCGCACCTCGGAGGGTTCCTGAGCGGGCTCGTGTTCGCGCGCGCCTTTCTGGGCAGCAAGCAGCTCGCGCCCCGGCGCTGGCAGGGATTTCAGCCGCTGGTCCGCGCCTCTGCCCCTCCCGCCGCCGGTACGGGCGCTCGCTGGCGCCGGCGGCGCCGCAAGCCGTCGCGTGACGCCGACGACAGCGACGACGATTGACCGCGTCGCGCGACGTCGACGAGAGCCTTCGGAGGGGTCGAGGGGTCGAGGGGTCGAAGGGTCGAAGATGGTGCGATGGCGCGGAACTTCGACCCAAGGCTCAAACGCCGCCGCACAAACGGAGGCTCAGCAGGTGCCGAGGACTTCTGGAGCCCTCGATCCCTGACCCCTTGGCCCCTTCCACAGCGGCGTTCCGACGCCAAATGTATCTAGACCCCGATAAACAAGCGATGGGCGAAGTTGCGCTCGAGCCGTGCCTTCAGCACCTTCTGCGCCGCCGTCTCGATGTCGTATTCGACGCGCTTGAACTCGAAACGCTTCTTGTTCGAATCGTAGACGGTGTAGCTCGCCCGGTTGTCGTAGTCGCGCGGCTGGCCCACTGAGCCGACGCTCACGATGTATTTCTTGTCGTCTTCCAGATCGAAGTCGATCGGCGGCAGCTCTTCCACCGAATCTCGCGTCAGGGCGAACACCTTGCACAGGTGCGAGTGCCCGATCAGCGTGATGTGCCCGAGCTCGCTGAACATCGACAAACACTCGCGCGCCTGCTCGGGCGCGAAGATGTACTCGAACTCTTCCAGCCGCACCGGCGAGCCATGGCACAGATGCACACCGATGTGATCGAGCTTGATCTGATACGGCAGGCTCTTCAGCCACTCGAGGTTCTCGTCCGCGAGCATGGCGGAGTGAATGTCGAGCGCGTGGCGAGCCGCCTCGTAATAGTAGGAATAGTCCATGCGACCCGCGACGGCGGCGTCATGGTTGCCGAGGATGGTGGCTTTGGCGATCTCCCGGATGATCTCCGAGCACTCGTTGGGCGACCCGCCGTACCCCACCGTGTCCCCCAGACAATAGTAGTCGTCGATGGACTCGTTCGAGTAGGCTTCGAGCACTGCGCTCAAGGCTTCATAGTTGGCGTGAATATCACTGAGAATGCCCAGGCGCATACGGTCTCGTTCACAGACTACCACGGATCACCGAAGCGGAACGCAACCAGAGCGCTTCTCTGAAAATGCTGGTAGGGCCGGGCGTGGGCAGCAAGAGGAGCACGAACCCTTTTGGCCTGATTCCAAGGTGTGACCAGAGGATGCGTGCATTCGTCTCGACACGGCACAATCCGAGGCTCCAAAAAGAGCCTCAGGCGGAATCGTTGATCTGACGCATGAACGACGGGAGCTAATTGGGTGGGCTGGCCGGTACAGTCGGAGCAGCCCCGTCACGTTCCGCGCCTGGGTCGGGAGCGCTATGGTGCGCCGCCATGACCGGACCGCAGCAATCGGCAGACGCACAGGCCGCCCTCGCCGACGAGGTGCGAGAGCTCTCGGCGCGCTGCGAGCAGCACGTGCGCGACGCCGTGGGGCTCGCGCTCGACGGCACCGTCGAGACGCTGCCGATCCTCGATCACTATGTAAGGCTGTCCGTCGAGGCGAGCGCGGGGCGTCCCGAGCTATTGCCGCTCTTGTCGCGCACCGTGGGCGCGTACTTCGGACAGGTCGTCGCGGATCACCTGGGCGGCTTCTGGTACCTGCCGAGCGACGACATCTACACCTGGCACGTGTGTCTGCGTTCGGTGTTTCTCGCCTTCAATCCCATCGGCATGGCGCACGCCGCGCTCACCTGGTCGCTCGGTGCCGAGCAGCTCGCCGACGGGCCGCCCTCCGAGCTGCGCCTCGCGGCCCGCTACCGTGACACCATCGAGCAGCGGTTGGCCGCGCTGCCTCCGGTGCGCGAGGCGGACTTTTTTACGCTCAGCACGCGCCTCGAGGGCCTCGAGATCGCCGCGGCTGCGCTGGGTGAGGCGATCGCCACTGGCGGCCAGGGCGATCAAGTCTTCGACGACGACGACTACGCCGCCGAGCTCGCGGGCGTCACGGCTCCGGCCTTGCACTGACGCTCGGCGGGCCCTCCTGGTGCGTCGCAGGGCCTCACAGTCCGAGCGAAAGTTCGAGCGCATCGTCGCCGCTGGCTCGATAGTAGCCCTTGCGTACGTTGAACTCGAGAAAGCCGGCGCTTTCGTACAGCGCGCGCGCGGCCGTGTTGCTGCGTGCAACCTGCAGCGTCACGCGCCGTGCTCCCGCCGTGCGGGCCGCCGCCACCAGCTCCGCGAGCAGGCGTCGCGCGACGCCCTGGCGTCGCGCTTCGGGCACCGTCGCCAGGGCGAGCAGCTCCATTTCGTCCACCACCCACCAGGCGAGCGCGAAGCCGAGCGGGCGGCCCGACGCCGCATCGCACGCCACCCAGCTGCGGGTGAGCGCGCGCCCGAGCTCCGCCCGCGGGTCGAGGCTGCCGGGCAGCTCCGAGAGCAAGGCCTCCAGTGCCGTGCAATCGAGCGCGGTCAGCGGGCGGACATGCAGCGCGGCCATCGCGGGGCTGTAGCACGGCGCGGCGGCGCGGCAGGTGCCCCGAAATCTAGGCCGTTCGGCAGCCGAGATCGCAGATTCCCGATCGTGCCAGAGCCGGACTTCCTGCCGTCGTCACCTTCGCGGGGAGCTTCCTGCTGGGACGTGCCGTGCGCCTGTCTGGCCTGGCTGCTGCCGCTGCTGCTGGGCGTCTGGTCCGGCAGCTCGGGGGCTCGCTGGCAGGACGATCAGGCGTTGCTGCGCGACCTCGGGCTGATCCCGGCCGGCAGCGAGGGCGCGCTGTCGAGCGTGCTGTCGCAGCTGTTTGCGCTGGCGCCGGTGGGCAGTCGTTGTTTACGCGCTGGGCTGGTCGGGGTGAGCGCGCTCGCCGTGTGCAGCGCCGTCACGTTCTCGCTCTTGCGACAACTGCTGGACGCGCGCCGGCCGTTCGCGGCCAATTCGCCGCTGGCCCTGCTCGGCAGCCAGCTCTGGGCGCTGAGCCCGCTGGTGCTGCGCGACACGAGCGCGCCCGGCAGCGCCGCGCTCGGCTTGCTCACGATCTTGCTCGGCGTGCGGCTCTTGCGCCCCGGCGCAGCAGACGCGCGCGTGGTGCCGCTCGCGGGCGCGCTGCTCGGCTTGAGCTGGGGCGAGAGCCACACGGCGGCGCTGGTGTTGCTCGGGGTGTTGCTCGCCCACTTTTGGTCCCACGACGGGCAGGCCGCGCAGGCCGAGGGCGGCGAGCTGCCCTGGCTACGCTTTCTCTTCTGCTTCGCGCTCGGAGCGGGATCCTGCGCGCTCGTGCCCTGGCTGCGCAGCTGGGCGCCGCATACCTGGCTGGATCTGGGGCTCGGGGCGCTGCCCCTCGAGCCGCGGCCGAGCGCGACCGCCTTCGGCTGGCGCGAGAGTGCGCGGCAAGCGCTCGCGCCGCCGCTCGAGCGCCTGGGTGCTGTGGCGGCCCTGCTGGCGCTCGCGGGCGCACTCGTGGGGCTGGTCGAGCGCGGGCTGCGCCGGCGGCTCGTGCCCTGGGCGGCACTGGCGCTGGCGGGGCTGCTCGGTCCCCTGGTCCTGGCGAGGCAAGGCACAGCACTCGCGCTCTGCGCCCTGTGCGCGAGCGTGGGCCTGGCCGCGTTCGTGCCCCTCGGGCTGCAGGCGGCGCTCGCGTGGTTGTGGTCGCGCCCGGTCCCGTTTGCGCGCCCCGCCTGCGTGCTGAGCGCGTCTTTTGCCGTCACGCTGGTGTTGCAGCGCGTGGAGAGCGCCGTACCCAGCGCCGCGCCCTCGGCGAGCGAGCTGGCCACGGAAGCCTGGACGGACGAAGCGCTCGGGCGCTTACCCGTCGAGAGCGTGCTCGTGCTGCACGACCCGGCGCTCGCGCTGCGGCTGTGGTCGGCGCAGCTGCTGCAAGGGGCGCGGCCGGACGTGGTGCTGGTGCCGCTCGCGCTGTTGCAGCGTGGTTCGGTGAGCGAGCGCCTGCTCGAGCGCGCGCCGGAGCTGAAGCCGCTGCTCAGGCAGCTGGCCGTGAACGGCGAGCCCGACGAGTACGCGCTGGGCCGACTCGCGGACGCCCGGCCTCTGTTCCTGGAGCTCGACTCGCGCTGGGACGAGCGGCTGCGCGAGCATCTGAGCCCGGACGCGCTGTGGCTCGCGTTTGCTCCTCAGCCGCTCGACAAGAGCGACCGCCGGCCAGGTGTGGCTCGCGCCCGCGCGGCGCTCGCACGCCTGCTCGACGATCCGGAGCTCGAGGGCGCGTTCGACGAGCGCACGCGCCGGGTGCTGGCGGGGCAGGCGGGACAGCAAGCGCTGCTGCTCGCGGCGCTCGGAGAGACGCTGCCCGCGCAACGGATCCTGCGCTCGCTGCAGCAGATCCGCCCAGAGGACCCGCTGGCGCGTGCCCTCGCCGCGCGGCTGGAGGGCGGCGCAGGGCGGGTGGCCGTCAACGACTTGCTGGCGGGAGCAGGGGTACCGTAGCTGGCCCCGCGTGCCGGAGTCGATTCACGGTGAAACGCCGGGGGCGGGGGTGGCGCCCCGTCCGCGATTCACTCGCGGCGGGGCGGGGGTCTGCCTCAGACCCCCGCGGAAATCAGCTCAGAACCGCCCCAGCAGAGAGCCGCTGAAAAAGAGCGCCACGCCCAGAAATGCGGCCAGCCCGAAATAGCGCCAGGCCCAGACGCGTTGCAGAGCCGGCTCGAGCGCATCCCGCTCGGCTTCCTCGTTGCCGCGCCGCAACAACCGTGGCAGCGCCAGCAGCCCGATCAAGAGCAGCTGCGGGGAGTGCGTCCAGAGAAAGATGGCGCCCAGCACCAGAAGGCCGATCCACCAGGCGCGGCGCGAGAACGCCTGTGCCACGCGCCCGCCGTCGAGCGGCGAGATCGGCGTCAGGTTGAACAGATTGAGAAAGAAGCCGGTGTACGCCAGCGCCAGGAACAGCCGACTGTCGAGCAAGAGGCCGACGCCGGCGGCCAGCAGCGAGATGGCCGTGCCCGCGAGCGGCCCCCCGTAGGCGATCTCCGCCTCGGTGCCTCGATCGCGCGGCGTGCCCTTCATCGAGATCATCGCGCCGAAGAACGGAATGAAGATGGGCCAGCCCGCGCCCACACCGCGTTTCTTCATGACGTAGCCGTGCCCGAGCTCGTGCACCAGGATCATCAGCACGAAGCCGACGCCGAACCAGACGCCCGAGCGCTGCGCTTCGAACCAGACCATGGCCAGCATCGATAGGCTGGTGAGCAGCAGCTTGGCTGCGGGCAGCGCCTTCAACAGCAACAGGACCGACTTGCCCTTCAGCAGCAGGAACGCCAGCGCCGCGCCGATCGCCCCGCGCCTGGTGGCGGGCTTGGCGCGCTCGGAGCGCGGAGCGAGAGGCGCTGCTGCCGGCGGGAGCGCGGCGGACTCTGCCGCGGCCGGGGGCGCGGCGGGCTCTGCTGCGGCCGGGAGCAGCGCGGGCGCGAGCGCTGACTCGGCCCCTGAGTCTTGGTTCATCACGCTCTCAGTGTAGCACCGCTCGCGCCGGCCCGCGGGCGGTCGGCCAGGCCGCGTTCTCTGTGGCCGACCTGCGCCAGTGCCGGTGCTGCGGGGTTCACTGATTCGCGCGCTCTGCAGCCAGCGGCGCATCGCAGCTGAGCTTCCGGAGTGCGGCCCCAGACGCTCCGGTGGAAGCGAGCACCCGAGGGAGCTCGAGCTCCCTCGAGCATCAGAACGCTCACGTGGGCGTAGCCACTTCGGAGAGGGCTGACACGGCGCGCAGCTCCTCCCGGGCCAACGGTCCCCCGGCAGGCGTGCGCTTCCCTGGGCCTGCCACCCAAACCATCCCTCCCGCCTTGCGCCGCGCCGTGCTGCTCCGCGATCAGCACCGTTGCCAGGTGCCCGGCTGTAACTCTGTGACCGTTCGCTCAACGAGCGCTCTGTGACTGTTCGCTCAACGAGCGAAGCGGT
>Ga0207675_100004005_pt1 | contig 14288 bp, 6 predicted proteins | sample KBSSwiS42_FD_184305 | JGI IMG/M metagenome (GOLD analysis project Ga0207675, IMG submission 184305) | Switchgrass rhizosphere microbial communities from Kellogg Biological Station, Michigan, USA - KBS Switchgrass S4-2 (SPAdes) (version 2) | ecosystem: Host-associated > Plants > Roots >... | reverse complement strand
TATCTTGACTCAGGCCTCCCAGGACGGGCAGCTCGGCAGACGCGGCGACGCGAACCGGTTTGAAGCCGTGTACGCGGAGCTCATCCTCGGTACGAACTCGTTGCTCGATAGCCTCGCCAGCCCGATACGGTTCATCGCTCAGAACACTGACGGCCTTGCTTCGTCGTCGGAAGAACTGACCGCTGTGAGCAATCAGCTCGGTTTGAACGCCAGCGAGACCTCGGCCCAGATGCTGGTCGTTGCGGCCGCGGCAGAGCAAGTGTCGCGCACCACCCAGTCGATCGCGACGAGCACCGAAGAGATGAGTGCCACGATCAAGGAAATCGCCAAGAATTCGGCCGATTCGGCCCGAGTTGTCGGTGAGGCAGTAAGGATCGCTGAGACCACCAACGCGACCGTCGGTAAACTCGGCGAGTCGGCCCTCGCGATCGGCAAGGTCATCAAAGTCATCACGGCGATCGCGCAACAGACCAACCTGCTCGCGCTGAATGCGACCATCGAGGCTGCGCGCGCGGGGGAGGCGGGCAAGGGCTTTGCCGTCGTTGCCAACGAGGTGAAAGAGCTGGCCAAAGAGACGGCAAAGGCCACCGAGGAAATCAGCCGCAGCATCGAGTCGATCCAGCTCGACACCCGAGAAGCGGTCTCGGCGATCGCCAGCATCGGCGGCATCATCGCTCAAATCAACGACATCTCGAGCTCGATCGCCGGTGCGGTCGAAGAGCAGAGTGCCACGACGAACGAGATGGCGCGCAACGTGGCCGAGGCCGCCAAAGGGGCTGGCGACATCGCACAGAACATCACGACCGTCAGCGCGGCTGCGCAGAGCACCTCGATGGGCGCCAGCCAGACCATGAGCGCAGCAACGGATCTGGCGCGCATGACCGCGCAGCTCAAGCAACTGATCGCCAAGTTCAGCTTCTGATCTTGATCCCCCGTGCGCCTGGATCGGGCGTCGCTGCCAGAGCTCGTCCCGCGCGCTCGTGAGCCCGTCTTCGTCAATTCCGCGCACCCGGCCCCACGGGATTTTGGCGGCTGGCCGCAATTTCGCGCTGGCGACGCCGGATCGCGCCGCACTTGTTACTCCCAGCCTGCGCTGGAGGGCGCTAGGCCAGGAGGGTCAAACCAAGGCAGAATGACAAACGCCGGAGCCCGGGAAGGCCTGGCCGGCTGGTGGACAAACGACCGAGGACTAGCGCCGCACCGAGCTGCGGCCTGCCACTGGAAAACGGAGTGTAGCATCATGGCTCACGCGACGTCCTTCGCCCACAAGCTCGAGCGTGTCATCACGCGCGCCATCGAGACTCGCCCGATCTCCGGGCGAGCTCCCTCGCTAGCCTTCTACGGCGTCTGCGCGCTGCTCTTCGCTGCCAGCGTGGCGCTGACGATCGTCTGGTGCGCGTCCATGTCGGTGATGGCTGGGATGCCGATGCCCGGCGGCTGGACGATGTCGATGGCGTGGATGCGGATGCCCGGACAGACGTGGCCCGGCGCGGCGGCGTCGTTCCTGGGCATGTGGGTCGTGATGATGGTGGCGATGATGCTGCCGTCCCTCGTCCCGATGCTGTGGCGCTACCGTGAGGCCGTCCGCAGGTCAGGCGAGACGCGTCTCGGTCGGCTGACGGCAGTCGTGGCTGCAGCTTATTTCTGCGTCTGGACGGTGCTCGGAATTCCGGCCTTTGCGTTGGGCGTCGCGCTGGCGACGATCGAGATGCAGCAGGCGGCGCTGGCGCGTGCCGTACCGATCGCGGTCGGTGTGGTCGTCCTGTTCGCCGGCGCGCTGCAGTTCAGCGCCTGGAAAGCGCGTCACCTTGCTTGCTGCCGGGAGGCACCCGGGCGCGGCCGCACGCTGCCGGCGGACGCCGGCACCGCCTGGCGACATGGCCTGCGCCTCGGCCTGCACTGCAGCTATTGCTGCGCAGGTCCGATGGCGATCCTCTTGGGGCTCGGGGTCATGGACCTGCGCACGATGGCTGTCGTGGCAGCCGCCATCACCAGCGAACGTCTCGCACCGGGCGGTGAGCGCGTGGCGCGAGCCATCGGGGCCGTCGCCGTCGGGGCCGGATTGTTCCTGATCGCGCGAGCTGCTGGGCTTGGCTGACGCAGCCTGCGCGCAGGGCAGCGCTGGGCGAATGAAGACATCCCGATGAAGACAGCGGATGCCGGCGCCGGTCGCGGCTCAGTCGAGTCGCACGGTGACTTCGATGATGCGCGGTTGCTTGGCGGGGCAGCCGCCGTTTTCGACCACGACCAGCTTGTCGCTCGAGCCCGGCACGCGCTCGACGCCGTCCGGGCTGCACAGGATCACGGGCGCGCTCGCCTGCGGATCCTGCAAGGCGATGAGCCGTGCGCCGCGCGCGGCGTCGCTGCTCGCTGGGTCGAGTTGCACCAGCGTGCCGCGGCCCACGTTTGCCACCACGAGCTTGCCCTCGATCCAGTCGAGGCCATTGGCGCCGGAGCCGCCGCTGGGCGGCGGACGCAGCTCGTCCCCGGCAGCCCAGACCTCGGCAGAGCCGGGCTCGAGCGCGCGCTCGGGAGCGACTCGAAACACCCGACCCACCGCGGAGTCGGTGAGCCAGAGCGCGCCGTCGGGGCTCACGATCACGTCGTTGCAGAAGGGCGCCTTGTCCTCCGCGCGCGGCAGAGCGTGGCGTACCACCTGCTGGCCATCGGAGAGCCGCACGCCCACCAGATCGCCGGCTTTTTTTGCGTCCTCGAGCTTCGGGTTGGAGTCGCACAGCCAGAGCAGCTTCCGCCCCGGGTCCACCGTGAGACCGATCACGCCGCGCTGCACCGTAGGCTTGCCGACGAAGGGCACAGCTGTCGTCGAGCCCGGCGGCACGCGCACCACCGTGCCCTGCATGATGCTGCCGATGTACAGCGTGCCGTCTTCTGCCGCGGCGGTGCCCTCCGGATAGTAGTCCCCGCCCGGCAGCGCAATTTTCTCCGCACCCAGCGCGCCGCCGCCGAGCGGCAACGACAGCGCTTGAAACGGCAACGCAGGCTGCGCGCCATCGCTGCCAAACAGCACGCTCAGCTGCCCGATCGCGATCCACAGCTCCTGACCTCGGAACGCCGCCGTGGTGGGGCGCTGCAGCGCGGCTGCATCCGCCGACAACACGCGCACGGTGCCGCTGGGCCCCGCGCCGGTCGGCTGTGGCGATGCCGCGGACTCGGACGCCGGCGTCTTGGGCTCGGGCGACTGGCACCCCAGGACTGCCAGGGCGGCTGCGCCGACCACGGCGGGCACGCGTAACGAGCGAGCAAAGTGATCGATGGCGGTCATGCTCATTTCCTTTTCCAGCGCCGTGTGTGGCTGGCGCGCTTATCGCACGCCCGCCGTGCGCAGGACAACGGGTGTCGAGATCCAGGTGCGCTTCAACCGGGCAGACGGGTCGGCACCTGCGTTCAGCCTTTCGACGCCGCGGGCGCCGTGCGCCACGGCTTCCACACTCCGACCGAGCTGAATTCCAGCCACGCCCGCTTCAGCCAGCTGACGAGGTTGTGCGCGAGCCAGAGCGCCCAGAGCAGCATCACAGCGCGCCATACCCAGAGCGAGACGGTCAGCACCCGGGCTCGGGGCAGCGTGCCCGCGGTACGATCCACGTACCAGTGGAGCAGGCGCTCCGAGCTGTCCGAGCCCGCGACCTCCATGTTCGGAGTGTTGAGCAGGCTATCGTAGACCGCTCCGAAGAGGCAGCCGAGAAACGCGAGCGTGAGCCCCAGCAGCAGCAGCTGCCGCGCGTTGAACCACAACGGACGCTCGGGGCGCTCGTAGTCCTGGAAGGCCACCACGAAGAACCAGCCGAAGACGATGCCGGCGACGGGCAGCGGCACTTGCGTCAGGCCGAGCGCCAGCAACGCCCACTGCCAGGTCAAGAGCGGACTGCGCGGCAACCGCGCCAGCAGCGGCGCGAGCAACGCGATCAGCACCAGGTGTCCCCAGAACAGGATCGCGGGGCCCCAGCCCGGGCCGCTCGCGGCGAGCAGCCAGCGATCGTCGGGCAAGTGCACGCTGACCTCAGCGTTGATCAACTCCGAGCCGAAGCGGACGAGCGGCGTCTCGAAGAGCGTGCGGAGCCCACCGGGCTCCTGCCAACCGACGTACAGCTCGTGCTCGCCCGGTGCGAACACGAGCTCGAGTTTCGAGCCCTCTTGACGGATGGGCTCATCCTGTCTGTCCAGGCGCAAGCGATCGACCTCGCTGCCCGCGGGCAGCTCCAGTGCGTAGCTGGTCTGTGTGCTGACGCGCACGCGCGCCGTGAGCTCGGCGCGCAGCAAGCGCACGCCGGGGCGGAGCTCGAGTCGAGCGCTGTCGACGGTGGCCGTCTGGCCCGTCGCCGCCGCGGGGCGGACCACGCCGAGCGTGAGTGTTTCAGTGGGCCAGGGCGCAAACACGGGCTCCCAGCGACCGCCCTCGCCGTGCTCGATGGGCGCGATGCCGCGCGCGTCGCAGCGGAAGATCGGGCTGCAGCGCACCACCCAGCGTTCGCTGTAGCCCGCGTCTGCGACCGCTTTCAGCGCGATCTCCGGGCGTGGCTCGAGCACGCTGTCAAAGCCCACGGTATCCCCGTCGCCGACCAGCCGCAAGGTCGCGACGCCTCCAGCCACCGCCACGTCCGCGCTCGTGACGCGCTCTCCGGGCAGCAGCGGCACCCGCGCCACGATGAGCGAGCCCTTGGGGCTCGCCCGCTCGAGCTCGGTGCGCACGCTCCAGCTCACGCCAAAGGAGAAGGTACGGGTCACGCGCGCCCAGGTCGGCAGCGTCGTGAGCGCCTCTTGCGCAGCCTGGCCGTGGGCTCCGTCGGCGGGCAGAGGACGCACCAGTCCGAGTGAGCCGTCGATCTGCCCGCTCTGTGACAGACCGCTCACCTCCCAGCCGGGTGCGTCCACCGTCACCCAGCGCGGAGGCGTGCCCGGATCGAGACTCAGCTGACGCCCCGGCAGGAGCCCGCGCGCTTGCACCCGATGCCGACCCGGATCGAGCCGCACGTGCAGGTAGCCGTCGTCGCCGAGCAACAGCGCCGTCGCGGCTCGACCATCGACCTCGATCGTGGCGGGCAGCCAGCGCGAGACCGGACCTGGCAGCTGATAAGCGGCGCGCTCGGCAGCGTGCACCTCCGCCTCGAGTTGCACCGTGCCATCGGACACCGAGACGGAGAGCCGCGGCACCTGCACGCAGGCGCCTGCACAGGCCGGTGGTGGCTGCATGCGTTCTTTGAGCTGGGCGAGCAGCTCCGGCGTCGGAATGTCGGCCTGAGCCGGCGCCGCCGAGAGCGCGCTGCCCAGCACCAGGCTCAGCGCCGCCGCGAGCGGCGCCGGCGCGGCCCTCGGGCTCCTGCCGGCGGGCGGCCCGTGCTGCGCGCTCAGCCACACCCGGCGCAGCGCCCAGAACGTGAGCAACCCGATCAGCGCGACGCGCAGCACGGCGAGCACGGCGACGACACCCGGCGAGAGCAGATAGAGCCGCAGCGTATGGGTGTGCTCCACCGGCCCCGACCAGCCCAGCCGCCACGAGCGCCAGCTCCAGCTCGGCACGCCGGGGCCAGTCTGGATCTGTGCGTTCGGATCTTGCTCGAGCAGCGCGTTGCGCTTCTCGTCCTTGGCCGCGTAGGCGTCGCTGTCGGCGCCCGTGGCCAACAGCCCCGAGCCCTGCGCACCCATGCTGCCCCGGAGGTCGAGCGTCTCCTCCGGCGCCGGCTCGGCCTTTTGGAGCATCGGCATGGGCGCACTTGCCGGTGCCGTCCGCGACAGATTCGAGCTGGCTTCCTCGCTGACGTCGAACATGCCGCCCGCGTCGCCGACCTGCGGGTACAGCGCCGCGCGGATCTGTGACACGCCGAAGCTCAGCGTCGAGCCGAGCAGCACCAGACTGGAGACCAGCGCGAGCGCGCGCACCAGCTGCCGGAAACGCCCGGCGGGCAGCCCCGCGAGCAGCGCGATGCACATCGAGATCACGGCCCACGCAAAGTGTGGCGCGTGCGCCTCGCCCTGTGCGGCCAAGAGAGCCAAGAGCGCCAGCACGCCCCACCACCAGCGGTCCAGCTTCGCCACGGCCGCCGCGATCACCAGCACGAAAAACACGGCGAACAGATCCCAGCGCGACAGCCAGGTCTGCGACGCGCTGTCCGCGCCGCTCACGTGCAGCAGCTGCCAGCCCGGCGGCAGGTACAGGTTGCTGCCCAGCTGATCGACGTTTTCTGACCAGGCTACCGCGGGCAGCTCCGTGCTCGCCTCCTCGAGGCGCCACTCGGCCTGCAAATCGAGCGCGCTCTGTCGCAGCTCGACCCCGCGCGCCCCGCTCTCGGGATGGGTCGTGATGAGCTGATCGACTCCAGCGACGCGAGCGTGACCGAGCGCGCCTTGCAGTAGGTCGAGCCGCCAGGTCCGCTCGATCGAACCGGTCAGATGATCGCGCACCGTGTAGCCGCTGCCATCGAGATCGAGCCACAGCTCGCGCTCCAGCGCCAGCTGATTGGGCGGCGGATGGGGCCGACCGCGACGGGGACGCTCGAACACCAGCTCCCCGCCGCCTGCCAGCTGATACGCGGCGAAGCGCCGCCAGCTCTCGGGCAGGTTCGTGCGCAGCGGGTCGATGCTCAGCCCGCCTTTGATCTCCGTCTGACCGTATTCCGTGTGCGGAACGAATACCCAGATTTCCTGTGCGGGCCCAGGTGGCGCGTGCCGCGGCGCTGCCAATCGTTCCGGCGGGCTGGGATACAGGGCATGGATCTGCAGCTCGTGCCGCCCTGCATACACCTGCAAGAACAACTCACCATTCGGCTCGATGCGCGCCGGCAGCTTCGATTCGAGCTCCGTCGCCAGCGAGCCCAGCGTGAGCGCCGTCGGCAAGCGCAGCTCTCGACTCCGGCCGGACACATGCAGCACGATCTGTGTCTCCACCGATAGCGGCACCTGATCCTCGAGCTTGCGGAACACCTCCAGCGTCAGACTCTCGGGCTCTTCTGCTGGCGCCTGCTCCCCCTTCAGCCAGACGCGCTCGCCGTCGCGCTTCGGCTGCGCCACGGGCTGCCCGTTTACACTCAGCTGCAATAGCGCGATGCGCGCGGGCACGAGCAACGTCTCCGGCAGCCGGTGCCAGAGAAAACGACCTTCCAGCGTGTGCTGTCCTGCCGCCAGCGTCGCCACCGGAGCGCCTCCCTCCTCCAGCACCACGGCCGCGCCGCCGTCCAGCGCGACCTCCTGCGGCCACTGCTTGTCGCCGCCCGGCAACGCCACACGGCCGCGCCGATCCAGCTGCACGCTCAGCCGAAAGCGCCCCCCGGCGTCGTTCAGCTGCAGCTCGAGCCGCCCGGGCCAGACGCAGGCCGCCTGCTCTCCGAGCTTCGGACAGACGCTATCGCCGAGCTGCTCCAGCACCCAGGGCAACCACGGCTGCAGCGGTGCTGGCACGTGCTGCGGCTCGAGCGCCTCGGCGCGCGCCCCCCAGACCAGCCCGAGCGCGCACGCCAGCAGCGCCAGCCAGCGCCCCACACCCCGACCTGCAACTCTGGCCAACGATTTTCCTTTGCACATCTGTGACCGTCACAACGGGCGGCGAGCGCACACGATGAACGGCGCCGCTCACCGCCAGGCGCGAAACCTATCACACCGCCCGACACCGGCAGCGAGCGGATTCGGGGGGCTCGGACCGCCCGTCCCTGACGCCCACCAGGATGTGCCCACTGCCCACCTGGCCGCGTCCGGACGGATATGATGAACTCAGAGGCCGTCCCGGAACAAGGTGTCCAGCAATGGGGTCGCCTGCACGTTTCCTAGCAGCAGAGCAGGCGAGACGGGCGAGTTTTGGTTCGCATTCCCAGTCTCGTGTTGCGCAGTTTTCGCCGACGCGGGCGTTCAGGCTTCGGACTTCAGGCTTCGGACTTCAGGGTACTTCTGCGAGCAAATTGGGAACCGAGACTGCAGCGCGCCGGGCTGTGATGGGTGTGGCTCCTTTTTGAGCGAGGGCCGGGTGCCGGCGCGGGATATCGAGGCCTCAAGAAACCGAACCAGTCGGTTCGTTCGTGTTCGATGAAGCTGCCGAGGAGAGCCCAGGGCTCTGCCGGGGGGCCCCTCGCTGTCAGCGATCGTCAGTTCGTAAACAAACTACGTTTCGCGAGGAAAATAGGGTCCTCCCGCGCACCCCTGGAGGGCCGTCAGCAGTCGACGCTGCGAACTAGAACTGAGTCTTTGGCAGGGGCAGCGAATTCAGCCTCGTGCCAATGGCTGGTGCTCCGAAGACCGCGAGCTTGCGGTGGTCCCGGCTCACTGGGAACAGCAACGCGAACGCGAGAACGGAAACAGCAGCTCGAGCTCTTGCCGCTCCGGCCCGTCTACTCCACGCTGCACTTGCTCAGGGCGCTTACGATTCTGGCGCTGCGTGCGGAGCGACGTAGCGGTCAAAAGCTGCCGCCTCGTCCTGCGTGGGGCGTTCGAACTTGCCCGAGTATTCGAGCAGCACCTTGTCCACGAGAACGCCAGCGTGTGGGCCGCCGCGCTGGCGGACTCGCCGAACCAATTCTTCGAGCGGAGCGTCCACGAAGTGCAGCTCAGCCGCCACGCCCGTTCGCACCGCGATCTGCCTGATGGCCTCGCGCTCCGCCCGAGCCCACGACCCGAACTCTACGATGATGCCGACGCCGGCTCTGAGCAGCTCCTCACCATGGCGGAGCATTTGTGGCTCGAGCCGAAACCGGAGCTCGTAGTCAACGAGGCTGATACCCAGAGCTACGAGCCATTCGTCTGGACAGAGCCTCACTGCACCTGTCGAGGCGGCGAGCTCGAGGGCTCGCGTGGTCTTCCCGGCACCGGGTAGGCCACAGATGAGATAGAGACGCGGTGTCATGGTCGAAAGCTTACCTGTTGCCTGTTGCGGCGCTGCCGCACGATGGCGATCGAGACGCAAATTCGAATTCTCGCGACCTGCATCACGCCGACTCGATCGCCCGCGGCGTGCTCATGCGCACGATCCGACGCGAACTGTGCGGCGATCGATCGACCGAGGCACTCCGTGAGTGAGCAGACCTCGACGCGAACGCGAGCAACACAGCTTCGCGATACAGACCCGCCATGCTAACATCGACCGCGTGCAGTCCGATCCCGGACTGGCTTCGGTGCCGAACGCGAATACACGCGAATACAAAGGCATGGTTCGGCTCGACGTCGTGGCGCTGCGTGTCCTGTCGGACGCGTCGCGGCGGCAGCCAAGGAGACCCAATGACGTTACCTGGTGAAGCACGGTTCCGCCGTTCGTGGCACTGGACCTCCATCGGGGCGCTGTCGATGCTCGCTGCTTTGCTCCGGACGGCGCAAGCCGCCGAGGTCGGGCCCTGGGGACCGATCGCCCGCCTGCGCGATGACACGAACGCTCACACCGGCAGCAAGCCCGCCGGCGGTTGGTACGTGACGCCCATTCACGCCGTGCTACAGGCTCGCAGCGGCAAGGTCATTCTCACGGGGACCGAACGCATCGGCCAGGACAGCTGCAACGGCAGCACGCAGCGTAACTACGGCCTGACTTTCGTGCTCGATGCCGCACAGCTCGACGCGACCGAGGATGGCGCGACCCTGCTCGTGCAGCCCATCCAGGAAGCGGCACGCAACGACGATGAGCGGCACGTCTTGTACTGCAGCGGCCAGATACCGCTCGCCGATGGGCGCGTTTTCTACGTTGCGGGGACGGACTATCCGCGGGCCCTGCCGATCACGTCTCCAGAGATCGGGCTCGACTACTCACGCGTCTTCGATCCGGATGCCGAGACCTTCACTCGCGTGGAGGCCTCCATGAAGGGCGGGCCCGCGGAGAGTCCCGGGATGAAATGGTATCCCACCAACCGCTTGCTACCCGACGGGCGCGTGCTGATCGCCGGCGGCTATCACTGGTCCGTGGGTGGACCAGGTGACAAAGAAAATCGTTCCCTCGAGATCTTCGATCCCGCCGTCTGGGACGCGGATCCAAATGCCGATCCTTACACCGTGCTCAGTCAGCCCGGCGATATCCCTGGCACCATCAACCAGGCCGGGCGGGCCTACACGCACGTCTTCTTGTTGCCGAAGCCCGTTCCCGCTGCCAAGGCTGGAGGGCTGGCGCGGACGGTCGCGCTGATCGGCAGCGTCGGTGAGATGTGGCTGTTCAATCACGAGCCGGGCCCCAGCGCCGCCAGGCGCATCGTCCGCATGCCCAATGCGGCGATGCCCCGCAGCGGAGTCGACAAGGGCGAAGGCTCGACCTCCGTGATGCTGCCCGACGGCAGGGTGATGATCATGAGCGGTGGCCGAGACGGTCCGGGAGCGGCGCTGGCTTACTTCTATGACCCCTACGAGGACGCGTGGGACACCCTGGAGCTGGGCATCGCGCGCAACTTTTCTACCGCGACCTGGCTGCCGGACGGCACCGTGCTGCTCTTGAATGGATACACGAGCGAAATTGGCAGTCCTTGGGACCTCGCCAATGCACCTGGCGGCGCCGATGGCGTTCGGCGACCTCAGATCATCGATCCCTTCGCGAAAACGGTGCGCACAGAAGCTGCCTGGCCCGAACCGACTGGCCGCGGTTATCACAGCTTTGCCCTGTTGCTCAAAGATGGCCGCGTGCTCATTGGGGGCGGAAAAGACGACGTTCACGATACGGGGTGCGAAAAGAACGAGGCGCGTATCTATTCGCCACCCTATCTGTCCGCTGGACCGCGCCCCGCGATCACCAATGTCGAGGAAGGTCAGGAGCTGGTGGTGGCCGGCGCCCCGCTCACGATCGAGTTTTCTGGGACCGTGAGGTCCGAACGGGGAGTGGCGCTGCTGGCGCCGGGGGCCGCGACCCACTCCTACAATCAGAACCAGCGCTACCTGCCGCTGCGTGTCGTTTCCGGGCCCGAGAATGGCTCGATCACGGTCGCGCCGCCGTCGACGATCAACGAAGCGCCACCCGGCGAATACCTGCTGCACATCGTATCCGAGCAGGGTGCACCCTCGGTCGGTGTGTACGTGCGCCTGCTGGCGCCGCCGGCTTGCGTCTATCCCGTCAACCCCGACACGGGTGTGTTCATCGAGGCCGAAGGCAGTTCCCGCAGCGCGGGGCCGTTCCGGCGCATCGACGAGATGGGGCGCGGCAACGCGGCGTTCGTCCAGGTCGATCCCGCCGCAGGGAGCTCCCCCGACATTCCGGATGAAGCCAACGTGATGTGGTACGATCTGGACGTCGAGAAGGGGGGCAGCGCGTACCTGTGGCTGCTGGGGAACGGCCCGAGCAGCACGTCCGATACGGTGTTCGTCAGCGTCAACGGCGGGCCCGATCAAGTCGTGGCGCTGGCGCCGGCAGCATGGGCGTGGACCCGCGCCGAAGCCGCCTTTGACCTTCCCGCGGGCAAGCAAACCCTGAAGATCAAAGCGTCCAAGCCTGGTGCCCAGCTCGACCGGATCTGGCTCACCAGCAACGCTGAGGCAGCCGCGCCCGACGGATTGGGCGCCGCCTCTCCCGACACGTGTAGCCGAGGTCAGGTACCCGGGCCGGTGAATGTCGGTAGCGCTGGGACGGGCGGCGGTTATGGGGGCTACGGCGGACTGGCTCCGGGCGATCCAGAGGCGCAAGCGCCGGCGGGCGTCGCTGGCCTCGGCGTGGGCGCCGGCGGCGCGGGCGCCGACGCAACCGGCAGCGCGGGCGCCGGCGCAGCCGGCAGCGCGAGCGCGGACACACCCGCTGGCTCGGAGGGGACGGCGATCACGGCGGCCAGCTCCAATGGCGGATGCGGTTGCCGAATGGGAGCGTCTTCCCAGCCAGAATCGCAGACGCTGGGGCTCTTCGCGATCCTGTCCGCGCTTTCCGTTGCCGCGGCTCGGCGTTCGCCACGGATCGGCTCCCGACGTCTTCGGCGAACCGGAGTACCTTGAGCCGTTGCTTGCCGTGGCTGGTGTGGGCGCTGTGTTCGGCCTGTAGCGTGTCCGGCGAACGGCCCAGCGAACCACCCAACGAACGGCCCCGTCAGGCGCCGGGCGATACGAGTGACGGCGTGCGCGTCAGCGACGCGTCGAGCTCCCAGCGCGCCGACGCAGCGCCAGTGCCTCAGGGCGGCGGTGCAGCTGGGGATGCGGGGGCCAGCGCGAGGGCCAGTGCCGGTGCAGACGCGGGCTCCGGCGGTCCTGCAGCCTTGGGCGATGCGGGCCCCGATGCCGGCGCAGAACCAGCGTTCATTACTGGACTGGAGAAAAAGGACGCCTATCCCGCCAGTGAGTATCCCGAGGAAAATCCGTATCGCCCCGAGAAGGCGTTGCTCGGCAAGATCCTGTTCTGGGAAGAGCAGCTCAGCAGCCACGACACCCATGCCTGTGGGACCTGTCACCATGCGAGCGCAGGCGGCTCCGATCCGCGCGCGGCGTTGAACGCTGCTCTCGGTGCCGGACCCAACGGTACTTTCGGCGATGCGGACGACGCGCGGGGCAGCCAGGGCGTCGTTCGCTGTGATTCCGCAGGGGCGCCGAAGCCAGACCCGATCTATGGGCTGAACGTACAAGTCACGGCGCGCAAGGCTCCATCGGTGCTGGATGCCTTGCTCTTCGACGAGCTGTTCTGGGACGGCCGAGCGAAGGGCTCCTTCGTCGATCCAGTGACGGGCGCGCTAGCGATCCGATCGGGGGGCGCGCTCGAGAGCCAGGCGGCTGGGCCTCCGGTGAGCAGCGTCGAGATGTCTTGTGAAGGCTATGGCTGGAGCGCCATCGAGTCCAAGCTGGCGGCAGCGGTGCCGCTGAAATTGGCGAGCCAGATCCCCGCGGCCATCTCGGAGGCCCTCCGCGAGCATCCGACCTACCCCTCCTTGTTCGAGTGGGCGTATGGGACGCCGGAGGTCACGGCGCAGCGTATCCTGTTTGCGATTGCAACCTACGAGCGCCAGCTGAGATCGGATCAGACGCCCTGGGATCGCTTCAACGCGGGCGATCCCGGCGCGCTCACGCCCGATCAGCAGGCGGGCCTGGCCCTGTTCAACGTCAAGGCACGCTGCGCCACCTGTCATGTTCCACCCCGGTTCACCGACAACGAGTTTCACAACATCGGCGCGCAATCGCCCGACCTCGATCCCGGCCGCTCGTCGATCAGCGGGGATCCAGCTGACGTCGGCAAGATGAAGACGCCCAGCTTACGCAATGTCGGTCTGCGCGCCGCCGGCGGCTTGTTGCATTCCGGCACGGGCAGCGGCGCGACGCTGCGCTCGGTTCTCGGCGTCTATCGCCAGGGCGGCGTTTATCATGAGAACACCGCGCCCGAGATCCTGCCGATGAATCTGCCCGAATTCGAGTTCGAACAGCTGCTGGAATTCCTGCAAAACGGCCTGACGGACCCGCGGGCTGCAGCCGAGCTGCCGCCCTTCGATCGACCCCGGCTGGGTTCGGAGCAGTAGCTCGTGTGTGGTCCAACGCTGTCGAGACTCGCCTGGTCGTTGCTGCTCACCCTGAGCGCGCTGCTGGGTGCCACGCGGGCGCGAGCGCACGGAAGCGCTCCGGAGCCGCAGCAGATCTTGGTGCCGTCAGATCGTCCCGAGCAGATCATACTGGTGACCAACTTCGGGCTGATCCTCTCCGAGGACGCAGGAGAGACCTGGTTGTTCAGCTGCGAACGAGGCCTCAGCGCCTACGCTGGTCCGTATCTGCTCGGCGCACGGCCCTCGAATCGCCTCTTTGCCATCACGTCGGGCGCCGGCCTGATCTACACCGACGACGACTCGTGCAGCTGGAAGGCGGCGGGCGGCACGCTGACCGACGTGCTGCCTTTCGCTTTTTCTGTCGACCCGTCGAATTCGAAGCGAGTCTATGTGATCGGTGTGCCGCGCGCGGACCTGCGCGCCGGCGACAGCATCTACATCTCGGACGACGGCGGACTCACGTTCGCAGAGCCCGTCTTCAAGGCTCCAGCCGGCAGTGCTCTGTTGACGGTCCTGGTGGCGCCCAGCGAGCCCAGCACGCTGTTTGCGACGGTGTTGTCGACCCCCGGGAGTCATCCCATCCTGCTCCGCAGTCACGACTCGGGTGAGCATTGGGAATTGCTCGCCGACCTGGCGGACTCGCTGGGTACCAATCCATTCGAGTTGCTGGCGATCGACCCGTTCGACGCAAGCAGAATCTACGTGCGAATCCTCGGACCCTTCGCCGAAGCGCTGGCAATGAGCGAAGATGGCGGACTCAGTTTCGTCCAGTCGGTTTCGGTCCCGGGCACATTGACGGCTTTCCTGAAGCTCGCGAGCGGCACGCTCTTGATTGCTGGCACGGCGGGCACGAGCGCACTCGGATACCGTTTCAACGACCACGCG
>Ga0207675_100004004_pt1 | contig 14289 bp, 8 predicted proteins | sample KBSSwiS42_FD_184305 | JGI IMG/M metagenome (GOLD analysis project Ga0207675, IMG submission 184305) | Switchgrass rhizosphere microbial communities from Kellogg Biological Station, Michigan, USA - KBS Switchgrass S4-2 (SPAdes) (version 2) | ecosystem: Host-associated > Plants > Roots >... | reverse complement strand
TTTCTGTGCAATGCCAGCCCGGACCAGATCGATTTCGTATTGCCTGCGGCGACCACGGCGCCGATCTGGCAGATCGTGTTCGATACGTCGCGGTGGCGCGCCAACGATCTCGGCAACCGCATCGGCGACGGCGAGAATTGCCTGGTCGCCGCGCATAGCTGCGTCCTGCTGGCGGATGGCGATGCTCCGCTCAGTGTTCGTACCGGGTTTACGGGTAGCAGTCCGACTCAATGATCGCTAAGAGCGGGACCAGCAATGAATGACGATGCGATCGAGCGCTTGACGCAGCTGCACGGAATCGGCGCGTCGTACCACGATTTCCGTAACCGGCCGCGCCCGATTTCGCTTGATAGCAAGCTCGCTGTGCTGGCGGCAATGGAAGTCAGTGCGTCCGATGCGCGAGCAGTCGATGCGGCCATCAGCAATCACGACACCGTGCATTGGATGCGAATGTTGCCGCCGGTCATCGTGGTCACTCGCGGCGAACGAGCAACGCTGGGTGTATCGGTTCCGCTCGATCTGAAGGCCACGTCGGCCAGCTGGTCGATTCAGCTCGAGTCGGACGAGCTGCGCGCCGGCAGCTGTCGACTCAACCAGTTGTCGGTTGTCGAACGCGGCGAGACCGAAGGTCGCAAGTTCGTCCGCGTCGAGCTGGTGTTGCCACAGGATCTGCCGCTGGGATATCACCAAGTGACGGTCACGCTGGACACGGGACTGTCGGGCGAATCGCGTCTCATCGTTGCGCCCGACACCTGCTACGAACCGCCGATCCTGCAGAAGGGTGAACGTGTCTGGGGCATTGCCGTGCAGCTGTATTCGCTGCGTTCGTCGAACAACTGGGGCATGGGCGATTTCCATGACCTGCGTGACCTGATCGAGCTGAGCGCCCCGCTGGGTTGCGGCATCGTCGGTTTGAACCCGCTGCACGCGCTGATGCCTGCGAATCCCGCGCACATCAGTCCCTACAGCCCATCGAGCCGCGAATTCCTCAACGTGCTGTACATCGCGATTCCGCAGGTTCCCGAGTTCAGCGCCTGCGAAGCCGCGATGGCGCACGTCAAGAGTGCCGGGTTCCAGGCCATGCTTGCGGAGCTGCGGTCGCTCGACAAGGTGGACTACGTGCGGGTCGCGGCGGCGAAGTTCGTAGTGCTTCGACAGCTCTATGAACATTTCCGCACTACGCATCTCACGCCGGGAACGCCACGTGCCGATGCGTTCCGCAAGTACGTCGAGTCGCGCGGCGAGCCGTTGCGATTGCATGCTATCTACGATGCGCTGGACGCTCATTGGCGCTTGCAGGGGCCGCAATATTGGGGCTGGCCGAGCTGGCCCGATGAATATCGCGAGCCTGCATCGTCGAGCGTGGAAAAGTTCGCTCGCGAGCGCGTGCAGGAAGTCGAGTATTTCCTATATCTGCAATGGCTGGCCGAGGAACAACTCAGCGGTGCACAGCAGCTGGCTACGCGCCGCGGCATGTCGCTCGGGTTGTACGGCGACATTGCAGTCGGTGCGAATCCTGGCGGTTCGGAGACTTGGGCCAATCGTCATCTATATCGGCTGGGCGCCTCGGTCGGTGCGCCGCCGGATGCGCTCGCATTGAAAGGCCAGGATTGGGGCATTCCGCCGCAGGATCCTGCGGAACTGCGGTCGCAGCTGTATGAACCGTTCATCGTGATGATCCGGAACAACATGCGTGCGGTCTCGGCGTTGCGCCTGGATCATGCGATGACGCTGTTCCGCCTGTGGTGGGTGCCCAGAGGACTCAGTTCGGCGGAAGGCGCTTACGTGCATTATCCGTTGCAGGACCTCATCGCCATCCTGGCGCTGGAAAGCCACCGCAACGAATGCGTCGTGATCGGTGAGGACCTCGGCACCGTGCCCGAAGAAGTGCACGACGCGATGGAGCAGTATCGTGCCTATCACTACAAGGTGCTGTTTTTCGAGCGCAGCGACGATGGTGTGTTCAAACCGCCGGCGGAGTACATACCGCATGCGCTCGCGACCGTGACGACGCACGATTTGCCTACATTGCGCGGCTGGTGGGAAGCGACCGATATCGGTCTGCGCGATCAGCTGAATCTATATCCGTCCGTGGAAGTGCGCGAAGAAGTGCAACGCGGCCGTGAGGCTGAACGAGTCGCCATGATGCATGCGCTCGTCGCGCAGAGATTGTGGTACTGGCAGTCGTGGGAACCGTTGCCGTCCTATTCGCCGGCGCTGGCGCGAGCCATCCATGCCTACCTGGGATTGTCGCTGTCGAACATCGCGATGATGCAGATCGAGGACCTGATCGGCATGCCGGACGCGGTAAACATCCCGGGCACGGATAAGGAACATGCCAACTGGCAGCGCAAAGTGACGCTGCGGACGGACGAGATCTTCGGGCGCGACGATGTGCGGGACATGCTGGATGCGATGGACCAGGCGCGCAACGGAGACAATCCGAACGGGTGACAATGGTCTGTCCCCTTTTAATCTCGTCCCCCTTCAATGGGAGCTCTACATGCACCACAGCCGACTCGCGGGTTTCATCATCGACTGCAACGTTCCGGACCTGGAACAGGCGGCGCAATTCTGGAGCGCAGCGCTGGGTTATCCGCTCAAGAATCCGGCCGATGATCCTAGTCCGAAGTATCGCCAGCTGGTGACGGGCAAGGGTGGACTGCACATCGAGGTCCAGACCGTGTCGCACGAGAGCCGCGTCCACCTGGATATCGAAACCGATGACATCGAGGCGGAAGTCAAAAGACTCGAAGCGCTCGGGGCCAGGAGAGTGCAACAAATCCACACCTGGTGGGTGATGGAAGCTCCGACCGGTCAGCGATTCTGCGTGGTGCGGCCGCAGGCGCAGGATTTTCCGCAAGGGTCGAACAGCTGGAAGTAATCGGGATCGTCACCCGGAAGGAGGACTTGTCCCCCGGGAATGCGCCCTCATTATGTCGTCGGATCCAAACACCGTCTCGCGCGTTGTATGGCGCGGGAAGGGAGTCGGAATCTGGGGAACGACACATGCTGTTCAAAAAACGCTTGCCGGCCACACTGTCGAGTATTCGAGTGACACCCAACGCGGATGACGCCGCCGCGCTGGAACGCAAGTTCGCGGCGTTGAGCTATCACCCGGGCAATGGTTTCCACCGGGACCAGGCGCAGCTGCGGCGCAGTCCGCCCCGATTGAGTCTCGTCGTCAATCGACGCTGAGCGGCGCTGCGCCAGCGACTGCTCCTGCTCAACAAAGAAGCGCCAAAAAGAAAGGGCCAGGCATCCGTGGATGCTGGCCCTTGCTCATCTATCGTTCGTCTGGCGCTGACCGCCGTCGCCGGCGGTCAGCGATCGATCCTGCGATCAGTCCTGTTTGCTGAAGCGCAGGCGCACCATGGCTCGCTGCGAAACCGCTTCGCCATTGCGCAGGATGGGCTCGAAGCGCCACTGGCGGATCGCGCGAGTCGCGGCGTCGTCGAATACATCCGCCGGGCTGGAGTTGCGCACCTGGACATCTTCGACCGTGCCGTTCGGCATCACCGTGAAGGCCAGTTCCACCCACCCCTCGGTGCCACGCTTGCGGGCGGATTCCGGATAAGACGGATTCACCGTCCTGGTCCGCTTCAGCGAAGCAGCTGACACGATACTGTTCTGCGCGGCGTTCTGTTCGCGAGCTGCGGTCAATTCGCGTTCGGCTGCGGAGATCGATGCTTCTTCATAACGGCCGCCGACGTCACGAGCTGCAGCCAGCAGCTGCGCCGAGCGATCGAATGCCTTGGCAGCCATCGCCTGCTTGCTGCGATCCGTGAGCTTGGTCGCCAGCGAGCGCGACAACTCTTCCACTTCAGGCCGGTTCGGAGCGGCGGCGCTCAACTTGGAGAGCATGTCCTTCGCGCTATCGCCCGGCGGGTCGATCAGCTTGCCTTCGCTCAGACGGTCACGAACGTCGGCCACCATCGAGTCGATGCTCGGGCCTGCGGCAACCGGAGCCGTGGTCGCGCCAGGACGGCGGTTGTTGCCTGCATTGGCATTCGTGGCAGTCGATCCGACCGGAACGTTCGGGCCAGCACCGCCGGCAGGTACGCCGTTGCGGGTCGCATCGGCGAGCGCACGCTCGACGGTCGACAGCGCCTGGCCAGCCGAACCGAGTCCGCGGGCAGCGTTGATATAGCTCTGCGCTTCGTCGAATCTGCCGACGCCGATCGACTTGCGAGCTTCTTCGATCAGGGCCGCGTTCAGGTCGCGAATACCCTGCGCGACATTCGGATCCGTGACATCGAGCCTGCGGGCCTCGAGGAAGGATTCGCGGGCGCTCGAACCGGCCGGAGTGATCAGGCGGCCATTGGCCATGCGATCGTTACCTTGCGACACCAGCGTGCGCACTTTCGTGCCCACTTCCTGCGCCTGGCTCAGCTTGAGGCGTTCGCGTTCGCGGGCAATCTGCGTATCGAGGAACGACAGGCGCGGATGCGTGGAATCGATATCGCGTGCGGTTTCGATGTTCTTGATCGCGTCTTCCAGCTTCTCGGCCGTCAGCGACGCTTCGGCGCGTTCGAGAATCTTGTCGACGACGGAACGGATACCGGCCTTGGCAGCGTCGTTCTTGGGATCGAGCGACAGGGCGCTGCGATACAAATCGAGTGCGCTCTCACCGGCGGGCTCGAGCAACTTGTTCTGCGCGAAAGCCTCTTTCGCCAATGCGAGTTCGGCCTGTACCGGATCCGGCTTCTCGGGCAATCCGCCCGGAGCCTTCGTGCTGTTCGCCGCTGCAGGCGGCGGAGCTTCGGGAGCGGCGGTGAATTGCTTCACTCCGAACCAGATACCGCCGATCACGACGAGCAGGCCAGCGGCGAGCGCGCCGTAAGTGACGACGTAGTTCTTGTTGCCGCCGTCCGACGTATTGCCGCTGCTCAGGCGATGACCGGCGTTTTTCAGGTCGACGCTCTGTGCCACAGCAGCTTCCAGGGCGAGCCGGGTCTGGCCATGGGACAGGGGTGTCAGCAGGAAACGGAAAATGCGGCCTGCGGCGGTCAACTGCATCAGGGCGGCGCTGTCTTCGCGCTTACCGGCAACCACTACCACCAATTCAGGGAAATGCTGGGTCAGCTGCGCCACCATGCCGGCGACGTCGGAAGTGCTGGCCGTGTCGGCCACCAGGACGCCAGGCTTCAATGCCGGGAGCTTCTCGGCGATGGCGTCGAGATCGGGCGCGTGCGCGACCGGTGTCCCGCGGGGCGTCGCTTTGCGAATGGTGTCGATCAGTGCGGCATCGCGGCTGAGGACCAGGATGGGCGGTGTCGCCCCTTCCTCGCTCAGGACACGCAGCGTCTGGGAATCGTCTATTTCGAGATTGATTTCTTCGTTGGTGCCGGACACCGAACGAATGTTGTGCGCGTTGGCCATTGACCCACTCCTGCGGGGTTTTCGTGCTTGTAGCGCAATACTACGTAATGCGCTGGGAATGACTGAGAACTGGATCTGGATTTACCGGCTGTCGCTCGTGACCCACACCCCACTTCTCGAACCCTCATGGGTTGTCTTGCCGATTTGCGGCGTCCCGACCCGGTTGAGCTAGCAACAGGGGCGGTCTGCCCGTTCGTGTCAATTCAAGCTCGACGCAAGCTCGACCGAAGCTCGAACCGGGGCCATTGCGCATCGCCTCCCGATGCGGCGACCACCCTCCGGTGCGGGCCGGATCCTACCTCAGCCCGGTGTAAATCGCTCACTGGGGAACTCGCGAATCGGGCGGTAATCCACATTCCACGACCGGGCCGGCTTCCCCATACTGGGCCCTTCCGGCTGCAGTGCTGCCGAGCCTGGAAAAACCCGCGCTGGGCAGCGACGCCTGCGATACTTTTTACCGTCAAGTCGTGATGGATTCGCCAAATTCATGAGCAAAGTTACCAGGGATGCCTCCGCTCAACCCGCGTCGCCCTTCTCGGGCGGCGATTCCGTGGCGAGCGTCCCACCCGTGGCTGCGTCCCGACCGCATTCCGTGGAATCGCCCAACGGCATTCGCACAGATCCGTACTACTGGTTGCGGGACGATTCGCGCTCGGTCCCCGAAGTGATCGCCCATCTCGAAGCGGAGAACGCTTACACCAAGCGCATGCTCGCGCCGGTGCAGCCGCTCATCGACGAGTTGTTCGATGAAATCGTCGCGAGGGTGAAGCCGGATGACGCCAGTGTGCCGTCGCGATACCGCGGCTACTGGTATGCGTCGCGTTACGTGCCGGGTCGGGAGTATCCGATTTTCGTGCGCTGGCCCGCTGATCCCACAGGAGCGCCACCGTCCGGCGCAGCTCCGGACGCGTCCCCGGGTGCTCCGTTGGAAGAAATACTCCTCGACTGCAATCAACTCGCCGCCGGCCAGCCGTTCTTCCAGCTCGGCGCCTATGAAGTGAGTCCGGACAATCGGCTGCTGGCCTACACCGTCGACACCGTCGGCCGGCGACAGTACCAGCTCGTCGTCAAGGACCTGGCGACCGGTGCATTGCTCGCGGATCGCATCGACAACATCGAGTCGAGCATTGCCTGGGCCGACGACAACTCGACGCTGCTGTATGTCGAGCAGGATCCGGTGACATTGCTGGGCCTGCGTATTCGCAGCCATACGTTGGGTGCCGCGCCCGGCACCGATGCGCTGATCTATGAAGAGACGGACGACAGCTTCGACCTGAGTGTCGATCGCAGCAAGTCCGAGGACTTCATTTTCATCGGCGTCGAGAGCACGACGACTTCCGAGTGGCATTACGCACGCGCCGGCACGGCGCAGCCGCGATTCCAGGTATTCCTGCCGCGCGAAGCGGGACACGAATACCAGATCGAACATTTCGAGGACCGGTTCCTGATTCGCACCAACTGGGATGCGGAAAACTTCCGTGTCATGGGTGTCCGCATCGGGGAAGAGGGCGACCGCACTCGCTGGGTGCCCCTGGTTGAGCATTCAACCACCGTCTTTATTCACGATTTCGACGTGTTCCGGGACTTCCTGGCCATCAGCGAGCGTTCCGACGGCCTGCGGAAACTCCGCGTGCGTCGCTGGGACGGAGAATCGTGGCACCTGACGGCGGCCGATCCGGCCTACACCATGTACCTCGGCTCGAATCCTGAAATGGATGTGACGCAGCTGCGCTACACCTATACCTCGCTGACCACGCCCACGACGACCTACGATTACGATATCCGCCATCACACTCATACGCTGCGCAAACGCGAGCCGGTGCTGGGAGCCTTCGATCCCGCGGACTACGTGAGCGAATTCGTCTGGGCACCGGCACGCGATGGCAAGAAAATTCCCGTGTCCATCGTGCGGCATCGGAAGGTGGCGCAGGATGGCAAAGCGCCCCTCATGCAGTATGCGTACGGCTCGTACGGCATCTGCATCGATCCGCAATTCAGCTCGGCTCGCCTGTCGCTATTGAACCGCGGTTTCGTCTACGCGGTGGCGCACGTGCGGGGCGGACAGGAATTGGGCCGGCACTGGTACGACGACGGCCGGTTGCTGAACAAGTGGCACACCTTCCACGACTTCATCGACGTTACGGATTTCCTGGTGAATGCGGCCTATTGCGACCCGCGGCGCGTGTTTGCTTCAGGCGGCAGCGCCGGCGGCTTGCTGATGGGTGTCGTCATGAACCAGGCGCCGGAAAAGTATGCGGGCATCGTCGCCAACGTGCCGTTCGTCGATGTCGTCACCACCATGCTCGACGAGTCCATTCCGCTGACCACGCTCGAGTACGACGAGTGGGGCAATCCGAACGAACCGCGCTACTACGACTACATGCTCTCGTACTCGCCGTACGACAATGTCGGCCGGCATCGCTATCCGCCCCTGCTCGCGACCACCGGATTGTGGGATAGTCAGGTGCAATACTACGAGCCCGTCAAATGGGTCGCGAAGCTGCGGGCGGCCATGTCGATGGGCGGCAGCGCAAGCGGCGGAGAAGCGCTGCTGTTGCACATCAACATGGAGGCTGGCCACGGCGGGAAGTCGGGCCGTTACGAACACCTGCGTGAGATAGCGCGGGAGTATGGCTTTATCATTGGTCTGTCGGAACGACCGCTTGCAGATGACGCTGGGTGAGCAATGACGAATTCGGGTGTGGTGCTGCTGGCGGATGACAACTCTACGGATGCCGAGCTGACGACGCGGGCGCTCGAACTGGGCGGTGTCGGGCGCAACATCGTCTGGGTTCAGGACGGGCAGGAGGCGCTCGACTATGTGTTCCGCACCGGAAAGTACGCGAGCCGCGTTCCCGGCAATCCGCGCCTGCTGCTGCTGGACCTGCACATGCCGAAGATCGATGGACCGGACGTGGTGGAGCGCATCAAGACCGATGCCCGGACCCGCTCCATCCCCATCGTCATCATGTCCTCGTCCGACCAGGAATCGGACATGGTCCGCAGCTATGCCGTGCACGCCAACAGCTATATCGTCAAGCCGGTGGACTTCAAGCAGTTCACCGAGCAGGTGGCGCAGCTGGGGAAGTATTGGATGGGCATGAACCGGACGCCGCTGTGAGCCCGGCTGCCTGAATCCTCGCCATGCTCTCCCGCCGCGACTTCTGCGTTCGATCGCTGTCCGGAGCTGCGCTTGCAGCTTCTCCCTTGGCTCACGCTGCCAAGCAAGTTGCTCCCATGCTCACCCGTCCCATCCCTGCAGCGAAGAACGAATGGCTTCCCGTGATCGGCATTGGGACCTGGAACACGTTCGACGTGGGATCGGCGGCGGCGGACCGGGCGCCGCTGGCCAAGGTCCTGGATGCGTTCTTTGCGTCCGAGGCGCGCGTCATCGATACATCGCCGATGTACGGCAACGCCGAAGCGGTGACAGGCGACCTGCTCAAGCAGTCCGATCGGCCTCACGCGACCTTCCTGGCAACCAAGGTGTGGACCAGCGGCCGCGAGAAGGGGCAGGAGCAGATCGAACAATCCATGCGCCTGTTGAAGACTCCACGGCTGGACCTGCTCCAGGTTCACAACCTGGTCGACTGGCGGACCCACTTGCCTACGATGCGATCGTTGCAGGCCCAGGATAAGGTCCGCTACCTGGGCATCACTCATTACACGGTGCAGGCACACGCCGAACTGGAAGCAGCCCTGACCGCGGAGAAATTCGATTTCGTGCAGTTCAACTATTCCATGGCCGAGCGTGCCGCCGAGGAGCGCCTGCTGCCGCTGTGCCGGGAACGGGGCATCGCGGTTCTCATCAATCGCCCGTTCGAAGAGGGCGCTTTGTTCACAGCAGTCGGCACGCGCAAGCTCCCGGCGTATGCGCGAGAGATAGGCTGCTCCAGCTGGGCGCAATTCTTCCTGAAGTTCATCGTTTCGCATCCCACGGTGACCGCGGTTATTCCGGCGACCTCGCGCGTCAATCACATGATGGACAATCTCAAAGCCGGCGTCGGACCGATGCCGGATGCAGCAATGCGCGAGCGGATGGCGAAAGAGCTGGGTTGAGCCGCGCGTCAGCGAATTCTGTGACGCGGTTGGCAAAGGTCGCAGATCGCTATCGCGCCGTGCTACCAACTGTGCGTCAGGTCTCCGTTCATCTTTTGGCTGACGCGCACATAGTGCCAATCCAGTAACTCGTGGGCATACTCGCGCAGGCTTATGCCAGCGTGGCCGGTTCCATCGATGGAGGTCGGGTTCGGCAGAGCTTGCTGGAATTATAGATGTGGGCAGGTGTTGCAGGCGGTGGGAGTGTAGATGGGCGTCATTCTGATTGCATACGAGCGCGAGTCCGAACAGACGACGCTCGAGCAACTGCTGGCAGCGCGCGGTCACCGGGTTGTCAAAACCGGTAGCGGCCTCGCTGCTCTCGATGCCGCGCGCCGCGAACCTCCGCAACTGATCGTCTCCGACATCGTCCTGCCGCGCATGGATGGCTTCGCGCTCTGCCGCAAATGGAAACAGGATGAGCGGCTGCAGTCGGTGCCGTTCTTCTTCTATACGCGGCGTCACGACGATCCGAAGTACGAACGGTTTGCCCTGGAACTCGGCGCCGAGCGCTTCTTCGCAAGGTCGGTGCAGCCCGATGCATTGCTGGGAGCCGTCGACGACCTGGTTGCGCGCTCGCCGCGGACGAGCGAGACGACGCCGGTGCCCAAGCTCGACGAAGCCGCTTCCCAGCGCGAACGCGACCGAGAGCTGCATGCTCAGGAACAGGAGCGGCTGCAAAAGGCGCACCAGCAGTCGCTCGAACGCGCACAGCAAGCTGCCTTGCAAGCGCAGAGTGCGTTGCAAACGCAGATGGCCGATCTCGAAGCCACCAATCAGAGACTGGCGGCAGGCGAAGCTAGATTCCGTAGCCTGTTCGAGGTCAATCCCATGCCGATGTGGATTGCGGACCAGGCGACGCAGGGGTTCATCGCGGTCAACCAGGCAGCGCTCACGCTGTATGGCTATACCCGCGCCGAATTTCTTTCATTGACGGCCCCGGAGCTGCTGCGTGAATCGCCAGCCGGCAGCACGACCGCGCCGCCGCTCGTCGGCATCGAAGCACACAGGACCAAGTTGGGTGCGCCGCTCGATGTCGCCACCGCTTCGCGTGAAACCGATTTCGACGGCCGCAGCGCCGAACTGGTGTGTGCGTGGCCGCTCGGGGATCGCCTGGTTCGGGAGCAGCGCTTGCAGGATCAGACGGTGCTGCAGGCCGCCATCATCAACGGTATCGCGGACGGTTGTTTCGCGCTCGATGCGAACGGCCGCATCGTCGAAGTCAACGACGCGTACTGCCGCATGTCGGGCTTCAGTCGCGCGACGTTGTTGAAAATGAATGCGGCGGACCTGGAACAGCAGGACGCCGGCGAAACCACCATTCGCCTGCAGCTAGGCCGCAACAGCGATGGCGGACGCCATGAAACCAAGCATCGGCGCCAGGACGGGTCGCTGGTCGACGTCGAGCTCAACGTCAGCCGGCTGCAGCATCCCCTGATCGACAGCGTGGTCATCATTCGCGATATCACGCAACGCCGCCGCGAACTCGTTTCTCAGCGTATCGCGCAGCGACAGATGGAGTTCCTGCTCGACCTGCATCGGCAGGCGGAATCGTTCGACGAACCCGCCGTCATCCGCCGGTTGATCGACCAGGCGACCGAGGCGACCCACAGTCCGCTCGCGTATTTCTTCTTCGTGAATCCCCTGCATCAGACGATGACGCTGGCTGCGTGGCGCGATCGTAATCAAGCCAACGCGACCATGGCCCAAGCAGAGCCACGCAGTCTCAGCGCTGCGGGACAGATTGCTTCCTGCGTGGTGTCGCGGCAGGCGGCATTGAGCAACGATCTTTCCTGGAAGCCGCAGAGCGATGGATTGCCCGATCTGCAGCGCTATCTAGCCGTCCCGCTCACGGTGGGCGATGACATCGTCGCCGTGATCGGCGTGGCCAATCGCGAAGCCAGCTATGGTGAAGAAGACCAGCGGTCGCTTTCTGCCATGGCGGAAAGCGTCTGGCGCGTACTGCAATCTAAGCGCCTTCACGCCCAGACACTCGGTTCGCTGCAGCGGGCGGATATCGCGATCCAGGGTATGACCGAATCGCTGCTGCGCATGGTCGAAACCCATGATCCTTATACAGCGGGCTCGGCTCGGCGCATCGCGTCGCTCGCCGTTGCGTTGGGACGCGAAGCCGGCCTCGATGGCGAACGCCAGCATTCGCTGCGCATCGCGGCGTTGTTGCACGACATCGGCAATATCAGCGTTCCCGCTGCCATCCTTGCCAAGCCGGCGCCTCTCACCACTCATGAGACCACGCTGATGCGCACTCACGTCGAAGAGGGCTGCAAGCTGCTCGCCGACATCGACTTCGGCCTGCCCGTCGCCGAGATCGTGTTCGAACACCACGAACGCTTCGATGGCAGCGGCTATCCGCGCGGCCTGCAAGGCGAAGAGATCATGCTCGAATCCCGTGTCCTCGCCATCGCCGATACTGTCGAAGCGCTGTGCTCTGCGCGCCCATGGCGTCCCGCTGCCGGCATGAACGCGGCGATCGACGAAATCAATCTGCGTTCGGGCACACTCTTCGACGCCCACCTGGTCGAGTGCTGCACGCGGCTCGTTCGCCAGCATGGGTTCGTGTTGCCGCCGGCTTGAGGGTCTCACGGAGCAATTGACAGCCAAGACAGATCGATCTCTTTCCATCTAAATCTTTGCTGCTCCGTGTTCTCCGTGTTCTCCGTGCGATATTTCTTGAAGCCCTAGCATCCGGCGCCAACGGTAGTGGTCCGAACGTTTCCTCTGCGGTACTCACCAGTGCCGCGGCACGACCCGCCGTTCGCAGGAAATATCGCACGGAGAACACGGAGCACACGGAGCACACGGAGCAGCAAAGGAAGATACGGTCGAATTGCAGATTCAAGGTTTTAGCAGGCTGTCGAAAACCTATTTCAACAGCCGGTTAGCGTCCATTTGTTGACGCTCCGTGCGAACCGGGCTACTGCACGGCCCCGCTCGCGGCGAAAAGACATTGTCGGCATCTGGACACAGTTGCGCCCGCCGACAAGCTGCGATTTACTCGTCACGCTTTCAAGGCAAACCCATCGCGAGGTGGGGACGCAAAGCCTCCGGTCCGGAAGATAGCTGTGCAAGACGGTTATCAGGGATAGCGGGGTTGCCGGATCGCCTCCTTCCGCGGGGCACCGTCAATCTCATCTCCCCTCCTGCCTGAGTCCGCCGCGTTGCCAAGAGACGCGATCGTGTCCGTGCATACGAAATCGTCATGTGCAGGTCACGAACGTTGCGGAGAATCGCAGCAGCGCAAATTGTAAAGGGCAAACCCATCGAAAGATGGGGACGCAAAGCCACCGGCCTAACGGAAGTCATTCCCAAGGCAGCGGGGTTGCCAATGAATCGCAGGATCGCCTACCGGTGACAAGTCAACGCCGGCGGCGCGGCCCGCATCATCGCAACCCCACCGCCGTAGCCGATAGCAGCGTCTCTGCCCGAACCAATCCGCGCTCAAGCGCAGCTGGGTCAAGCCAGCTCATCGAAGCGCCAGGGCAGAGGTTCGAGCATGATGAGAGCAATCGGTTCGTTGCAGGACGCAGTCCGACTGGCATCTACGCTGGCGATAGTCGCCTCGCTGGCGGGTTGCTTGAGCGAGAAGACCAGCAGCGATGCTTCGATGCTCGGCGGCGCGGCCGCCGCGGTTGCAGGCAACCAGGTGCCCGAGATCGACGGCGTTCCCGAATCGGGAGCCGAATCCGGCCAGACTTATACGTTCGTTCCGAAAGCGAGCGATGCCGACCAGGACTTCCTCGAGTTCCAGGTGACCAACAAGCCCTCGTGGGCCCAGTTCAGCAGCGAGACCGGAACGCTCACCGGTACGCCGCAGGATTCGGACGTCGGCGAGACCGCGGAGATCACCATCGCAGTCAGCGATGGCCGCGACGATCGCTCCATCGGTCCATTCAAAATTCGTGTTGCGAGCCGCGGCCAGTCGCCAGCAGCGGGCAACACGGCGCCAACGATTACCGGTGCAGCTTCCGGCAGCGCGCAGATCGACAAGCCATACAGCTTCGTGCCGCAGGCAGCCGACAAGGAAGGCGACAAGCTGACCTTCCTGGTCTCCAATCGTCCGTCATGGACTGCGTTCAACACGGCCACGGGCGCGCTCACGGGCACGCCGAAGCAAGCGAACATCGGCGTCTACAACAAGATCGTCGTCAGCGTGAGCGATGGCAAGCACACTACCTCGCTGCCCGCATTCACTCTCCAGGTGAACGGTAGCGGCAATCGCGCGCCGGTGATCACCGGTTCGCCGAGCACCAGCGTGCAGGCAACACGGGCGTATTCGTTCACACCCGCAGCTACCGATGCCGACGGCGACACGATCTCTTACACCATTCAGAACAAGCCCCAGTGGGCAACGTTCAATGCAGCGAACGGCCAGCTCACGGGCACACCGCTCGCGGCCAACGTAGGCAACTACGCGAACATCGTGATCGGTGCGAGCGACGGCAAGTCGACGACTTCGCTCTCGCCGTTCGCCATCGCAGTCACCACGCCGACCAACGGCACGCCGACGATTGCAGGTTCACCTTCGACCGCTGCGAGCATCGGTTCGGCTTACAGCTTCCAGCCGTCCGGCACCGATCCGGATGGCGATGCACTCGGCTACTCGGTCCAGAATCGTCCGGCCTGGGCGGCGTTCAATACGTCGACCGGCGCGTTGACCGGTACACCGACCGCGGCAGGCACCTTCAGCAACATCATCATCAGCGCGAGCGACGGCAAGGTCAGTGCTTCGCTGCCCGCGTTCGCCATCGTCGTCAGCCAGCCTGCAAATGGCGCGCCGACGATCTCCGG
>Ga0207675_100004003_pt1 | contig 14289 bp, 9 predicted proteins | sample KBSSwiS42_FD_184305 | JGI IMG/M metagenome (GOLD analysis project Ga0207675, IMG submission 184305) | Switchgrass rhizosphere microbial communities from Kellogg Biological Station, Michigan, USA - KBS Switchgrass S4-2 (SPAdes) (version 2) | ecosystem: Host-associated > Plants > Roots >... | reverse complement strand
CAGCCAGGACCTCGACGGATCGCGAGCGGGCGGCCTCCACTCGCGCACGATCGAGGTGCTCGACCAGCGAGGCGTCGCGGCGCGCTTCCTCTCGGCCGGCCAGGAGCATCCCGCCCTGGCCTACGCCGGGGTCAGCTTGGACCTCACGGACTTCCCCACCCGGCTGTTCAGCGACCTCCACCGCCTGGACCAGACCGCGCGCCTGCACCGGTGCCACCTGCAACTGCTCGGGTTGGACGAGGCCGTCGCGACCGCGCTCTGCACGAGCCGCGGCCGCAGGACGGGCCCAGGCTGATCGTCGGCGCTAGCCGAGGTGCTGGGCGCGCAACCGCAACGCGTTGGCGATGACGCTGACCGAGGACAGCGCCATCGCCGCCGCCGCGATCATCGGTGACAGCAGCAGGCCGAACGCCGGGTAGAGCACACCCGCCGCGATGGGGATGCCCGCGGCGTTGTACACGAAGGCGAACACGAGGTTCTGCCGGATGTTCGACATGGTCGACCGCGACAGGTGCCGGGCTCGGACGATGCCGGTGAGGTCGCCCTTGAGCAGGGTCACCCCGGCGCTCTCGATGGCGACGTCGGTGCCGGAGCTCATCGCCAGGCCGACGTCGGCGGCGGCGAGCGCGGGCGCGTCGTTCACGCCGTCGCCTGCCATCGCGACCACGCGGCCGTCGCGCCGCAGCCGGTTGACCACGTCGCTCTTGTGGTCGGGCAGCACCTCGGCCTCGACCCGGTCGATGCCGAGGCGACGTCCGACGGCGTCGGCGGTGACCCGGTTGTCGCCGGTGAGCATCACGACCTCGATCCCGTCCCGGCGCAGCGCTTCGAGGGCGGCGGGCGTGGTCTCCTTGACGGGGTCGGCGATGGCGAAGATCCCGGCGAGCCGGTCGTCGACGCCGATGAAGATCGCGGTCGCGCCGTCGGCGCGGAGCCGGTCGGCCTCCGCGCCGAGGCCGCTGGTGGCGAGTCCCTGGCCTGCGAGGAACGTCGCGCTGCCCAGCAGGACGCGGTGGCCCTCGACCCGCCCGGTGACGCCCTTGCCCGCCGGGGCGTCGAAGTCGGTGACGTCCGGGATCGGCAGTCCGGCGTCGGTCGCGGCGTCGACGATGGCGCGGCCGAGCGGGTGCTCGGAGGCGCGTTCGACGCCCGCGGCGAGCCGCAGCAACTCGTCGCGGTCGAACCCGGGGCCCGGGACGATCGCGGTGACCGACGGCCGACCCTCGGTGAGGGTGCCGGTCTTGTCGACGACGAGCGTGTCCACCTTCTCCATCAGTTCGAGCGCCTCGGCGTTCTTGATCAGCACACCGAGACCGGCGCCGCGCCCGACCCCGACCATGATCGACATCGGGGTGGCGAGGCCGAGCGCGCAGGGGCACGCGATGATCAGGACGGTGACGGCGACGATGAGCGCGTGGGCCAGCCGAGGGTCCGGCCCCACCGTGGCCCAGACCAGGAACGCGACGACGGCGACGACGATCACCGCGGGCACGAACCAGGCCGCCACCCGGTCGGCCGTGCGCTGGATCGGCGCGCGGGACCGCTGGGCCTCGGCGACCATCTGCACGATCCGGGCGAGCATCGTGTCGCGCCCGATCTTGTCCGCGCGCATGACCAACGAGCCCGTCTGGTTCACCGTGCCGCCGATGACGCCGTCCCCCGCCGTCTTCGTGGTCGGCATCGCCTCGCCGGTCACCAGCGACTCGTCGAGCGAGGAGCGGCCGTCCTCGACGGTGCCGTCGACCGGGACCGTCTCGCCGGGGCGGACCCGCAGCCGGTCACCGATCTGGACCAGGTCGAGGGTGATCTCGTCCTCGGTGCCGTCCGGGTTGATGCGGTGTGCGGTCTTGGGGGTCAGGTCGAGCAGCGCCTTGATGGCTCCGGAGGTGCGCTCACGGGCGCGGAGCTCGAGGACCTGCCCCAGCAGGACGAGCGCCGTGATGACGGATGCGGCTTCGAAGTAGACGTCGACCGCGCCGTCCATCCGGAACGCCTCGGGGAAGATCCCCGGGGCGACGGTCGCGATGACGCTGAACAACCAGGCCACGCCCGTGCCCATCGCGATCAGCGTGAACATGTTCAGCTTCAGGGTGCGGACCGAGGTCCAGCCGCGTTCGAAGAACGGCTTGCCCGCCCACAGCACCACCGGGGTGGCCAGGACGAGCTGGATCCACGCCGAGACCCCCGCGGGGATGGTGTCGCGGATCGCCGGGACCAGGTCGGCGCCCATGCCGAGCACGAGCACCGGGATCGCCAGCGCGGCCGCCACCCAGAACCGGCGCGTCATGTCCGCCAGCTCCGGGCTCGGGCCGGACTCCGCGGTGATGGTGACCGGCTCCAGCGCCATCCCGCAGATCGGGCACGCCCCGGGGGCGGAGCGGCGGATCTCCGGGTGCATCGGGCACGTCCACTCCGCCGCCTCGCCTGCCGTCGCGGCGGCGGCCGACGACGCGACCGGGTGCCCGGCGTGGTCCGACTCGTGGCAGGCGTGCGCGTGCGCGACGGGTTCGGCGTGGTGGTGGGTGGGACCGGCCATACCCCGCAGGATAGCTCATTACCCCTGGGGGGTATAGATTCCACTTTCCTCGTTACAGCACGCCCCGCGCGGCGAGGTTTCCCATCAGTCGTCCGATGCCCCATTGCCACCGGGTGGCGTCTTCGGAGGTCGTCACGACGTTCACGAGGCGACCCAGCGCGGCGTTGGCGATGGTGACGACATCGCCGCGCGCGTGGGTGAACCCCTGGCCTGCTGCCTGTCGGTCGCGGGTCGGCGCGAACATGGTGCCGGTGAACAGCACGAAGCCGTCGGGGTAGGCGTGGTGGCGGCCGTACACGTGATCGACGAGTTGCGGTAGGGAGCGGCTCATCTCCCGCATGTTGCTGGTTTCGCTCAGCACGAATCCGTCCGCACCGGCGATGTGCATCTCGACCTCGAGCCCGCTGATCGAGGAGATATCGAACCGGTTGTCGCAGAGCCTGATCAGCGGCCCGATCGCGCAAGAGGCGTTGTTGTCCTTCGCGGTGCCGAGCAGCAGCGCGCTGCGGCCTTCGAAGTCGCGCAGGTTGACGTCGTTGCCGAGGGTCGCGCCGACGACGGTGCCGCTGCTGTTGGCGACGAGCACGACCTCGGGTTCGGGGTTGTTCCAGGTCGATCGCTCGAGCACGCCCACTGCGGCGCCGTAGCCGACGGCGGAGAGCACCGGGGCTTTGGTGAAGATCTCCGGGTCGGGTCCGATGCCGACCTCGAGGTAGGGCGACCACAAGCCTTCGGCGAGCAGCATGTCTTTGACCTCCATGGCTGCGGCCGAGCCGGGTTCCAGCTCGCCGAGCGCACCGCCGAGGGTGTCGAGGAGTCGCTGCCGCACCGCGGCGGCGCCGGTGGGGTCGCCCTTGGCGCGTTCCTCGATGACGCGTTCGAGCAGGCTGCGTACGAAGGTCACCCCGGCGGCCTTGATGACCTGGAGGTCGATCGGAGCCAGCAGGTGCGCCACGGTGGTGTCGCGGTCCCGGCTGGCTTGCGCGACCTCGGCCACCGGCCATCGTCGCCCGCCGGGCGCCGTGCGCACGACCTCTGCCAGGTCGGCGCGGTCCAGCAGCGCCGACATGGTCGGCGACAGCGCGGTGAGGTCGACGAACTGGCGGTCGCGGACGGTGACCACGCAGGGCCCGAGAGCAGGGTCGAGCAGCCTCCCCACGACCGTCGCGTCGGGATCGGTGGGAAGCATCTCGTCGAACGGATCCGAATCAGCAGCCATGGGGACATCTTCCGGCCAGGCGATGGCACCCGGCGGTTCCTCGTCGCCGGAGGCAGGCGGCGGCGTCGAGCGTCGTCACGGTCCTTGTTCTGCCGGTGGGCAGGTCAGACCGGCGCTGGGGCCGCAGGGGGGCAAGGTGCGGGCGGTGTCGGGACGGGTTCCCGGAGACGTGCCGCGGTCGCGGGGGTAGCCGGTGAGCACGAGCACGAGCGCGGCGGCGATGGTGGCGGCGATCGCGTACACCGCGGTGCGGATGCCGTCGGCGGTGGCGATCCGCAGGGCTTCGGCGTCGAGGAGGTCCGGGCCGGGATTGGCCAGCAGCACCAGCAGCGCCAGGCCGACCGCTGCCCCGATGCCCGACGCCGTGGAGGCGATCGCGGAGGCGACACCCTGCCTGCGCGGCTCCACGCCGGTGGCGGCGGCGATGAAGATCGCGGTGAACATCGTCCCGTCACCGATGCTGACCAGGACCAGGCCGGGCAGGAGGTCGACGTAGGCGGCGTCGGCGGTGAGGGCGTGCGCGATCACGGCGGCGCCGACGGCGCCGACGGCCAGCGCGACCAGGCACGTCGACCGCAGGCCGATCCGGGTGGAGACCGGTCCCGCGAGCGCCGAGGCGGCGACGACCAGGGCGGTGGGTACGACGAAGCCGAGGCCGGTGAACAGCGCGTCGTAGCCCAGGACGTCCTGGAGATAGATCGACACGAAGTACAGCAGCGACCCGAAGGTGGCCATGAACAGGAAGGCGAGCGCGACGGCCAGGCGGACGAACGGGTTGCGGACCAGCGCGCGGGGCATCAGCGGATCGCGGGCTCGCCGCTCGATCCGGGTGAACGCCCAGCCGAGGAGCAGGCCCAGAACGACGGGGACCGTCACCGGGGCCGCGCTCCAGCCCAGCTCCGGGCCCTGTACCAGCGCCCAGACCACCAGCGTCACCGACGACATCGCGGTGAACACCCCTGCCAGGTCGAACCGGCGGCTCCGATCGCGCGGCGGGTCCGCAGGCACGACGGCGAACGCCATGGCGAGCGCGGCGATGGCGAGCGGCACGTTGATGAAGAACACCGAGGCCCACCCGAGGTAGCGGGTGAGCACGCCGCCTGCCAGGACACCGACGACCAGCCCGGCGGCACCGGAGGCGCCCCAGATGCTCAGGGCCCGGTTGCGGTCGCGGCCCTGTTCGTAGGTGGTGTTGATGATGACGAGGGTCGCGGGGAACACCAGTGCCCCGCCGAGGCCCTGCACCACCCGGGCCGTGAGCTGGGTGGCAGGCCCGGTGGCCAGGCCGCCTGCGAACGAGGCGACGGCGTAGAGGACCAGCCCGGTGACGAGCATCCGACGCCTGCCGAGCAGGTCGGCCGCACGGCCGCCGAGGAGCAGGAACCCGCTGGACGCGACGGCGTAGGCGGACACGACCAGCTGCAGGGTCTGCGCCGAGTAGCCCAGCGCACGGCCGATGGCGGGCAGCGCCACGACGACGATGTACTGGTCGAGCGAGACGATCAGCATCGCGGAGGACACCAGGAACAGGAGCCACCCGTGCCCGCCACGGCGTCGACTCGGACCCCGCTGAGCGTGTTCCCCGGTGGGCACGTTCCCTCCCCTCAGAGACCGGCGCGGGCGGCCACGAGCGGGGCTGCGGTCGGTCGTCACACGGGTACCTCCCGTTGTCGGGTTCGGTCCCCCCACCCTGCCGACCGGGCTTACGGCGCACTGACATCCCGCTGACCGTCGCCAAGCACCGCCGGGTCGGCGAGATCCAGCCGCCTGCCGCGGCGCAGCTCGGCGACGAAGTCCGCGTCGCCCAAAGCTTCGCGGGTGCGGGCGGCGATGCGGTGCACGTCGTGCCGCTCGTCGGAGGGCAGGGGCGCCCCCGCCGCCTCGCGCAGTGCCGCGGCCACGCCGAGCAGCCGGGCGGCACGGCGATGACCACCGGTCAGACCCGCGCTGCCTGCCAATCCCTCGACGGCGAGGGCGACGGCGCGGTCGTCCCCGGTGGCCCGCGCGGCCTCGAGGGATGCGCGGTGGCGGCGCTCGGCGGTGGCGGCGTCGCCGCGTTGCTCGGCGACGAACCCCAGCTCGGCCAGCGCGAACGCCGCTCCCGGCTGGTAGCCGGTGTGGTGGTTCCAGTCGAGCAGGTCGCGCATGCGTGCCTCGGCGGCGTCCAGGTCTCCGCTGCGGCGCGCGATCATGGCCAGGCCGGTGCCTGCGAACGCGGCCGCAGGCCGGTTCGACTGCTCCTCGGCCACCCGTAGGGCCCGCTCGTGGTAGGCCACGGCGTCGGCGTGGTCGCCTGCGAGGAGGGCCAGCCGACCGAGGCAGGCCAGCTGCTTGGACACCGAGGCCCACAGCTTCAGCTCCTCGGCGATGCGCAAGGCCTCGCGGTACCGCGCCGCGGCGGTGGCGTAGTCACCGCGGATCTCGGCGACCGCCCCCAGCACGCCGGTCGGGTGCACATGGCCCCTGCGGTCGCCGAGCTGCGTGAACAGCGAACGGCCGGCCTCGCTGTCGTGCTGGGCCCTGACCAGGTCGCCCTGCACCAGGGCGAGGTCGGCTCGCGTGCTCAGGGCCGCCGCGACGCCCCAACGGTCGCCGACGTCGCGGAAGGTCGCGAGGGCGGCGCCGACGAGCTGCGCCGCCTCGGTCGCGTCGCCGGAGTGGAGCATGGTGAAGGCGAACAGCCACTGCGCGAACGCCCGACCGGCGACATCGGTCTCCCGGGCGTCGCCGTAGCGCTCCAGCACCTGTCGACGCGCCGCGGCCGGATCGCTGCCGTGCGGGGCGACGGCGGTCAGCCACGTCTCGGCGTGGCGCCGCAGCGTGTCGGGCGCGCGGTCGTCGTCGCAGGCCGCCACGGTGTCCAGCGCCGTGCGCAGGTCTCGGCCTGCCTCGCGGAAACGGCCCCAGACCAGCCGGTACCACGCCAGCGAGGTGGCCAGCCGCAGGCAGAGGAGCGACCAGCCGCGTGCCGCGGCGTCGTCGAGCGCCGCGCGGAGGTTCGCGGGTTCCGCCTCGAGCTCGGCGAGCGCGCGGTGCTGGTCGTGGCCGCGCAGTCGGAGCGCGGTGTCCTCGGCGAGCCGCGCGAAGAACGCGGCGTGGCGCCTGCGCGTCGCGTCGGTCTCGCCCGCCTCCTCGAGCCGCTCGAGGCCGTAGGCGGCAACGGTCTCCAACAGCCGGTACCGCCGTGGGCTCTCGCCGTCCCGGACGGTGACCAGTGAGCGGTCGACCAGGCGTGCGAGCACGTCCAGGACGTCGCCCGGCGCCACCCGTCCACCGCTGCACACCTGCTCGGCGGCCGCCAGCGTGGCGCCGTCGGCGAACGTGGCCAGGCGGCTCAACACGGACCGCTCGGCGGCCGTGAGGGGTTCCCAGCTGTAGTCGATCATCGCGCGGAGGGTCTGCTGACGGGCCGGTGCGGTGCGCTTCCCGGAGGACAGCAGCCGGAACCGGTCGTCGAGCCGGGCGGCCAGCTCGGCCACGTCGAGCGCCCGCAGCCGGTTCGCCGCGAGCTCGAGCGCCAGGGGGATGCCGTCGAGACGCCTGCAGACGGTGGCCACCGTCGCGGCGGTGTCCGCCCCGAGGACGAACCCCGGCTCGGCGGCATGAGCCCGGGACACGAACAGCCGTACCGCGGCGGCCTGCGCGATCTGTTCGGTCGTGGCGTCCGCGGCTGGCACGGCCAGCGGAGGAACCGGCAGGGTCACCTCACCGGCGGCGCCGAGCGGCTCACGGCTGGTCGTGAGGACCCGGACCTGGGCGGCCGCGTCGAGCAGCCGTGCGGCGAGATGAGCGACGGGGGTGAGGAGGTGGTCGCAGTTGTCGAGCACCAGCAACGTGCACCGCTCGTGCAAGGCGGCGACGAGCCGGTCCGTCGGATCGGGCCAGTGGTCGTCCGGCAGGCCCGCCACGGTGTCCTCGCGAATTCCCAGGGCGGTCGCCACCTGCTCGGCGATCTCCCCGAGCGCCTCCGGATCAGCGCGTGCAGGCCGACCGGCCAGCTCGACCAGCCAGACGCCGTCCGGGAACCGGTCGGTCAGTGCGCGCGCGGCCTCGATCGCCAGCCGGGTCTTGCCCACCCCGCCCGGCCCGGTCAGGGTGACCAGTCGCTCGACGGCCAGCCGCTCGCGCACCACGTCGATGGCATCGCCGCGTCCGATCAACCCCCCTTGGGACCTCGGCGACGCCGGTGCTGGCAGGTTGGTCCGGGCCCCGGCCGGTGGCGGGATCGGCGGCGCCAAGCTCGCGTCCCGACGCAGGATCGCCTGGTGCAGCGCGTCCAGTTCCGGGCTCGGGTCCAGGCCCAGCTCGTCGCGCAGCCTGCGGCGGAACCGCTCGTAGGCGGCCAGGGCCTCGCGCTGGCGCCCCGAGCCGTAGAGCGCGCGCAGGTGTGCCGCGCGCAGACGCTCTCGCCACGGGTTCGCGGTGACGAGGTCGGCCAGCTCGCCTGCGACGAGGGTGTGCTCGCCGAGCGCCAGCCGCGCCTCGGCGAGGTCCTCCAGCGCAGCCAGCCGCTGCTGCTCGAGCCGCTCGACAGCCGGACGCACGAACGGCTCGTCGGCGAAGTCGGCGTACGCGGCGCCGCGCCACAGCGCCAGCGCCTCCGTGAGCAGGGCGACGCGCCGCGCAGGCTCCCGCTGTGCCCGCGATCGGACGAGCAGGGTGGCGAACCGGCCTGCGTCGACCGCGTCGGGCGCTGCCCGCAGCAGGTATCCCGCGTCTCCGGACCCGATCAGGTCGCGGCCACCCGGCTCGCCGGTTCCCAGGGCCCGGCGCAGCTGTGAGACCTTCGCCTGGAAGGCGCCGAGGGGGTGGCCCGGCGTCCGCTCACCCCAGATGTCCGCGATGAGCCGCTCGGCGGGGACCGGCCTGCCCTCGTGCAGGATGAGATCGGCGAGCAGCGCGCGCACCTTCAGGCCGGGTACCGCGACAGGGGTGCCGCTCGAGGTCCACACGGCGACCGTGCCGAGCACCCCGAACCTCATGGGGGAACCGTAGCCACCGCGCACGCCGCCATCGCGGACTCGGCCGAGGAACCAGCCTCACCCCACGGCATGGCTCAGGACCGCCATCAGAAAGTAGCGACGGCCGAGCGCCTCACCAAGAGTTGATCGTGGCGTCGGACGTGGCTCGCCGCCGAGTCTCTGCTCCCTGAGCCAACAGCGATCTGGCACCCGGCGGAACACGCTCGGGCACCGCCATCAGGCGTCCGCATCGCGCACGCACGACACGAGCGGGCCGCATCGGAGAGACCTGCGTCTGAAGAGGGACGGATGGTTAGGTTGCCGGGGTGCTCAACCCGAGGAGCTGTCTGTGGCTGTGGTTCGCGGCGATGTGCCTGCGGGTCGTGAGGCGTCGGCACGCCCCGGACTAGGCCTCGACTGGCTCGGGTGGATCGCCAGCGCGCTGGCTGCCGTGGTTTTCGCGCTGGTGCTCGGCGGCTGGCTCACCGGCGGGATGGCGGTGTCGTTCCCGTGGGCGCCCACCTTGGACCTGCGGCTGAGCTTCGCGCTCGACGGGCTCGGCGCTCTCTACGCGTTGCTCGCCACCGGGGTCGGCACGCTGGTGTTCGCCTACGGCACCGGCTATCTCACCGTCCACCTCGAGCACGAGGGCAGGCCAGCCGGGGAGCGGTGGCGGTTCTGGCCCTGGATGGCGCTGTTCGCGGTGGCGATGGTGGGGCTGGCCACCGCGCAGGACCTCGTGCTGCTGTTCGTGTTCTTCGACCTCACCGCCGTCTGCTCGTACTTCCTCATCGGTTTCGACCGCGGCAGGCGCGAAGCGCGCAACGCCGCGCTGATGGCGTTGCTGGTCACGGTGGTCAGCGCCGTCGCCATGCTCGTCGCCGCGGTGCTGCTCTACGCCGAGTACGGCACGTTCTCGATCCCGGAGCTGATCGCACGCACCGGGACGGGCCCGGTCACCACCATCGCGGCGGCGCTGCTGGCGGTGGCGGGGGTGGCCAAGAGCGCGCAGGTTCCCCTGCACTTCTGGCTGCCCCGCGCGATGGCGGCGCCCACCCCCGTCTCGGCCTACCTGCACTCGGCGGCGATGGTGGCCGCCGGGGTGCTCGTCATCGCGCGGGTGCACCCGCTGCTGGAACGCAGCGCGGCGGTGCTGACCGGGCTGGTCGTCGTGGGTGGGCTCTCGATCGTCATCGGGGGGGTGCTCGCGCTACGCCAGGACGTGCTCAAGCAGGTGCTCGCCTACTCCACGATCTCCCAGTACGGCTACCTCGTCCTGATGTACGGGATCGGCAGCGCGGCGGGCAACGGCGCGGCCGCGTTCTACGTGCTGGCGCACGGGGTCGCCAAGAGCGCGCTGTTCATGGCCGCGGGCGCGGTGACGGTGGCGACCGGCGAGGACCGGCTCTCGCGGCTGGGCGGGCTGGGCCGCCGGATGCCGCTGCTCGCTGTGGTGACCGGGCTCGCCGCGGCCAGCCTCGCCGCGCTGCCGCTGACCGTCGGGTTCTTCAAGGACGAGCTCTTCTTCACCGCCGCGCTCGGCGCAGGCCCGCTCACCGCCGCGTTGGCGGTGGCCGCGGCGGCGCTGACGTTCGCCTACATCGCGCGGTTCTGGATCCTGCTGTTCCTGGGGCGACCGCAGACCGAGGCGGGTGAGGTGTCGCGGGTGCTCGTAGCGCCCGTGGCCGTGCTGGCCGTCGTCTCCGTGCTCGGCGGCCTGGTCGCGGCGCCGTTCGCGAGCCTGGCCACGGCCGCGGGCACCGTCTCGCACGGGGGTGCGCTCACCGTCACCCCGGCCTACCACCTGGACGCGCGACCGGAGAACATCATGGCGCTCTCCGCATGGGTGTTCGGCGGGTTGCTGCTCGTGGCGCGGCGACCGGTGGGATGGGCGTCGCGCGGCCTCGCCGAGGCGGGGGAACGGTTCGGTCCACGGCGGATCTACGAGGCGGGGCTGCACGCGTTGGAGCGCGTGTCGTCCGCGGTGCACGACCGGGAGGTGCGCGACCTGCGCACCAGCATTGCGGCCGTGCTCGTCCCGGCAGGCGTGCTGGTCGCCTTGGCCTTCGCGGTCACCCCGACGGCCGGTGCCTACACAACGGGGCCGGTGGCCGGTCTCGATTGGCTGGTGTTGACGCTGCTCGGGTTGGTGGTCGTGGTGGCGTTGGTGATCGCGGGGGCCCGGGACCGGTTGACGGTCGTGCTCGTGCTCTCCGTGATCGGGTTCGCCTTGGCGGCGGTGTACGCGCTGGTCGGAGCGCCGGATGTGGCGTTGGTCGCGGTCGTCGTCGAGACCATGCTCACGCTGGTGTTCCTCGCGGCGTTGGCCCGCCTGCCCGCCGAGCAGCCCGACCGCGACCTCGACGAGGCGGTCCGCGTCCGGAACCGGCGTCGGGACGTCGTGGCCGGTGCGGTCGCGGGTCTTGCGGTGTTCGCCACGGTGTGGGGCTTCCTGTCCCAACCCGCGGCGAGCACGGTGGCGTCCGACCTCATCCGCCGCACCCCGGCCGCGCACGGCGGCGACGTGGTCACGGTGATCGTCGCCGACTTCCGCGGTCTGGACACGCTGGTCGAGATCACGGTGCTGCTGGTGGCGGTCATCGGGGTGGTCGCGTTGCTGCGGCGGGGGAGGCTGTGGTGAGCCGGAGGGAGCGGAAGCGGCCGGACGCCGTGGTTCGGGTCGTCGCGCGGATGTTGCTCGGCCCGGTGCTGATGGTCGCGGCCGCGCTGATCGCGAAGGGATACGCGGAGGTCGGCGACGGGTTCGGCGCGGGCGTGGCGGTGTCGCTGGTGATCGCGCTGGTCTACGTCGCACTGGGCGGCGCCGAGGCGGAGGCGGCACTGCCGGTGTTGCGGCACGCGCCGAAACTCGCCGTCGGCGGGCTGTTGCTCGCCCTCGCGAGCGGCTTCTTCCCGTTGCTGCTGGGCGAGCCCCCCGTGTCGCACCGCCCGGCTGTGGGAGAGCACGTCGTCAAGATCGGCGCGCTGGAGCTGTTCACGCCGCTCGTGTTGGACGTGGGGGTGTTCCTGCTCGTGGTCGGTGTCCTGACCGTGCTGCTGCACCATCTGGCCCGCAGCGACGACGAGGTGCGGTGATGATCCTCGCCTTCGCGCTCGCCGCTGCGGTGCTCTTCGGCTGCGGCGCGTACATGCTGCTCAAGCGGGACCTGCTCCGGGTGGTGGGGGGCATCATGCTGATCTCCCAATCAGCCATGGTGACGATCATCGGGTCCAGCCAGAGCCGTGGCCGGGCACCCATCGGCGTTCAGCCGGGCGACGTGGTCAGCGACCCGCTGCCCCAGGCGCTGGCGCTCACGGCGCTGGTCATCGGCCTGGCCACGGTGGCGCTGCTGCTCGCGCTGGTGCATCGCGTCATCGTGGTCTTCCGCACCGCCGAGGTCGACGAGCTCGCCGCGGGCGAGGCGGAGCACGAGGCGGCACTCGAGGCGCAGCGGCAGGCCGACCGGGCGGAAGCGTCGTGATCTTCACGATGGCGTTGCTGCTGCCCTGGGTGACCGGCGTCGTGCTCGTGGCGCTGGACGGGCGCCGCCGCGACGTCGGCTGGCTCGCGGTGGCCGTGCTCGCCGCCACGCTCGCGCTGCTGGCCGTGCTCACCGCGCAGGTGCTGACGGGCGGCAGCCGGGACGTCCTCACCGGGGGCTGGCCCGCCGGTGTGGGCATCGTGCTGCACGCCGACGTGCTCGGCGTCACGTTCGCGACGCTGTCGGTGCTCGTCCTGCTGGCCGCGACAGCGCACGAGGTGCTGGCCGGGGTCCGGGAACGGGTGTTCCCGGGGCTGGTGCTCCTGCTCGCCGGCGGCCTGACCGGGCTCTTCCTCACCGGCGACGTGTTCAACTTCTACGTCTTCTTCGAGCTGGCCATGACGGCCTCCTACGCGCTCACCACCTACGGCGGCGGGCCACGCCAGCTGCGGGCGGCGATGGTGTTCGCCGCGGTGAACCTGCTGGGGTCGTTCATCTTCCTCATCTCGGTGGCCGGCACCTATCGCGTGACCGGCGTGCTCGCGATGCACCAGGTGGCCGAGCGGATGCCGGGCGTCGACCCCAACGCGGCGATCCTCGTGGCGGCCGGCTTCTTCATCGCGTTCAGCGTCAAGCTCGGCCTGTTCCCCTTCCACTTCTGGCTGCCGACGGTCTACGCGGGCTCGCGGCCCGCGGTCGCGGCCATCCTCAGCGGGGCCGTGGCGAACATCGGGGCCTACGGGCTGCTGCGGTTCGGCCCCGGGATGTTCCCCGGGCAGCTCAGGCTCGCGGCCACCGCGCTGGTGGTGCTCGGCGCGGTGTCCCTCGTGTACGGCGCGGTGCTGGCCGTGGCCCGCGGCGACGTCGCGGAGTCGCTCGCCTACTCCGCCATCGGGCAGGTCGGGTACGTCCTGGTGGCCCTGGGTGTGGGCGGTCCCGTGGGGCTGACCGCCGCCGTGCTCTACAGCATCGTCAACGCGCTGAACAAGACGTTGCTGTTCCTGGCCGTCGAGATCCGAGGAGTGCTCGTGGCCGGCGCCTTCGCGGTCGGCGCGCTCAGCGTCGCGGGCGTGCCGCCCGCGGCGGGCTTCGTCGGGAAGCTGGAGATGTTCCGCGCCGGGATCGTCGTCGGCAGCGCGTCGCTGGTCGTCCTGCTCGTCGTCGGCAGCGCGCTCTCACTGGTCTACATGTTCCAGATCTACCAAGGACGCTTCTGGCGAGCGGACCCGTCGGCGCAGGGGCCGGCCAGCGTGCTGTCGCTGCGCCTGCTCACCGCGGCGGTGGCGCTTCTCGTGCTCGCCACGGGCCTGTGGCCCGAGCCGCTGCTGTCGGTCAGCGGCCGGGCGGCGGAGGCGTTGACTGCGGAGTCGGTGGGGACGGCCGGGGCGCCGGGATGACGCCCGCATCGACGAGGAGGGGACCGATGACGGACGGAGGAGGACGTTGACAGCGCTACTGCGGGTGGCCGTGCTCACCGTGATCTACCTGCTGGTGCTGACGAGCCTGCACCCGGGCGACGTCCTCGTCGGCATCGTCCTGTCGTCGGTGCTCGTCGGTACCGGGTGGCGGATCCGCCGCCTCGGGCCGCCCGCCGACGAGTCGCTGGGGCAGCGCCTCGCCGGGGTGCCCCGGCTGCTCGGCGGCGGGCTGCTGGACATCGTCCGCAGCACCTGGCGGACGGCACTCTGGTGCCTGCACCCGGGCGCCACCGTGCCCGGGATGGTGCCGATGTCGATCCCCCGCACCACAGCGCTGTCGGCGGCGGCATGGGGGGTGCGGGTGAACCTCACCCCGGGCACCGTCGTGGTCGAGATCGACGAGCGGCGCGGCCACATGCTCCTGCACGTGATCGACGCCCGCGATCCCGATGCCGTCCGTGCCGAGCAGATGGACGCCTACCAGCGGCTGCAGCGCCGCGTGTTCCCCTGACCGCCGTGCCCGCCGTCGTCGTCGTTCCCGCCATGGTCTGGGTGACGCTGCTGCTCGTCGCCGGCGGGCTCGCGCTCGTCCGGGCCCGCGACGTCTTCCAGCGCGTCGTCGCCCTCGACCTGCTGGCGGTGGTGGTGGTCGCGCTGCTGGCGCTGTGGTCGT
>Ga0207675_100004001_pt1 | contig 14290 bp, 9 predicted proteins | sample KBSSwiS42_FD_184305 | JGI IMG/M metagenome (GOLD analysis project Ga0207675, IMG submission 184305) | Switchgrass rhizosphere microbial communities from Kellogg Biological Station, Michigan, USA - KBS Switchgrass S4-2 (SPAdes) (version 2) | ecosystem: Host-associated > Plants > Roots >... | reverse complement strand
ATGATGAGCGAGCGGCGGACGTGATGGTTGTCGCAGACGGCGAGGCGCTGGCGGAACAGCAGCCGGCCTTCCCGTCGCACGAGGATGTCGTCGTAACGACCCACGATGAACACCGTCGGGTCGGCGTCCGACATCGCTTCGGTGACGAGGAAGTTCGCGCGCGCACGGATCGCGTCGCCGTCCTGCGCCACGATACGAACGCCGCTGATGAAGTGCCGCCACGATCGCGGCTCGTACACCTGCGTCTCGCGGATCGCCACGATCCGGTCGCGCAGCATGCCGATGCCGTCGCAGAAGATCGTGCCGGCCGGCAAGCCCTGGTCGTAGTTCTCGCGCGAGATCACCTTGTACAGGCAATCATCGGTGAAATGGTTCGGCAATTCCTCGACCCGATCGTCATCGAGCAGGTCGGCGACCTCGTCGTACAGATCGCGGATCTCGGCGCGCAGCGCGGCCGCGTCGTCTGCGACGCTCGCGCGACCCGGTGCCTGCGTCGTCGGCATCGGCGTCAGGTCAGCTCGAGCTCGGCCAGATTGGTTTCAAAACCCTTCTGCGACCCGAGCTTCAGGATCGGCGCCTGCAGGTTCTCCTGCCACAGCAGCGAGTCCATCGCGATGTGCAGCGGATGATCCTGAATCGTCAGTGCGCAAAAGCCGTCGTTGCGCGAGCCGTGGTGATGAACGGCCCAGCCGGGGGCCGACAGGTGCAGGTCGCCCGCTTCCCATTCCAGCTTCTTGCCCATCACTGCGCTGCGGCCGTGGCCGATGAAGTAGTAGTTGATCGCCGCCGACACGTGCCGATGCGCAATGTCGAGCTTGTCCGGCGGATATTTGGCGATCGTCGCGAAAAAGCACGGCGACGTCCCCATCCGGCGTTCGGTCGCCGGGTTGTACAGCAGGTACAGGTGGCGTCCCGTGTAACGCTTGTCGCGCGCGTACACTTTGTCGAGGTGCGGGTTGACATCCTTCCAGCGCCACAGCAGCGGTTTCCACTCGACGGTGTCGATGTCGATCAGGTATTCGTAACCCAGCAGTCGGGCGCCTTCGCCATCGAGCGAGATCGACTCCGCCTGGTCGCGCGCGCGGGGCTTGCCCCCCTCCCCGGCCATCCGGGCCGCATCTGCGATTTTCGGATGCGGATCGATGTAGTGCACTTCGAGCCGCTCGAGCAGCGGCGCATTGCTGTACGACATCCGGACGAACAAGTCCTTGCCCGTGTTGCGATAGGCGTACGTGTCCATCGACGGCGTATTCCAAACGTCGAAGCGCTCGACGGCGAACGTTGTCGTGCCGATGCTGGCCGCGCCATCACCGCGGATGCACATGTCGACCATCGTCGAATTGCGTGCAATCGGCGGTGATTCCTCGCCGGGCTTCAGCACTTCAATGGTGACGTCGATGCCCGGCGCGAACGCGGGCACCGGCCCCGTGTTCGACGGGTGAACGACGGCGACACTGCGGCGCCCCGTCGACGGTCGCGCAATGCTCGCAAGCCGCTCGATCTCGGCGTCGATCGCCGCGCGCGGCACGATTACCGAGGGCCATTTGTCCTGCTTGCGAGCGCCGCGCTCGCTCACGTCGACGAACGAATATTCTGCGGCCACGTTGAATCCTCCTTCAGACCTTGACGGCTGTCGTATTCCAGCGCGGCACCGCGCGCTTCGGATGGGGAATCGACTGCCCCGCGCGCTGTTCCCGTGCGCGTTCGAGCACCAGCATCGCGACGGAGAGATCGGATATTCCCATTCCCATGGACTTGAAGATCGTCACATCGGTTCCGCTCGGCCGGCCGGCCCCGCGTGCAATCAACTCCCCGAGCGGCTTGACGGCAGCCCAGGCGGCATCGTCGCTGCCGAAACGTTCGATCAGTTCGCGCGACGCGCGGCGGGCATTGGGCACGTCGTCGACGGCAATCACGCCGGTGCGGTCGAACACGTCCTGATCGAATTCGGCACTGGCGGGCAGGATCGCGCCGACGGCATTCAGATGCGCGCCGCGCGCGAGCATCGAAGCGCGCAGGAATGGATCCTTTGCCCGCGTGACCAGCGTGACGATCGACGCGTCGCGCGTCGCTGCTTCCAGCGTTGGCGAGTCGACGACATCGAAGTCGAAACGCGATGCGACATTGTCGACGAACGCCTTGCGTTTCTCGGGTGTGGGACTGAATACGCGCAGCCGGCGCAGCGGACGGACCGCGTTCACCGCCGCGACCTGGGTGATCGCCTGCGCGCCCGTGCCGATCAGGGCCATTTCGTCGGCTTCGGGTGCGGCGAGCCAGCGCGTGCCGAGTCCCGTCATCGCCGACGTGCGCAGCTGACCGAGGGCTGCCGCCTCGATGACGGCGGCGACGCTGCCGTCGTCCGCGTTGAACATGACGAACAGCGCCGTCGCGCCCCGCTTCGTGTGCACCCAGTTCTTGTAGCCGACGTAGCCGAGCGAAGGCGCGCCGGAGCCCAGCGAATGCATCGACGAGCCGTCGCCGAAGCCGCCGAGCGCCTTGACGATGTTGAACGCCTCGCCTTGTCCAAGCGAGCGCACACCGCGTTCGAGCGCGTCGATCGCGTCGTCCAGGCAGACGAGCGACACGACGTCCTGTTCGGTGATCCAGACGAGCGGCTCTGTCATGTGTGAGCTCCGTTCGCGCCGTCCTCGTCGACGACGCTGTTCCGCAATACCCCTACGCCGGTGATCTCCACCTCGAACACGTCACCGGCCACCATATACACGGGCGGCTTGCGCGTAAAGCCCACGCCGGCCGGCGTCCCCGTGACGATGACGTCGCCCGGCAGCAGCGTGGCGAACGTCGAAATATAGGCGATGACCTGCGGCACCGAGAAGATCATGTTCGCCGCAGAGTCGCGTTGCATCTCGCGGCCGTTGAGGCGACCGATGACGGTCATGTTCTCGACGGGACCCGATTCGTCGGCGGTGACGAGCCACGGCCCCATCGCGCCGCTCGCTTCGAAATTCTTCCCCGGCGTTGCCTGCGCCGCGTGCCGCTGCCAATCGCGAACCGAATTTTCGGCGAAGCACGTGTAGCCGGCGATGTAGTCGTTCGCGCGTTCCTCAGCGACGTGTCGAGCCGCACGACCGATGACGACGGCGAGTTCCGCCTCGTAGTCGAACTGCGGCGACGCCTTCGGACGCACGACGGCAGCTCCGTGACCGACTTGCGAGGCAGGAAACCGCACGAACAGCGACGGGCGCGTCGGCACCGCCATGTTCGCTTCCTTCGCATGCTCGTAGTAGTTGAGGCCGACGCAAATCGTCTTGTCGGGTTCGGTGATCGGCGGCTCCCACGCAATTTCCGCCAATGCGATCCGTGGACCGGTGGAATCGCGTGCACGCTTGGCGATACCGTCGACGCCGAAGCGCGTCAGCGCGTCGCGAAGCGTTGCGCATTCGCCGGAAAGGTCGACGACGTGCGAGTCCTGCACGACGCCGAACGCACGGCGCGCGCCGTGCCTGAAGCTTGCCAATCGCATCGCCGGGCCCCTCCTGACGCTGACCGATTTTCAGCCGATCCAGTGTGCCGACCTGGCGCGTTGGCGGCAATCCCGGTAAAGGAATATCATTTGTTCCGTTCTCTACGGGAAAGCGCGCATGGATACCAAGGTGACGCCCCCGGTGAGTCAGCTGAACGGGGGCGCGCTCAAGGATCTGGTTTCGCTGCGCATTTTCACGCGGGTCGTGGAACTGCAAAGCTTCTCGGAGGTGGCAAGGCGCGCCGGCGTCACCCCTGCGACCGTCAGCAAGCACATCGCATCGCTGGAAGCACAACTCCGGACGCGGCTGCTGAACCGGACGACCCGCCGGCTGTTCATCACCGAGGCGGGGCAACGGCTCTACGAGCATTGCATTCGGGTCTTCGAAGAGCTCGAGCAGGCGGAGGCCGACGTCGCCGGTCTGCTCGGCGAGCCGTCCGGCGGTCTGCGCGTCACGGCGCCGCTGATTTTGGGCGTACGCCGGATATCGCCGCGGCTACCGGAATTCCTGCGGCTCTACCCGAAGGTGACGATCGATCTCGACTTCTCCGTCGAGAAGATCGATCTCTTTCACGAGCGCGTCGACGTCGCCGTACGGATCGCCGAAGCGATCGACCCCGGCCTCGTCGCGTTCAAGCTCGCACCCTATCGTCGCGTGTTCTGCGCCACAGCGGCGTACCTCGCGGAACACGGCACGCCGGCGTCGCCGGACGAGCTCACGCACCATAACTGCATCATCTCGCGGGGCGCATCGCTCAACGCCAGCTGGCCCGTGCAGCGCGGCGGCAGGATCGAATCCATTCGCGTCGCCGGCAACCTCGTCGCCAACAACGGCGAGGTGGTCCGCGACGCGGTGCTGTGCGGGCTCGGAATTTCGATGACCGCCCGCTGGATGGTCGAGGACGACCTGCGCGCCGGACGGTTGGTCGAGATTCTGACCGACTACACGCCGTCGAATCGCAGCATCTTCGCCGTCCTGCCCCGTCAGGGCGCACTGTCGCCCAAAGTGCGCGCGTTCATCGAGTTCCTCAAGGAATGCTGCAGCAACATCCGCTGACGCTCGCTGCGGTGAACGCGGCATCGCGGACCGAGTTCGCCGTGCAGTTGGGCGGCATCTGGGAGCACTCGCCCTGGGTGGTCGAGCGAGCCGCCGACGCGCGGCCGTTTGCGAGTGTCACGGCGCTGAAGGTCGCGATGACGGGCATCGTGCGCGACGCGTCGCCTGAACGGCAGCTCGAGCTGCTCCGCGCGCACCCGGAGCTTGCGGGCAAGGCGATGCTCGCCCGCGCGCTCACTGCCGAATCGACGCACGAGCAGGGCGCTGCCGGGCTCACCCGCAGCAGCGACGACGAACTCGCGGACCTGGCCGCTCTCAATGCTGCTTATCGCCAGAAGTTCGGCTGGCCGTTCATCCTGGCCGTCCGCGGCCCGCGCGGGATCGGGCTTACGCGCGAGCACATCATCGCGACGTTTCGGCGGCGCTTGCAGGCGCATCCAGATGACGAGTTCGCCGAGTGCCTTCGCAACATATTCCGCATCGTCGAGCTGCGCGTCGATGATCGCTTCGGCATCACGCTCGACGCCGGAAACCGCGTGTGGGATTGGGCGGACGATCTCGCGCGTCACACCGACACCGCCGGGCAGCTCACCGTCACCTATCTGACCCCCGCGCATCGCGCCTGCGCGGCGGAGCTTCGCGGATGGATGCAGGCGTGCGGTTTCGACGACGTGTCGATCGATGCGATAGGCAACGTCATCGGCGTCTACCACGGCACGAATCCGCGCGCGGCGCGACTGCTGACCGGGAGCCACTACGATACGGTGCGCAATGCCGGTCGCTACGATGGCCGGCTCGGCATCCTCGTCCCCGTCGAAGTCGTGCGCGGTCTCGCGCACCGTCGCGAGCGGCTGCCCTTCGGCATCGAGGTCATCGGCTTCGCCGAAGAGGAAGGCCAGCGCTACGGGGCCACGTTCCTCGGCTCGAGCGCGCTCGTCGGACGGTTCGACCCCGGATGGCTCGACCTCACCGATGCTGCCGGCATCACGATGCGCGACGCGATGATCGCCGCCGGCCTTCCAGGTTCGTACGAAGCGATCGCCGGGTTGCGCCGCGATCCGGCGAATTACCTCGGCTTTGTCGAAGTGCACATCGAGCAGGGGCCGGTGCTGAACGACGCGACATTGCCGCTCGGCATCGTCACGTCGATCAACGCCAGCGTGCGCTTCAGCGGCGAAGTGGTCGGCATGGCCGCACACGCCGGCACGACACCGATGGATCGGCGGCGCGATGCGGCCGCCGCCGTCGCCGAAGTGATCCTCGCTACCGAGGAACGCGCGCGCCAGGTGCCGGGCGTGGTGGCGACCGTCGGCATCGTCGACGTGCCGGACGGCTCCGTGAACGTCGTCCCAGGCCGGTGCCGATTCACCCTCGATCTTCGCGCGCCACTCGATGGATTGCGCGATGCGGCGTGCGCCGACCTGTTGCGCGAGATCGCGGCGATCGCCGATCGCCGCGGTGTCGTCTGCGACGTGCGTGAGACGATGCGCGCCAGCGCCGCACCGAGCGACGCCGTGTGGCAGCGTCGCTGGGAGAATGCGGTCGAGAAGCTCGGACTGCCGGTGCGACGGCTCGCGAGCGGCGCGGGTCACGACGCGATGCGCATCCACGAAGCGATGCCGCAGGCGATGCTGTTCGTGCGCGGCGAGAACGCAGGCATCAGCCACAATCCGCTCGAAAGCACGACGAGCGACGACATCCAGACGGCCGTCGAGGCGTTCGCCGGCATGCTCGAGGCGCTTGCCGGCGAACGCCGGTGAGCGCGGATAACTGGCTACCCGAGCGTTCGCAGCTCCCGCAACGCGACCGAGAACATCGCCGAGTCGAGCACCGGCGCCGCACGCAGTTCGGCCAACAGCTGTTCCTCGCGCTCGATCGCGCGGTGGTTGCGTTCCTGCCACGCGGCAATCAGCGCATGCGGATCGTCGATGCGCGCGCCGCCGACGAGCACCTCGGTCGTCACCGTGCGCTGCAGCGCTGACAGGTCGTCCTGCATCGCACCCTTCGCCAGCCGGCGCCAGTGCTGGTCCTCGGGCAGCTCCGCGAGCTTGCCGCGCAACCACGGCAGGCCGAGCTGCGTGGACACGCTGAAATAGATCCCGGCGACGAGCTCGACCGGCCGACCTGTCGCGTCGCCGACTTCGACGATGTCCAGCGTCGAATACAGTGTGTCCAGCGCCACGACGCGCGCCGCCAGCGCCTCCGGCACACCGCGTGCCGAATACGCAGCGATTGCCGCGTCGATGCGCGCCCGGTCCCCGCCCTCCGTGAGTTCCGGCAGCCGTGACGCGAGCGCTTCGACGCGCGGCGTGAACTGCGCGATCGTTGCGGCCATGTCTTCGGTGAGGCGGCGCGACCGCAGGAACCACATCGTTCCACGCTCGATCAGCCGGCTCGAATCGACGAGCATTTCCATCTGGGCTGCGTTGTCGATCTTGCCATCGAGCGCCTCGATTTCCTTCCACATCCCGACGAAGCCGAAGATCTCGCGTGCCAACAGGTAGGCACGGACGATCTCGTGCGGCTTGGCACCTGTCGTTTCCGTGAGCCGGTGCACGTACGTGCTCCCGACGCGGTTCAGCATGCTGTTGATCACATGCGTCGCGATGATCTCGCGCGACAGCGGGTGGCGCGACATGTACGTCGCGTACGTGGCGCGCAGCGCCTCCGGGAAATAGCGGGAGAGTGCCGTGGCGACCCACGGATCGTCCGGCAGCGGCGACGCGAGCACCTCGTCGTAGAGCCACATCTTGCTGTAGGCGAAGAGCACGGCGCCCTCGGGCGTGGTCAGCCCGACTTCGCTGCGGCGGCGCTCGGCGATCTCGTCGTCGGACGGCAGGTATTCGATCGTCCGCGAGAGCCGTCCATTCTTCTCTAGGAACTGGATGAACCGCTGCTGCGCGTCGAGCAGGCGAGGCGCAATCCGGTTCATCGCCGATAGCGCCTGCGTCTGGAAGTAATTGTCGCGCAACACCAGCGCCGCGACGTCGTCCGTCATTTGCGCGAGCAGTGCGTCGCGCCGCTTCTCGGTCAACTCGCCGTCCCGCATCGCGAGGCCGAGCAGTATCTTGATGTTGACTTCATGGTCCGACGTGTCGACGCCGGCGGAGTTGTCGATCGCGTCGGTGTAGATCCGTCCGCCTGCGAGCGCGTACTCGATACGGCCCAGCTGCGTGCAGCCCAGGTTGCCGCCTTCGCCGACGACCTTGCAGCGAAGCTCGCGCGCGTCGATGCGCACGGCGTCGTTCGCGCGATCGCCCACTTGCGCGTGCGTTTCGGTCGTCGCCTTCACGTAGGTGCCGATGCCGCCGTTGTAGAGGAGGTCGACCGGCGCCTTGAGGATCGCGTTCACGAGTTCCGTCGGCGACACCGCCTTGGCGGCGACGCCCAGCGCCTTCGCCGCTTCCGGGGTGACGGTAATCGACTTCGCGCTGCGCGGATAGATGCCGCCACCGTTCGAGAGCAGCGATACGTCGTAATCGCCCCACGACGAACGCGGCAGCTTGAACAGTCGTTCCCGTTCGGCGAATGACGTTTTCACGTCGGGGTCGGGATCGATGAAGACGTGGCGATGATCAAACGCCGCGACGAGCCTGATGTGCCTCGACAGCAGCATGCCGTTGCCGAACACGTCGCCCGACATGTCGCCGATGCCCGCGACTGTGAAGTCGGTCGTCTGCGTGTCGACGCCCATTTCGAGGAAATGGCGCTTGACCGACTCCCACGCGCCGCGCGCGGTGATGCCCATCGCCTTGTGGTCGTATCCCGCCGACCCGCCCGACGCGAACGCATCGTCGAGCCAGAATTTGTATTCGCGGCTGATGCCGTTCGCGTAATCGGAGAACGTCGCCGTTCCCTTGTCCGCGGCAACGACGAGGTAGGGATCGTCGGCATCGTGCCGTTTCACACGCGGCGGCGCGACGATCGAGTCGCCTGCACGATTGTCGGTGAGATCGAGCAAGCCGCGCAGGTAGTCCTTGTAACAGGCCACGCCCTCCTTCATCAGCGCGTCGCGATCGCCGGGCGGCGGGGGACGTTTCAGCACGAACCCGCCCTTCGAGCCGACCGGCACGATCACCGAGTTCTTCACCATCTGCGCCTTGACGAGGCCCAGCACCTCGGTGCGGTAATCCTCGGGCCGATCAGACCAGCGCAACCCTCCGCGGGCAACCCTGCCGCCCCGCAGATGCACGCCTTCGAACCGCGTCGAGTAGACGTAGATCTCGAACATCGGCTTGGGCTCGGGCAAGCCCGGCACCTTCGACGGGTCGAACTTGAACGACAGGAACGAGCGCGGCGCACCGGCCGCGTCGCGGCGCCAGTAGTTCGTGCGCGTCGTCGCGAGAATCAGCGCCAGGTACTGACGCAGCACGCGGTCCTCGGAGAGATTTTCGACCTGCTCGAGCGCACGCTCGATCGCGCTCACCCGTCCGACGCTCTCGGCTTCGTCGGTCACGACGTCCGGATCAAACCGCTGCTTGAACAGTGCCACGAGCTCGGCCGCGACACCGGGATGTGCCGCGAGGGTGGCTTGGATGAACGATTGCGACAGCGCGAAGCCGATCTGGCGCAGATAGCGACCATACGCGCGCAGTATCGTCACCTCGGTCGCAGGCAGTCGCGCGGCGACGACGAGCCGGTTGAAGTCGTCGCTGTCGATCTCGCCGCGGAACACGTAACCGAACGCATCCTCGAAAAGCCCGTGCAGCGCGTCGACTTCGGCGTCGGCCGTTGCCGACAACAGCCCGAGGTCGTGCATCCAGATCGGGGCACGGCCTTCCGGTGCGACGCGATACGGCCGCTCGTCGAGCACCTTCATGCCCATGCGCTCGAGCATCGGCAGGCTTTCCGACAGCGTGATCGGGCCGCCGAGGCGGAACAGCTTGAAGCGCAGCGCGTTGGGCGCGGCCCCGAGCGGCCGATACAGCGACATGCCGAGTGGCGATGCCGCGTTGAGCCGATCCATCATCTCGACGTCCGGCACCGCGTTGCGCGCGGCGAAGTCCTCGCGGTATGCCGCCGGGAACGCACCGCCGAACGCACGGAACAGCACGTTGCCGCGCGCCTCGCCCAGCGCGCCGATCAGCGCGTCCTTGAGCTCGTCGTCCCATCGGCGCGCCGCCGCGGCAAGCTCGGCCTCGAGCGCGCGCACGTCGATCGGCGGAACGTGTCCCGGCGTCGTCCGCACAGTGATCATCACGCGCGCCAGCGACGACTCCGACAGGTGCACGTTGAAATCCGAGCTCTGGCCGTTGAACGCGCGCATCAGCACGGCCTGCCATTTCTGCCGCACCCTGGTCGCGTAGAGCTCTCGTGGCGCGTAGATCAGGCACGTGACGAAGCGCTCGAACGTATCGCGGCGAACGAACAGCCGGAAGCGCTGCCGGTCGGCAAGATGCAGGATGCCGGTAGCCGTACGCAAGAGCTCGTCTTCCGAGATCTGGAACAGCTCGTCGCGCGGATAGTTGTCGAGGATATTGATCAGCTGCTTTTCCGCGTGCCCGCCCGCCGGAACGTTCACCCTGCGGATGACATCGGCTGTCTTGTTGCGCAGCAGCGGTATGTCGGCCGGGTTCGCGCTGTACGCGCCGTGGGCGAACAGGCCGAGAAAGCGATGCTCGCCACAGACCTGGCCATCCTTGTCGAAGCGCTTGATCGCGATGTAGTCGAGAAATCCCGGCCGATGCACGGTCGAGCGCGACGTCGACTTGGTGATGACGAGGAGCTCGGGACGGCGCGCATACGCACGTACCTCGGGCGGCAGCGCAGCGAAGCTGACCGCTACGTCCTTGCTGCGCGATTCGCCGAGAATGCCGAGGCTCGTTCCGGGCACAATCTGCAGCGCATCCTGCCCATCGATCCGCACGAGGTCGTGACAGCGGTAACCGAGGAACGTGAAATGGTTGTCCGCGAGCCATTCGATGAAGGCGACGCCTTCGTCGACCTGATCGGCGCGAAGCGGGGACGGCGGCGCGCGACGGATCGCGTCGGCGATCGAACGTGCCTTGTCACGCATGGCTGCCCAGTCTTCGACGGCGGCACGCACGTCGCTCAGCACGTGAGTGATGTCGGCCGCGAGCGCCTGCAGTGCCGCACCGTCGATCGTCCGGTCCACTTCCAAATGGATGAACGATTCGACCCGACGCGTCGCCGAGTCGTCGGATGCGAGTCCGGTCAGCGTGCCATCAGGGGCTCGCTCGACGCCGATGATCGGATGGACGATGAGGTGCAGCGTCAGGCCGTGGCGATTCGCTTCCATCGCCACCGAGTCGACGAGAAACGGCATGTCGTCGTTGACGATCTCGACGATCGTATGCTTCGACAACCACCCCTGCTCCTCGATCGTCGGATTGAACGCGCGCACGCGCGCCTCGCCCGGTGCACGCTTGCGGGCGAAGTTCCAGTGGGAGAGCGCCGCGCCATACAGGTCGGCGGGCAATCGTTCCTGCAGGTCCTCGGGATCTACCTGCTCGTAGTAGCGTGCGACAAAGTCCTGCAGCGTCGCGCGAAGGTCCGCTCCGATGCCGGTCGCGACGAGCTTGGCGATCTCCTCCTGCCGCTGAGTGCGAGATTTCTCGGCGATATCGGTCACGGAACCCCCAGCACCTACTTCTTCGGCGATACCGCGATGCCGACCGCCTCGGTGTAAGTCGCCTGAATCTGATCCCCCTTCGCAACGAGCTTGAACTGCTCGGGATCGCGAATCTTGAGATCGACGGTCCGTTCCTTGCCGCGAACCGTCACGGTCTGCGTGGCGGGATCCAGGTCGATGACGTCGCCTACCAGGGTCACCTGCCGGGCACCGGCGGCGCCCGGTGCCCCTCCCTCCTTCGCCCGCATCGCCGCCGCTTGCTCGGTTGCCCCGACCGGCAGACCCCCGCCCTTCTTGAGTTCGATGGCGAGCGATTCGACGTACTGGGCTTCGACCTGGTCGCCGACCTTCAACTGCGCAAAATTCCTGACTTCCGGTCCCGCGACGATCGTGACTTCCCGGCCCTTCGGCCCCTTCATCGTCACCGACCGCGTCGCCTTATCGATGGCGGTAATCGTCGCGGAAACCTTGACCGTCTGCGCGATGCCGGCAGCGCCGGGAGACTTGCCGGCGACCACGGCGCCCGTTTGCGCCGCAGCCGGCAGGGCAAACGAGAACGTCAACGTTGCGATAAGAATCAGCTTGAACATGATCACTCCATTCGTCAGGGAAAATGGCGGACGTCGCGGCGCGGGCGGCGGATCGCAACAGCCGATTGATTGCACCATCGACCAACATATCGGAAAGGCGATGACACGTCCAGCGCGCACCGGTTGGCGACAAAAGCACGGATACGGCCGCGTCGGGTCGTCGCGCGCCTGCCCTTACCCTCGCGAACGCGTACGCGGGCGTAGCGCGCCCTGCAATGCGGCAAGCGCCGCGGAGACCTCGCCTTCGCGCCACACGAGCGGCGTGATCACGTTGGCGTGCACGGCGGGCAGTCGATGCCGCATCACCGGCGGTCCCTGCAACGTGGCGAGCACCGCCTCGGGCACCAGCGCGATGCCGGTGCCGGCGGCAACGCAGGCGACGATCGCATGATACGAGCTGAGGTCGAGCACGCGAATCGACGCCATGCGCCGGTCACCGAGCCAGCGCGCCAGTACGCGCCGATAGGCACAGCCGGTCGGGAATGCGATCACCGAATCGTTTTGCACGTCCTGCGCGCGCATGATCGGTGCGTGATCCTCCGATGAGATGATCACCAGCCGCTCGCGAAACAACGGCACGGCGGCGATGCCCTTCTCCGATGGTGCTTCGACGACGAACGCCGCGTCGATCCGGCGCGCCAACAGCGCAGCGACGAGCGCATCGTTCGTGCCGGTCATGAGCTCGATCCGCACATCCGGATAACGCCGATGATAGGCGGCCAGCACGCTGGGCAGTCGGCTCGCCGTCGTGCTTTCGAGGGCTCCCAGACGCAGTACGCCGCCCGGTTCGCCGCCCGCGATCGCCTGGCGCGCTTCGCTCGACAGGCGCAACAGCCGATCCGCGTAGTCGAGCAACTGATGTCCGCTGGGCGACAGGTGCAGCCGCTGCCGGTCGCGATAGAACAGCTCGGCGCCGAGCGACGCTTCGAGCTGCTTGACGCGCGTGGTCACGCTCGACGGCACGCGATGCAGCTTGCGGGCCGCCTTCAGGATGCCGCCTTCGTGCACGACGGCGCGGAAAATGGCAAGGTCCTCGAGTTCCATCGTCGGCAGCGTCCGCACTATTCTCGGTTGGAGAACATCGTGTTCTGAATTATTCAATATCCGGGAACATATTCTGTCGGTAGCATGGGAATCATGCAAGCCTCCTTCCACCGCTCCCCCGCAGCCGCCGCAGCGCTCGGCGGATTTGGACTGGCGTCGGCAATGGGCATCGGCCGCTTCGCCTTCACGCCGATGCTGCCGCTGATGCAGCACGCGTACGCGATGCCGCTGCAGCAGGGTTCGTGGCTCGCGTCGGCGAACTACGTCGGTTATCTGCTCGGCGCGTTGCTGTGTGTAGCACTCGACCTGCGTCCGGGTGCAGCCGCACGATTCGGACTGGCCGTCGTGGCGTTCACGACGCTGGCGATGGGACTCACCGAATCGTTCGCGGCCTGGATGCTGCTGCGTGCACTGGCGGGTGTATCCAGCGCGTTCGCCCTGGTGGGCATGGCGTCGTGGGCGATGGGGATACTCGCGCGTGAACGACGTGCCGAGTGGGCGGGCTGGATATTCTTCGGCATCGGCAGCGGCATCGTGCTGGCAGGCGTGATCGGCCTTATCGCAGGCGCATTCGAGTGGTCGCCGGCGAGCTCGTGGCTCTTGTTCGGAGCCGTGGCCACGGCGATTGCGGTGGCCGCGTGGCGGCCGCTGGCGGACGATGCCGAACCCGTCAAATCCGGCGCGACTGCACGCACCGACGCGCGCATCGGCGGCGACGCGTGGACACTGATCGTCTGCTACGGCATCTACGGGTTCGGCTACATCATTCCCGCGACGTTCCTGCCGGCACTCGGCCGCCAGTTGCTCCCCGATCCACTCGTGTTCGGTTGGGCGTGGCCGGCATTCGGTGCTGCAGCCGGGCTGTCCACGCTGTTCGCGGCGAGCCGCCTGAAGAGCGTGCCACCACGCCGGCTGGTGGCACTCGGCACGCTGCTGACCGCGGCGGGCGTCGCGGCCCCGGCGCTTGCACCGGGACTCGCCACTATTCTGATCAGCGCGCTATGCGTCGGCGGCAGCTTTGTTGTCGTGACGATGGCCGCGTTCCAGGACGCGCGGCTCGTCGCCGGTGCCGCCACGTCGCGTGTCGTGGCGGCGATGACGGCCGCATTTGCGCTCGGGCAGTTGATCGGACCGCTCACCGTTCGGTCGGGCTCGATGGAGACGTCACTGTTGGTCCCGAGCCTCGCGGCGAGCGTGGCATTGCTGGGCGCGGCGATCGTGCTGTTGCGACGTCCCGCAGGCCGGTTTGGTCCCGTCGCCGATTGATTCGAGGCGCTTGTCATGCGTATGCCACCTCTTGCACCCAGTCAAATGTCCGCCGCGCAGCGAGCCGCGGCCGACGAGCTCACTGCCGGCCCTCGCAAAGGCGTGAAAGGGCCGTTCATCGCGCTGTTGCGCAGCCCCGAGCTGCTGGCGCGCCTGCTGAAGGTCGGCGACTTCCTGCGCTTCGGCAGCTCGCTGCCGCCGCGCGTCACAGAGTTTGCGACGCTGATCGTCGCGCGCGCTTGCACGCAGCAGTTCGA
>Ga0207675_100003998_pt1 | contig 14298 bp, 12 predicted proteins | sample KBSSwiS42_FD_184305 | JGI IMG/M metagenome (GOLD analysis project Ga0207675, IMG submission 184305) | Switchgrass rhizosphere microbial communities from Kellogg Biological Station, Michigan, USA - KBS Switchgrass S4-2 (SPAdes) (version 2) | ecosystem: Host-associated > Plants > Roots >... | reverse complement strand
CTTCGCGCAACTCGAGGTGACCGAACCGATGCACGCCTTCTATCTGGGCCGCGAGCTGGCGCGGGCGAGCCTGGCGGTGACGCTCGGCAAGACCTACCGGCAGGAAGGCGCGCTGTCGTGGGGCTATCTCACGCCGCCCGACGAGGCGGCCGCCGATCGCGTGAGGCTGACGCAGCGCTCGAAGCCCAAACCGCCCGCCTGATCCTGATGATGGGCCCACGGATGCTCGCCGGTGATCGTTGAAACGATCGTCACCACGCTCGCGGCGGACGGCGTCGTGAACGTCGCGCCGATGGGTGTCGAATGGTCCGAGGACGCCATCGTGCTCAAGCCGTTCCTGGACACGGCGACCTACCGTAATGTGGCGGCAACCGGCGCCGCGGTCGTGAACCTGACCGACGACGTGCGGGTGTTCGCGCGCGCGGCGATCTCGAACCCGGAGTATCCAACGCTGCCCGCCGCCGTGGTGCGCGGCGTCGTCCTCGCCGACTGCTGCACGTGGCGCGAGGTCGAAGTGCGATCGATCGACAGCACGCCGCCGCGGTCGCGCATCGAGACGAGGGTCGTGCATCGTGGCGCACGACGCGAGTTCGTCGGCTTCAACCGCGCCTGCCATGCCGTGCTCGAGATGGCGATCTATGCCACGCGCCTGCACTTGCTGCCGCGTCAGTTCGTCGAGACCGAGCTGGACCGGCTCCAGACGATCGTCGACAAGACGGCGGGTCCGCGCGAGCTCGAGGCGATGGCGCTCCTGGCCGCCTACGTCCGTGCGGCGCCGCGCGAGCCCGCCGCGCCATGACCGGTGCCGGCGAGCACGAGACGGTCTTCGTGGAAACGGCGGCGCGGCTCCACTTCGGCGTGCTCGATCTGCGCGGCGTGCTGGGACGCTGGTTCGGCGGCATCGGCGGCGCGGCCCCGTCGCCCACGCTTCTGGTCTCGGCGCGCCGCGCCGAGTTGCTGACCGTCGAGGGCATGGACGCCGAGCGTGCCGCCGGCTTCGCCCGCGCCTTCCTCGTGTTTCACGGCCTGGCCGGCGGCGCGAACGTGACGATCCACCGGGCCCTTCCCGCTCACAAGGGGCTTGGGTCGGGGACGCAGCTGGCGCTCGCGGTCGCGCGGGCGCTCGCCGAGCTGTACGGACTGCCGACGGGAGCGGCCGGACTCGCCGCTGCCGTCGGGCGCGGCCGGCGTTCCGCGATCGGCACATGGACGTTCGCCGGCGGCGGCCTCGTCGTCGAGGGCGGCCGGCGCGCGGACGGCGACGGTGTCGGTCCGCTGATCGCGCGTCTGCCGTTTCCGCCGGCGTGGCGCTGCATCGTCGCCGTGCCCCGGCGAGGACCGGCGATCAGCGGCGCGGATGAAGCGGCGGCGTTCGCGAAGCTTCCGGCGCCGCCCGATCGCGACGTCGAGCAGGTCGCTCATCTCGTCCTGATGGCGCTGCTGCCCGCGCTCGCGGAGGGCGATCTGACCACCTTCGGCCGCGCGCTCACCGCGATCCAGACGACGACGGGCCGATGGTTTGCGCCGGTGCAGGGCGGCGCGTTCGCGCCGGGTCCGAGCGAGGAACTAGTGAAGCGCATGGCGGACCTGGGCGCGTCAGGCGTCGGTCAGAGCTCGTGGGGACCGACCGTCTACGGGATCGTCGACGACGAGGACGAAGGAGCCCGGCTCGCGGATCGCGTCCGGGCCACCCTCGACGGCTGCGGTGGAGGGAGTGTCTTCGACGGCCCGTTCCGTGCCGAAGGCGCGCGCGTGTGGCGGTCGTCGGATTGAGCCCGCGCGCGTCGCTTGAGCGGCGCGGCGCGCATAAAGCAGAATACGCGGCATGGCTGAGACCTCGACCGCGGTTCCTATTCAGGTTTCCGATCGGGCGTGGAAAACGCTTGACGGCGCCTACGACCTGCAGATTCACGTCGGGCCCGACGTGATCGCCCGCCGCATCGACGACATCGACTGCGCCAGGGAATTCGTGGCTCGCGGCATGAAAGGGTTCGTGCTCAAATCGCATTACATCCAGACCGGCGAGCGCGCGCAGGTGGTGACCAAGGCGGTGCCCGGCAGCCGCGTGTTCGGAGCCGTGACGCTGAATCACAGCGTCGGCGGTCTCAATCCCGTCGCCGTCGAGCTCGCCGGGCGCACGGGCTGCAAGATCGTGTGGATGCCGACCGTCGACGCGCGGAACGAGACGGCGGGACGTCTGGACGGCGGCACGGAGAAGCTTCCGTTCTGGGCAAAAATCCAGCGCGAGCTCGCGGCGGAAGGAATCTCGCCGCCGCCGCTGTCGGTCATCGACGAGGCCGGCGAATTGACCGAGCCGGCTCGCCGCTGCCTCGAGCGCATCGCCAAGCACAACATGATTCTGGCCACCGGGCATCTCGGGCGGAAGGAGATCTTCGCGCTGGTACGAGCCGCCAAACCGATGGGCGTCAGAAAGGTGGTCGTGACGCACGCCGAGTTTCCATCGCAGAACCTCACCGGCGGCGAGCAGCGGGAGCTCGCCGATCTCGGCGCGATCATCGAACACTGCTTCACGACGACCTATACCGGGAAGGCCACGTGGGAGTCGGCGTTTGCCAACATCAGGGAAGCGGGCGTGTCACGCGCCGTGATCTCGACCGATCTCGGCCAGACGATCAATCCGCCCGTCGCCGAAGGGTTCGCCATGTTCGCGCAGCGGCTGCTCGACGGGGGATTCACCGCCGATGACGTGCGGACGATGGCCGTGACGAATCCCACGCGATTGATTGAAGAGTAACCGGCCGCCGGCGCGATATGATTCGCCTTCCATGAAAATCTGTCTCGCAGGAACCGGCGCGATGGGCGCGATCCACATGAAAGCGCTGAAGCAGATCGCCGGCGTGGAGGTGGTCTCGGTCAACAGCCGCACGGCGGAGAGCGGCAAGGCGTTCGCCGCGGAGTGGGGCATCCCGTACGCCTCGACGAGTCTGGAAGAATCGATCGATCGTCCGGGCGTTGACGCCGTGATTCTGACGACGCCGAGCGCGATGCACGCCGACCAGACGGTGATGGCGCTCGGCAGGGGAAAGCACGTGCAGGTCGAAATCCCGATGAGCCTCAACCTGCCCGACGCGCGCCGAATCGTCGACGCCGCGCGGCAATCGGGGAAGACGTGCATGGTGACGCACACCCGCCGCTTTTCGTCGCCGCACCGCGAGATCCGCCGCCGCATCCAGGACGGCACGTTCCACCTGCAGCACATGGTCGTCGAGACCTATTTCTTCCGTCGCGAGAACACCAACATGCACGGGCAACCGCGCTCGTGGGTGGACAACCTGCTGTGGCATCACGGCTGCCACTCGGTCGACCTCGCGCAGTGGATCCTCGACGAGCCGGACTTCACCGCCTGGGGGCAGCAGGGGCCCGATCACCCGACGCTCGGCATCCCCATGGACCTCACGGTCGCCATGAAATCGAAGAAGGGGCCACTGTTCACCATGGCGATGTCGTTCAACAACAGGGGACCGTTCGGCGGTTTCTATCGGTACATCGGCGAGGAGGAGACCTACAAGGTGTACCGCGACTCGATGACTGGCAGCGACGGACAGGAAGTGCCGCTGGACGGCACCGCCGCATTCGATCGGCAGGACGTCGAGTTCACCAGCGCCATCCGCGAGGGCCGCGTGCCGGAGTCGAGCGCGGAGAGCTGTCTGCCGACGATGGCGCTGCTCGACCAGATCGACAAGGCGATGCAGCGATGATCATCGACTGCCATGGCCACTACACCACCGCACCGAAAGCGCTGCAGGTGTATCGCGATGCGCAGGTTGCCGAGCTCGAGCGCATCCAGCCCGGGCAGGTTCGCGCGAACGGTGTCGTCGCGATTACCGACGACGAGATCCGCGAGAGCCTGGAGCAGGCCCAGCTGAAATTCCAGCGCGAGCGCGGCACCGATGTGACGATTTTTTCTCCGCGCGCGTCGGCGATGGCGCACCATATCGGCGACGAGACGACGAGCCTGCACTGGTCGCAGCACTGCAACGACCTGATCGCCCGCGTCTGCGCGCTCTATCCGGCCAACTTCGTGGGCGTGTGCCAGCTGCCGCAGTCCCCTGGCGTGCCGCCCGAACGCTCGGCCGGCGAGCTCGAGCGATGCGTCAACCAGCTCGGGTTCATCGGCTGCAACCTGAATCCCGATCCGTCGGGCGGTCACTGGACCGCACCGCCGCTGACCGATCGCTGGTGGTATCCGCTCTACGAGAAGATGGTCGAGCTCGATGTGCCGGCGATGGTCCACGTCAGCTCGTCGTGCAACCCGAACTTTCACGCGACCGGCGCGCACTACCTCAACGCCGATACGACCGCCTTCATGCAGTTCCTGACCGCCGATCTCTTCAGGGATTTTCCGACGCTGCGCTTCATCATCCCTCATGGCGGCGGCGCGGTGCCCTATCACTGGGGCCGCTACCGCGGGCTGGCGCAGGATTTGAAGCGGCCGCCGCTCAGCGACCTGATTCGCGACAACGTGTTCTTCGATACCTGCGTCTACCACCAGGCGGGCATCGATCTCCTCGTCAGGGTCGTGCCGGCCGACAACATCCTGTTCGGGTCGGAGATGGTGGGCGCGGTGCGGGGCATCGATCCGGAAACGGGGCACCACTTCGACGATACCAAGCGCTACATCGACGCGCTCACCTCGATTGACGCCGCCGAGAAGCGCAAGATCTTCGAGAGCAACGCCCGGAAGGTCTACCCGCGAATCCGGAAGGCGATTGCATGAAGCCGACCATCGTCCGGAAGATTCAGCGGCCCGACCAGGATGCGGTCCGAACCCTGCGACAGCTCGGCGTCGCCACGGTGCACGAAGCGCAGGGACGCACCGGCCTGATGCGTCCGTACCTGCGGCCGATTTACGCGACGGCGCGGGCCGGCGGAGCCGCGGTGACGGTGTCGTGTCAGCCGGGCGACAACCTGATGATTCACGCCGCTCTGGAGCTGTGTCAGGCCGGCGACATACTCGTCGTGACCACGACGTCCGAGTCGACCGACGGCATGTTCGGCGAGCTGCTCGCGGTGTCGTCGCGGGCGCGCGGCGTGGCTGGGCTGGTGATCGACGCCGGCGTGCGCGACCTCGCCGATATCACGGCAATGGACTTTCCGATCTGGGCCAAAGCGATCAGCGCTCAGGGTACGGTGAAGGCGACGGCCGGATCGGTCAACGTGACGGTCGTCTGCGCGGGGGCAATCGTGCGCCCCGGCGACGTCATCGTCGGCGACGCCGACGGCGTCTGCGTGGTGCGGCGCGACGCCGCTGCCGAAGTGGCGCGGCTGGGCCTCGACCGGGTGGGGAAGGAAGAGCAGACGCGGGAACGGCTGCGCAACGGCGAACTGGGACTAGACTTCTACGGATTCCGCGCCAGGCTTGCCGAGCTGGGCGTGCGATATGTGGACGAGGAGTGAGCCATGGGTGAGATTGTCGCAGCCATCGGGACGTGCCACACGCCGTACATGTTCACGCGGCCACCCGACGAAAAGCCGGAGCAGCTCGATGCGGCCGGCGCGGGGATGGCGGAGCTCGGCAAGGTGCTCGACGAAACCCGGCCCGACGTGATCATTTTCTTCGGCAGCGATCACGTCGAGACGTTCTCGGTCACCTGCGTCCCGACGTTCGCGATCATCGCGGGCAGCCGGGCGATCGCCAAATTTGCCGGACGCGAGTACAGCCTGCCGGTCCACCGCGAGATGGCCGAGGACCTGCTGAACAAGCTGGTGGTGGACCACAGCTTCGACCTCGCCTACTCCGAGGATGCCGAGCTCGGTCACGCCTTCGCGGTGCCGTTCGAACACGTCATCGGCAAGCGCGACATTCCGGTCATCCCGTTCTTCACGAATGTCTACGTCCCGCCGTTGCCGACACCGAAACGCTGCGCGGCTCTCGGCCGGGCGATCGCCGAGATCGTCAAGGGACGCGGCGAGCGGGTGGCGGTGATCGCCAGCGGCGGCATGTCGCACTTCCCGGGCACGACCAAGTATCTCTCGCCGGAATTCGACTTCGACCGATGGCTCGTCGCGCAGTTCGAGGCGGGGAATTCCAACGCGCTGCTCGACATGACCGGCACGCAGCTCGACGAGGTCGGCAATACCGAAATGCTCACCTGGGCGATGATGCTTGGCGCGATCGGTCCACAGCCCGGCACCCTCATCGACTACATCCCGACCTGGCATCACGGCCTGGCGATGATGCGGTTCCTGCCGGCGACCGCGAAACACGCAGCGGCGGCGAGGGCGATGGAGCAGTACGGCGGCTTCAAGTTCAAGAACCAGGGGTTCCAGTTCTACAAGCATCCGCCCGCCGAGGCCTACGGGTTGAACCGTCTGCTGTTCGAGGTCCGCCACAGCGGGGAACTGCGCGATCGCGTGATTGCCAACCTCGACTCGGTCGCGAAAGAGTACGACCTGAACGCCCAGCAGCGCCGCGCCGCCGAGGAGCTGATCTCGGTCGGCAAGGGCGGGTTGGTCAGCGAGCATGTTGGTCCGCTCGTCGAGGCGGGGGCGCATCCGCTGCAGGCGCTGATGTCGCTGCACGTCATCTTCTCGATGTCGCACAAGGCATCGAAACCGTCGATCGCCTCCGAAAGGGCACACTAGCACCATGGCACGCCTATACCGCGCCGACCACGTCGGCAGCCTGCTTCGCCCTCAGGAGCTCCTCGCGGCGCGCAGCGATCCTCGCGTCACGCGCGAGCAGCTCACGGCGATCGAAGATCGGCACATCCTCGACGTGTTCAAGCACCAGAAGGATGCCGGTCTCGAAATCTTTACCGACGGCGAGCTGCGTCGCACCGGATTCATGGGCGACTTTTACGAATCGGTCGAGGGGCTCAATCCCGAGTACGAGCTGGATCGGTCGTGGAAGGGAGCGCCGACCGGTGTCGCCGCCGCCAGCGGGGTCGGTGCGCCCGGAGGCGCGGTCGTCACGAAGATCCGGCAGACCAAGCGTCTCACCAAGCACGAAGTCGATTTCCTCAAGCGGCACGCGCCCGGCGACGTCAAGATGACGCTGCCGACCGCGAATCAGTTTCCCGCGATCGCCTACAAGAAGGGCGTCAGCGAGCGCGCCTATCCAACCTACTCCGAATTCCTGTGGGACATCGTCCCGATCATGAAAGCGGAGATCGCCGCGCTCGTGAACGAAGGCGTCAACTACATCCAGATCGACGCGCCGCGTTACAGCTATTACATCGATCCGAAATGGCGCCGCCACATCCAGGAGGAGATGGGCGTCGATCCCGACGTCGCGCTGGAGGAAGCGATCCGCGTCGACAACGCCTGCCTCGAAGGGGTCAAGCGCGAGGGTGTCACCCTGGCGATGCACCTGTGCCGCGGCAACAACCGCAGCCAGTGGTACGCCGAGGGCGGCTACGACCCGATCGCCGACCGGCTGTTCAACCAGCTGAATGTCGATCTGTTCCTGCTCGAGTACGAGTCCGAGCGCGCGGGCACGTTCGACGCGCTGCGGTTCGTGCCGCGGTCGAAATCGGTCGTCCTCGGTCTGGTCAGCAGCAAGCTCCCTGCGCTCGAGCCGCAGGAGCACCTGCTTCGCCGGATCGAGGAGGCGTCCCGCTTCGTGCCGATCGAGAACCTTGCCCTGAGTCCGCAGTGCGGCTTCGCCTCGACGATGGAGGGCAATTTGCTGAGCGAGCAGGACCAGTGGCGCAAGCTGCAGCTCGTCGTGGAGACCGCCCGCAAGGTCTGGAAGGACGCGTGATCGTCGGCTTCATCGGGTTCGGCGAGGCGGGATCCGCGATTGCGGGCGGGCTGGCCGCCGCGGGAATCGAGCGCATCCTCGCGTTCGACGTCGCCTCGACCGATCCGCGGCTTGGTCCCGCGATTCACGATCGCGCGCGCCGCGCCGGCGCGACGATCGTCGAATCGCCAGCCGCTCTGGCGCGCGAAAGCGAGATCGTGTTCTCCACGGTGACCTCGAGCTCGGCGCTCGAGGCCGCGAACCAGAACGCCCCGTTTCTCGACGCCCGGCACATCTACGCGGATCTCAATTCCGTCTCGCCCGCGCTCAAGCAGGAGATCGGCCGCATCGTCGGCGCCGCCGGCGCCCGGTTCGTCGAAGTGGCCGTGATGGCGCCGGTGCTCCCTTACGGCCATCGCGTGCCGATGCTGCTCGGCGGTCCGGCGGCCGAGGTGTTTGCCGAGCGGATGAAACCGTTCGGCATGCGCGGCGACGTACTGTCGGGCGCTGTCGGAACCGCCGCCGCGGTCAAAATGTGCCGCAGCATCGTGGTGAAGGGGCTCGAAGCGCTGATGTGCGAATGCGTGCTCGGCGCGAGCCGCTACGATGCGGCGGCGCACGTGTTCGCGTCGCTCAACGAGAGCTTTCCCGGCATCGACTGGCGCACGCTCGCCGACTACATGGTCGGACGCGTCGTCGTCCACGGCGAGCGCCGGGCGCGCGAGATGGAGGAAGTGGCTGAGACGCTGCGCGCGATCGGGGTCGAGCCGATCATGGCCGAAGCCGCCGCGCGCCGCCAGGACTGGAGCGCCAGGCTGGGCCTGCGATCGCATTTCGGCCCCGACGGTCCCAAGACCGCCGCCGAAGTCGTGGCGGTCGTGGCGCGCCTGACGCGCGCGCAGGAGAGCTCGACATGCGACGCTCGCTGAGGCGATGAAGACCATCGACGTCGGCTCGCTGCTCGACGACGCGCAGTGGAGCGCGTATCAGAAGCTGCTCGTCGCCGGGACCGCGATGACGATCATCCTCGACGGCCTCGACAACCAGCTCCTGGGCGCGGCGGTGCCTGCGCTGATGCGCGAATGGAACCTGCCGCGTCCCGCGTTCGTGCCGGTACAGACCGCCGGCCTGGTCGGCATGATGATCGGCGGCGCCATCGGCGGCGTGCTCGGTGACCGCCTCGGACGGCGGATCGCGCTGCTCGGCAGCGTCATCACGTTCGGTCTGCTGACGATGCTGGTCCCGGTTGCGGGCGGCGTCGGCGTCCTGACTGTGCTGCGATTCTTCGCCGGCCTCGGCCTCGGCGGCGCGATGCCGAACGCGGCGGCGCTCTCGTCCGAGTATGTGCCGCGACGGCAGCGGCCGTTCGCCGTGACGCTGACTATCGTGTGCATTCCGCTCGGCGGCTCGCTCGCCGGCTTCGTCGGCGCGCAAGTGCTTCCGCGATTCGGCTGGCGCGCGCTCTTCCTCGTCGGCGGCATTCTGCCGCTGGTGATGGCGGCGGTCCTCCTGAAGGTGCTGCCGGAATCGCCGCGCTTCCTGGCGCGGGTGCCGGATCGCTGGCCGCAGCTTCGCACGCTGCTGCGCCGCCTCGGCCACTCCGTTTCCGACGACGCGGGGTTCGCCGATACCACCGAGAGAGCCATCGCGCGGGTGTCGCCGCGTGAGTTGCTGACGCCGGAATTCCGCCGCGATACGCTCGCGCTCTGCGGGTCGTTCTTCTTCTGCCTGCTGTCGGTGTACATGGGAGTCACCTGGGTGCCGTCGATGCTGGCTGGAGCCGGATTCTCGGTCGGCGCCGCCAGCTACGGCCTGACCGCGTTCAATCTCGGCGGCGTCGTCGGCGCGATTCTCGGCGCGTTCGCGATCATGCGGCTGGGATCGCGCCTCACGATGCTGGTCATGGCAGCAGGAGCGATAGCCGGCGCGACCGTGCTCGCCTCGATGGCGATCGGACCGCAGTCCGCATCTGCCGTACTCGCCATGCTGGCGTGGACCGGCGGCCTGATCAACGCCGTTCAAACGACGATGTACGCGCTCGCCGCCCACGTGTATCCCACGGCGGTGCGTGCCACCGGCGTCGGGACCGCCGTCGCGTTCGGGCGCGTCGGCGGCGTGCTCAGCCCGTCCCTCGGTTCGTGGGCGCTCGAGTCGGGTGGTTCGACGCGCTACTTCGGCCTGATCGCCGCGACGATGGTGGCGGCATTCGCCGCGCTCGCGGCGATTCGCCGCCACGTCCCGGGTGCGGCGGCCGCGCCCCACGCTGCCGCACCGCCTCCGCAAGCCGCCGCGCGGTGATCGCCGGCTGCCGCCGCCGGCCATTCCACAGATCGCTCCACGGACTGGTGGCGATCAGCGGCCTCGTCCGGCTTTGCCGGCACGCTGCGACTGCTCGTAGCGTTCCTGGATGTCGCGATCGATCTTCTGAAGCAGCGCCTTGTCGCCGGGATACCAATACTGCAGATGGCAGCTCTCGCAGGCCTGATCGAGGTTGTGGCCCGCGTCCCACAGCTCGTCGACCTTCCTGGTCTTGACGATTTCGAGGACCTCGAGTCCGACGTTTCGCAGCGCTTCGATCTTGGCGTTCCACAGCACGGGGTCCGCCTCGAGCTTCGCTGTGATCTGAGCCGGCGACAGCTCGGTCGCCTCGGGACCCGTGCTGTTGTTCTCGTCTCCAGGAGGCGCGAAGGGCCGCGGAATCTTGAGCAGATACACGCCTTCAACCAGCGTGACGGCACCGATCCGGATCTTGTCCCAGTCCTTCTCGGTCTTCGGTGTCGTTTCAACCGCACCCTTCCTGGTGTAGACGATCTTGACCGCGTCGAAGACGTAGTCGGCGGCGGGGTCGAGCATGTCCCGCATCAACTCCTTGACCGAGACGATCGGCTTGAGCTCTCCCCAAAGTTGAGGCTGAGGCGCGCGCGGAGTGGCTGCCACAGACGGTTCGGGCGGATGAGACATCGACGGTTGCGACGAACAGGCGAACATCCCACAGACAATGATGAACAGTCCCGCGGCTCTGATGATTTCACCTCCCAGCGCACGATGTGTCACGATCGTCCCCCGTTGCATCCTGCTTGGCAGCCGCGAGCCGAGAATCCTACTCCTTGGCGCCTTTGATCCATTCCAGGATCGTGGCGTATTCCGGCGAGTCTTTGGTGAACCGAATGCCGCCGCCATGCGCCAGGGTCGCGGACCCGGCGACGCCCTCCGTCTCCGAACTCGACGTCGGTTTGCGCAAAATCAGGCTGTTCTCGGGATCCGCCTGGTCCACCACGTTCAATGCCGTCGAGAACGTCCCGTTGAACAGCGTGTGCGTCGAATGGCAATGCACGCAGGCATACCCGTCGCGGCCTCGCTTGGTGAGGATCGGCTCCACGTAACCGCGGAAAAACGCCTCGTCCAGCCTTCGGGTCGCGCGCGCGGCGGGTCCGGTCGCCGCGCCCGCCGACGGTGGCGGTGGTTTCAGAATGCGCAGCGCCTCGATCGCTTCCGGAATGCTTTCCATCTTCGCGGACAGCCCGTTGGCTTCCGGGCTCGATGGCCCCGCGATGCGGTTGACATCACCGAACCGCACGTCGCGCACCAGCAGCGCGGCCTCGGCGGCAAGCCTTCGCATCTCGGCATCCGGTTCGTCCAGGAGCGGGGAGAGCGCCCGTGCGATCCGCGCGCCGCTTTCGCCGAAGAACGCGATCTGTTCGATGTCGTTGCCGATGCGGTTGTAGAGCGGCGGCGCCGGTACGATGATGTCCGCCTCCGGATCGTAGATGTCGCCGCGCCGTAACGGAAACTCGGTGAGCGCCCGCAGCAGCCTCTCCTTCTGCGGTGCTGGCGCCTGCTCCAGGACCGCGGCGAATTTCGTCGCCAGCCGCGATTCCACGGCCAGCCGCCCCCGAACCGCCCGATCGCGATCGTCGGCCGAGGGCAACAGCGCCACCCAGTTGTTGTAGAAATAGCGGATGTTCTCGTCGGCGAGGTTGTAGACCGCATCCTCCAGGTTGCTCTCCACCCAGGCCGGCTGCGGCTGTCCCATCGCGGCGAGCAGCGTGTCCTCGATCAGCTCCCTCGTCGCCGTGTCCGTGGTCCAGTACCAGAACTGCCAGAGACCCTTGACGGCCTGCATCCGCACCGACGTCACAGGGTCGGCGACGCGTTTCGCGAGGACGGCGCCGAATTCCGGACGATTGGCGATCGCGGCAAAATGTTGCGCGAACACGCGCGTCGCGCCCCATCGCGTCCGGTCGTCCTTGGATTCGAGCGCGGCGGTCAGTCCGGCTGACGAGGTCTCCGGATGCCGGCTGTAAGACTGGCGCACGCTCCATGCGGCGGTCCGCTGCACCATCTTGCTGGGATCGCCCAGCAGCCGGAGCAGCGCCGCGTCCTGCCCGCCCAACCGTCCCAGCGCTTCTGCCGCGGCTTGCCGGATCAGCGCGTCAGGCGATGCCGCGGCCCGTCGTATCTGCGCGCGCATGCCGTCCGTCACTGGATCCCAGATGCCATCGAGCTGCTGAAGCACTTCCACCGGATCGGATGACAGCCGTGCGGGCGCTGCCGCCCCCCACCCCTTCGCACGCGGACCAGCCGGGAAGTACGAGCTGAGCGCCAGCACGGCCATTTGTGTTTCGCGAAACGGCGTGCGGAAATTCTCGAACGACTGGAGCGGGTCCATCCACCCGCCGAACGTCTGTTGACGGCGAAGCAGATAGTCGATGGCTTTGGCCACCTGCGGATTCGAAGCCGGCACGCCAGCCGCCTGGAGCGCCCAGAGCGCGTGCCCGGTCTGAAACTCCACCTCCGGTTGTTCCGGGCCGAACCGCATCGACCACTGCCCGTCCGGACGCTGCAGCGAGAGGATCCGCTCGGCGTTGTTCTGAATCTGACCGCGATACCGCTGGGGATCGATCTCGGCCAGTGCTTGCGTCTGGTAGCAGAGATCGACCATGTTTTCGATCTCGCCGCTTGCGATCCAGTCACCCATGCGCCCGTCGTGCGTGTTGCTCCACGCGTACCAGGCGACCTCGTGGCGGCTCACGAGAGGCGTGTTGCCGTTGGTTTCGTCGGGCGGCAGCTTGTCGCGGCCCGCGTAGTACAGCTTGAGGTACTCGCCGATGCCCTCGTGGACGTTCGACCGGCGTTCACCGGAAATCTGACGCTCGTAGAGATCCAGCAGATGCGACATGCGGCCCAGGACGTTCGCCGGCGCCGAAATGACTCGCGCCCACACCGCGCCGGTCTGTTCGAAGCCGTAGAACGGGCGCGGGTTGTTGTAGAAGCGCTCGGTCAGGAACTGAAGCTGCTGTCGCTGCACCACGGGATAGCCGTTCCGCGCGGCGTACAGCGCGGCGCGCAGAGGGAAATGCGTCGCATGGCAGGCGACGCAGAGCGACGTTTCCTGGTGGACGCTCGAGACGCGGTCGTACACCGATCCCCGGCGCGGAGTGTTGGCATGCCACGAATCACCGGCGGCAAGGACGTAGTCGAGCGCGGTGCGCACGGCCGTCTGCGGATCCGTGTACGGCGGCGGATCGTAGACGCGGGTCCGTAGCTTGTACTCCGGATGGCCCGCTTGCACGGCCACGTAGTACGTGCCCCGGTCATTCAGAATTCGCGGCGTGAACTTGTTGCCCACAAGTGCCTGCGCCTCGTGCGGCAGCGTCACGGGATCCTCGCCGTCGAAATATTCGTGCGGCTCGCCGTTGACGAGGCGATAGACGGCCACGTCGACGGGAATCTGGTCCCGCTCCATCAGGTCCACCTGAAAGAAGACGAGCTTGGGCGTGCCGGACGTGAACTCGAACTCGTACCAGTCTCTGGAAGCGGCGCGCGTGGCCGGCGTGCGCCGCGTCGTACCGGGAAGCGGCACGTAGTTCTCGTCGTCGCCCGATGCGAACACCGTCCGGCCGAGCGGAATCTTCACCGCGTCCTGCCAGCGCCGCGCCGGCGAGCTCCTTACCAGCCCCGTACGCGGCCATCGGTTCACGTAAAGCGCATAGTTCCCGGAAGCGTGCGTCGGACGGACCACCACTGTCGCCGGACCCGCCTTCGGGACGCGGAACTGCGTGTAGTAGTCCGCGTCCCCCGCGTGCAGCGTCTTGGAGGCCAGGACGGTGTTCCCCTGTCGAACTTCGACTTCCACGCGTGCGTCCCGGCCAAGGCCGGCCAGCGAGGTCAGTGAATAGAGCAGGCTGTATTGGCGGTTGGGATCGAGCGCGACGAGCGGCACGCTCAGGTCCGCGACCGGTCCGCGGCGTCGCACCATCGTGTTCAGGGAGCCCGTGCCCGTGGCGTTCTGGGAAGCCGTGTCCGTGGCAGAGGAAAGGAGCAGTGCCAGGATCGCAAGCAGGATCATTGAAACGTGTGACGATCGGATCACGATGACCTCGGAGCGCTCGCTCCGATTGTAGCGCCTGGCGACCGAAAGATGTGGCCCGCCGCCGCGGCCTCGGCGGTCCCGGGATGCTCACGCCCCGGCGATTCGCGTTTCATGCTCACGCGTCGCGTGGGCGGCCTTGCGACGGATCGTCATCATGACGAGCACGCCGAACAGGACGAGCGTGCCAAAGAAATACGGCGAGGTGGCCTCGTAGCGCAGG
>Ga0207675_100003996_pt1 | contig 14304 bp, 12 predicted proteins | sample KBSSwiS42_FD_184305 | JGI IMG/M metagenome (GOLD analysis project Ga0207675, IMG submission 184305) | Switchgrass rhizosphere microbial communities from Kellogg Biological Station, Michigan, USA - KBS Switchgrass S4-2 (SPAdes) (version 2) | ecosystem: Host-associated > Plants > Roots >... | reverse complement strand
GAGGATCTTGCTGCCGGCGGGAATGTGGAGCGGGGTCTCGAGCTCGTACTGAATCTGCCAGTTGAAGTCGAACTTCGGGACGTCCAGGATCGTCTGCTCGCGGCCGTCCGGATAGACGATGACCCAGCGGAGGCTCTTGCCTCGCAGGTGCATGTGCGGCGACATCGCATAGAGCGTGATGTCTTCGGTCACCGGCGTGATGCCGGTCAGTGACCAGTCCTCGGCGTAGGGCGGGATGTTCGGCGTCTTGCTTCGGCGGCGCGTCGTCGTCGACTCATCCGCCGTGTATTCGACTTCCTTGCCCTCGGCGCGATAGAGCGACAACCCGCCCTTGGTCGTCGCCAGCGGATCGCCCGCCTGACGGATCAGCACTTCGTGCGTCACCGGAACTTTGTTGAACCAGATGCCGAGCCGTGTCCGATCCTTCTCGGGTTTACCGATCGGGTTGTAGTGGACCTGCCAGTTGATGTACTTGCCAGCCGGGATCCGCTTGCCGACGTCCGCGCGATGCGAGTCGACGCCGCGGCCGGGCACCCACGACAGCAGCTTGTTCGCGCCGGGAAGCGCCGTCGTATCGGCGCGGCCCGCGAGTCCCTCGCCGCGATCGGTCGCGGCCTTGCCGCTCGGCTCCACCAGCCGGCCGTTGACGACGCTCGCGCCCTCCGGCAGATCGACGACGAACACGCCGGCGTGGTGCACGACAGCGCGGTTGCCCGGACGAATCTCGAGCGTCTCGGCGAAGCGATCCTCGGACCACGGCACCGGCGAGTAGAACATCTGCACGCCGACCTCGCCTTCCGCGGGAATCGACGCTTCGACCGGCATCTCGAGGATGTAGTCCGGCTCGCGGCCGAACGTCCAGCCATCCGCGAACTTCGGCACCGGCGGCAGGTCGGCGTCGCTGCCCTTCGGCGCGCCGCCATCGACCCACGCGACGATGGTATCGATTTGCGCCTGCGTCAGGCTGCGATCGTTGCGCATCTTGAGCGAGTGGGCGGGGTCGGCGCCCCACGGCGGCATCTCGCGCGAGCGCACCTTCTCGCGGATGACTTTGGCCCACGGCCGCACGTCCTCGTACGAGGTGAGCGTCATCGGCGCCACTTCGCCGCTGCGATGGCAGCTCGCGCAGTTGTTGAATACGATCGGCGCGACATCCTTGGCAAAGGTGGGCACGGTGCCCGCGGGTGCCGCTTCGGGGCGGGCGGCGGCCGCATGGACGCTGACGAGGATGGCAACGGTCCCGAGCACGATCGGGATGACACGCTTCATGTGCGTCCTCCGGAAAATTAGCCGCCGCGCAGCCCTTTAGGGTTGCCAGTTTAGCTCATTTCTTCGCCTCGACACAGGACGGCGCGATCGTCGTGACCGAGGTCATGTTCAGACGGCTCAGCGGGGTCGCCTTGATCAGCAACCCCTTGAGAATCACCGTGTGATCGCGATGGGCGGGGAGGTTGAACTCGGACACGCCGATCAGCGTGAACGTGTTGCGGCCGGCGGGGGGCGTGGCCGGAATCTCCCTGGCGGGCGGCGCATTGGCGGGGCTCGCCACCGGATCGGTGGCATTCACCACCGTCCAGCTGTTCGGCGACGCTTCTTTCAGGCACCCGGTGACGCTCACAATTTCAACCTTCTTCGGCGGCGCCGCCGCCTGCCCGGCGGCGAGGCCGAGGACGAAAATGACGGTCGTCATGGCGCGTATGATAGCGCCCGTGGCGGGTAGTACGGAAGGAACGCAGCGTTCGCAGCGCACGCAGAGAACACCAGGATCTCTGCGGACTCTGCGATCTCTGCGTTCTATTCTGCTGGCGGCGGCCATCTGGCAGGCCGCGCCCGCGTCGGCCCACGATCTGGAGAACACCAACGTCCTGCTCGCCTTCGAGCGCGACGGCTCCTTCGTGCTCGACGTCGCCAACGATCCGAGCTGGCTGAAGCTCCGGCTCGAGCGGTTTCCCGGCAGTTTCGCCGACCGGATCGTGTTGTGGGTCGACGGCCACGAGGTGCGGCCGGCCTCGGTCGAGTTCATCCCCGGGCCAACCGTGGCCACCCATCGTCTTCGGGGACGCCTGCCTCCCGACGCGCGGACCTTGCGGTGGTACTACGGGCTCGTGATCGACCCCTACCCGCTGGCGGTCCGGCGCGCCGATGGCCGCGTCGTGATCGAAGAGATCGCCGGCGACGCGTGGAGCGGCACCATCGACCTGACCGGCCAGTTCAACGCGCCGCTGCTGGGTCAGAGGGTCGTCGGCATCATGCTGATCGCGTTGCTGCTGCTGCCGCTCGCGATCAGGTTGGCCACGAAAACACGAAAACACGAAAAACCAAAGGATATGGTTTACCGCGCCTGCGTCGATCCAACCGGGCCCGGTACGAACTTCTGCAGCCGCTGCCCGTAGGTATCCGCCGCGTAGACCGCGCCCTTCGAGTCGACGACGATGCCGTGGACCCAGTCGAACTCGCCGGGGCCCCAGCCCTGCTTCCCCCAGGTCGCGACGATCTTGCCATCCTTCAACTGGAACTTATGGACGCGCTCGTCCTTGTGATCGGCGATCCACCCGATGCCGTCGGTGCCTTTGCGCGAGATGTTGACGTCCCACGGGTTCCAGTCGTTCTTGATCTCGCGGATGTAGGTGAGGTTCTTGTCGAAGACCTCGAGCCGGTGCCCTTCGCGATCGATGATGTAGAGGTTCTCGTCCGCGTCGACGGCGAGCTTGTGCGGCAGGTTCCACTCGCCGGCGCCCGTGCCCTTGTCCTGCGGTCCGCCCGCGCCCTTGCCGACCTGCTTGAGGAACTTCCCGGTCTTGTCGAACAGGATGACGCGGTTGTTGCCGTAGCCGTCGGTGACGACCATGTTGCCGCTGCGCAGGATGGCGATCCCCGACGGCAGGTCCAGGTGCGTCGCGTCGTTCCCCTTCTCGTTGGTCGTCCCCAGCTGCAGGAGAAACTTATCGAGCTTCGGGCCGAGCTTCACGATGCGGTGGGCGTCGCGCTCGATGATGTAGACGTTGCCTTCCCAGTCGACGCCACCCGAATGCTGCCACGACGGGTTGATCTTCTTCCCGTTGATCTCCTGATCCGCGCCGGCGAGGATGAGATTGCCGTCGCGATCGAACACCATCACCGGCTTCTCGCCGCGGTTGAAGACGTAGATGCGATCGTGCTGATCGATGGCGAGGCCCGAGATGCCCGGCTGGTTGGCCGGGCCGCCGGCCTGCGGCGTCTGACCGCCGGGGCTGCCGCCGCGCGCGCGGCGCGCGGCCGCCTGCGCCTCACGCTCCGCCGGCGGCGGCGGCGCGTTCTTCAACCCGAAATACATGCCGGCCGGCAGCTTCGGCCAGTTCGGCACGAGACGATAGCCGCCGTCGCCCTGCGCGTGGATGCCGGAGGATCCGGCGGCCAGCGCTCCAGCGAACAACGTGGTGATGAGTGCACGGCGCATGTATCCTCCTGTCCGTAGTAATCACGGCTGTAGGGCGCCGCTTCAGCGGCGCCTCGTGGCACGGCTGAAGCCGTGCCCTACGTACGTAAACGCGTCCCGGCCCCCAGATTCAGACCCGCGCCGCCGCCGTCCTGGCCGAGGCGTGAGGGTTCCGCGCCAGGAACAGCGTCGCGAGCGCCACCAGCGACAAGCCCGCGGCGACGAAGAACGCAAACCGGTACTCGCCGGTCGCGACAAAGACGCGCCCGCCGAGAAACGGCCCGAGGATCGCGGCAACGCCCCACGCCAGCAGCAGCAGCCCGTAGTTGAAGCCGACGTTCCTGGTGCCGTAGAAATCGGCGCTGGTCGACGCATACACCGACAGCTGCGTGCCGTAGCAGTAGTACACGAGCGCGAGCAGCACGTAGAACAGGACGACATTCTCGCGGAACAGGAACAGCATCGGCATCGCGCAGGCCGAGACGAGCAGCATCACGCGCAGCGTGTTCAACCGGCCGGCGTAGTCGGACATCCACCCGGACAACACACGGCCCGACGCGCTCCCGATCGCGCCGACGGTGAGCGCGAAGGCGGCGACCGCCGCCGAGTGCCCGGCATTGCGCGCGAACGGGATCAGCTGGCTGATGACCATGGTCCCCGCCGTCGTGCCGAGACAGTACGCGACCCACAGGGCCCAGAAGGTCGGCATGCGCAGCATCACGGACGCGTGCACGTCGGCGCCCGCACGCGTGACGCCGCGCGCCTTTGACGGATCCCATCCCGGCGGCACGTACCCGGGCGGCGGGTTCCGCAGCAGGTACGCCCCCACCATCGTCATCGTGAAAAACACCAGCGAGAGGATCTGGAACGTCGACCGCCAGCCGGCGCGTTCGATCAGCGACAAGGCCAGCGGTCCGAACACGCCCGACCCGGCGCCATAGCCGCCGACCATGAGGCCGACGACGAGGCCGCGCTTGTCAGGGAACCATTTCGAGCCGACCGAGGTGGGCACGACGTAGCCGAACCCGCTGCCGATGCCGGCGATCAGGCCTGCCGTGAGGTAGAACCAGATCAGCGACGTGGTGTAGCTCGCCAGAAAGAACCCGAGCGCGAAGAGCACTCCGCCGATCGTGGCCACGAGCTGGGGACCGCGCCGATCCTGAATGTAGCCGGCCACGGCGTACCACAATGCGATCATCGCCAGCCCGATCGTGGTCGCCCATGACGTCTGCGCCCGCGTCCAGCCGAATTCCTTTTCGAGCGGCAGCATGAACACGCTCATGCCGTAGAACATGCCGAGCGCCATGTTCATCACCACGCCGCCGACGACCGGGAGCCAACGATTGGGTGTGTTCACCGTGAGGCCGCCGCATCCTTGCGCCACCAGGGGTTGCCGTAGTTCCTGAACGGCCCGCCGTCGACCGACACCGACGTCGCGACCTTGTAGTTGTACGGCGAGAGCAGGCGCAGGGCCTGCTTGATGCGGATCGTCTTGCCGTTGAAGGTGAACGGCGAGCCGTCGAAGAAGATGTTGTAGATCCCGCCGAGATCGCCGCCGATCGCCGCGAGCTGGAGGTACGAGAACCCCCGGCTGTCGGTGACGAAACGCGAGAGGGCCTTGTTGTCCTTCTGGTACGCGATCACCTCGTGCAGCGTGAAGGCCCCGCCGGGGCCTTTGGCGTCGGTGTCGGCCCGATAGAACTTGCCCGCCTCGACGACCGAGTAGACGGTCGTCCCGGTGATGCGCCCCGACTCGCCCAACGGCCCCTCGGGGACGTCCCATTCGAACGTCCATTTGCCGACGAAGTAGTCGTCGAAGTTGAACGGCGGCAGCGCGTCCTCGGACTTCGTCGGCCGGCCGAGGTCCGGCATCTGGCCTTTCGGCAGCGGTGGTTTCTGATCCTGCGCGCGGCCGGTGGAGACGATCGACAGGCTTGCGAGCGCGACCAGCATCCAGTTCACTGACATGGGTCGAGGTCTCCGGGCATGGGGCTGCAATCTTACGATGTCTCGTCGCCCTTCAGCGCTCGAATCCACACGTTCCGGTAGCGCACCGGATTGCCGTGGTCCTGCAGCGCAATCGGGCCGGTCGCGTTGTCTGGGGTGTAGGGATCGATTTTCTTGTGGGCGGTCGGCCCCCAGAAGGCTGTCGCGTTGTGAACGAGGACGCCGTTGTGAAAGACGGTGACGACGGCCGGCTTGCTGAGGGTGCCGCTCGAGCTGAACCGCGGTGCGGTGAAGGCAATGTCGTAGGTCTGCCACTCACCCGGCCGGCGGGACGCATTGACCAGCGGCGGAAACTGACCGTACATCGCGGCCGCCTGACCGTCCGGATACGTCTGATTCCGGTAGCTGTCGAGGACCTGGATCTCGAACTTGCCGAGGAGGAACACGCCGCTGTTGCCGCGGCCCTGGCTGTCGCCCTTCACCTCGCTCGGCGTCGCGAACTCCACGTGGAGCTGAAGGTCGGAAAACACCGCCTTCGTCCGCATGATCCCCTTCCCGGTTTCGACGACGCCGTTCTTCATGGACCAGGTGGGCGGCGCGCCGTCCATCATCTGCCAGGCGCTCAGATCATCGCGCTCACCGATCAGCACGGTGGCATCCGCGGGCGCCGCGAGAGGCGTGGCGTTGCCTGGCCCCGGTGTGACGACGGCCGGCTGCGGCCGCTTGCCGTCGTGAATGCGCCATTTGCCGTTCGGCTGCATCGGCGTGTCGTCGTAGCCTACGGGCGCCGGCGCCTGCTGGCCGAGAACGAGCACGCTGCCAGCCAGCACGAAGAAACTGGCGCCGATCTGCGTCACGCGTTTCCTGTAGATGTTCATTTGATCCCTCGTACCGCTCGGCTCACGCCTTCGCGCTACAAATACTTCTGAAACCACGCCGCCGCGGCCTCGACAGCCGCCTCGAGCGCGCCCGGCGTGGAGAGTGTGTGCGTCGCCCCTGGAATCACGGTGACGCCGTTCGGGCCTCTCAGCAGCTTCGACGCCGCCGCCGCGTGGGCGTCGTTGTTCACCTTCGTGTCCTTCTCCGCCACGACGAACAGCACGGCGGTCGTCGGCGGCACCGCGTCCGCGTACCAGAAGGGGTGGTACTCCGCGAGCGCCAGCCTCGCTTCCTCCTCGTTCATCGTATCAGCGGCGATCGCCGTCGCCGGCGCCTGGCCGGTACGCGCCAGCCGCACGAGCTGCGCCTGCTGCACGGCCGACGGCGCAAACGCCTTCCTCGGCACATCCCGGCCCTCAATCACCGGCACCTGCGCCACCGCCGCCTTGACGCGAATGTCGGTCGCGGCCGAGACCAGGACGTGGCCGCCGGCCATATCGGTGCCCCAGACGCCGATGCGGGCACGATCGATCCCCGGCTCGCCCTGCAGGTACGAGATCGCGTTGCGGATGTCGAGGACCTGCGCGTCCGGGATCAACCGCTTGCGGCGGATGCGCACCCTCGCCGTGTGCTGCGAGAAGCGCAGCCGATCGTCCCAGCGGACGCCATCGTCCAGGTAGAGGAAGCCGCCGCTCTTGCCCCAGCCGCGATAGTCGATTGCCATCGCGACGAGGCCGCGCGTCGTGAACCGCGCGGCGTATTTCTCGATCGACGCTTCGGTCTCGGCCCAGCCGGGCGCGAGCACCACCGCGGGCGCCTTGCTGTCGGCGGTCAACCCCTTCGGCAGGAAGATCCGCCCGAAGCACTGCACGCCTTCGGAGAAGAACTTCACATCCCTGGTCGTGACGCCGTCCGGGAGAGACACGCCAGGCTTGGGGGCCTGCGCCAACGGCGTCGAAACCGCGGCAAGCACGAAGACCAGCAGGTACGCTCGCCTCCTCATCGCCGCACGTTCAGAGAGTCAGTGGCCGCCTTCGTCGTTTTCGGCGGCGCCCCGGTGCCGAGATATTTCAGGAACCAATCGGCGGCGAGCGTCGACCCGACATCGAAGCCGGTGTGCGAGTACGCCTGGAAGTGCGTCAGCTCGGGATAGATGATCGTCTGCGCCGTGACGCCCCGCTCCATCAGGTACTTCGTCGCCGCCAGCGCTCCGGCGCCGCCGGGTCCGGAGAGCTCGTCGTTCTCCGCCGGCAGGAACAGGACGCGTGTGGTCGCGGGAATCTGGTCGAGCGTCGACCCAGGGCGGACGTCGCGATTGCGCTGCGCGCTCCACATGTCGACCTTGCTCTTGAACGAGAAGCCGCCGTCGACTTCCGCGCCCTGCCCCGTCCGCGCGCGCCTGACCGCATCGTCGAGCATCGGCGCCGCGAGCGGCGCCGGCCCCCGTGCGGAGGGCGGCGCGCCGGAGACCTGTGACACCACCGCCTTCACACGCGCGTCGGCGGCCGCGACCGCGACCACCACTGTGCCTCCGTTGCTCGATCCCCAGATGCCGATCCGCTCGGGATCGACGCCCGGCTCTCCCTGGAGAAACGACACCGCGGCGCGGAAGTCGGCGACCTCCTCGACGTTGTTCAGGTTGGTGCGCTTGACCAGCACGCGCGCCTGCTTTTCCGTGACGGTGCGCGCATCCGTGGTCGTGTCCGGCTCGAGCAGCCGCAGATCGTCGGCGCCGCTGCCGCTGAAGCCATAGCTCTGATAGTCGATCGCCATCGCGACGAGCCCGCGATCGGCGAAGCGCGCGGCGTACTTTTCAATCCCGATCGACAGCGCGTTGATGCCGTGCCCGACCACCACGGCTGGCCATCTCCCGCGCGGGCTGAACTGGCGCGGCAGGAACAGCTTGCCGTAGAGCGGTGTGCCGCCGCCGACGTAGAAGGTCACCTGCCGCGTCGTGACCCCCTCGGGCAGATCGTAGTTCCAGTCCCGCGGCTGCGTGCCGCCGTCGCGCTTCATGTCGGCGTCGGTCGCCTGCGTGTGAAAGTCGGCCTTGCGCTTCGCGACGAGGTCGGTGGCGATCTGCGCGGAGAGCCCGGTGCCGAGCACGACAGCGGCAAGAAGACCAAGTCGCAGGGGTGCGGGCATGCTGCTTCTCCTGGTGGGTGCGCGCATTATATGCCGCCGCGGCACCTGTGTACGGAGCGTTCGCCGAACTCGATCGTCAGGGACGGCGCTGTTCGGGTCGGGCCCCGCCCGCGGCCGAGTATTCGAACACCACGGCTCTGCCCCTGGGAACGGCCCGTTCCTCCCGTGACCTGAATCGCCAGATCGTCGAGGCGACGACGAGCAGCGCGCACCCTTCCACATACACCTTCTCCGCGTCGATGAAGTCCGGCGGCCGGTTCTTCAAGAGCGGATCGGCGAGCACGCCGTGCACATAGAAGACCGCGGCCGCGGCGTAGGCGGTGTAGTGCAGCTGCTTCCACCGGTGCCGGCCGAAGACGCGGCGGAAGTACGACGTGAGCACGACAAACGCGATCAGATAGAACGCCACGGCGCCGAGCGTGGTCGGGAACGGCTGCGTCGGCGACCAGATCGGCACGACGATGTCGAACAGCCGGAAGCCGGCCGTCGACGAGGCGAGGAGGATCAGCGGGTGCAGCGCCGCCGTGGCGAGGCCGATGTAGCCGAGCCAGTTGTGAAAGGTGAAGAGCTTCGCCCATCGCAGCCGCGGCCAGCGGCGAACCGGGTTGTAGCCGACCGAGAGCAGCAGCCCGAGCAGAATCTGCGCCGTGAACAGTCCGACCGCAACCAGCCCGACGACCGACGACACATCGATGGCGGTAGGCATCGCGGGGAAATACTACCCTGAACTGTTCCGCGAGAATCAGAGCCGCTCGGCTCACGCCTTCGCGCTACGGAAGCACGCTCGGCGGGAATCGTGTAGCGCGAAGGGAGCTCGCTCGGCGGGAATCGTCTAGCGCGAAGGGAGCTCGCTCGGCGGGAATCGTCTAGCGCGAAGGGAGCTCGCCTCGACGAGAATCGTGTAGCGCGAAGGCGTGAGCCGAGCGCTCCCACTCGCCTACGGCACTCTCGGCGCGCGCTGGTTCGCCCCGTTCTGGTGCAGGACCACCGCGGTCGCGCGGCCACCGGCGTCGACGTCGAAGGTCAATTGCGCGTCCACGGCTTTCAGAAAGAATTCGCGCGCCTGCGACGCGAAGATCTCGAGCCGCGGCTGGCCGGTCAACTGTGCGAAGAAATGCGCCTCCTCGCGCGACACGGTCAGCGTCACCGCCGGTGCGAACTGGTAGACGCCCACGTAGCCGTCGAACACTTTCGGATCGATCGCGACCTCGGTGCGTGTTTTCGGCGCCGCCAGCAGGGCGGACTCGGGATCGAGGAGATGACGGCCGATGTCATCCGGGCCTGCCGCCGTACCGGCGTTCGACAAGACGACGACGCCGATGCGCGCCTTCGGGTCGTAGCCGATGTAAGTCCGGTACCCTGCCGTGCCGCCGTTGTGCCAGACGATGTCCTTGCCGTGGGCCGCGTAGACGTGCCAGCCGAGCGCGATGTCCAGGCCTGCCGCGCCGGTCGGACGCCGGACGGCCGTCATCGACGCCATCGCGGCTGACAGCGGCGACTCGACGTACCGGAGATTCGCGGCGAGAAAGGTGAGCAGATCGTTGGTGCTGGACCGCAGGGCGCCGGCGCCCGCCAGCGTCGGCAGGTCCCAGTTCGCGGCCGGCTGCAGCGCCGGGTTGTGACCGGCGGCCAGCCTCGCCTTCATCTCCGGCGAGAGGGTGATCGCGGTGCTCGTCATCCCGAGCGGCTGTGCGATCCGCGTCCGCACGAGCGTCTCGTAGTCGGTCTGCGCTCGCAGCGCCAGCACGTGGCCGAGGAGTCCGCCGCCCAGATTCGAGTACTCGTACTGCGCGCCGATATCGCGCGGCAGCTCATATCGCGAAAGAAACGCGTAGAGATCCTCGACGGAGTAGTCGGCGTAGGGATTGGCTGCGTTCTTCGGCGACAGGTTGCCCGGCAGGCGCGGCAGGCCCGACACGTGCATCGCCAGATCCTGAAGGGCGATTGCCTTGCCGCCACGCTCGGGTAGTTTCACGGTCGCCGGAAGGTATTTCGCGATCGGATCGCTCAGCCCGACCTCCCGCCGCTGCACCGCGTCGGCCAGCAGGAGCGACGTGAACACCTTCGTGATCGATCCGATCTCGAAGATCGTGTCGCCGTTCAACGGACGCGTGTCGCCCTTCGCGAGGCTTCCGTAGGACACCACACGGCGCCCCCCCGGTTCGATCACGCCGACGACGATGCCGACGCTCTGCTTCTGCGCGTCGATCCGCTCGGCGAGAATCCTGCGGATTTCGGCGTCAGGGGGCACCACCGGCGCGGCCGGTTGCGCGCGCGCGTCGAGCACCGGGATCAGGGCAACGGCGATCATGACAGCGAGTGCTCGATCCATAGTCGGCATCCCATCACGAGTGGTGGTCAGGCCTGAACGAATTCTCACTTGCGCAACGTGCTCTACGTACGGACGGTCGACGTGTCCCCCATCAGCCGGACGCCTTTGGTTTCCGGCAGCGTCCACACCATCGCGCCGGCCATCAGCGCGAAGGGCACCGCCAGCGCGATGCCCGCGCCGAAGGTGAAGCGCGCGGCCACCATGCCGATGATCACCGGCGCCAGGAACTGCACGCCGCGGGCGGTGTTGTAGATGATGCCGAGCGCCGCCGCGCGGACCGAGGTCGGGAACACTTCGTTCAGGAGCGGCCCGATGCAGCCCCAGTTGCCTTCGCCGAAGCCGACCAGCAGCATGAAGCCGAACGTCGTCAGCGTGTAGCCGCCGGCGGCGTTCCAGCCGAGCGTGATCATCCCGAGGCCGAGGGCCTTGATCACCGAAAACGCCGTGAAGCTCGGACGGCGGCCGAAGCGATCGCTGGCGAAGCCGAACGCGACGTAGCCGACGAGCGACCCGATCTGGTCCATCAGCAGCAGCCAGAAGACCGCGTCGAGCGACAAGCCGCGCGTCTCGTGCAGGTAGGTCGGCAGCCAGATCGTCTTGAACCAGTAGGCCGCCATGTTGAACGTGGTCACGCCGAAGGCGAGCGCCGTCGTCTTTCTCAGCGCCGGGCCGAGCATCTGCCCGAGCGCCGCGACGTACCCCATCCGCTTGTTGATGCCGGTCTTGATGCTCAGCACCCAGACGTCCGACTCAGGCATCTCGCGCCGGATGAAGACGACGATCAGCGCCGGCATGGCCGACAGCATGAAGGCGAGGCGCCAGCCGATCAGCGGCGCGAAGAGGTTGCCGACAATCGACGCGAAGAAGCGCGCGAACGCCGAGCCGCTCTGCAGGTACGAACCGTAGCGCCCGCGCACGTGCGGCGGCACGGTCTCGCCGACCAGCGCGTGCGCCACCGCCCATTCGCCGCCGACGCCGATGCCGGTGATCGCGCGCGCGATCATCAGCGACCAGAAGCCGAGCGACAGCCCGGAGAGCAGCGTGCCGATGCTGTAGACGAGGATGGTGATCATCAACAGCGGCTTGCGGCCGTAGCGATCGGCCAGCGCGCCGCCGATGAATCCGCCGACCGCCGTGAAGGCGAGCGCCGTGCCGAGCAGCAGCGACACCTCGTCGCGCGTGAGGCCGAGGTCCTTGACGAGCGACGTCGAGGAGACGAGAAAGGTCAGCAGCAGCAGATCGTAGAAATCGAAGATCCAGCCGATGAACGAGAACGCGAGGATCTTGCGGTGAATCGGGAGGACCGTCGGACTTTCGCTGAGGAGGGCCATGGAGGTGCCCTATGTTAAGTTAGCCGCCACCGAGATGGCACAAAAACCGGGACCGGTCGCGCGCGCGGCGCTCGCGCTGACCGACTGGAGCGAACGCTGGCTTCCGGATGCGTTCATCTTCGCGCTGCTCGCCACCCTGCTCGTGATCGTCGCGGCGCTGGCCGCGACCCCGTCCGGCCCGCTCCAGATCGTCGATGCGTGGGGCCGCGGCTTCTGGGAGCTGATCCCGTTCACGCTCCAGATGGCGCTCATCATCATCACCGGCCACGTGCTCGCGACCTCGCCGCCGATGGGCCGCGTCATCCGCACGATCGCGTCGTGGCCGCGCACGCCGCGCGGCGCGGTGGCGCTGGTGACCTTCTTCACGCTGGTCGCGTCGTGGTTCAACTGGGGCTTCAGCCTCGTGTTCGGCGCGGTGCTGGCGATCGAAATCGCACGGCGCGTGGAGGGCGTCGACTACCGCGCGCTCGCCGCCGCGAGCGTGCTCGGCCTCGGCAGCATCTGGGCGCAGGGCCTCAGCGGATCGGCGGCGCTGCAGATGGCGACCGCCGGCGCGCTCCAGCCCCAGATTCGCGACATCGTCGCGCACGGCGACGTCGTGCCGGGCGGGATCATCTCCTTCCGGCACACGATCTTCCTGTGGCAAAGCTTCGCCTCGGTGGCGGTCGAGATGGTCGTCGTCACGTTCGTGATGTGGCTGGCCACGCCGCCCGCCGGCCGCGGCCGTACCGCGCGCGACCTCGGGATCGACCTCGGCGAGCCGGCCGGGGTCACGGGGACAGACCCGGGGACAGACCGGGGACAGACCCCGGGCCAGTGGCTCGAGCACTCCCCGCTCCTCACGTGGTTCGTCGTCGCGCTCGGCGGGACCTACCTGGTGCGCTACTTCCTGCAGGCGGGCGAACCGCTGGGGGCGATCAATCTCAACATCATCAACCTCGCCTTCCTGATGCTCGGATTCATCCTGCACGGCACGCCCGCGCGGCTGATGCGCGCGGTGCAGGAGGCGACCCCCGCGGTGTGGGGCGTGATCCTCCAGTTCCCGTTCTACGCGGGGATCGCCGGCATCATCACCGCCACCCACCTGAGCGAACAGGTCGCGAACCTCTTCGTCCGCGTCTCGACGCCGGCGACGTTTCCGCCGCTCGTCGCGATGTACTCGGCAGTGCTCGGCGTCTTCGTGCCGTCGGGCGGTTCGAAATGGGTCATCGAGGCGCCGTACGTGATGGAGGCCGCGCACACCTTGAAGGTGCACCTCGGGTGGGTGGTCGCCGCTTACGATCTCGGCGAAGCGCTCGCGAACCTGGTCCAGCCGTTCTGGATGCTTCCCGTCCTCGGCCTGTTCAAGCTCGGCGCGCGCGACGTCATGGGCTACACCATCGTCGTCTTTCTCGCGCTGACGCCGGTCGTGTTGATCCTGGTGACGCTGCTGGGGATGACCTTGTCATATCCCTTGTAGCGCGATCGATCGCTCGGCTTACGCCTTCGCGCTACGAATACGCCCGTGAGCCGAGCGACACGAGGGCCGAGCGACGCCTACGGCCGCTGCGTGATGTACTTCGCGCGCTGCGCGCGGATCTCGCTCGCGAGCGGCTCGGCCGGGCGCAGGTTCAGCGCGGCGTCGGCGGTGTCGACGGCACGGCCGAACTGCCCGGCCATCGCGTAGGCGGCCGCGAGATTCTTCAACCCCGCCGCCGACTCCGGCTGCAGCCGCACGACCTCGCCGAACTCGTGAATCGCGGCGTCGAACTTCCCCTCCGCCATATACACGTTGCCGAGGTTGTTGTGCGCGTTGGCGTACGCCGGATCGATCCGCAGCGCCTCGCGGTAGCGATCGGCGGCTTCGCCGAGCCGCCGCGCGACCGTGAGCGCCGTGCCCAGGTTGTAATAGGCCGCCGCGGACTGCGGCTTCAGCGCCAGCGAGGCCTTGAAATGCGCGATCGCTTCGTCGGCGCGTCCCAGCTCGAGATACAGCAGCGCCGCATCGTCGTGCAGACCGGTGTCGGCCGGATGCTTCTCGATCTCGACCTCATAGCCGCGCAGGTCCTCCGCGGCCACCTTCGGCCGGAAGTCCCGGTTCAAGCGCGCCAGCTCGCCATCGTCGCGCGTCAACACCTGAATCCACAGGTCGCCCATCTCGTCCGATGACCGCTGACCCCAGCGCGCGCGTTTGGGCGGCCGCTCCGGATTGCGCGGGTTCGCCGCGGAGTTGTCGTAGACGTAACGCATCGACAGCGTCGTCCCCTTCGGCAGCC
>Ga0207675_100003993_pt1 | contig 14308 bp, 11 predicted proteins | sample KBSSwiS42_FD_184305 | JGI IMG/M metagenome (GOLD analysis project Ga0207675, IMG submission 184305) | Switchgrass rhizosphere microbial communities from Kellogg Biological Station, Michigan, USA - KBS Switchgrass S4-2 (SPAdes) (version 2) | ecosystem: Host-associated > Plants > Roots >... | reverse complement strand
GCGGCGAGGTGGATGACGGCGTACGGGCGCACGGCTTCCAGCATCTGGATGACTGACTTGCTGTCCGCAATGTCGCCGGTCCGCCACTGGATCGTTGCGAGATCAGGTTCCGGGATCAGCAGACGCGGGCGCCGCTTGTCATCTGAGAGATCGAATGCGCACGCGGGAACGCCCGCCCGCGCGAGCAGGGCCAGCACCCAGCTGCCGATGCAGCCTCCGGCGCCGGTGACCACGACCGGACCGGGAAAATTTGCGCGATCGGCGCCAAAAGGCTCTAACATGCCGGCATGCCTCGTTGATATCGGTTGCTCGGGAAATACATCATACAACTCCTGGCCTGATTGCCACCATGGCGCGACTCGCGATAACTTGACCGCTCCGGCAGGCGCGGCTAACCTGCTTCGCTCAACCCGGCATGCATCGGATTACGCGCCTGCCGGATAAAAAACGCCGCAATCCGGCGCTGAATGTGGAGGGGTAGCGTGGCAGCAGTGACCTTGGCCGGCGTGCGCAAATTATTTGGCTCGACCGAGGTTCTGCATGGCGTTGACGTAGCAGTCGACGACGGCGAGTTCTGTGTGCTGGTCGGCCCCTCGGGCTGCGGCAAATCCACGCTGCTGCGCATGATCGCGGGGCTGGAGGAAATTTCCGATGGAGTGGTCACGATCGGCGGGCGCACGGTCAATACCATGCCCCCGAAGGAGCGCGACATCGCCATGGTATTCCAGAACTACGCGCTATATCCGCACATGACGGTCTTCGACAACATGGCGTTCAGCATGAAGCTCGCGGGCGAGCCCGCGGCTGCGATGCGCAAACGCGTCAATGATGCGGCGCAGATCCTCGGGCTCACGGAGTATCTCGAGCGCTATCCGCGCCAGCTGTCCGGCGGCCAGCGTCAACGCGTCGCTATGGGTCGCGCCATCGTGCGCAAGCCGCAGGTGTTTTTGTTCGACGAGCCGCTCTCGAACCTCGACGCCAACCTTCGCGTGGCGATGCGCACCGAAATCAAGGCGCTGCACCTGCGGCTGAAGACGACGTCAATATATGTCACGCACGACCAGATTGAGGCGATGACGATGGCCGACAAGATCGTGGTGATGAACGCCGGCCGCATTGAGCAGATCGGCACGCCGCTTGAGCTCTACGACAACCCGGTCAACCAGTTCGTCGCCGGTTTCATCGGTTCGCCGGCAATGAACTTTCTTACCGGTCGGATGGCGATGAACGGTATGGGGCTCGCGGTGGCGGTTGGCAACGGCATTCATCTACCGATGCCCCTGCGTGCCGCAGTCGACGAGGGCCGCGAGGTGATCGTGGGCGTGCGCCCCGAGCACTTTGCCGTGGACGATACCGGCGTGCCCGCCGAAGTGGTCGTGGTTGAGCCGACCGGCGCCGACACGCAAATATTCTGCAAGCTCGCGGGCGTGGATGTCACCGCAGTAGTGCGCGAACGCCATGACTTTCAGCCCGGCGCGGCGGTCCGCCTCAAGCCCAGTTTCACCTTTCTTTTCGATCCGGCGAGCGGCGCGCGACTCGCCTGACTATGGATTACTCTTCGCCACATCAACGGAGGACATCATGAGCAAAATGGACCGACGCGACTTTATGAAGATTTCAGCCGGCCTCGCCGCCGGAGCCGCGGGCGGCGTGCCGCTGCTCGCTGAAGCGCAGGGTGCAGGGCCCGCGATGACGTGGAAGCCCGAGAAGGGCGCCAAACTGCGCGTGCTGCGCTGGAAGCGTTTTGTGCAGGGCGACGAAGACCTGTGGATGCAGAACACCAAGAAGTTCAGCGCACAGACCGGCGTCGAAGTGCGCGTCGACAATGAAAGCTGGGAGGACGTGCGGCCCAAGGCGGCGGTCGCCGCCAACGTCGGCTCCGGCCCCGACATCATCCTGTCGACTTTCGACGATGCCAACCTGTACCCTGAAAAACTGCTCGACGTGACCGATGTCGCCGATTATCTCGGCAAAAAATACGGTGGCTGGTACGACGTCTGCCGGCAGTACCTGCAACCCGGCGGCAAGCGCTGGATCGGGCTGCCGCTCGGCTGCGCAGGCAACACGTTCGTGTACCGCGAGAGTCACATGAAGGAAGCAGGCTTCAGCACATTCCCGAAAGACACCGCGGGATTCCTCAAGCTGTGCCAGGCACTGAAGGCGAAAAACCATCCGGTCGGCTTCACGCTCGGCAACGCGACCGGCGATGGCAATACCTGGACGCATTGGCTGGTCTGGGCGTTCGGCGGCAAACTGGTCGACGACAAGAACACTGTCGTGATCGACAGCCCGCAGACGGTCCAGGCGCTCGAGTACGCGAAGGAGCTGTACCAGACCTTCGTGCCGGGAACGCTGGCGTGGCTCGATCCGAACAACAACAAGGCGTTTCTCGACGACCAGATCAGCATCACGGAGAACGGCATCTCGATTTACTACTCGGCCAAAACCTCGCAGGACCCGAAAATCAAGGCGATGGCGGCCGATATCGGGCACGCCAACCTGCCGATCGGGCCGGTCGGGCGCCCGACCGAGCTGCACCTTTTCTTCAACCAGATGATCTTCAAGTACACCAAGTACCCGAACGCGGCCAAGGAGTACCTTCGTTTCATGATGGAGAAGGAGCAGTACGAGCCGTGGCAGAAGGCCTCGATCGGCTACGTCACGCATCCGCTGAAAGCGTACGAGTCGAACCCGATCTGGACCGAGGACCCGAAGCACACACCGTACCGCGATTGCATGAAGATCATGCTGCCGAACGGCTATTCGGGGCGGCTCGGCTATGCCTCGGCCCAGTGCATGGCCGACTTCATCATCGTCAACATGGTGGCGGAAGCGGCCAGCGGCTCGAAGACGCCGAAGGAAGCGGCCGAACGCGCGCAGAAACGCGCGGAGCGCTATTACAAAGTCTAGGTTCGCGAGTGGACGCCGGCGAACCGGCGCCGCGAACTCGCCGGGATCGAACGCGCGATCGCGGGCCGGCGTTCAACCCGGCGGCGCGCGGTCTTGGCTTTCGGCATCGATCTGAGTTATCGACGGTTCCAATAGAGTTTTCGAGACAGCAAGACTGAATGCATAAGTTACTCGACAACCGCAACTTCCTCGGGTTCGCGTTCATGCTGCCCGCGGCGGCATTGTTGATCGCGTTCCTCACGTACCCGCTGGGCCTCGGCCTGTGGCTCGGCTTCACCGACGCGCGCATCGGACGCGCGGGACAATGGATCGGGATCGAGAATTTCCAGTCGCTGTTCGACGACTCGCTCGCGCGCCTGTCGCTTTTCAACACGCTTTTTTACACCATCGTCGCGAGCGTCGTGAAATTCGCGCTCGGGTTGTGGCTGGCACTGCTGCTCAACCGGGCGCTGCCATTCAAGGCATTTCTGCGCGCGGTGGTGCTGCTCCCGTTTATCGTACCTACTGCGCTATCCGCGATAGCATTCTGGTGGATCTACGACGCCCAGTTCTCCGTCGTATCGTGGGGCCTGACGCGCATGGGCGTCATCGATCATTACATCGATTTTCTGGGTGAACCATGGATGGCGCGCATCTCAACGATCATCGCCAACGTATGGCGCGGCGTGCCCTTCGTCGCCATCTGCCTGCTCGCCGGCCTGCAGACGATCGCGCCATCGCTGTACGAAGCGGCCGCGCTCGACGGTGCCACCCCGTGGCAGAAATTCCGCTATATCACTTTGCCGATGCTGACGCCGATCATCGCCGTGGTGATGACTTTCAGCGTGCTGTTCACGTTCACCGATTTCCAGTTGATCTACGTGCTGACGCGCGGCGGCCCGCTCAATGCGACGCACCTGATGGCGACACTTTCGTTCCAGCGCGCAATCCCGGGCGGCAATCTCGGCGAGGGCGCGGCGCTCGCAATGGCGATGGTGCCGTTTCTCCTCGCCGCTATATTGTTTTCGTATTTCGGCCTGCAGCGCAGGGCGTGGCAACAGGGCGGCGGCGACAAATGATGATCACGACGATAGTAAGTGATCGTCATCCCCGCGCAGGCGGGGATCCAAAGTGTTTAGGCCCACTGGGCCCCCGCCTGCGCGGGGGCGACGAAACATCATGAGCGTGCAGACACAGGACAGCTCGGGCATGCAGTACCTCGAGACGCTGCCGCGGCGCTGGGTGACGCTGTACATACCACTGCTTTGTTTTCTCGTCGTGTTGCTTTTTCCGTTCTACTGGATGACGATGACCTCGTTCAAGCCGGATGCCGAGCTCATAAGCCGCGACGCCAATCCATTCTGGATCGTGCATCCGACCTTTGCCCACTTCGAAAAACTCCTGTTCCATACTTCGTATCCGGAGTGGATGTGGAACACGATCATCGTTTCAGTCGTCGCCACGATCACGTCGCTCGTTGCCAGCGTGCTCGCCGCCTACGCGATCGAGCGCCTGCGCTTTCGCGGCGCCAAGGGCGTGGGCATGGCGATTTTTCTCGCTTATCTGGTGCCGCCGTCCATCCTGTTCATCCCGCTCGCGGCGATCGTGTTTCAGCTCGGGCTCTTCGATACGCGCTGGGCGCTGATCCTCACCTATCCGACGTTCCTCATCCCGTTCTGCACGTGGCTCCTGATGGGCTACTTTCGCTCGATCCCGTACGAGCTCGAGGAGTGCGCGCTGATCGACGGTGCGACGCGCTGGCAGATCCTCACCAAGATCATCCTGCCGCTCGCGGTTCCCGGGCTGATCTCGGCCGGGATCTTCGCGTTTACGCTGTCGTGGAACGAATTCATCTACGCGCTGACGTTCATCTCGTCCTCTGAAATCAAGACCGTGCCGGTGGGTGTCGTGACCGAGCTTGTCGAAGGCGACGTCTATCACTGGGGCGCCTTGATGGCGGGTGCGCTGCTTGGCTCGCTGCCGGTCGCGGTGCTGTATTCATTCTTCGTCGAATACTATGTGGCGGGCATGACGGGAGCGGTGAAAGAATGAACCAGCTCGATTTCAAGGACCGTACCGCGATCGTGACGGGCGGCGCGCAGGGCATCGGGCTCGCGATCGCGCGGCGCCTCATTGCATCGGGTGCGCGCGTGCGCATCTGGGACCGCGACGGCGGACGCCTCACCGGCGTCGTCAAAGAACTCGGCGCGAACGCGGCCGGCGACGCGCTCGACGTGACCGACCCGGCCGCCGTCGAGCGCGGAGTGCAAACGGCGCTCGCGGACTTCGGCCGCATCGACGTGCTGGTCAACAACGCGGGCATCGCGGGGATCAACACCCCGACCGTCGAGTATCCAATCGACGAGTGGAAGCGCGTGCTTGACGTCAACCTGACCGGCCCGTTCCTGTGTTGTCGCGCCGTCGCGCCGCACATGGTGAAGGCCAAGTACGGGCGCATCGTCAACATCGCCTCGATCGCAGGCAAGGAAGGCAACCCGAACGCGGTCGCTTACAGCGCGTCCAAGGCAGGGGTTATATCGCTCACCAAGTCGCTCGGCAAGGAGCTTGCGCAGAGCGGGGTGCTCGTCAACTGCGTGACACCGGCCGCCGCGAAGACGGCGATATTCGACCAGATGAGCGAGCAGCACATCAATTACATGCTCTCGAAGATCCCGATGAATCGCTTTGTGATGGTGGACGAGATCGCGGCACTGGTGTGCTGGCTCGGCTCCGAGGACTGCTCGTTTAGCACGGGTGGCGTGTTCGACATTTCCGGTGGCAGGGCAACTTACTGAGGAGGAGCTATGAAGGGAAAGGTTCTCGCTATTGCGGTATTAAGTCTGGGTATCTCGGCAGGAACCAGCGCGTGGGCGCAACAGAAGTTGAAGCTTGCGCACGTGTACGAGACGACCGAGCCCTACCACGTTCAGTCGGTGTGGGCCGCCGGGGAGATCGCCAAGCGTACCAATAACCGCTACACGATAGATGTGTTCCCGGCTTCCCAGCTTGGAAGCGAGACGCAGCTGAATCAGTCGCTGCCGCTGGGCACGATCGACATGATCCTCACCGGGCAGTCCTTCGCCGCGCGCGAGTACCCGCCCATTTCCATCGGCGGCGCACCCTATATGTTCCGCGACTTCGACCACTGGAAGAAATACGCCGACGGGCCGGTCCTGGGCGAGATCATCAATGGCTACTTCAAAAAGAGCGGCAATATGCCGATCGCCGGTTTCTATTACGGTGTTCGCCATACGACCGCTAACAAGGCGATCAACAAGCCGGAGGACATGAAGGGCCTGAAGCTGCGCGTGCCCGATGCACCGCTCTACGTCATGTATCCGAAGATCTTCGGCGCCAACGCCACGCCGATCGCATTCGCGGAGGTCTATCTCGCGCTGCAGAACAAGACGGTCGATGCGCAGGAAAATCCACTGCCGACGATTCTGGCGAAGAAATTCTACGAAGTGCAGACACACGTCAACCTGACCGGCCACATTACGGAGATGCTGTTTGCCATCGTCGGTGGGCCGCTGTGGAGCAAGCTTTCCGACGCCGACAAGAAAATTTTCCAGGCGGTGTTCCAGGAAGCCGCTGCCAAATCGAACGCGGAGATCATCGCCGCCGAGCAAAGGCTCGCCACGGAATTCGCCACCAAGTACGGCAAGACAGTGGTTAACCCCGACCGCGAGGCCTTCAAGAAGCTGGCGGCGCCTTTCCATCTCAGCGCGGATGTGCCATGGGACAAGGCCCTTTACGACAAAGTGCAGGCGATCAAATAATGCTTCCGGGCGCGTGTTCGTTGCACGTTCAAATCGACTGACCGGGCACCGCGATGGCAAAAAAAGCGCCGCGTAAACTTCGCAGCCAGGCGTGGTTCGGCCGCGAGGATATTTACGGCTTTATCTACCGCTCGTGGACCAAGAACCGCGGCGTGCCGCATGATCAGTTCGACGGCCGCCCGGTCATCGGCATCTGCAACACGTGGTCGGAGCTGACGCCGTGCAACACGCATTTTCGCGTGCTGGCCGAGCACGTCAGGAACGGCATCCTCGAGGCGGGCGGCTTCCCGCTCGAATTTCCGGTGATGTCGCTCGGCGAAACGCTGCTGCGCCCGACCGCGATGATGTTCCGCAACCTGGCCAGCATGGACGTCGAAGAATCGATCCGCGCAAATCCGCTCGACGGCGTCGTGCTGCTGGTCGGCTGCGATAAAACCACGCCGGCGCTTCTGATGGGAGCTGCCAGCGTCGACGTGCCGGCCATCGCCGTTTCAGGCGGGCCAATGCTGTCGGGCAAGTACCGAGGCACCGACATCGGCTCGGGCACTAACACGTGGTCGATGTCGGAGGACGTGCGCGCCGGCAAGATGACGCTCGACGACTTCCACGAGGCGGAATCGTGCATGCACCGCTCGCACGGCCACTGCATGACGATGGGCACGGCATCCACCATGGCGAGCATGGTCGAGTCGCTGGGGATCGGGATGCCGGGCAATGCCGCCTATCCCGCGGTCGATGCGCGCCGCAACGTGCTCGCGCGCATGGCGGGCCGGCGCATCGTCGACATGGTGAAGGAAGATCTCGTCATGTCGAAAATACTCACGCGCCACGCTTTCGAAAATGCGATCCGCACCAATGCCGCCATTGGCGGCTCGACCAACGCGGTGATCCATCTGATCGCGCTCGCCGGACGCCTGGGCGTCAAGCTCGATCTCGACGACTGGGACCGTCTCGGGCGTGGCGTGCACACGCTCGTCAACCTGATGCCCAACGGCAAATACCTGATGGAGGATTTTTGTTACGCAGGCGGCCTGCCCGTGGTGCTGCGTGAACTGGGCGAGCACGGCCTGCTGCACAAAAACGCGCTGACGGTCAACGGCAAGACCATTTGGGACAACAACCAGGGCGCGGAGTGCTTCAATCGCGACGTCATCACCGCGTTCGATAAGCCGTTCAAGAAGAATACCGGCATCGCAGTGCTGCGCGGCAATCTGTGCCCCGACGGGGCGATCATCAAGCCGTCGGCCGCGACGCCAAAATTGATGAAGCACAAAGGCCGCGCGGTGGTGTTCAAGGACATCGCCGACTTTCATGCGCGCATCGACGATCCGAAGCTCGACATCGACGAGCATTGCGTGATGGTGCTGCAAAATTGCGGGCCCAAGGGCTATCCGGGCATGGCCGAGGTCGGCAATATGCCGCTGCCGCCCAAGATATTGAGGAAGGGCATTACCGACATGGTGCGCATATCGGATGCGCGCATGAGCGGCACGGCGTACGGCACGGTCGTGCTGCACGCCGCGCCCGAGGCGGCGGCCGGCGGCACGCTCGCCCTCGTGCGCGACGGCGACATGGTGGAATTGAACGTAGCGAAGCGAACCCTGCACCTGCACGTATCCGCCAAAGAACTCGCGCGCCGGCGCAAGCTCTGGAAAGCGCCCAAACCGCCGATGCATCGCGGCTACTACAAGCTCTACGTCGATCACGTGCTGCAGGCCAACGAAGGCGCGGACCTCGATTTCCTGGTCGGCAAGAGCGGCTCGCGCGTGCCGAAGGATAACCACTAGGTTCTCGAACGGCGCGCGTGCGCGCCTGCGGCCGTAATTGGAGGAGTGGTAATGGCAACGCACGCGCCGGATATCGACAACGCCAGCGAGCACGTGCTAAGCGCCGATGGCGAGTTCCATGTCACGGACGAGCCCGTCGATCTGTCTGCCTATCATTTCGAGGACTGGATCGCGTTCGGCTTTTTCTGGATGCTGGCGGCCACCGTGTTCTACCAGTTCTTCACCCGCTACGCGTTGAACGATTCGGCCTCGTGGACCGAGGAGATCGCGCGCTACCTGCTGATCTGCGTGGTGTTCATCGGCGCCGCGATCGGCGTGCGCAAGAATACGCATATCCAGGTCGATATTTTCTATCGCTTCATGCCGGCGCTGTTCGCGCGCGTGCTCGCGACACTCGTCGATGCCGTGCGCGTGCTGTTTTTCGGTTACGCAATTTATCTCACCTACGCCTTGATGATGCGGATCGGCAAGCAGCCGATGGCGATCATCGACTGGCCGATCGGTCTCATTTACGCCGTGGTGATGGTCGGCTTCGCGCTGATGGGCTTCCGTGGCGTGCTCGCCGCGATCAAACACTACAGGCAGGGCTACAGCGTGCTGGAGCGGCCCGAAGTCGCGGGAGAAGACAAGGCATGACTTCGGCGCTGCTCACCGCATTTCTCGCGCTGATGTGTTCAGGGCTGCCGGTGGCGCTCGCCATGGCGGTCGCTTCGCTGCTGTATGTGATGATCTCGGGCAACGTGCCCGACTTTGTTGTGATCCACCGCATGGTCAGCGGCATCGATTCGTTTCCGTTGCTCGCCGTGCCGTTTTTCATCATGGCCGGCAACCTGATGAATTCCGCCGGCATCACCAACCGCATCTACAACTTCGCGCTCGCGCTGGTGGGCTGGCTGAAAGGCGGCCTCGGCCACGTCAACGTGCTGGGCTCGGTGATCTTCGCGGGTATGTCCGGCACCGCCATCGCCGACGCCGCCGGCCTCGGCACGATCGAGATCAAGGCGATGAAAGACCACGGCTATTCGACCGAGTTCTCGGTGGGCGTGACCGCGGCGTCAGCAACTCTGGGGCCCATCATTCCGCCGTCGCTGCCCTTCGTCATCTATGCGATGTTCGCCAACGTATCGGTGGGCCGGTTGTTTCTCGCGGGCATCCTGCCCGGCGCGGTGATGGCGCTGCTCATGATGTGCACTGTCGCGTTTTTCGCGCACCGCAACAAGTGGGGGCGCGACATCGCGTTCAAATGGTCGCGCATCGGCAAGGCGCTGCTCGAGCTTTGCGTGGTGATTGTTTTTCCGACTGCAATCTGGGCGGCGACCCAGGCCGGCGCCAATCCCGCGCCGACCTTCTTCGCCGCGATGGTGCTACTGCTCGCCGCCGATCGCGTGTTCCGTTTCAATGCCGTGCTGCCCATCATGACGCCGGTGCTGCTGATCGGCGGCATGACCTCCGGCATCTTCACCGCGACTGAAGGCGCAATCGCCGCGTGCGTGTGGGCGATGTTCCTGGGCCTCGTGTGGTACCGCACGCTGAACTGGAGAATGCTGATCAAGGTGTCGATGGACACCATAGAAACCACGTCCACCGTGCTCCTGATCGTCGCGGCAGCGTCGATTTTCGGCTGGCTTCTGACCGTCACGCGCGTGACTGACGCGGTGGCGGCGCTGGTGCTGAGCTATACGCAGGACCCGGCGATGTTTCTGCTGCTGGCAAATATCCTGATGCTGTTCGTCGGCTGCTTCCTCGAGCCGACCGCGGCGATCACGATCCTCGTGCCCATCCTGCTGCCGATCTGTCACCAGCTCGGCATCGACCCGGTGCATTTCGGTCTCGTGATGGTGCTGAACCTGATGATCGGCCTCTTGCATCCGCCGATGGGCATGGTGCTGTTCGTGCTGGCGCGCGTGGCAAAGCTTTCGATCGAACGCACCACTATCGCGATCCTGCCGTGGCTGGTCCCGCTGCTCGGCAGCCTGATCCTGATTACCTACGTGCCCGGTATCTCCATGTGGCTGCCGCGGACTTTGATGCCTTGACCGCATAATTCGATCAGCGCGAGTAAAATCCTGATCTGTCTGCTCAAGCCAGAGAACGCGCCATGCTCCAAGCCGCCGACATCACGATCCGCCTGAACCCCGCCGACGACGTGGTGATTGCGCGCGTCAACATTCCGGGCGGAACCACGCTGCCCAAGGAAGCGAACGTGCGCTTAGCAGTGACCGTGCCGGCCGGCCACAAGATCGCCGTGCGCGAGATAAAGCAGGGCGCCCCCGTGCGCCGCTACAACCAGATCATCGGTTTCGCCACGCGCGACATCCAGGCGGGCGAGCACGTTCACCTGCACAACCTGGCGATGGGCGACTTTGAGCGCGACTACGCGTTTTGCGTCGACGCGCGCCCGACGGAGTTTATCGAGCCGCGCGCGAATTTCGACGGCATCGTGCGTGCCGACGGACGGGTGGCGACCCGCAACTATATCGGCATCCTGACCAGCGTTAATTGCTCGGCCACGGTCGCGCGCATGGTCGCCGACCACTTCAGGAACCGCCTCGATGCGTATCCCAATGTGGACGGCGTGGTGGCGCTCACGCATAAAACCGGTTGCGGCATGGCGAGCGAGGGCGAGGGCATGGACATCCTGCGCCGGACGATTGCTGGCTATGCGCGCCATCCGAATTTTTTCGCCACGCAGCTCGTGGGATTGGGGTGCGAATCGAATCAGTTGAGCCACCTCATCGCTGCGCATAAGCTCGAGCGCAGCGACCAGCTGGCGGCGTATACCATCCAGGAAAAAGGCGGGACCATGAAAGCGGTGCGCGAGGGCATCGCCCGCATCGAGGCGATCCTGCCGGAGGCGAACAAGGTCAAGCGCCAGAGCGTGCCGGCCAGCCACTTGACGCTCGCGCTGCAATGCGGCGGTTCGGACGGCTATTCGGGCATCTCGGCCAATCCGGCGCTGGGCGCGGCGGTCGATCTGCTGGTGCGTCACGGTGGCACCGCCATCCTGTCGGAAACGCCGGAGATTTACGGCGCGGAGCATATGCTGACGCGCCGCGCGGTCTCGCGCGAAGTCGGCGAGAAACTGCTGAGCCGCATCAGGTGGTGGGAGGATTACACCGCGCGCAATGGCAACGAGATGAACAACAATCCTTCGCCCGGCAATAAGGCGGGCGGACTAACCACGATCCTTGAAAAATCGCTCGGCGCGGTGGCCAAGGGCGGCACCACCAATCTGGTCGAGGTCTATGAGTACGCACAGCCGGTGATTGCACGCGGTTTTGTCTATATGGACACGCCGGGTTTCGATCCGGTGTCGGCGACCGGCCAGGTTGCGGGCGGCGCCAATCTCGTCTGCTTCACTACCGGACGCGGTTCGGCGTACGGCTGCAAGCCCGCGCCGTCGTTGAAGCTCGCCACCAATTCGTCACTCTACGCGCGCCAGGAAGAGGACATGGATTTCAATTGCGGAACCATCGTCGACGGCACGGAATCAGTCGCGGAGTCCGGCCGCAAATTCTTCGAGCTCATACTCAAGACCGCGTCGGGTGAAAAAACCAAGAGTGAGCAGTGGGGTTATGGCGACGACGAATTCGCCCCGTGGGTCGTCGGCGCGACGATGTAACTCGTTGTGGCGTCTCAGGCTATGAAGTAAGATGAGACGTGGCCGCCGCGCTGCTTTTGCGTCACCATTCGCGCGGCATCGGCCCATCATCCAATAAAGCGGTTCTTCGTAGGAGCAGGTATGAAAAAAACACTCGCTGCATTGCTGTGTTCGTGCTGCGCGTTTGCGTACGCGCAAACCGCGGAGGACCTGCTCAACAAGCGCGGCAACACCGACAACGTGACCACGTTCGGCATGGGCTACGACATGAAGATGTACAGCCCGTTGAAGCAGATCAACAAGTCCAACGTGAAGCGCCTCGTCCCGGTGTGGAATTTCAGCACCTCCAACGAAATGGGCGACCTGTCGCAGCCGACCGTCTACAACGGCGTGATGTATGTGGTGAACGGCAACTGGACGTTCGCGATCGATCTCGAGACCGGACGCCAGATCTGGCGCACGCCGGTCAATTTCGACCGCGGCGCGCTGCGCGTCGCGGGCGGGGGCGCGCTGCTGCGCGGGCCGGCGACGATCTACAACGGAAAGCTGTTCCGCACGACGCTCGACGCGCACGTGATCGCGCTTGACATGAAAACCGGCAAGGAAGTGTGGCGGCAGAAATACGCCGACTTCAGCGAAGGCTACAAAGGCGTCGTCCAGCCGACGATCGCGAATGGCGTGTTGATTTCCGGCACCGGCGGCGGCGAAACGACGACGCGCGGCTTCATCGAAGGCTACGACCCGGAGACCGGCAAGCGCCTGTGGCGCACCTGGACGATACCCGCGCCGGGCGAGCCGGGCTCCGAAACGTGGCCGCACGCGAGCAAGCCCGATGCGTGGAAATACGGCGGCGGCTCGACGTGGCAGACCGCGTCGTACGATCCCGAGCTCGACCTGATCTACATGGGCACCGGCAATGCGGAACCGTATAACCCCTCATATCGCGAGGGCGCCGACAGTCTGTACACGGCGAGCATCCTCGCGATCCGGCCGAAGACCGGCGAGATCGCATGGTATTACCAGTACATACCAAACGACACTTACGACTTCGATTCGACGGCGGAGAGCGTGCTCGCCGACATGCAGGTCGACGGCCAGATGCGCAAGGTGCTGATCAACGCGCACAAGAACGGGTTCCTGTACGTGCTCGATCGCACTAACGGCAAGCTCATCGCTGCGAACCCTTATGTCAAGGTGAACTGGGCCACGCACATCGATATGAAAACCGGCCGCCCCGTGCATACCGATCTGCTCGAACGGGCGAAGAAGGGCGAAGAGGTCGTGCTGTATCCGTCGCGCGGCACCAACGCGACGTTGATCGCGTTCAATCCGAAAACGCGGCTCGTCTATGTGAACACGTGGAACCTGCCGCGCACGATGAAATTTGTGGACGCCAAGTTCGTGCTCGGACAGGATTTCACCGGCATGCAGTCGACGATGGCATTTCCGAAGGGCGAGCCGGCGGGCTATCACGAGGCAATCGACCCGTTGACGGGCAAAATCGCATGGCAAGTGCCGATGCCCGATCTCGCGAGCTCGGCGGGCATGCTCGCGACGGACGGCGGCTTGTTGTTCACGGGCCTGCTCACGGGCGAAGTGGTCGCGCTCGACCAGGACAACGGCAAGACGCTGTGGCAGTTCAAGACCGGTTCGTCGGTCAATGCGCCGCCGATCACCTACACGTATAAAGGCAAACAATACGTGACCGTGTTGTCGGGCCGCGGCGGCAGCGTCGCCGGCCGCTTCGTGACCAACAGCGTCCCCTCCGGCGGGTCGGTGTGGACTTTCGCGTTGATGCCCGACTAGCCGCGTTCAGATTGGGAGGAATCATGAAGAAAATTCTCGCATTGCTGATGTGTGCGTGGTGGGGTCTCGCTTCGGCGCAGACTGCCGACGAGCTGCTGAACGACGGCAAGAACCCGGAAAATGTGACGATGTTCGGGATGGGCTACGACCTGAAAATGTTCAGCCCGTTAAAACAGATCAACAAGTCGAACGTGAAGCGGCTCGTGCCGGTGTGGAGCTTCAGTCTCGCCAACGACATGGGCGAATTGTCGCAGCCGACCGTCTACAACGGCGTCATGTACGTGGTCAACGGCAACTGGACTTTCGCGATCGACATAGCGACCGGGCGCCAGATCTGGCGCACGCCGGTTACTTACGATCGCGGCGCGCTGCGCGTGACAACCGGCGGCGCCTACATGCGGGGTGCGGCGACGATCTACAACGGCAAGCTCTATCGCCAGACGCTC
>Ga0207675_100003992_pt1 | contig 14308 bp, 18 predicted proteins | sample KBSSwiS42_FD_184305 | JGI IMG/M metagenome (GOLD analysis project Ga0207675, IMG submission 184305) | Switchgrass rhizosphere microbial communities from Kellogg Biological Station, Michigan, USA - KBS Switchgrass S4-2 (SPAdes) (version 2) | ecosystem: Host-associated > Plants > Roots >... | reverse complement strand
CCGCGTCGTCGAAGTGCCAATTGGCGTCGCCAGCCGCATTGCGCTCCAGCAGCACGTCCGGGCGGGTCAACTGGACGATGTCCGGCGTCATGCGCAGCAGCGACGGAATGCTGAAGGTGAAAACCGTCCGCGGGAACGTGGCCATTAGGGGCGTTTTCGACCATTCCGCATTGCCGATCGTGAGGTCGTCGACGGCAACGAGTGTCGGCAGACCCCAATCGACGTCGATGTGGCCGATTGCCACGGTTCGTTGCAACCGGGTGCTTGCGATCGAGGCGATCGGACCGCGCAGCCAATTCCACGGAAAGAATGCAACGAGAAAAACGAGGACCGCCAGAATACCCAAGGTCCCCACGGCGTAGCGGCGTACCCGGCTTCCGGCGAACTGCATAACGGTTCCGCGCACCGGCCTTCGGAACAGGCGTCCGTGGGTCAGGCCTAGCCGGCGCACGCCTCGGTTGGCGGCAATGAGCCAGCCTAGTGCAAGGCGTTGTCCGAAACTGTCGTCGATCGCGACGATCGCGCGTAAGAAACGTCCGACACTCCGTTGATCAACCGTGCAGCCAATGCTGGCGAAGCCGAGCCGCGTCGCTCGACGGCGCTTCGCGCACCGCGAGCCAACACGTGTCGAGCGGCGCGCCCGCGAGCTCGACGTCGACGACGATCAGCTCGTCGCGACGAAATGCGTGCACGCCGACGTGCTCGCCGGCGCTTCGCGTCGTCGCGAGCTTGTCGAGCGAATCGGCGGACGCGCGCACGCCGTCGACCGCCACGAGCACGTCGTTCGCGGCGAGTCCGGCACGCTCGGCCGGCGAACCGGTGAATACGTTCTGGAGCGTCAGGTCCTTCGCGACCTTGGCGCCGAGCCAGCACGTGGGTGGCGGCGCCGTGGAGGGCTTGCCGCCGCGATCGGCTGCATTGACGGCCGCACGGACGTGAAAGTCGACGCCGAACGAGTCGAGCAGTTCGGCGAGCGGCGGATCGTCGGTGCCATGGACGAAGCGCGCGAAGAAGTCGCGCATGTCGTCGCCGGCGATCTCGGCGACGATCGCGTCGATCGCACCTTCCGGCACGCCGACGCCGGCGCGACCGTAGCGCTCCCATAGCGCTCGCAACACGTCGTCGAGCGTTGCACGACCGCGCTTGCGGAGTGTCAGATCAAGCGCTGCCGCCACGAGCGATCCTTTCGCGTAATAGCTGACGACGACGTTGGGCGAGTTCTCGTCCTGCCGATAGAACTTGATCCACGCGTCGAAGCTCGAATCGCCCACGCTCTGCACGTGCCTGCCGGGGGTGCGCAGCACCTGGGTGATCGCGCGACCCAGGAGCTCGAGATACCGCGCGTCGTCGATGACGCCGCTGCGCACGAGCGCGAGATCGTCGTAGTAGGACGTGGCGCCCTCGAACGCCCAGAGCTGGCGCGTGTAGCCTTCGCGCGTCAGGTCGTACGGCATGAACGCAGCCGGCTTGATCCGCTTGACGTTCCAGCTGTGGAAGTACTCGTGGCTCGCAAGACCGAGCAGGTTCAGGTAGCCGTCGTCGATTTCGCTGCGGCCGCGCATCGGCAGTTCGTCGCGCCGGCAGACGAGGCTCGTGCTCGACCGGTGCTCGAGGCCGCCGTAGCCGTCGCCAACTGCCGTGATCTGGAACAGGTACCGGTCGAACGGCGGGCGACTTTGTGGCGCGTTGCCGAAGAGGTCGGTCTGCCACTGGCACACGCGCGCGAGATCGCGGGCGAGCCGCTCGAGGTCGGCTTGCTGCCTGCCGGTGACGGCGATCGCGTGCCTGACGCCGCCGACGGCAAACGACGCGAGCGCGAAATCGCTCATCTCGACCGGGTGGTCGATGAGGTCGTCATAGTTGGCGGCCCGATAGCGGCCAAAGGCGTGCGGAGGAGCCCCGTCGCTTTCGAGCGTCGTCGCGACGCGCCAATCGCGAAAGTCATCGCCCGAAGGCGGTATCAATTCGACGGTGCACGGCGCGCTTTCCCGACCTTCCGGTGACAAGAAGACGCTCGGTCCGTTGAAGTAGGCGCGCGTGCGATCGAGGTAGGCCGTGCGTACCGACAGGTCGAACGCATAGACCTTGGCGACAACGGTCAGGGGACCCTCGCCAGGGGCTGCGCGCCAGACGTCCTTCGCTTCCTTGGCGATCGGAATGGCGCGACCGGCCGCTTCGGCGCGCACGTGCACGAACTGGCGCGCGAACTCGCGGATCAGGTAGCTGCCGGGTATCCACGTGGGCAGCCGAAAGCGCTGGCCGGCCGGATCGGGGTCGTCGACCGTGCAACGGACCTCGAACACATGAGCGTTGGGGTCGAGTGGCGTGACCTGGTAACGGGTGGTTTGCATGTTGGGTCGGAGTCAAGTGGTGAGACAGGGCGCGTCAACGTACGGCGAGACCGAGCCCGCCGAGCAGCAGCGGCTGGTGCACGAGATACACCGCGAGACTGTGGCGGCCGAGGAAGCGCAGCGCCCGCGGCATGCGCGCGAGCGGGGCGAGCATCGCAAAATTGCTGGCGACCAGCGCGTGGCCCGCTGCAATGCCGAGGAACAGCACGCCGGACCACGGAAACAGCGGCACGTAGTCCTCCGTCATCGGCTTCCCCGTCATGAATCCGAGCCAGCCCAGCATCCGGTTGTCGAAGTGCTGCGACGAGAGCATGACACCCGCGGCGATGACGATCACGCCGGCAGCAACTGCTGCGCGTGGACGGTCGATCAGCGGCCGCGCGAGCAGGAGCGATAGTGCGATGGCGTGCAGCACGCCGAACCAGATGAACGAGCGCGGGAACATCATCGCGCTCGCGGCCGTTACGAGCAACGCAGCGCCGCCGATCACCGCGACGTGACGAGGCCAGCGCGCATCGGCCGCGGGATCGCGCCGTGCCAGTGCGGCGCTGATCCCGGCAATCAGCAGGAACGACGACAGGATCAGCGTGCGCGCGGCAAGCCACCGGATGTCATGCTCGAAATCCCAGCGCGCGACGCCGAAGTAGCGCAGATCGAAACAGAAGTGATAGACCACCATCGCGACGATCGCGACGCCGCGCAGCGCATCGAGTCCCTCGACACGCGGCGCTTGCTGACGCCTTAACGCTGGCTTCGCCATGCGACGTGCACCACACCGCTCGCGTCGGGCGCACCGAGGAGCGACAACGCGTTGCGAACGGCGCCCGCCGCTGTTGCAGCGGGTCGCAGGTCGAACGTGCCCTCGGTCGCGCCGTTACGATCGATGACCGTCCCGGTGACGGCCACGTCGCCGCCGGTGTTGTGAATGGTGGCCGTCCACGGTTGATTGGCAGGGCTCGACTTCAGTGTGACGGAGCCGAGATCGGCGACCACGTCGCCGATGACGACGCGCGCTCGCGTCCACGCTGCGTCGATGCTTCCGGCTACGCGATCGCCCGCCGCCGAAACAAGCGGTGCGACGACGGTGATGCTGCCGCCAGGTGTCACGGATTGCAGCCGCGCGTCGAAGGCGGCGAGGACCGACGCCGGAATCCGCGCACGCAGGTCGCGCACGTCGAAACCGGCAGACCGCAGCGTCAGCGCACCATGCAACGGCGCGTCGTCGGCGTGTCCGACGAGCACGACGATCGAGCCGCGTGCGAGCTCGCCGGGATCGAGTTTCCAGTCGATCGGCATCCGTAACAGTCCATCCGCGCTCGCGACGACGCCGCGTCCGCGCCACCAGACGCCCGTCGCGTCGACGAATCGCAATCGTTGCTGCGTCCGCGCGGCGAGCGGCCCGTCGAGGAGCGCGGCAGGGGCGATGCCCGCCGCCAGCGCGATGGCGGCCGCTGCGACCGCGAGCACCACGCCCACCATCACGAGGTCATCCCGTGTGCTGCCACCGCGCGCGATATCGAAGGCCGTGAAGGCGCCGGTGCGGCGTGCGGTCGAGCGCGGGTCTTCAACGCGCGAAGGTCAGGTCGGCGCGCACGCGGCCAGGCTCGACACGCGCGGTCAGCGTGGCGGCGACGACACGGACGCCAGCATCGCGTGCCAAGGCGTCGAGTGCTGCGACGAGCGAGTCGAACCGCACGTCGTCGACGACGACCGAGTAGCGGCCTTCGGTGGAAGCCGAAGGCACCGGTGCCGCGCGCAACTCGTGGCGCGCCATCACGCCGTCGATCGCCGAGCGCAGATCGCCGGCACGTAGCGGCGCTGCGGTGCGCGCCAGGCTCTCGTTGTCGGCGATGCGCGCCTGCGCGACGTCGAGCAGCGATCGCGTTCGGCCGACTTCGGATTCCGCTCGCGCGATGGCTGCCGGCAGGGGCCGCAGCGCGGCGACGAGCGCGAGCGCAGCAAGAAATACAGCGAATACGACGAGCCAGCGCCGGCGGGCCGGACTCGAAGCGTCCCACGTGGCCACCATCGCGTTTCGCATGTCCATCGATCAGCGCGCAGCAGCGTCGAGGGTCATGCGCATCCGTATGCCCGACGACGTCGGCGCCGCAACGGTGTCGACGCCGGCCCGGCCGAGTGCACGCATCACGCTCGAGGTCGCGTCGGCGTCGAGCTTGCCGAGCTCGAGTGTCCACCCGTCGTCCGTGTAGCTCGCGGACCTGAGGCTGCCTTGCGGAAGCTCACCGAGCGCATGCGCTGCGCGCGCCATCAACGGCAGCGGATCCGCGGGGGCGGGCTTCGCAGCGGCGTGGCGCAACTCCGCGTTGCGGCGCGCGATCGCTGCCGCGGCGACGGCAGGGCTGCCGGCGGGCAAGCCGGCATTCGCCGCAAGCGCGGTCATCTGACGCGACAGACGCCAATCGGTGGTGGCGAGCCATGCCCATTGCGCCAGCGACGCGCCAACGTGCAGCGCCAGTGCCAGCGCGCCGAGCAACATCGCAGGACGAAACATGCGCACGGCCGGCGAGATCGTCCCCGCGGATTGCGACGATGCGTCGATGCCGAGAAAGTCGGGTGCCGCAGCGAATGCCGCTGGGGCGGCGTCCTCCCAGCGCCACGGCGCCGCCGCGACGAACGGTACGCCGGTCGCCTGGGACCATTGCGCGAGCCGGTCGGGTCGCGTCGATTTCGCCGAATGCACGACGGCTGGCGCGGTGCCCGCGCGACGCGCCTGCGCCAACGCCGCCTGCAGTTCTACGGGAAGGTCATCGTCGTGCGCCGCGCCCACGGCGAACGCGCTGCCATCCTCGCGTCTGACGAAGCTGTCCCCGGTTCCGGAGACGCACCACGTCCAGCCGGGATTGCGTGGCGCGAGCGCCGATTCGGGAACGATGCGGGCGACGCGCCGCTCATGAGTTGCCACGCTGTCGATCAGCGCACGCGATGCGATCGCGGCGATCGTCGATCTTCCCGACGGCGCGACGGCGATCGCGGCATCTTCGGCGCCTGCGGCCATCTGGTCTTCCAGTGCAAACCGCGCGGCCTGGCGCAGCCGATTCGGCGGCATCGGCGGCAGGTCGACGACGGCCAGCCGCACCGGCGCCGCGGCCAACACGACCTCCAGCGCGGCATCGGCCGGCCATTGCCCCGGCGCGTCGTTGCCGGAGCTGGTCACGCGGCCGTCCGCGCCGTACCGCACCCACGGATTGGTGCGATCGCGGTCGGGCGCGGCGGCGAGAAACACACGGAGCATCGGCGCAGTGTACGAGATGGCGGGGGTGCGATCGCTATTCGATCGTTTGCCAGACAACGCGCGGCGACGCCGAACCTGCGCGATCGATCAGCGCGCGTGCCTGCGCCACGGTGTCGCCCTGACGCGCGCGGACCGACACGAGGAAGAAGCGGCTCTTCACCGTGTACATCGAATCGGGACCGATCGGCGACGCCCCTTGCGGCAATCGTGCGCGAAAGTCGCCGATGTTCTGGAACGGCTGCTGCGCGCGACTCGCGAGCAGCGTCGCGAGCGCCGCCGGCTCGACGCCGTCGATCGACGCTGCAAGCAGTTCCGCCGGCGCCGTGTTGACGTTGAGCGGCGTGGCGTCCGGCAACGCCGTCACGAAGCGGGTCATCGCTGCGAGCACCGTCGGGTTCACCCCGCGCACGGCGGCAAGCTCGTCGATGCGCACGACCGGCATATTGGCAGCGAGTCCTGGTTGCGCCATCCGTCCGTACCACGAATCCTCGGCGCCGCCCGGTTCCTCGATGCTGTCGCTGTCGACCCAATCGACCATTGCCGCGAGGGTCGCGGGCGGTATGCGAAGCGCGTTGAACAGACGGTCGAACCGCTGTCGCTCTAACACAGTCTGATTGCCGTCCGCGAGGTTGTTGACGTTCAGCATTCCCTGCGCATCGACGATGTGGCCTTCGACCGAGCCGTTCTCCACCGGCGTCGCCGGCAGCGGCAGCGCCCATGCCTCGCCGAGATGGTTGAACGGGGCGGAACGCGTGGCGTCGAGGATCTGTCGCGTCCACTGGATCCCGGCGAGCGCGATCGACTGCGCCTGAACCTGGTCTCGTCGTTGCGCGACCTGCGCCGTCCATTGCGCCTGGGCGGTCGCAAGCGAGATCGCAACGGCGGCGGCCAGCGCCGCGACGAGCATCGCGACGATCAACGCAAGCCCGCGTTCGCCCGTCGTCCGCACAGCGCTGCGGCCCTGGCGGCGCGATGCGTGCGTCATTGCAGAACGAGCAGGCGCTCGACCGAGCTGCCGTCGGCGAGCTGCAGCTCGACGCGGACACCGCGCGGTATGGACGTGCTTCCGGGCAGCGGCCAGTGATCGGACCAGCGATTGTCGGCGGTCAGCGCCGAAACATGGAAGCTCGCGACGTCGTCGGTCAGAGCGTAGCTCGTTGCATCGTCCGCGGCGACATTGTCGATGTGCGGCCAGTACAGCGCTTCGATGTGGCCGTTGCGAAACCGGTAGCCGACGCGCTGACCGGCGTTGCCGGGTTCGTCGATTGCCGAGGGCCCTGCACGCGTGAACACGAGCAGCGCATTGCCGGCCGAGTCGGTCGGCGCGAGCGACCACGCAGCATCCTTCCCCGCACCGCGCCGCGCCGGGCGCGGCAGCGACGAGCGCAGGTCGGCTTCGACGCGCGTCAACACTGCGTCGAGCCGCTGCCACCTCGCGCGCTCGGCCGTGAGCCGAACTTCGCTGTCGGTCATCGCCGCTGTCGCACGCCACGCGAGCACTGCGACGAGTCCGAGGATCGCGATCGCGACCAGCGCTTCGACGAGCGTGAAGCCGCGCACCGTGCGCATCACGTCAGCGCTGCCCGGTTCCGACATAGCCCACCAGTCGCGCCAGCGCGTAGCCGGGCAGGTCGGTTTGCTCGACGACGATCTCGACGCGACGAAACGCGGGGTTGGGAGACGCGTCGACCGTGCGTCGCCACGCGAACAGCATGCCAGCCTGCGCGTCTTCGCCGCGGCTCGTCCCGGTCGCCGGAGTGGGATCTTCCAGTTGTGCGAGCGCGAGCCGATTCTCCGCGACCCACAGCGCGAGCGTGCGCGCTTTCAGCAACGACGCGCCGTCGGCGCTTTGTGCGATTGCGCGCATGCCGGCCGCGAGCGCCACCGCGACGATCGCCAGCGCGACGAGCACCTCGATCAGCGTGAAGCCGCGAAGCCGTCGCGTCACGGCGCCAACGCGCTTGGGCCGGTGATCGATACGCGATTGAGCGGATCGAGCAGGATCAGCGTGCGCCACGCAGGCGTTGTCAACGCGAATGCGAACGGCTCGTTGCGACCCGATGCGCGCAACGGTATGACGGCGTCGGAAGCAGGTGCCTGGCCTGCGAACGCGACGGCCATCGCGTCGACCGGATCGGGCAACGCGCGGGCGCGCAGGATGTCGTCGTCATCGACGAGTTGCCAGCGCTCGTTCGTGAGATCGCGGCGCCAGTAGCGAATCGCGCGCCCCGTCGCGGATACGCCCAGCAGTTCGTTGCGGAACTGGGCGCGCTGCGCCGCGTACTCCAGAGCGCCCGCGAAACGGCGTGCCTCGCGTACGGAAAGATCGCGTTCGTCCGGTGTGGCACTGACGATCGCCACCCCGGCCGCGATGCCCAGGATGACGATGACGACAAGGATTTCGACGAGCGTGAAACCGGAGGTCCGGCCCGAGTACGTCATCCGATGCCAGGCTACAGGTCCCACGACCCAATGTCGGCATCGGCGCCCGTGCCGCCGGGTTGGCCATCGGCGCCGTACGTGACGATGTCGACGTCGCTCTTCAGGCCGGGATTCAGGTAATGATACGGCTGTCCCCACGGATCGCGCGGGAGTTTCTCGAGGTAGCCGCCCGGCTTCCAGTTGGGCGGCACAGGAGGATCGACGGGCTTGGTGACCAGCGCCTCGAGGCCCTGCTCGGTGGACGGATAACGCTGGTTGTCGAGCCGGTAGAGCTTCAGCGCCTGGCGGATGGCGGCGAGGTCGCTTTTCGCGGCGACGTTGCGCGCATCGTCGGTGCGCGACAGCACGCTTGGCACGACGAGCGCGGCGAGCACGCCGAGGATCACGATGACGACCATGATCTCGATCAGCGTGAAGCCGTTGCGAGCCGGTGCGCATGCCACACGCCGCCCGGCGACGTTCGATCGCTGCGGGGTGCGCGTGGCAAGGAATACGCTCATCGCCCCATTATAATCGGCGCTTTCAGCTCGCAGCGACGCTCCCGTCCCATCGGTTTCGACGCGCGGCTCCGATTCTTCCCCACGCTGCATGCGCAAATCCCGCGTCGCGCTCCTGCTGGCCGTGATGCTGCTGGTCGCGGCAGGTGGGCTCGCGCTTGCTGCATACGTCAAATATCGGCAACCGTTGCCGCTGCCGGTGAGTCCGTTCGAGTTCGACGTGCGTTCCGGCACGCCGCTGGCGACGGTCGCGCGCACGCTGCGCGACGCGGGTGTGATCCCGCATCCGGCAGCGCTCACGCTGCTCGCACGCGTGCGCGGCGTCGATCGCAACATCAAGGCCGGCAGCTACGAGATCGAGCAGGGCATCACGCTGCCCGAGTTGCTCGCGAAGCTGACGCAAGGCGACGTGACGCAGACCGCGGTGACGATCGTCGAGGGCGCGACGTTCGCCGACGTGCGGCGGGTCCTGCGCGCGGCGACCGATGTCGGCCACGAGGGCGCCGACCTGCCCGATGCCGAGTTGTTGAAGCGCGTCGGCGCCGTCGAGGCCAGCCCCGAAGGTATCCTGTTTCCGGATACGTACTTCCTCGCGAAGGGCAGCAGCGATCTCGCGCTGTTGCGGCGCGCCTATGCAGCGCTGCACCAGCGGCTCGACGCGGCGTGGGCACGCCGGGCGCCGGACCTGCCGCTCGCAACGCCGTACGACGCGCTGATCCTCGCGTCGATCGTCGAGAAGGAGACCGCGCATCCGAACGACCGGCCGCTGATCGCGTCCGTCTTCGTCAATCGCCTGAAGCGCGGGATGCGACTGCAGACCGACCCCACGGTCATTTACGGCATGGGTGCGCGCTTCGACGGCAACCTGCGCAAGCGCGACCTCGAGACCGACACGCCGTACAACACGTACATGCGCGACGGGTTGCCGCCGACGCCGATCGCATTGCCGTCGCAGGCGTCGCTCGACGTCGTGATGAACCCGCCGCGGACGGCCTACCTGTATTTCGTATCGCGCGGCGACGGCACGTCGGAGTTCTCGGCCAGCTTGTCCGATCACAATCGCGCCGTGTCAAAATATCAGAAAGGCGGTCGCTGATCGTTTCCTTGCGCGCGCACTGCGCAGGCGAATCCGCGAATCGACACCGGTAGCCCTCGATGACGCGCGGACTCTTCATCACTCTCGAAGGCATCGACGGCGCCGGCAAGAGCACGCATGCCGCGTGGCTCGTCGATGCGCTGGCGGTGCGAGGCCGTCGCGTGGTCGCGACGCGCGAACCGGGCGGCACGCCCCTCGGCGAGGCACTGCGCGAGATCCTGCTGCATCAGGAGATGGCGCACGAAAGCGAGGCGCTGCTGATGTTCGCCGCGCGCCGCCAGCATGTCGTCGACGTGATTCGGCCCGCGCTCGACCGCGGCGACATCGTCGTCTGCGATCGCTTCACCGATGCGACCTACGCTTACCAGGGGGGCGGGCACGGCGTTTCGCTCGAGCTGATCGAAGCACTCGAGCGGACGCTGCACGCCGACTGCAATCCCGACCTGACGCTGCTGTTCGACGTTTCCGGCGTCGTGTCGCGCGAGCGCCTCGACCGGCTATCCGCGCGCGGACATCCGCTCGACAAGTTCGAGCGCGAGGCACCGGGATTCTTCGATCGCGTCCGCAAGGTCTACCTCGCGCGGGCCGCCGCCGATCCACGACGGTTTCGCATCATCGATTCCACGCGTCCGCTGGTCGACGTCCGCGCGGACCTCGAGAAGCTCGTCGACGCGCTATGAGCTCCCCGCGGGACGATGCCGTGGCGGACGCGGAGACAATCCGATCGACCGTAGTCCCGCTCGACTGGCAGCGCGCGACGCTGACCGAACTCCTTGCGCGACGCGATCGCTGGCCGCACGCGATGCTGATCACCGGTCGCCGCGGCATCGGCAAGCGCGCGCTCGCGGACATGCTTGCCCGTGCACTCGTCTGCGAAGCGCCGCGCGTCACGGGCCTGCCTTGCGGCGAGTGTCCCGGTTGCCGTTACGCGAGCGCCGGCCAGCATCCTGACCTGCGCGTCGTCGAGCCGATCGACGTCGCCGACGACGTGGTGAAGCCGGTCGAATGGATCGTCGTCGACAAGATCCGCGCGCTGACCGGCTGGGCGCAGCTGACGAGCCATCGCGGCGGGGCCAAGGTCGGCATCATCGATCCGGCCGAGCGGATGAATGCTGCCGCCGCGAACGCGCTGCTGAAGACGCTCGAGGAACCGCCGCCCGGCACGTTCCTGTTGCTCGTGTCGCACCAGCCGGGGCGCTTGGCCGCGACGATTCGCAGTCGCTGTCAGGTCGTCGCAGCGCCGCAGCCCAGCACTGCAGAAGGTGCCGCGTGGCTCGCCCGGCAAGGGATCCGCGATGCGGACGGCGTGCTGGCGCAGGCCGGCGGCGCACCGCTTGCAGCCGTTGCGCTGGCCGACACCGGCTATCAGGCAGAGCGCGCTGCGTGGATCAGGGCGCTCGCAGCGCCTCGCGACATGTCGGTGAGCGCACTCGGACAGCGCATCGACGCGGGTCCGCGCGAAAGCCGAAAGGAACGGCTGGCCGCGGCGATCGACTGGCTTGTCGGCTGGTGCGCCGACCTGGCGCGCGTCCGCGCGGGCGGCCTGCCGATTAGAAACCCGGATTACGCCGCGCAATTGGCGGCGCTCGCGCCGTCGGTGGCGGGGGTGCCGCTGTTTCGCTATCATCGCAGCCTGCTGGACCAACGTGCGCTGCTTGCGCACCCGCTGCAGCCGCGCCTCGTCGCGGAGGCGCTACTGATCGATTACCGGGCCCTGTTCGGGTAGACGATGGCCGAGAAAATCCCTGCATCAACCGCCGCGGTCGCTCGTCCTGGCGTCCTGTCGCTCAACATCCGCGAAAAAGCCGCCCTGTACGCGGCCTACATGCCGTTCCTGAAAGGCGGCGGCATCTTCATCCCGACGTCGCGCCCGTATTCGCTCGGCGAAGAGGTGTTCATGCTGCTGTCGCTGATGGACGACCCCAACCGCATCGCCGTGCAGGGCAAGGTCGTGTGGATCACACCCGACGGCGGGCAGGGCAACCGTACGCAGGGCATCGGCGTCCAGTTCACACTCGACGAGACCGGCGCTGCTGCGAAAGCGACGATCGAGCGGATCCTCGGCGAGCATCTCGGCTCGACGCGGTCGACGCATACGATGTGACGGTCGGGCGACGGCCGCGTCGACCGGTGCGCGGATCGCCCGCTTCCGGAATGACGCCGGCCGTGGCTGCCGCGCGCGTGGATTTCAGCGATGTTCGTCGATTCTCACTGCCATCTCGATTTTCCGGAGCTCCGTGACGATCTGCCGCAGGTGCTCGACGCGATGCGCGACCAGGGCGTCACGCACGCGCTGTGCATTGCCGTCGAGATGGACAAGTGGCCGGTCGTGCATGCGATCGCGCGGGCCCATCCGAATCTCTACGCGAGCGTCGGCGTGCATCCGGACTACGCGGACATCGAGGAGCCGACCGAGGCCGTGCTCGTCGAGCACTGCCGCGACCCGAAAGTCGTCGCCGTGGGCGAGACCGGTCTCGACTATTTCCGGCTCACCGGCGACCTCGGCTGGCAGCGCGAACGGTTTCGCACCCACATTCGCGCGGCTCGCGCTGCAAGGAAGCCGCTCGTGATTCACACGCGCGCCGCGGCCGCCGACACGCTTTCGATCATGCGCGAAGAGGGCGCCGGCGCGGCGGGTGGCGTCATGCATTGCTTCACCGAGACGTGGGACGTTGCGGCGCAGGCGCTCGAGCTTGGCTTCCACATCTCGTTCTCCGGCATCGTCACATTCAAGAACGCCGTCGCGCTGAAAGACGTTGCGCGGCGCGTGCCGCTCCACCGGATGCTGATCGAGACTGACAGTCCTTATCTCGCGCCCGTGCCACATCGCGGCAAGCGCAACCAGCCCGCATTCGTCAGGCATGTCGCCGAGGAGATTGCGCGGCTGCGCGAAGTGCCGGTCGAGGTCATTGCAGATGCCACATCGAAAAACTTCTTCAGCCTGTTCGGCGTCGCACCCCATGCGCACTGAAAACGCGCTGCGGCGGGCGTTCGCCATCGCGCTCTTCGGGTGCGCGGCGATCGGTCTGTCGGCGCAGGGATTGCTGGACGATCTTGCGGTTGCGATCGCGAGCGATCGCGCCGAGGAGGTGAGCCGGCTCGTGGCCCGGGGCATGGATCCGAATTCCGTCGACGAGAAGGGCGACACCGCGCTGTGCATCGCGGCGCGCAACGGCAGCGTTCGGTCGATCGATGTGCTGCTCGCCGCGAAGGCGGATCCGAATCGGCCCAACCGCTTCAACGACACGCCGCTCATGCTCGCTGCGCTCAACGGGAATCTCGACGCCGTCCGCAAGCTCGTTGCCGGCGGCGCCAGGATTGACACGCCGGGCTGGACGCCCCTGATCTACGCAGCCACGGGCGGGCACAACGACGTCGTTACGTTTCTCGCGCAACGCGGCGCAAACCTCGATGCCGCGTCACCGAACGGCACGACGGCGCTGATGATGGCGGTCCGCGAGCATCGGCTCGACACGGCGCGCCTATTGATTGGTCGCGGTGCGGACATCAATCATCGCAACCAGGACGGCGCCACGGCGCTGTCGTGGGCGAAACGCGGCAACGAGACCGATCTGGAAAAGGAACTGCGGCGCGCGGGCGCGAAGGACTAGGGCTGCTGGTCCTCGATCACCGCGTCGCCCGGCTCGTCGTCCGCCGCATGCACCGGGTCGGCCGGCACGCTCGCTTCGGCGTGCGCGATCAGCGACGGCATCAGCGCGGGCAGCACGCCGACGAGCCTGCGCGCGCCGTTGTAGCGCGTCTGCCAGTACGCGCTGCCGAGGGATGCGACGCCGACCTCCCCGCCGCGCGACGGCGCGTGGATGAAGCGATCGTTGCCGAGGTAGATGCCCACGTGCGAGAACGCGAAGCGCCGAGTGTTGAAGAACACGAGGTCGCCCGGCTCGAGATCGGCGGCGCGGATGTCCTTGCCGATACGGCTCAACTCCTGCGCCGTGCGCGGCAGCGTGACGCCGGTCACGTGCTGGAACACATAGCGGATGAGCCCGCTGCAGTCGAGTCCGCGCTCCGGCGATTCGCCGCCGTAACGATAGTCGATGCCGACGAGCGATAGCGCGAACAGGCCGATTTCGCGGGTGCCTTGCAGCATCCTGTCCGCGGCCTCCGCAAGCGTCGCATCGGCATGCCGCTGCGCGCCTTGCGCACTGGTCGCGTGAACTAGCACCATCGCGACGACGACGATCAGCGGGCGAAGCGCGCGGGACGGGGCGTGGGGGGCTTCGGGCACCGCGCGATTGTCCCGGTATTCGATGCCGAGTCAAGCGCCGGGCGCTTGCATCAGGCTGCTAGATTCCCGACCGGCGCCGCCGCCGCGCCTGTGGACGATCGGCTGGCGCTGCAGCCGCGCGGTCCCGGCGGGCCGTCTTGGGATCACGCAGCAGTGGGCGCGTGATCTCGATGCGGTCGCCCTCGCGCAATCGGGTCGAGCCGTCGACGCGCCGGCCGAAAATGGCCAAGCCATCCGCGTCCGGCACGCTGCCGGTACGCTGCGCGATGGCGGCGCTTCGCAAGGCATCGGCGACCGTCGATCCTGCCGCCACGTCAACCGTGACGATCAGTTCGGTGCCTGGGCCTGCGCATGCGCAGGCGATTTGTATCCGCATCCGGCGACTCCGTTAACAGGCCCTGTCAGCCGGCCACATACACGGCT
>Ga0207675_100003989_pt1 | contig 14318 bp, 14 predicted proteins | sample KBSSwiS42_FD_184305 | JGI IMG/M metagenome (GOLD analysis project Ga0207675, IMG submission 184305) | Switchgrass rhizosphere microbial communities from Kellogg Biological Station, Michigan, USA - KBS Switchgrass S4-2 (SPAdes) (version 2) | ecosystem: Host-associated > Plants > Roots >... | reverse complement strand
CCAGCACCGTGTTCATCGACTGCCGGCCCGCCGAGCCGGTACAGCGCTCGATCGAGATAGCTGGCGAACCAGTCCCGGACCGGCAGCGCCACCCGGCAGTGCACCAGGATGCCGAAGTGGTCGAAACCGATGCTCGGCACACCGAGCCGCCGCGCCGCCCGCCGCGTCCACGGCTCCGCGTCGCAGACCACGGCGTCCGGCTCGAACGCTGCCAGCTCCTCGACCACCGCTCGCACGCTGGGTCCGGATTGCACGAGCTCGACGAGCGCCGGCAGGTTCTTGCGCAGCGTCTGCCAGTGCGAACGCCGGCCTCGCTCATAGGCGAAGCTCAAGCACGGGACGCGTTGCACCGGATAGTAGGCGCGCAGGGTCTCGTACGCGTCTCCGCCCGCAAACAACCGGATCTCGTGCCGCTCGGAGAGCGCCTCCAGCACCGACAGAGCGCGGGTGGCATGACCCCGACCGTAGCCATGGACGCCGTAAGCGATGCGCATGAGGAAACGAGGCCCCCGAAGTGCCGTGCCTGAAGCGCTGAGCGCGCGTCACGCGAACGATGAGCAGTATGGGCGCGCTCGGGGCCTGCCACGTGACAACGACGGAACAATTATCGACGGCATCGCACCAGCTGGCTTCATCGCGGCCAAGGCGCACTGGCTCCCGAGATGGGCTGCCGCGCTCGGGTGCCGACCACCAGCTCAGCGAGTAATGCTGGAGCGACGCGTTCGAGCGTCACCGACTGCGTCCTGCGCCACCTCGGCCGCGAACAATCGAAAGACGGCCGTGCTCCAGAGCTCTTGGTCTCCGGGGCCCAGGAAATGGTCCACGCCCGGAACCAAGAGCGGCACGGCGTGCGGGATCAGCTCATCGGCAAGCAGGGTGAGTCCGTCGTTCGGTCCGAGCTCTCGCATGCGCCCGTAGCCAAACGAGCCGCGCTCAGAGATGTTCCCCGAGAGCGGAACTGCCATGTAAGCGAAGGCATGCACGTGCGGAGGGAATCGCAGCAGGTCGAACGCACCACGTGCGCGCGAAGTCTGCATGCTCTTCGCGCCCTCGAGATCGAATCCTTCCAGACCCAGTTTGAGCTTGGCGAGCCAGCACAGGTCGGGCTCGAGGATCCGATCGGCGAGCGGCGAGCCACGAACGACTCCCACGATGCTCAGCCAGCCCACGACTGATTCTGCTTCAGACGCTTTCAGCTCGCGACCGAGCGCCAGGGCAACTTCAGCGCCGCTCTTGCTCGCGCTGACGAGGAAGACCCGGTGGCTCCTCGATGCCTGCCGAACGGCGGCGGCCACGATGCGCGCGTTGCCTTCGACGGTTCCGTTCTCCTCGATGGGCACCAGAACATGGGCGATGCCCCAGCGGTCGAGCAGCCTGCGCTGGATTGCATAGTCCGAGTTGGTTTCGGCGCCGTGGGACACGTAGAACCAGCCCGGGACCATGAGCACCAGCAAGTTGTCCGGAATATCAGGCCGCGCGCGCTCTACCCCGACCCGACGCACATAGGACAACTCGGCTTCGTAGCGCTGCCTCAGGTCACGAATCTCCGGCAGGGCACTCAGCGTCTCGAGGAAGAGCAGCGTGGCGACATCGGGAGAGTACCGTGAGGAGACCGTGGCGAGGGCTTCGCGGGACGGTACTTCTTCAGAGGCTAAATAGCGCTGGCGAAGCTCTTCGATCCCAGAAGGCAATCGTCGACCCTCGAGATAGTCGCGCGCGACCTCACTGTCGACGGGACCCGAGAGCGGGTATCCAGCGACAGCTCCCCGCGCCGTTATCCGGGGCACCGAGATGCAGCTGGAGATGCCGGCGAGCATGGCAGTCGCGCTGAGGAGCACCAGCACCAAGTCTCTCCGCTTCATGTAGAAACCTCGAGCAAGCTCCGCGAGAACAAGTCGACGACGACACGGCATGCTTCGGCATCGTCCAGCGTCTGAGGTGAAGGATCGAAGTGGCGATGCAGAGCCCAGAACGCGATCGTCTCCATCAGCGTGCGCGCGACGACATCGACGTGCTCGAACACGTGGTAATGACCGTCCGAGATACGCGACCGGATGAGCTGCACGAGCAGCTGGTGCTGCGCCCAGCGGCCTTCACCGAACCAAACCTGCGCGAGCTCGGGGTAGTCGGCAGCACAGCGGTCGACGAGCTTCAGCGCCAGCCGGTTGCGCGCGATACGGTGGTAGAGGTCCGAGAGCACAGCCGAGAGCTCGTCCGCCGGATCCTCGAGCACGAGGCTGCGGGTCACGACCTGGACGAGCGCCAGATCCGCCACCTCGGCGGCGACGCGCCCACGAATGTACGCGACGGTTGCCCCCTCCGGCGGCCTGCGCAACGGTAGGTCCGCTGGGACAGGCAGTGTTAGATGCCCGTCGGCGTAGCGGACCGCCGCGTCGAAGAGCGCCTCTTTGGAATCCACGTATCCGTAGATCGTTCCCTTTGCGACGCCCAGCGCCGTCGCGATGTCGGCCATTTGCGTCTGGCGATATCCGCAGGCGATGAAGGTCTTCGTCGCGACCTCGACGAGTTGGCCGAAGCGCTCGGCGGGAATCGCGCGAACCATCTACCAATTATAAATGACCGACTTGGTCAGTCAATACCGAAGGGGCCCCAGGGTAGGCCCGCTGGCAGGCGGGGCGTCTGGGCTGGCGCCGCGCATTGGGACGCCAGGAGGTGTCATCGGAGCTGGTGCTCGATCGTCGATCCCTGGAAGGAGTGAGCATCCATGAAATACATGCTGTTGGTCTACGAAGCGGAGAAGATTTGGGCCGCGACCTCGAAGCAGGAACAGGGCCGAATCTTCAACGAATACATGGCCCTCACCGAGGAGCTCGCAAAATCGGGCAAGATGACGGCCTGCGAACCGCTCGAGCCCACCTCCACCGCAACGACGCTGCGTGTGCGAGACGGAAAGTCGACGCACAAGGACGGCCCGTTCGCGGAGACCAAGGAGCAACTGGGCGGCATCTACGTCATCGACGTGAAGGACCTGGATGAAGCAATGGCTTGGGCGGCCAAGATCCCCGGTGCTCGGACGGGTTCCATCGAGATCCGCCCCGTGATGAAGTTCGACTGAGCTCGGAGAGCGAGAAGAACAGGTGAGCCAGGCCGCGCGCGCGCTCGATCGGATTTTCCGTGCCGAGTCCGGCGCGGTTCTGGCCACCCTGATTCGGATCCTTGGTGACTTTCAACTGGCCGAGGACGCACTCCAGGACGCGCTGACGGCGGCGCTGGAGACCTGGCCCAAGACCGGCTTGCCCGCCTCCCCAGCCGCGTGGCTTGCCACGGCGGCACGGCGCAAGGCGCTCGACCGGCTGCGCCACATCCGGATCGTGGAGGTCAAGAGCAGCACGCTGGCGTTGATCGAGCAACTCGAGCGGGAGGCGCAGCGCACGCACGATGCACCCGAGGTGTCGCCCGTTCCGGACGACCAGTTGCGATTGATCTTCACGTGCTGTCATCCAGCGCTGTCGAGGGAGGCTCAGGTCGCGCTGACCCTGCGCACGCTCGGGGGTCTCAGCGTTGCGGAGATTGCGCGGGCGTTTCTCGCGAGCGAAGCAGCGCTCGCTCAGCGACTGGCACGCGCAAAACAGAAGATCTCCCGTGCGAAGATTCCCTACGAGATCCCCGGTCGTGAGGCGCTCGCGCCGCGCGTCGACGCCGTGCTCGACGTTCTGTACCTGGTGTTCAACGAGGGCTATCTGGCGACGACGGGACGGCAGCTCGTGCGGGGCGACCTGGTGGCGGATGCGATTCGTCTCGCGCGCAGTCTGGTCGAGCTCCTACCCGAAGAGCCGGAGCCCGTGGGACTCTTGGCGTTGATGGTCCTCCACGACGCGCGCCGCGAAGCGCGCATCAGCGACGCCGGTGAGCTGGTCTTGCTCGAAGATCAGGACCGCACCAAGTGGGATCGTGGGCGCATCGCAGAGGGCGTTCAGCTCGTCGAGCGTGCACTCGCCCAGCAACGGCCCGGCTCCTATCAGATTCAAGCGGCCATCGCCGCCGTGCATGCCGAAGCCACCACCGCCACAAACACGGATTGGCGTCAGATCGCGCTCCTGTATGCACAGCTGCTGCGGCACGAACCCTCGCCGGTCGTCGAGCTGAATCGAGCGGTAGCCGTCTCCTTCGCGGCGGGCCCCGACCAGGGCCTCGCGCTGCTCGCACGCATCGAGACCAGCTCTGCACTCGAAGGTTACGCGCCGTTCCACCTCGCGCGGGCCGATATGTTGCGTCGACTCGGCCGCGGCGACGCGGCGCGAGATTCCTACCAGCTCGCGCTCTCATTCGCCGAGAACGAGCAGGTACGTCGTTTCATACGGCGGCGTCTGGCATGAGCGCGACGTCAGCCGGCAGCACCAAGGTTTCGGGACGCAGCTTCGACGAACGAATGTTGTCGACTCTACCCTGACGAAAACGGCCTGCACCGCGCACCCGCCGTCGAGCAGCTATTGCGCGCTCTGGTGTGCTCGCAGCCTGATGTGATGCCAGCTTGACAATTCAACTATTCGCTTGAATACTACTTTCCATGGCGAGCACGGCGAATCGTCGCTTCAAGGACAGCATCTACGAGCAGTTCGCCCGAGTCGGAAAAGCCGTCTCGGCTCCGAAGCGGCTCGAGTTACTCGACCTGCTGTGTCAAGGACCACGCACCGTCGAGGCGCTCGCCGATCAGGCTGGCATCTCGGTTGCAAATGCCTCCCAGCACCTGCAGGTCTTGCGGGCTGCGCGCCTGGTCGATGCCGAAAAGCAGGGCCTCTACGTGGAGTATCGAGTGGCCGAGGAGCTGGTCTGCCGCTTCTTCCACTCCCTCCGCGGGCTGGCCGAGACGCGGCTCGCGGAGGTCGAGCAGGTCACACGCGCGTACCTGTCGGAACGCGGCGCAATGGAGCCGGTGCGAAGCGACGAGCTGCTGCGTCGGGTGCGCGACGGAGAGGTCACGGTACTCGACGTTCGCCCGTCCGAGGAATACCGGGCCGGCCACATTCCGGGTGCCCTCTCGGTGCCCGTGTCCGAGCTGAAGAAGCGGCTCGCCGAGCTGCCGAAGGACCGCGAGGTCGTCGCCTACTGTCGCGGCCCGTACTGTGTGATGGCCATCGAAGCCGTGGAGCTGCTGCGCAAGAAGGGCTTCAAGGCTCACCGTCTGGAACAAGGAGTCGTCGACTGGCGTGCCCGTGGCTGGCGCGTCGAGGCTGAGCGCCAGGGAGCACGTTCATGATTTTCAAACCCTACTATTACTTCGAGACTGGCTGCGCCGCGTACCTCTTCGGCTGCGGCAGCCTCGGCAAGTGCGCCGTCGTCGACGCGCACGAGGAAGACGCGGACGCCTACGCGGCCTTCGCGGCGTCCAAGGGCATGCGCATCACCCACGTCATCGACACCCACGTGCACGCCGATCATCGCTCGGGTGGCCCCGCGCTCGCGGAGAAGGTGGCTGCGCCCTATTGCCTGCACGCCTCCGCGAATGTTGCCCTACCCTTCGAGCCGCTCGTGGATGGCCAGGCGATCGGGCTCGGTAACACCCGCGCGAAGGTGCTGCACACGCCGGGGCACACGCCCGAGAGCATCTGCCTCGTCGTCACCGACCTTCGCCGCGGCGCCGACCCCTGGTTCGTGCTCACCGGGGACACGCTCTTCGTCGGTGCTGTCGGCCGCCCCGATCTGCCCGGTCGAGCTCGCGAAAACGCTGGCGAGTTGCACGACAGCATCCACGCCAAGCTGCTGACGCTGCCTGGCGACCTGGAGGTCTACCCCGCGCACTTCTCGGGCTCGCTGTGCGGTGCTGGCATGAGCGGCAAGCCCTCGAGCACCATCGCCTTCGAAAGACGCTGGAACCCGCTCTTGTCGAAGTCGCGCGAGGAATTCATCGAAACAGTCAAAGACGTTCCGGCAAAACCCGCCGCGATGGAGCAGATCCTGCGCATCAACCAGGGGCGCGAAGCCCACTCGCCATGACGCAGGTTCGGCTCGGACTGCGAGCGAACCTCGCGCAGTTCTCGCTGCTCGTCGTCGTCAATGCGTTCGTCGGGGCAATGGTCGGCATGGAACGGACAATCCTGTCGCCGATCGCGGAGCAGGAGTTCCACCTCGCCGCAAAGACCGCGGTGCTCTCTTTTATTGTCGTGTTCGGCGTGACGAAGGCGCTCACGAACTACCTCGCCGGGCGCCTGTCGGACCGCTTCGGTCGCAAGCACGTTCTGGTAGCTGGGTGGCTCGTCGCAGCGCCGGTGCCCTTCCTCCTGATGTGGGCGCCGAGCTGGTCGTGGGTGCTGCTGGCCAATGCGCTGCTGGGGGTGAGCCAGGGACTCACCTGGTCAACCACCGTGATCATGAAGATCGACCTCGCGGGCAATGCGAAGCGCGGCCTCGCCATGGGGCTGAACGAGTTCGCCGGCTACTTCGCCGTGGCCATGAGCGCGCTCGCCACCGGCTTCACCGCGGCGCACTACGGCCTGCGCCCGCAACCGTTCTATCTGGGAGTCGCGTTCGTCGCGATCGGCCTCTTGCTCTCGGCGCTGGCCGTTCGCGAGACGAAGCACCACGTCGCAGCCGAGTCAAAGCTCCACGGTGAGCTGTCCCCGGAGAGAATGCCGAGTCAACGCGAGGTCTTCTGGCGCACGACCCTGCGCGACCGAAACCTCTCCAGCGTCACCCAGGCGGGCCTCGTCAACAACCTGAACGACGGCATGGCGTGGGGTCTCTTTCCGCTGTTCTTCGCAGCAGCAGGCATGGACCTCGGGCAGATCGGCACGCTCGCGGCGGTCTACCCAGCGACCTGGGGCAGCGCGCAGCTCTTCACGGGGGCCTGGTCGGATCGGGTCGGACGCAAATGGCTCATCGCCTCGGGCATGTGGGTCCAGGCCGTTGGTATTGCGTGCGTCGTGCTCGCGAGCGGCTTCGCAGGATTTGCAGTGGCTGCCACCCTGCTCGGCATCGGCACTGCTATGGTCTACCCGACGTTGCTCGCCGCCATCGGTGACGTCGCCCATCCCTCGTGGCGCGCGTCGTCGATCGGCGTCTACCGGCTCTGGCGCGATCTCGGCTACGCCGTCGGCGCGTTGCTGGCGGGTGTGACCGCGGACCTGTTGGGGCTGCCCGCGGCGCTGGGGCTGGTCGCGGCCCTCACCTCTGCGTCCGGCCTGGTCGTGGCGGTGCGCATGAGCGAGACCTGGCGCAAGCAGTCTGTCTCCGCCCCGCCGCAGACAACGTGCATCCAGCCGAACGAGCTCACCACGCCGATACGAAAATCCGCACACCCGAGCAGACTCTGAGGAGCCGGCTCGCCAGCCGATCCGCGCCGCGCCTCGCGCGCGTCTGCTGCGGCGTCACTGCAGGGCGCGCAGCTGGACGCAAAAGTCGACGTCGTACGGCTGGTTGTTCACGGGAAAAGCCAGGATCAGCTCGCGCAGCTTCGTGACCGTCACCGTGCCGCTCGAGGCACTGGTGGAGCAGTTGGGATGACCAGCGGAGAAGGGCACCGCGGTCTCGCCGGCGCCGATGACGCGACAGAAGTCGGTGCTGCTATCGTCCTTGTAGATGACCCGAAGCGACGCCGGTTGTTTCGCCCCGCGATACAGGAAATCGAAGCCCGTCACACCGGCGCTGCTGGCGTTCCAGGCGGTATCATCCGCAAAGGTCAGGGTGTATGTTGCGCCCCAGCCCAGCGAGTCGACCGTACCCGTGAAGCACGGGTCGCCGTTCTGGTAGCTCAGCGCGACCGTGGTCTGCCCGTCCTGAGGGTCGCGCTCGATCTGGTTCCAGCCGTAGATGCCGAGGCAGTTGCTCGCTGAATCGTGAGTGGGATCCGTCAGCTCCAGGGTCCAGCAAGCGGGACCGCTGTCGGCACCGCCCGTACCCGCCGCGCCCGAGCTGCCGGAGCCGGCGCCCGCAGCGCCGACCCCACCCGTACCGCTGTCCCCGGCGCTGCCGACCCCGCCCGTAGCGGCGTCCCCAGCACTACCGGCGCTTCCGGCAGCGCTGGAGGCCCCCGCACTGCCCCCGCCCGGAGCGCCGCCGGCTCCGCTCGCTCCTGCGCTGCCACCAGGGCTCGCGCCCGCCGCTCCGGAACGCGGCAGGCCGCAGTCGCCCGCGAGGCACAGCGGGCCGGCGTCGGGGTCGGACAGGTACCGCGTCTCGAAGCCGTCATCGAGCAACTGCGGACAGCCGAGCGCGCCCACAACGCTCACCAAGAGGAGCCAAGGTGTGACGCTCCAGCGCGCTATTCGGGCCACCACGATCTACAGAACGACGCGATCGGGCGCCCCTCGAAGCCGAACGCTCGAGCCAGTCCGATCTAGACCGAACGCGGCTTCGAAACGGCGCCATCGGCGCCGGCCAGCGCATGCGCGATGGCCTCGGAGCGGCTGGTGAACAAGTTGGCCTTGTAGCCCGCCTTCATGGCCGTGACAGTGACGACTTGCCCGACGCCGTTGGGGCGGCGCGAGTAGCGCGCCAGCCCGGTGGCGAAGCGCTCGGCGTAGGTGCGCACCACTTCACCGTACAGGTCGGCGACGTTCGGGCGAATCGTCACGCCATCCAGGCAGACCACGATCGGAAAGCGGCCGCCCCGCTGTTGCTCGATCGTGCCGAGCTTGACGAGCAGCTCGTCTCGCCAGCGCTCGATCTCTTCTGGCGTCCCCAGCAGCAAGCCCTGCGGATGCGCGATGAGGGCGACGCCGGCGGCCGCGTCCCAGTGCACCTGCAAGAGCTCCAGGCCCTTGCGCGGCACGGCTGCGCTGCGTCGAGAGGTAGGGGGCGGGGGCGTCCATCCGGGCATGCTGGGGGCTCTCGTGGACGGAGGTGGGCGGATGAGCCCGAGAAGCTCGCAGCTCTTGCCGTCGGATCCGTGAGCGACGGGGTTCGGGGAGACTTGAGGACGAGCCAGTCCGAGCGACCGAAGGTCGCGACCGCTGATCGACCGTACCCGTACCGAAGTGGCCGGACGAATCGGGTACGGGTACGGGTATGGGTAACTGGCGCCTGCAGAGCCACCCGAAGAAACGGCAGACCTACCTTCGAGCTGGGCTCGCTACTTGCTCCGCACGCTCGCTACCTCGAGCCCCTCGGCGGCGCGCCGATAGCGGCGCACCGCCTCTGCCAGGCCCAGGTACAGTGCGTCGGCGATCAGCGCATGGCCGATCGACACCTCGAGGATCTCCGGCACCTCGCGCGCCAACGGCGGCAGATTGACGAGGCTCAGATCGTGTCCGGCGTTCACGCCCAGTCCGGCGCGCGTGGCGGCGCGCGCGGAGTCGCGCACGCGCCCGAGCTCGTGCGCGGCGCGCTCGCCGCCGAACGCCGCCGCGTACGGCTCGGTGTAGATCTCGACGCGCTCCGCGCCCAGCTCCTGTGCGCGCACGACGCGCTCCGCGTCCGCATCCATGAACAGCGCCGTGCGGATGCCGGCGGCCTTGGCGGCTTGCACCACCGGCGCGAGCGCGCCCGCCTGGCGCGGCAGATCCCAGCCGTGATTGCTGGTGAGCTCACCGGGGTCGACCGGCACGAGCGTCAGCTGCGTCACACGCAGCTCGAGCGCCAGCGCCACCAGCTCGGCACGTGGGTCACCCTCCAGGTTGAACTCGACGCGGCACTCCTGGCACAAGCGCACGAGCTGACGCACGTCGGCTTCGCGCGCGTGCCGGCGATCTTCCCGCCAGTGCAGCGTGATGCCCTGAGCGCCGGCCTCGATGCTGGTGCGCGCCGCGTGCAGCATGCCCGGGTTGTCGCCACCGCGGCTGTTGCGCAAGAGCGCCACCTTGTTCAAATTCACTGACAGCTGGCTCAATGCAAGACTCCACTCTCCGGCGCGTCGTGCGCCTCCTGCACGGACGGGCCGAGCAGACCGCGCAACGCCTCGGTCTCCAGGGTCTCTTTCGTGAGCAGCGCTTCGACCAGCCGCTCCAGCGCCGGTCGGTGCTCGGTCAAGTAGCGTTCGGCTTCGCGCTCCGCATTGACCAGCAGGTTGCGCACCTCATCCTCCATCTGGCGCACGGTCACGTCACTCGTCCCGCCTTCGGTCGCGAGGCGCTGACCGAGGAACGGGTGCTCGACTTTGTGCTCGTGGAACACAGGCCCCACCTTCTCGCTCATGCCGTAGTGGGCCACCATCTTGAAGGCGATCTCCGTCGCCCGCTTCAAGTCGTCTTCTGCGCCGGAGGAGATGCTGCCGAGCACGCTGCGCTCGGCGGCGTAGCCGCCGAGCAGCACGCACAGGCGCGACTCGAGCTCGGGCTGCGTCATGATGTGGCGATCGTCGGGCGGCGTCTGCTGGGTCACGCCGAGCGCCATGCCGCGCGGCAGGATGCTCACCCGGCGCAGCGGCTCTGCGTGCGCGCTGTAGTGCGCGACCACGGCGTGGCCGCCCTCGTGCACCGCCACGCGGCGCTTCTCCGTCGGCTGCAGCTTGCCCTCGCGCGGATCGCCCAGCACAATCTTCTCGTAGGCCGCGTCAAAGTCGCGCTGCGAGATGAACTCGGCGTCGCTGCGCGTCGCGCCGAGCGCGGCCTCGTTCACCAGGTTGGCCAGGTCCGCGCCCGAGAAGCCGGGCGTGTCGCGGGCGAGCTGATCGAGGTCCACGTCCGGCCCGAGCGGCTTGTCGCGCAGGTGCACGTCCAGGATCGCGCGGCGCGCCTCGAGCTCCGGGCGGTCCACCAGCACGCGCCGATCGAAGCGCCCCGGTCGCAGCAGCGCAGGGTCGAGCACGTCGGGCCGGTTGGTGGCCGCCAGCACGACCGTGAGGTCGTTGCGATCGAAGCCGTCCATCTCGGACAATAGCTGGTTCAGCGTCTGCTCGCGCTCGTCGTTGCCGCCGCCGAGGCCGGCGCCGCGCGAACGCCCAACGGCGTCGATCTCGTCGATGAACACGATCGCCGGCGCAGCCTTCTTCGCCTCTGCAAACAGCTCGCGCACGCGCGACGCGCCGACCCCCACGAACAGCTCGATGAACTCCGACGCGCTGATCGAGAAGAAGGCTACACCCGCCTCCCCTGCCACCGCGCGCGCCAGCAGCGTCTTGCCCGTGCCCGGCGGCCCCACCAGGAGCACGCCGCGCGGCACCTTGCTACCGAGGCGCCGAAACTTCTCCGGAGACTTCAGAAAGCTGACGACCTCTTTCAGGTCTTGCTTGGCGGCGCGCAGCCCGGCCACGTCCTTGAAGCTCACCGACACGCTAGCTTGCTTGTCAAAGCGGCGGCTGCGGCCCTTCAGCACGCCGGCGAGCGGCCCGCCCCCCACCATCATCTGCTGCGCACGCCGCGACAGCCAGATCCAGACGCCGATGATCAAGACCCAGGGCAACAGCGTGCCGACAATCTGCAGCGGCAGCGGCGCCTCCTGGCTGCGCACCTTCACGTTCACGCCGTTCTTGCGCAGCGCCGGCAGGAGCTCGCTGTCCGACTCCGGCAGCACGGTCTGGAAATTCTGGAAGCTCTGGTTTTGGCGCATCTCCGCCTGCTTCAGCTGGCCGATGACGCTCTCGCCCTTCCAGGTGATGCTCTCGACCTTCTGCTGCTCCACCAGGCGGAAAAACTCGGAGTAATCGATCGAGGGATAGGCCTGTTCTTGAGTCATCGATTGCCAGACCGCCATGGCGCCCAACAGCAACGCGAGAAACAGCCAGGCCTTCCAGGAGAACGGTTGAGTTGGCGGCAAGCTGGGGCGCCCTCCCGGTGCAGGTTCCGGGGCGCGGGCAGGGCGAATGGAGCGAGTCATGCGTCGACGCTGGTTCTATCACGTGCCTCCGGATACCTCGAATCTGCGCGCGCGACCCCGGCCTGACGCCCGAATCAGCTGCCACCAGCCGCCAGCGCCCAGCAGCCGCCAGCGCCACCAGCGCCGAGATCAAGCGTCGGAGGCAGGGCCGCGGCGGGCGCGCTTGGTATCCCCCCGCGCGCGCTTGTCCGCCACGCGACGCCGCTTGGCGCCGCGGCTCGGACGCGTCGGCACGCGGCGCTTGGGCGCGAAGCGTACGGAGAGCAGCATTTCCGTCAGGCGCTCGCACACGTCACGCTCGTTCTGGAGGCGCGAGCGAAAGCGATCGCCGGTGAGCAGGAAATCGCCGGCGCGCGTGACATGCGAGGGAAAGGCGGCGCTCAGCCGCCGCTTCTGCGCAACTGAAAGCGCCGCGCTGGCGGAGAGCGCAAAGCGCAGCTCCACCTTGCTCGACAGCTTGTTCACGTTCTGGCCGCCGGGGCCGCTGCTGCGCACGAACTGAAATTCGATGTCGTCTGACGGAATGACCCAATCCGGAGCCACTTGCAACATGCGCCGGGGCAGAGGGTAGCAGTGGGGAATGCTGGTGCAACGCGGTTTCTGGCGCGCGAGTTGGAGTGGGCGGCCACGGCGGGCGTGTTAGGCTCAGCCCATGCCGGATTGCCTACGCATCGTTTCGAGGCGCTCGCCAGCGCGGCTGTTGGTGTTGCCTCTGATCGCGGTGCTGGGGGCCTTGCTGCCGGCGGGGCTGCTGCTCGCGGGCTGCACGGACGAAGCGTCACATCCAGCCCAGCTCAAACCAGACGCCAGCGCTCCGCAGTGTATGCCCGGCACTCGCGCCTGCGCGTGCACCGACACGGGCGGCTGCGTCCCGGGCCTGTTGTGCAACTCGGGGCGTTGCCTCGACGCCGAAGGCACAGGCCCCGCGCCGCTCGACCCCGACGTGCGCCCCCCGATTTCCGCCGTGCTGCCGCCAGAAACAAGTCCGCCCGACGCCAGCAGCGACTCGGGCCCGAGCTCGAACGGCTGAGCCGCAAGCAATCAGAACCACCTTACGCGCCGGAAGCCCAGCTGCTCCAGACCCCCGGGAAACTAATTGTCGACGATGCCCGTGTCGCGCTTCCAGACGAAGGGCACGCTGAAACTGCCATTGTCCTCGATGTGGCTACCCCACACGGTCGTGCTGGCCTGGTGGTTCGTGCTCGAAAAGTTGAGCTCCGTGCCGATGCCGATGTCCAGATCCTTCACCTTTGTGTCCAGCGTGTGCATGAAGTTCTCGGTGCTCAGGTTGGCGCCGTTCATGTCGAGCGCGGTCGTGAACAGGCGCGCCACGACGTAGCCCTCGAGCGAGGTAAAGCTGAGCTTGCCGTTGTCGAACGCGCGAATGTCTTCACGGTATTGCACGACACCAGCCGCCTGCGAGTCGTAGTTCGGCACTACCTGCGTCACGATCACGTCCTCGGCGTAGCTGCGCCTGTGGCCGCGTGCGCGGATGTCGTCGTACGCTTCCGGCGTCGTCGTCAAGGCGGTGGACAGAGCGTCCCCGCCCACGAAAGAGACGTTCAGGAAGAGCACGTCCAGACGGGTGGCACGCTCCACGCTCTCGTTGATCCAGTTCTTTACGCCGCGAATGAAGCGATTTCCGGGCTGGTACGTGTCGATCATGATGATGGCCACGGACTCTACGGAGTTGCCGGGAGCGCGCTCCAGCACCCGATTCAGGTACTCGCCGGCCTTCGCGATCGCCGGGTCCACGCTCGTGACATCCTCGCGTGTGTAGCCAACGCGCTCGATGGCGTTCTTGTCGGGCAGCGGCGCGACCGTCTGATTGTAGGCGTTGACGACGCCGCCGTAGCCGGAGTCCCCATAGCTGTCCTCTTGAGCAAACACGAGCAGGCGCTGGTAGTCGCTCGCCGGGTCGTTGATGATGCGCGGAATGCGGTTGCCGCGAATGTAGTCGAGCATGGCCGCCGTCTCGTCCGCGTAGCCCGCGCGGTAGTTGTAGACGTAAGGCGACTTGGTATCGTCGCGCAGGTAGGCCTGGGCGCCCGTGAACGCCCCGAAGAAGATCACCTTGTTCTTGGTCGCGACGGGCGCCGTGGCCAACATGGTCGGCGTGCCGACGTTGCCAACCAGCGCGAACACGCTGTTCTTGCCGCGCACGTCGGGCTGATCCCGATCGGGGTTGGCCTCCTGAATGTCGAGCAACTGCTGGACCACCGAGCGAGCCTGCTCGGGATCGTAGTTGTCGTTCAGCGCCTCGAGCTCCACCCGGCGGCCAGCCACGCCGCCGTCGCTGTTGAAGCGATCGAGCATCGCGTTGATGCCACGCCGCATCTCGTTGCCCAGCGCCTCGCTCGGGCCTTGCAGGGGCGCGCTCATGCCGAGCCGGATCGGCACCGTGACGCTGGCTTGACAGGCCAGGGCGCCGTTCAAGTCTGCGCAGATCTGACCCGAGCCGCAGTCGCTATCCTCGGCGCACGCAAAGTTCGTGCCGCTGAGATCGGGGGAGGAACAGCCGAGCAACGCCAGCCCGGCGCACAAACCCAGCAGCTCAGCCAGCGCTACGCGAGACATCTTGCTCGACATGTTCAGAAACTCCCTTGCAG
>Ga0207675_100003984_pt1 | contig 14325 bp, 14 predicted proteins | sample KBSSwiS42_FD_184305 | JGI IMG/M metagenome (GOLD analysis project Ga0207675, IMG submission 184305) | Switchgrass rhizosphere microbial communities from Kellogg Biological Station, Michigan, USA - KBS Switchgrass S4-2 (SPAdes) (version 2) | ecosystem: Host-associated > Plants > Roots >... | reverse complement strand
GGACACGATCCGCGCCCGGAGGGGGGCGCTCCAGCTCGCGGTCACGAACGCCGGCACGATCCCCGATCGCGGCCTCTACGGCGTGCACCTCCCGGACGGCCGCCGCGTCGGCGAGCTCGACGAGGAGATGGTCTACGAGGCTCGACCGGGCCAGACCTTCCTGCTCGGCGCCTCCACCTGGCGCATCGAGGAGATCACGCGCGACCGCGTGATCGTGACCCCGGCTCCCGGCGCCCCCGGCGCCGTGCCGTTCTGGAAGGGCGACGGCATCGGCCGCCCGAAGGAGCTCGGCGCCGCGATCGGCGCCTTCTCGCGGGAGTCGGTCGACCGCGACCCCGCGGAGCTCGCCACCGAGTACGACCTCGACGAGCGGGCCGCCCGCAACCTGTCGGCCTTCCTGCGCGAGCAGCGCGACGCGACGCGCGTCGTGCCGAGCGACCGCACGATCGTCGTCGAACGCTTCCGCGACGAGATCGGCGACTGGCGTCTCTGCGTGCTCTCCCCGTTCGGGGGGCGTGTCCACTCCGCCTGGGCGCTCGCGCTGTCGGCCCGAATCCGCGACGAGCACGGCCTCGAGTCCGACGCGATCTGGTCGGACGACGGGATCATCGTCCACCTTCCCGACGCCGACGAGCCGCCCTCCGCCGAGCTCCTGCTGATCGAGCCGGACGCGATCGAGGACATGGTGGTCCAGGAGCTGTCGAGCTCCGCCCTGTTCGGCGCCCGCTTCCGCGAGAACGCCGCCCGCGCACTCCTGCTTCCGCGCGCCTACCCCGGCAAGCGCACGCCGCTCTGGCAGCAACGCCTGAAGGCGCAGTCGCTGCTCGAGGTCGCAAAGCGCTACGGCCAGTTCCCGATCGTGCTCGAGACATACCGCGAGTGCCTCCAAGACGTGCTCGACCTGCCGGGCCTCCAGCAGCTTCTCACCGGGCTACACACCCGCGAGCTGTCGCTCGTCGAGGTCGAGACGCAGCGGGCGTCACCGTTCGCCTCGTCGCTCCTGTTCGACTACGTCGCCACCTACATGTACGAGGGCGACACGCCCAACGCCGAGCGGCGCGCCGCGGCGCTGTCGCTGGACCGCGACCTGCTGCGCGAGCTGCTCGGCCAGGAGGAGCTCCGCGAGCTCATCGACCCGGGCGCTCTCGACGAGGTCGAAGCGGACCTTCAGCGGACCAGCGAGCGCACCCGCGCCGCCAACTCCGACGGCGTTCACGACGTCCTCCGCGCGGTGGGCGACCTGACCGCAGACGAGGCCCAGGCCCGCTGCCTCCCGGTGGTCGCCGCCGGTCGCATCCTCGGCGAGCTCGAGAAGGAGCGGCGCGCGGTGCGCATGCGCATCGGAGGCGAGGAGCGCTGGATCGCGGCAGAGGACGCCGGCCTGTACCGCGACGCCCTCGGCGCCGTCCCGCCCGGCGGCCTGCCGGCCGCTTTCCTCGAGCCGGTGGAGGAGCCGCTCGCGCGGCTGGCGCGCAGATACGCGCGCACGCACGGGCCCTTCACGACGCGCGAGATCTCCGGCCGCTACGGCCTCGACCTGGGCCCCGTTCTCCGTGAGCTGGAGCGCGCCGGCCAACTCGTTCGCGGCGAGCTCCGGCCCGGCGGCAGCGAGCGCGAGTGGTGCGACCCTGAGGTGCTGCGACGGCTGCGTCGAGCCTCGCTCGCCACGCTCCGCAAGGAGGTCGAGCCGGCAGAGCAGCGTGCGCTCGCACGCTTCCTGCCCGAGTGGCAGGGGATCGACGGTGCCCCGCCGGGCGGCGCAGGCGTGGACCGGCTGCGCGAGATGCTCGTGCCGCTTCAGGGGCTCGCCCTGGCCCCCGAGGTCTGGGAGCGCGACGTGCTCCCTCGCCGCGTGGGCGCCTATTCGCCGGCGTGGATCGACCAGCTGTGCGCGAGCGGCGAGCTCGTCTGGGTGGGGGCCGGCGCGCTCGGGCGCAACTCCGGCCGGGTCGCGCTCCTGTTCCGCGACGACGCGCGCTGGCTCGGCCCGCCGCCCTTCAAGGGCGAGCGGCCCTCGGAGCCTGCCCACGACGCCATCCGCGAGCGCCTCGAGCGCGGTGCGGCGTTCTGGACCGACCTCCTGGCGGACCTCGGTGAGATCGAGCCGGCGGAGCTCCAGGAGGCCCTGTGGGATCTCGCCTGGGCGGGCGAGGTGACGAACGACGCCTTCTCACCTCTGCGCGCGCCCAAGCTGTCGGTGGCGAAGAACGACCGTCAGGCGGGGCGCCGCTTCGCCCGGCGACGCCGACCGGGAGCGCCCCAGGTCCAGGGCCGCTGGTCGCTCACCGCGCCGCTGTTCGCGGACGCGCCCTCCCACGGACCTCGTATCCGCGCGCTGTCGGAGCTCCTGCTCGAGCGCCACGGGATAGTCACGCGCGAGGCGGTCCTGGCCGAGGGAATCCCGGGCGGCTTCGCGGCTCTGTATTCGGAGCTCGTCAACCTGGAGACGCTGGGCACGGCCAGGCGCGGCTACTTCGTCGAGGGCCTCGGTGGCGCGCAGTTCGCCCTGCCCGCGGCGATCGAGCGCCTGCGCGGCCTGCGCTCGGACGAGCCGGCGGGCCCGCTCGTGCTCGCGGCAACCGACCCCGCGAACCCGTACGGCGCCACGCTCCCCTGGCCGAAGCGCGAGGACGACGAGTCGAAATCGTCGCTGCGCGCCGGGCACGGCCCGGCGCTTGCGCCCGGCAGAAGACCCGCCCGCGTGCCCGGCGCCTTCGTCGTGACGCTCGACTCCGAGCCGGTCCTCTACGTGGAGCGCGGCGGCAAGGGCCTGCTCGCCCTGAAGGAGCCGGACGAGGACTGGCTGCGCCCCGCGCTCGAGGCGCTTGCCGGCGAGGTGCGAAGGGGGCGCGTCCCGCGCCTCGGCATCGAGCGCTTCGACGGCGAGCCCGTGGTGGGCTCGGAGGTCGGCGCCGTCCTGATCGAGCTGGGCTTCCGCCAGAGCCCGCGCCGCCTGACCCTGAGCGCCTGAGCCCTACCGCACGCGCTCGAACCTTGAGCTTGAAATGCGGCGCTTCGCCGCTCGAGACGCTCCGCTGTAGCCTCGAAGCATGCCCGAGGGAGACACCATCCGCGGCGCCGCAGGGCGAATCCGCGGCGCGCTCGTCGGGAAGGAGATCGACTCCATAGAGACGCCGCATCCGCGCTTCGCGCGCGACCGCTGGCCGGAGCGGCTGAGCGGGCGGGCGGTGCGCGCGGTGGACGCGAAGGGCAAGCATCTCTTCATCCGCTTCGACGGCGATCTCACGCTCCACTCGCACCTGCGCATGAACGGCTGGTGGGGCGTGTACGAGCGCGGCCGGCGCTGGGGCAAGTCGCCCAGCCGCGCCTGGCTCGTGATACGCACGGCGGACCACGAGGTCGTCCAGTTCGGCGGGCCGGTGCTCGAGCTGATGACTGACTCCCGCTCCCGCTTCGACCACCGGATCGCCCGGCTCGGCCCGGACGTGCTCGCAGACGAGTTCGACGAGGCGGGCTTCCTCCGGCGGCTCCGCGAGGACGACCCGAGCCGCGGGATCGGCGACGCGCTCCTCGACCAGCGCAACCTCTGCGGCATCGGGAATCTCTGGAAATCGGAGGCCTGCTTCATCGCGGGCCTCGATCCGTGGAGCCCCGTCGGCCAGGTGAGCGACGAGCAGGCGCTCGCCGCCGTGCACGCGGTGCGCCCGCTGATGCTCCGCTCCGCAGCCGGGGGCGGTCACGTCCGCGAGCCGTGGGTGTTCGAGCGCCACGGCAGGCCGTGCCGGCGCTGTGGAGCCACGATCCGAGCGCGTGGCCAGGGTGACGACAACCGGACGACGTACTGGTGCCCGGCGTGTCAGGCCTGATTCGGGTCGGGCACAAGGGCGCCGACCACGTCGCGCCGGGCAACACGTTCGCGAGCTTCGAGGCGGCGCTTCGGCACGGGGTCCACATGATCGAGTTCGACGTGCTGCGCACTCGGGACGGGCGGCTCGTGCTGGCGCACGACTACGCCGACAGCGACCGCCGCGAGTGCCTCACGCTCGAGGAGGGGCTCGAGCACTTCGCCGGTGAGGCGTACGCGGGCGTCGAGCTGGACGTGGATCTGAAGCTGCCCGGGTACGAGCGCGACATCGTCGAGGGTCTCACCCGGTATGGGCTCCTCGAGCGCTCGCTCGTCTCGACGATGTATCCCGAGAGCCTCGACCGGCTGGGTGAGCTCCACCCCGGTCTCCGCCGCGGCTGGTCCGTGCCGCGCGTGAGGCGGAACTACCTCAAGTCCCCGTTCTACGTGCGCCTGCCGGCGTACGCGCTCGCCGCGTACGCGCGCGTACGCCTGCCAGGGCTGGCCTCTGCCCGCATCCGGGCCGGCGGGTGCGAGGCGATCATGTCCCACCAGATCCTCGTGAGCCGGCGGCTCGTACGCGCGGTTCACGACGCGGGCGGGCAGCTCTACGTGTGGACCGTGGACGACGCGTCGAGGATCCGAGCCCTGGAGGCCCTGGGCGTCGACGGCGTCATCACGAACGACCCGCGGCTGTTCGACTAGCCGCCGACCGTGCAGGTGCCGGTCGTCTGCGTGGCCGCCTGGCCTGAGCCGAGCTTCATCTCGGCGATGGCTCGCAGCTGGTAGGTCTGCCCGTTCGGAGGCACCTCCAGCTCGAAGGTCCAGCCGGCCTGCTGCCAGGTGAACTCTGCGGAGCCGGCGTCCTGCCACGGCGAGGTGGACTGCCCGGGCAACGAGGCCCAGCCGTCCGGACTGAGCCACTGGGCTGTGAAGCGCACCTGCATCTCGTCGGCCGAGCCATCGCCGGCCAGCTGGGCTCGCGCACCGAGCTCGTCCGAGTTGCAGATGTTGATGTTGGCCCAGGTGGACTCGAGCTGGTCCGCTCCGGCCCCCTGAGCCGGTAACGCGACCGCCAGGGCGCCGAGAACGGCGCCGAGCGCCAGGGCGGGCGACCGTCGCGGCATTGAAGGCAGCCTAGCGACTGCCTCCGGCTGTCGTCATGCAGGCCTACCAGATGAGGCACATGGCCTTGGAGAGGCCGGCGGGATCGCCGCCCTGCACGCCCTTCATGCCCGTCTCCGTGAGGAGCGTGCGCTCGCGAACGACCGCCGCGTGCTGTGACCTGCGGGCGTTCCGCTTGCTCTTCTTCGGCTGGTGCGAACGGCGCAGCGTTCCGGGCCGGCGCGCCATGTCGAACCGGCGCCCCTTGCGCGCGCTCTTGCCGCGCCACTGGAGCTCGACGACGCCCCGCATCACGTAGGTCGTGCCGGCGGGCGGCTGCATGAACCGGAAGGTCCAGCCGGCCTGTCGCGAGGACATGTCGGCCTTGCCAAGCGCGACCCAGTCCGTCACGCCGCTGCCCGCGACCGTGAGCCACTTCTGCTTCGCGGCGCTCCACCACTGAGCGGTGTAGCGGGCGAAGATGCGCTCGCCCGAGCCGTTGCCCGGCACGCTGGTACGGACGCCGAGCGCATTCGGCGACTTCGCCGTGTCGCAGACGTTCACCGTGGCCCAGAAGGGACGCTGGCGCTTGTCGCCGTCCGAGCGCTTCGAGTTCGAGCGCGCCGCTGCGGCGAGGAGGTCACCGGCTCCCTGACCGGTATCGGCCTGGAGCGCAGGCTGCTCGGCCACGACGACGCCCGGGGGAAGCTGGGGCGCGGCATCAGCGCCGGCAGGGAGGTCCATGGCAGCAGCAGGAGACGCCGCGACAAAGGATGCGGCGCATGCGATCAGAACCGTGGGGGCGGCTAGCCGTGGCACTACGCGTGCTACATCGGGCCAACATCGCCTTCACTTGAGCGTGAGAGAGTGGAATTCGTGATGAATTCGAGCCTCGCGCGTAGTTAGGGCGTGAACGAGGCGTTCGCGGAGGCCGTGCCGCTCACCGGCACGGCGCCCACAGAGGCATTCACCGAGCTGTACGAGCGGACGTTTCCGCGCGTCTACGCCTACGTGGCGTCGCTGCTGCGCGATCGCTCGGCGGCCGAGGACGTGACGGCGCAGGCGTTCGAGCGGGCGTACCGGAAGCGACGCGCCTACCGGCCCGGGCGCGGCTCGATGGACGCCTGGCTGTTCGGCATCGCGCGGAACGCGGCGCTGGACGAGCTCCGCCGGCGAAAGCGCCGCGCGGTCCTCGAGGTCGATCCGGAGGACACGGACGCCAGAGCGCCAGAGGAGCACGCGGAGCTCGCGGTCCGGCGGGAGACAGTGCGCGCCGCGCTGGCCTCGCTCGACGGGCAGGAGCGCGACCTGATCGCGCTCAAGTTCGCGGGCGGGCTCTCGAACGGCGAGATCGCCCGCGTGCTCCGGATGTCGGAGTCCAACGTGGGCACGCGCCTGCACCGCACCATCACGAAGCTGAGAGAGGCCTGCCATGACTGACGTGCTGACCGCGATCGACGACGCCCTCGACACCGGCGTGGCGGCGGACGACGACCCGCTGACGCGCGAGCTGCAGGAGCTCGCGCTCGTGCTGCGCGAGGACGCGCCGCAGGCGACTCCCGAGTTCCGCGAGCGCATGGACTGGCGGGTCGAGTCGGGCTTCCAGAAGCCACGCGGCTCGCGGCGCGCATGGTGGCAGCCGCTGCTCCAGCCGGCGGCCGCGCTGGCCCTCACCGGGGCGGTCGTGCTGGTGGTCGCGCTCGCCGCGGGCGGGCGCTCCGGGTCGGGGGGCGACGACAGCGGCGGCAGCAGCGCCGGGCCTGCCCTGGCCACCGACGACAGCGGCGGAGGCGGTCGCGCCGCCGAGTCCGATTCGGGCGGTGCCGCGGCCGGGCCGGCACTCAGCGCGCCGAAGGAATCGGCTCGGAGCGCCGGCGGCGCCGACCAGGCCGCGGCCACGGTGCTCCCGCCGTCGGGCGGGGGCTTCGCCCCAGGGCGAAGCAATCGCAAGATCGAGCGCTCGGTGGCGCTGGAGCTCGAGATGCCCGTCGACGAGATGGCGCGTGTTGCGGACCAGGTCACCGCCGTCACGAACCGCTACGGCGGCTTCGTCCTCAACTCGTCGCTCTCCACCGGCAACGACGGCGCCGGCGGCGACTTCGACCTGCGTATCCCGTCGAACCGGCTGCGTTCGGCGGTCCGCGACCTCTCCGCGCTCGCCGAGGTGCGCACCCAGAGCCAGACCGGGCGCGACGTGACGCGCGAGCACGTGACCGCCAAGGACCGCCTGCGGGCGGCGCGCGCCGAGCGCCGCAGCCTGCTGCGGCGGCTGGAGGTCGCCACCACCGACGAGGAGGCGGAGGCGATCCGGCGCAGACTCGATCTCGTGGCCGGAGAGATCAACGGCCTCCGCGCCCAGCTGCGCGACCTGCGCCTGCGCACCGACTATTCCGTGGTCACGGTGACCCTGGCCTCCAAGGACGGCGAGAGCGGTGGCGCCGGAGGCGGCTCGTTCGACGACGCGCTGGGCGACGCGGGCAGCCTGCTCGTGAGCGTCGCCGGCTGGATCGTCAGAGGGCTCGCGGTGGGACTGCCGCTGGGGCTGCTGGCGCTTGCCGGGTGGCTCGTGGGCCGCGTGGTGCGGCGCCGGCAGCGCGAGTCCGCGCTGGCCTGACAAACGGCGCCGCGGCACCGTGGCGAGGTCCCTATCCTCGTGGTTGTGTCTGCAATCACCGCCACGCACTTCACCGATCCGGCCTGTCCGTGGGCGTACTCGGCCCGCCCCGCTCACGCGCGGCTCCGATGGCGCTTCGGCGACCAGATCGAGTGGCGGCTCCGGCTGATCGGGCTGAGCGAAACCGGCGAGGCGTACGAGCAGCGCGGCTACACGCCCGAGCGCGCTCTCGCCACGCAGCACCGCTTCTCTGACCGGTTCGGCATGCCGTTCAGCTTCGAGCGCAAGCCGCGGATGGCCGGCACGGCGCGCGCCTGCCGCGCGATCGTGGCGGCCCGGGATCTCGACCCCGCGCTGGGCGAGGCCGCGCTGCGGGCGCTTCAGCTGCTCCAGTTCACGACGGCGCGGGTGCTGGACGACGACGACGACCTGCGCGCCGTGCTGGCGACCGTGCCTGGCCTCGACGCGGATGCCGTCGTCGCCGCCATCGACGACCCGCGTGTCGTCGAGCTGTACGAGGCCGACCGCGCGGCGGCGCGCTCGGCGGAGGGCGCGCCGATCCATGCCCAGGATCGCCACTCGACGAGCGACGGGCCGGTCCGCTACACGGCGCCGTCGGTGATCTTCGAGCACGAGGGCGGCGGCCGCTTCGAGGTCGGCGGCTTCCAGCCCTTCGAGGCCTACGACACGGGCCTCGCCAACCTGGACCCCGGGCTCGAGCGACGGCCCGCGCCGGAGACCCTGCTCGACGCGCTCGCGGAGTTCCCCGAGGGGCTGACGACGGCCGAGGCGGCGAGCGTGATGCGGGCGTCAGATTTGGTGGACGCGGATCCGGAGGCGACGGAGGCGGCGTTGGATGAGTTGGAGGCGGCCGGGAGCGTGTTGCGGGTCCCCGCCGGCCGCGACGCCATCTGGCGAACGGCGGGCACTGAGGGGATGGGCTCGGATGCGGCGGTGCCTCCAGAAAGTGCTGCTATACGGCCAAAAGTGGAGGCACCGCATTAGTCCGAGCGGCGCTGCGGGCTCCCTCCTCGATGCCCGTCGTTCGGCCGCGCCCCGGCCTGCGTCACCGCCCGAGCCGCAAGCCTGCAGCCCGCGGTCAGCGCCTCGCCGACCGGCGCCCCGGATAGCCGCGCGCTGAGCAGCCCGGCGGCGAAGGCGTCGCCCGCTCCGGTGCTGTCCGTCACCGCCTCCACGGGCTCCGCCGGCACGCGCAGCACGTCGGCGCCGTCCGTCCACAGCGCGCCCCCCGCCCCGAGCGTCACCACCACCTCGTCGAAGCGCGCCGCCAGATCGCGCGCGGCCCGCTCCGGGTCGGCCTCGCCCGTCAGCGCCTCGGCCTCCTGCGCGTTCGGCAGCAGCAGGCCGGCGCCGGCCGCCCAGTCGAGGAACTCCGCGGAGAGCAACGCCGACGAGGACGGGTCCACAGACACGCTCATGCCCACCCTCAATGCCCGTCGTACGCTCGCCCGCGCGGCCGCCCGCGATCCCTCCCGCAGCAGCGCGTAGCCCGCCACGTGGAGATGCCCGCCCGGCTCCAGCAGGTCGTCGGCCAGGTCCTCCTCCCTGAGTGCATCGTTCGCGCCCGCGTCCGGCACCATCGTCCGCTCCCCGTCCGCCCCGACCAGGACCACGCAGGTCCCGGTCGGCAGCTCGGGATCCACCGCCAGCCGCGCTTCCACGCCGCCCACGCGCAGCTCCTCGCGCGCGTGCCGGCCGTGCTCGTCGTCGCCGATGCAGCCGACCAGCACCGGCTCGGCGCCTGCGGCGGCCAGCCACGCCGCGGCGTTTGCGGCCGAGCCGCCGCCGTGGAAGCGGATCACCGCGGGAGCGTCGCTCGCTGCGGCCAGCGGCCCTGAGAGGCGCGCCACCACGTCGACCATCACGTCGCCCAGGACGACGATCCGCGTCATCCCGACAGCTCGGACGCTATCTCGGCCGCCAGCCGAGCGTTCCGCACGAAGAGCTCCACATTCGCGTCGAGGCTCGCGCCGCTCGTCTCCTCGGCGAGGTAGTCGAGCAGGAACGGGGTCACGTCCTTCCCGCGCACGCCGGCCGCCTCCGCGGCGATCAGGCCCTCTGCGAGCACGCGGTCGTGGAGAGGCGGGTCGAGCTGCTGGTCCGGCGGAAGCGGGTTCGCGACCACGACGGCCCGGTCGTCGGTTCCGAGATCCTCGCGCGCCCGGACCGCCGCCGCCGTCTCCTTCACCGAGTCCACCCGCCACGGAACCGGTTGGCCCGAGTCGGTGAGATAGAAGCCGGGGAAGCGGTCGGTGCGGTAACCGAGGACCACGACGTTGAGGGTCTCGAGCCGCTCCAGCGTCGCCGGCACGTCGAGAATCGACTTCACACCCGCGCAGACCACCACGATCCCCGTGCGCGCGAGCGTCTCCAGATCGGCCGACTCGTCCCAGCTATCACGCGCGTCGTGGTGCACCCCGCCGAGGCCTCCCGTGGCGAAGAGCCGGATCCCGGCACGGGCCGCGAGGTGCGCCGTCGCGGCGACCGTCGTGCCGCCGTAGCCGCCGCGCGCGACCACCACCGCCAGGTCGCGCACGCCGCACTTCACCACGTCGTCGCGCTCGGCGATCGTCCTCAGCGCGTCGTCGTCGAGCCCGATGCGCACCTCCCCCCCGACCAGCGCGATCGTCGCCGGCACGGCTCCCGCCGACCGAACCGCTGCCTCCGCCTCGTGGGCCGCCTCGAGATTGCGCGGCCGCGGCAGGCCGTGGCTGATGATCGTGCTCTCGAGCGCGACCACCGGGCGCCCCGCTTCGAGCGCCTCCGCCACCTCCGGGGCGATGCTCATGCCCGGATCAGCCTCAGGCGTCCTTCTCGACCCGGACCGAGAAGCCCTCCGCTCGCGCCGCGTCGAGGATCTCCTGGCTGTTCTCGCTGCCGCGTGTCTGAAGCACCAGCTTGATCGCCGTCTCGCGCACGTGGATCTCGATGCCGTCGCGCAGGTGCTCCACATCGACGACGTTCCCGCCGCGGTCCGCCACGACGCGCAGGAGCCCCGCGAGCGCGCCGGGACGGTCGGGCACGACCGTGGACAGCACCATGCGCCGCCCGGCCGCGGTCTCTCCCAGCCGGATCGCCTCGGAGAGCAGCGACACGTCCACGTTCCCGCCCGAGAGCACGGCGCAGACCGACCCCTCCTCGGGCGGCGAGACCCGCCCGTGCATCAGCGCGGCCACGGCCACCGCGCCCGCTCCCTCGACCACGAGCTTCGAACGCTCCAGGAGCAGCACCATCGCCTGCGCCACCTCGTCGTCCGAGACGGTGACCACCTCTTGCACGTAGCGCTGCACGAGTGGCAGCGTGAAGTCACCAGGGCGCTTGACGGCGATGCCGTCGCAGATCGTGTTGGCCGAGCGCGCGCCGATCGGGCGATGCGCGGCGAGCGAGTCGATGTAGGGCGCGCACGCCTCCGCCTGCACGCCGACGACCCGCACGCCCTCGAGCGCGCTGGCCAGGGCGAGGCCGATGCCGCTCGCGAGCCCACCGCCACCGAGCGGCACTACGACGAGCTTCACGTCCGGCGCCTGCCTGGCGATCTCGAGGCCGATCGTGCCCTGCCCTGCCACCACCTCCGGCTGGTCGAATGCGTGGACGAGCGTGAAGCCCTGCGCGTCGGCGAGCCGTCGCGCCGTCGCCTGCGCCTCGTCGTAGCCGCCGTCCACGAAGCTCACCTCGCCGCCGTACTGCTGCACGGCCGCGACCTTGGCCAGGGGCGCCTGAGCGGGCATCACCAACACCGCGCGAGCGCCCGCCTCGCGCGCCGCGAAGGCGACCGCCTGGGCGTGGTTGCCCGCACTCGCGGCCACGACGCCGCAGTCGAGCGCCTCGCGCGGAAGACCCCGGATCATGTGCGTCGCGCCGCGCGCCTTGAACGACCCCGTGAGCTGAAGATTCTCCGCCTTCAGCAGCACCCGAGCGCCGACTCGGCGCGACAGCTCGCCCGCTGAGAGCAGCGGCGTCTCGCGCACACGCCCGGCCAGGGCGCGGGCGGCATCCTCCACATCGGCGAAGGTCACGGCTTCTTCAGGGGCAACAGCCACGTCAGGTGGGATTATGCGCTCATGTCCACGGTGGACGAAACGGTACGGCTGCTGGCGGAGACGGAGGTGTTCGGCGAGGTCGAGCCGCGCGAGCTCGAGGAGGTGGCGCGCGTGGCGGTCCCGAGGAGCTGGGAGCGCGGCCAGGTCATCTTCAGGGAGGGCGACGTAGGAGACACCTGTTACCTGCTCCGATCCGGCGCTGTGGTGCTCACCCGCGAGCACCCGGACGGGCGTATGGTGGCCCTCGCGGAGCTGCGCGCGGGCCAGCTGTTCGGGGAGCTCGCGATGTTCCGCGGCGAGAAGCGCTCGGCCACGGCCGAGGTCGTGGAGCCGGCAAGCGCCGTCGCGCTCCTGGCGACCGACGTCCAGCGCCTGATCCGCCGCAGCCCCGATCTTGCGCTGAATCTCCTGGCGAGCCTGGCCGAGCGGGTCAGCCGGACGAACGAGCGCCTTCTCCAACAGTCCTTCCAGACCGTGGCCGGCCGAGTCGCAAGCGCGCTGCTCGCGCAGACGATGACGCGCCAGGCCGACGGCGCGGGCGAGTCGGACATCCTGATCCGCTCGACCCAGGCAGAGATCGCGCACCTCGCAGGCACCTCCCGGGAGAGCGCGAGCCGCTTCCTCGCCACGCTCGAGCGAGCCGGAATCGTCACCCTTGGACGTGGGAAGGTGACGGTGCATGACCCCTCGCGACTCCGCAACTACATCCACTGACCGCGAGCGCATGGTGGAGCGCCAGCTGCGGCGGCGCGGGATCTACGACGTGCGCGTGCTCGCGGCGATGAACGAGGTGCCGCGCGAGCTGTTCCTCCCCAAGGCGCAGCGCCGCCGCGCGTACCGCGACGGCGCGGTGCGGATCGGCGAGGGTCAGACGATGTCGCAGCCCTGGATCGTCGCCTGCATGGCGCAGCTGCTCGAGCTGGCCGGCTCCGAGATCGTCCTCGAGGTGGGCACGGGCTCGGGCTACGGCGCGGCCGTGCTGTCCAGGCTCTGTCGCGAGGTCGTGACGATCGAGCGCTTCGAGAGCCTTGCCGTCAGGGCGGAGGAGACGCTGCACGAGCTGGGCTACGACAACGTGGTCGTCGGCGTGGGCGACGGCAGCCGCGGCGCACCCGAGCGAGCGCCGTTCGGCGGCATCTCGGTGACGGCCACCGCTCGCGACGACCCGCCGCGCGCGCTCCTGGAGCAGCTTGAGCCCGGCGCCGCGCTCGTCTGCCCGGTCGACCGGAACGGCCGCGAGCTCTTGATGCGCTTCCGGGACGGCGAGGAGGAGGCGGTCACCGGCGTCCGCTTCGTGCCCCTGGTCACCGACAGCAGCTAGGCTGCCGCAACCGTGTTCGTCCTGAACTTCTATTCGCCGGTCTTCGTCGATCAGCTCAAGCGCGGCCGGAAGACCGCCACGATCCGCCTGGGCGACAAGGGCAAGAAGTACAGCAAGGGCGAGGTCGTGATGATCACTGTCGGGTTCCAGCACTCGCCGCGGCAGAAGATCTTCGACGCCGTCATCGACAGCGTCGAGGTCAAGCGGGTCAAGGACCTCTCGCCGCGCGACATCGAGCACGACAACCCGGAGTTCCGCCGGCTCGACGAGATGGTCCACTTCCTGGAGCAGATCTACGGCCGCAAGGTCGAGATGGACGACATCGTCACGGTCGTGCGCTTCTCGCAGATCTCCGACCGCCCGTCCGAGATCCAGGAGCGCATGCGACCGAGCGCTCCGGCCCAGAACTGAAGCAAAACAGCCTCCACTCTTGGCACTCTCACTGCTAGAGTGCCAGTCCGGCACTCGCACCCGCGGAGTGCCAGGTCCCCAGGAAACTTGTAGGAGGTAGAACGCATGAATCTCAAGCCTCTGGGCGATCGCCTGATTGTCAAGGCGATCGAAGAGGACGAGACCACCGCGAGCGGCATCGTCCTCCCCGACACCGCCAAGGAGAAGCCCCAGAAGGGCACCGTCCTTGCGGTGGGTGAGGGAAAGTGGGACGAGGATGGCGAGAAGCGCATCCCGCTCGACGTCGCCGAGGGCGACACCGTCCTGTATTCGAAGTACGGCGGCACCGAGGTCGAGGTAGAGGGCGAGGATCTGCTCGTGCTTCGTGAGTCGGACGTGCTCGCCAAGGTCGCGAGCTAGGAGGAAACTGAAAATGGCTCACAAGGAACTGAAGTACGACGTCGACGCGCGCAAGGCGCTCGAAGACGGCGTGAACGCGGTGGCGAACGCCGTCAAGGTCACGCTCGGCCCCAAGGGCCGCTACGTGGTGATCGACAAGAAGTTCGGCGCTCCCACCATCACCAACGACGGGGTTTCCATCGCTCGTGAGATCGAGATCGAGGACCCCTTCTCCAACCAGGGCGCTCAGCTCGTGCGTGAGGTCGCCACGGCGACCAACGACGTGGCGGGCGACGGCACCACGACGGCGACCGTGCTCGCACAGACGATCGTGCGCGAGGGCCTGAAGAACGTGGCCGCCGGCGCGAACCCGCTCGGCCTGAAGCGCGGCATCGAGAAGGCCGTGGACCAGGTCGTCGACCGCATCAAGGAGGTCTCGACCGAGATCTCCGGCAAGGACCAGATCGCGCGTGTGGCCGCCATCTCGGCTGCCGACGACGAGATCGGCGATGTGATCGCCGACGCGATCGACAAGGTCGGCAAGGACGGCGTCGTGAACGTCGAGGAGGGCCAGACGTTCGGCATGGACCTCGAGTTCACCGAGGGCATGCAGTTCGACAAGGGCTACATC
>Ga0207675_100003983_pt1 | contig 14325 bp, 8 predicted proteins | sample KBSSwiS42_FD_184305 | JGI IMG/M metagenome (GOLD analysis project Ga0207675, IMG submission 184305) | Switchgrass rhizosphere microbial communities from Kellogg Biological Station, Michigan, USA - KBS Switchgrass S4-2 (SPAdes) (version 2) | ecosystem: Host-associated > Plants > Roots >... | reverse complement strand
GCTCCCCAATCGCGGCGGCGATCTCCTGCGGCAGCCTCGCCGGCAGCGCGTCCCGGAACCGCTCCAGCTCGAAGCGCAGATTGTAGCGCTGGTAGGTGAGGAGCGGCTTCCCGAAGGGCGGGTAACCTTCGGCCGTGCCGACCAGGCTGTCGATTCGCCGCGCCGTGGCCAGGATCAGGGGCCGCACCGAGCAGAGCCGGGCGGAGCCCCGAGCGGGCCCCACCAGGATCACGGCCGCGCTCACTGCGACCGCAGCGATCGCGACGACCCGAGCGATCTCGAGGAGCTGGGCGGCCGGGCCAGGGGCGAACGCCGCCGCGATCGTCACGGCCGCCCCCGTCGCAGCGGCCGCCAGGACGTGCACCGCCAGCACCATGGCGCACTCGCCGTCGCCCCCTGCGAGTCTCACCACTGCCTGCACGACGACGCGCAATTTCGGACCGCCGGTCCGTTGCCAGCGCCGGGCGCTGCGCAGCCCGACCGCAACGACCACGACCAGGTACCGATGCAAGGTCTTCGTCACCATGCGCTTGCGTGTAGCTACGGCCGGCTCGTCACAAACCAGTGACAAACGGCGAACTCTGTCGTTCCAAGTGAGCAGCACGCTCTCGCCCCGGGCGGGGCGATGCAGGGCTCGAGGAGGTCGTCCTTGGTGCGTGTAACGCCCACACACTGCTCGCTGGCCATCATCGGAATCATTCCCGGCGCCGTAGTGTGTTCCCCATGGGGACCGAAGGCGACGACGTGGCTCGACTCATCGAGGGGAGGCTCGAGCAGCACGACCGCAACCAGTTCGAGGTCAAGCTCGACTACACCATCGATCGCGCCAAAGCCAAGAACCGCTACGAGGTCAATGCGTACTTCTTCTTGCCGAAGAGCCTGGGCGTGGATGCTCAAACCTACCCCAAAGCGCAGTTTTACAGCGACATTCAGGCTCACATCCGCTTCAAGACACCTGGGCTGTCGCTGCAGGACCTCGCCCGTACCGATGCCGGTGATTCGCCGCTCGGCAAGATCCTGCGCTCGCTGGACAGTCCCAGCCGTGGGGCTGCCCGGCCCGGCCAGCAAGCGCGGCTGAGTCAGGAACTGCGCCTGGTGGGGTGTCTGATGCGCGCCAACCTGCGCGATCGGGTGCGGGAGACTTGCCGGCGCCTGCGCGCGCTGGCGCAGTCGAATCCGGCGGCTGGCCACGAGCTCGACCTGCTGCGTTCCGAAATTCAGGCGCTGGTCGAGGAAGCGCGCTGCGTCCTTTTGAAGTACCGACTACTCCGCACGAGCTTCTCGCCACCGAGGTTCGAGGCCAGCCTGTCGGAGACCTACCAGCTCGTGGACGAGTACATGAGCCTGACGGTCGAAGGCCATCTTACCCGCTTGCTCGAGAGCCTACAGGACGCAACGGCGCAGGGCTGGGCCGTTGCTGCCGAGACGGAGTTGCTCGGCAAGAGCATCCTTGACGAACGTGCGCATCGGCGCGGATTCGGGCACGAGAGCCTGCCGGCGGTAGAGGGCGGCAACGAGACGCTCGTGTATCGCCTGGGCCTGCTCAAGAAGTTCGTGATGTCGGTGCTGTTCCTGGAGATTACGCGCGACCGCGATGGGCACGGCACGGCCAACTTCGTCGCGGCCCTGGCCGCTGGGCTCGCCATGCTCCTGGCGACGGTCGGTTCGATCTTCGTCCAGACCAGATATGCCATGAACACGCTGCCCTTCGTGCTGGCGCTGACCCTCGGCTACATGGCGAAGGATCGCGTCAAGGAATGGGCAAAGCTATATCTGTCGTCCAAGATGGCTCCTTGGCTGTCCGACTACCGCGTCAAGGTCATGGACCCGATGCACGGTGTCGTGGTCGGCAGCTGCCGTGAGCGAGTCTCCATGTGCGGCAAGCAGGACCTGCCACCAGCAGTACAGAGCGCGCGTCACGGCAGCCGTCTGCATACCATCGAGGCGCAGAGCAAGCGCGAAATCGTCGTACACTACCGCAAGCAGATCACCATCTACGGGCGCAAGCTGAATGGGCTCGACGGTCAGGTCGACGAGATCAACGACATCATTCGCTTCAGCGTCTCGCACTTCTTGACGCGCATGGACGACCCGGTTCGCTCGATGTTCGCGTTTGACGAGGTGCTGCGCCGGGTGCGCGAGATCTCCTGCAGGAAAGTGTACCATCTGAACGTGGTCTTCGTGCTGCAGGCGCTCGACGCGCGCGCGACGCCGCGCATCGAGCACGCCCGAGTGATCATGGACAGGGGCGGCATTCTGCGTCTGGAATCTAACGACCCTGCGTCGCGCGCGTCATTTCCCGCGCACTCCCCGCAGGCAGCCGCCACGGAGCCGAAGGAAATGCGCTCGGACTCCGTCGCCAGCGCGGCGCGCGCACTGGAAAACCCCGCGCTCTAGCGCCAGGTGTGGTCCGGCCATTGCTGGCTAGAGAGCAGGAACTGGTGCTGGGCCAGTCCGCAGCACTTCGGGCGTCGCAGCGTAGGCGAGCATGCGCCCCTGCCCGAGGACCAGCAGCTGATCGGTGTGGCATGCCGCGAGTTTGAGGTCCCGCAAGACCAGCACCACCGCGACACCGCGGGTGGCGAAGCGCCGGGCGCTGGCCAAGAGCTGGTTCTGCTGGCTCGGTTCCGGGGCGCTCTCCGCCTCATCGAGCAGAAGCAGGCGGCCGCCGTCCGCCACGGGCTGCCAGATCTGTGCGAATCCGCGCGCCAGCTGCACTCGTCGTTGCTGGCCCTGCGACAGGTCGATGTACGGAAGTGAAGCGAGAGCCCACACACCAGTGAAGTCGAGGGCCAGCTCCGCGATTTCTTGGCTCATGCGTCGGCTCTCGCGGCCTCGATGCGGGGCGCGGCCGCCCTGCACGACTTCCAGCACGCTGGCATCGAGGTCGAAGGCGAGCCGTTGCGGGAGATAGGCGCAGCGCCGGGCGAGCTCCGCCAAAGGTTGTCGCCAGAGCTCTTGCCCACCCAGTTTCGCGCTGCCGGGTCGCGGCTTGGTCTCGCCCGTGAGTACGCGCAAGAGAGCCGCCCTCTCGTTCGGACTGCTGCCGACGATGCCCAGCACCTGGCCTTCGGCCAGCGAAAAATCCAAGGACGAAAGGACCGTCCGCGGCCCGACGCTGACGCCTACTTCGAAGAGCTCGAGCATGCCTCGCTGGAAAGCCTCTCTTCTCGCCGTCGAAACGGCAGACTCTTGGCAAGTGCAGGATTCCGCGCTGCAGGTCAAGCCGACTGCGTGTTGCACCAGACAAATGGCACGAGTTGGAAGCCCGACTCCTCGGATCTGGAACTCGTGCCTCGAGCCGCAGCCCGCCTCGCGCGGTCTCAGTACGTCGCCACGGCGTGCAGCGCCAGCTCCGTCTGATCCCGGTGAATGAAGAACAGGCGCGGTTCACCGTAGCGCACCACGTTGCCGGCTTGCTCCAGCGAGAGGATGAAGGAAAAGTGCGGGATGGGTGGCGTGTAGCTGGCGTACAGATCGTAGCCGTAGTGCGGCGTGACGAAACTGTCGCTGCTGCCGCTGCCGCTGAGGCTGGAGCCGGTGAGCGTACCCGGCGGCAGCTCGCTCTCCGGAATGTTCGCCGGGTCGCGTGAGGGGTAGTCGATGGTCTCGTCGCCGTGAAGGTCGGCGCCGACAGTGATGGTGCCCCACTTGTCGGAGACGAACGGCGAGTACTCCACGAACGGGCGCAGCTCTACGACCAAGCGCGGCAGCGTGCCGCCCTGGGGGCCCGCCTGCTCGGCGTACTCGTTGAACCGATAGTGCAGAGTGCCGCGGATGCCCGCAAACAGCTCGTCGATCAGGTGCAGCCGCGCGCGCGTGGACCACTCCGTGGCGAAATACAGGTTCTGCTCGTGGCTCTCGAACGAGGTTGGTAGGTAGACCCGGAGCGAGTGAGAGAGCCCCAGAGTGCGCTGCCAGCCGAGGCGCGCGAGCGACACCGTCTGTTCCGCCGCAGCACCGAGGGCCAGATCGTCCATGCGCAAGCCGGACTCCCCCTGGACGCTCACGAAACGCTGATTCAAGCCGAGGCGCGCAAACACGCTGAGCCAGGGGAGCGGATAGTATGTGCCCTGCGCGCGATACAGCAGGTAGCGATCGTTGGCGGGGTCCTCGTCGGTCACGAGCAGCGAGCGGTACTGAGCCTCGCCGGCGATCAGCCAGGGCTTGCCCCGCGGACGCGTCAGCGTCACATCCCGTGGGTCGCCCTGCTTGGGTACGTCGATGCCCGGAGTGACCGGCGCGCTCGCATCGACCGGGGGCGATGTCGCTGCCGGCGCCGCGCTGATGGGCGCGGCCGCCGCGCTGTCCGGCGCGGCCGCCGCGCTGTCCGGCGCGGCCGCCGCGCTGATGGGCGCGGGTGCCGCGCCGTCTCGGGCGTGCGCGACCCCCGGCAGGCCGAGCGCGCCGAACAGCGCGGCGGCCATTCGGAGCGCGCAGGCGCCAGGGGCGCAGGCAGTATTTCCCGCCACGGCTCAGAACCCGACGAAGTTGTTGTAGAACTCGTAGTACGCGAGCAGGATCTTCAAGCCGTAGTCATCGAGCGAGTCGTCCGCCCCGGCATTCAGGGCCTGATTGTAGTCTCGCATGTACTGGTAGCTCACGGGGCTGCGCGAGCGGCTCGCCACCAGGTACCAGCCCTGGTCCGGCAGGAACGTGTACACATACTCCTGGCCGTCCTGGGTGAAGAGCTGCTCGGGGTTGTCGGCACCCGTGGCGCGAGCCAGGATGTCGTCGCCGTAGGTCGAGGTGAGCTCCTGCAGCGTCTCGTAGCGTCGGATCGCGATGCGATCCTTGAGCTCGACGTTGCTCACCAGGTTGCCGTTGGTCACGGAGGCGAACACGCCGAGCGCCGTGAAGCGGAACCAGGGGAAGGTGTCATAGCTCGCGCCCAGCATGTCATCCAGTACGCGCTGCGACAGCGCCCGATTGCGCGTGCCAAACGGCTGATCATACATGCTCACGAAGGTGTTCACGTTCGGGCTGTAGTTGGACACCTCCTGCTGGTCCATGAACGCGAACATCGTGTACAGCTTGTCCACGCTGATCCCGAGCCGCAGGGTGTCCCCGTAGAACGGGTCGAACTTCGTCTGGTAGTCGCGGAAGGTCGCGGGCTGGTTGATCACGGAGTCGTAGAACGCCATGGTCATGCCCACGGCCGCCTGGGCGTCGTTGTAGAAGTCGGCGGAGATCTCGTCGTACTCGGGGTCGCTCAGCACCTTGCCATTCTTCTGATCCAGGCGCTTGAGCACGTCCTGCACGCCTCCACCGGCCCAGTCGAACAGCGTGAGGTACCACATGCGCTGCAGATCGAAGACCGACGCGTACACGCTGTTCACGTACGTCCCCGTGTCCCAGAACGTGCGGTACGCGCGCTGGTTGCGCAGGCTGTACAGCCAGTCATAGCGCTCGATACTGTTGAGCACGATCTGCGAGGGCGTGACACCCAGATCGAACGCCGAGCACAGCGGCGAACGGAAACGGTGCTCGTCCGTGCAATACAGGAAGTCCTGCGCCATCACCTCGCTGCGCTTTTGGGGCGTGCCATAGATCCAGGTCAGCGCCGCCTGGTCGTAGCCGCCCCAGCCGCGGTGGCCGCCCACCTCCTCGGGCACGTTCACGTAGTCCATCACGCTCGCCGAGACCTCGTTCTCGCGCATGTGCTTGGCGTCCACGCTGCCGTAGAAGTTGTGGCGCAGGCCCAGGGTGTGGCCGAACTCGTGGATGCCCACGTGAAACACCACGTCCTCGATGATGCGCTCGCTGTATTGCTCGTCCGATTCCCAGACGCCCCGGTCGGTGCAGCGGCGCGCGCCCTTGGCGATGGCGCTGATCGCGTCGTTGGCGTTGAACACGTAGATGTTCTTCAGGCCGAGCAGCATCTCCTCGTCCACGGTCACGCGCTGATGGTTCTGCTTCCACTGCCGGAATTTGTTCACGAAATCTAGCTGCGCCTGGATGCCGGCGCGGCTGTGCAGCACGGCGCCGTGCAGCGGGTCCTGATTGTCCAGGATCGCGCCCATCTGCTGCTGGAACTCGCTCTCCACCTTCTGGTGCTCGGCGAAGTTCTGCAGCGGGTAGCTCGACGGTCGAGACACGTAGGCGTTGAAGCCGGGCTCGGCGTAGCGGTACTCGCCGAGCGTCCGGTGGAAGTCGTTCAGGAACGCCTCTCGCCCGCGCGCGGGCTCCGGCAGGAAGGTCTTGGTCTCGATCGAGTCGGCCGTCGCTGCCGGTAGGTCCATCACCCGCCGCATCTCGTCGAACAGTGTCGACTTCAGGCGCCCCGACTCATCGACCGGCGCCAGGGTCGCCCCGCTCTGGCAGCTGATCTCTTCCCACTTCTGCTTCGGGTCGGGTTTGTTCGCGCCGTTTTGCTCCAGGAAGTCCTGGATCAAGTAGCGGTAGTAATCCATGCCCACATTGTACAGATTGATGTTGGCGCTCAGCACTTCGCCCGTGCGCGGGTCCGAGGAAGACGGACCGTAGCCGAGCAGGCCGCGCGTCGTATCCACGTCCTGGTTCCAGGTGACGAAGCTGTAGCGCAAATCGCCCAGGTTCCGGATCTTGCCGCCGTCGTCATACTCCCGGAAGTCGACGCGCAGCTTCGCGCCGGCCTGTTCGAGGGTCTGGTTCGTCTGCGCCTTGATCTCCTCGAACATGGGCTTGAAACGCTCGGGAAAGCCCCGGTGGAAGTAGTACACCGCCGGCTCCTCGCGCTCGGGGTTCCAGCGCTGCAGCAGCGTCTTGGCCGAGAGCAGCCCGGACTCTTCGTCACGGAACACGTCGAAGACCTGGAACGCGCCGTATTTCTTGTTGACCTCGTCCTTCTCCGCAATCTCTTCCGGCGCGAAGCTGCTCGGCCCCGGCCGGTAGAAGCTCAGGCGGTACTGGATGGTGGTGGTGCCCACGCCCGTGGCTTGCGAGACCAGGTTCCAGCAGCCGCCCAGCGAGTTGATCAGGTTCAGCTCGTAGTTCACCTCGATCAGGAACGACAGATACTGATCGTCGGGATCCCATTCGAAGCTGTCCGGCACCAGGTTCTTGCTGACCGCGCTGGCGCAATCCTTGATGTAGTCGCCGTAGAACCAGGCCGCCGACGCGATCGGATCCATGTTCGTGGTTTCGAAGTCGACGCGGAACGTGCGCCGCTCTTTCCAGGGAGCCTCGGTGTTCTCCTCCAGATAGTTGGTGCGCTCGCCGTCCAGCGATTCGCGCAGCTTCACGTCGACGTGCTGACCGTCGAACTCGAACAGCACCCGATCGGCGTTGGTGGCCAGGTCGTCGTTGGGATCGGCGCTGTCATCTCGCTGCAACTTTTGCCCGTCGATGACCTGGAGCTTGTCTTCCTTGAACTGGAAGCGCACGTATTGCGTTCCGGACTCGAAGCCCGGAAAGGCATAGTCGCCGAGCACATTGGGCGAGCTGGTCTTGACGACGGTGGTCTTGAAGAGCCAGCCATCGTTCGGTCGCTCCAGCTTCGGGTTGTCCCCGGTGAGGTCGGCCTTGCCCAGATACACGTGCTCGTCGAGCAGCCCGTTGTGGATCGGACGGTGGTCGACGCACGCCATCGCCCCGAGCGCGAGCCCCAGCCCCAGCAGGGCGCCCACGCGCCGCCAGAGTTGGATCCCAAGACCAGACGCTTGCACGTTCGCCATTTCGGCGCTCCTCATTTCGGCGCTCTTCATTTTTCTCGCCCTCACTCCCAGACAGCCGCGTTGATGGCTCGACCGTCGATCACGTCGAACGACACACGGTTGCCGATCGAGGTGATGTCGGCGAGTACGTTGCCGTTCGCGGAATAGTTGAAGACCAAGTCGCAGTCTCGATAGTCCTGAGGCGTGCCGCTCGCCTGCCACTCGAGCAGCTTCTGCTTGACGTCGTCCCCGTAGCGGATCGGCAGACCGGCGCACAGCTCCAGGCTGCCTTTGAAGTCCAGGTTCTGGACCTTGCCGATGCTGCCGTCCTGCCGGACCCAGAGCACCAGCGCGGTCTCCTTGCCGAACAGATCCAGCTGGTGAGACGGCACGAACTCGTAGCGTTCGCCGCGGATCTGGCGCATGTAGCCGCTCAGGTCCTCGAGCGAAGCGCCGGCCACCTGCAGCTCGGTCGGAGCGGCGAGCCCGTTCACGCTCACCTTCAACGTGCCCAGGCGCCGATCGACCGAGTCCACCACGATCGCGCTGGACCCCAGGCTGAGCAGCGTTCCGTCCAGCATCTGCTGGGCCTCGAAGTAGGGGGCCGTGGCCACGCCGCCGCGCCCTGCGTCGATGGCGCGATCGATGGCGCTGTCGCCACGGCTCACGCTGACCGAGGTGACGGCGCCGAAGTTCAGGCTGTACTGAACCAGCAACCGGTAGGGCACCCCGTTGCGACGGAAGTTGGCATAGCCGATCGACCAGCGGGCGTCGTCCGTGGTGCGGAAGGACTTGACGGCGCCGGCCACGTCCGACTCTCCGTGGCTGAACGACGAGAGCACGGAATCCACGAAGGGCTCCAGCAGATACACCGGGTCGAGCACGCGCTCATCGACCACGGCCTTCTGCTCCGGCGTGAGCGACGCATACAACGCCGCGACCTGAGCGATCACCGCCGGCAACCAGGACGAGCCGTCCGGCGCCAACAGCTCGCCGATGCGCTGCGGATCATCTGCGCTGAACGGCACGGTCAAGTTGAAGGTCGCGAACGGGTGCCCGGCAGGCGGGGGCGCGCCGGCAGCGCGGCGAATCGAAGCCTGCAGCCGCTGCTCGAGGCGCGCCTTGTACAGGTTGCCGAGCGTGAGCGGGCGGAACTCCGAGACCGCTGCGGGCATGAGCCGGGTAAAGCCGATCGAATAGAGCGCGTCCGCGGCGGCGGGCCGCTCACCATCCTGCAGCAGAGGGAGAGAGGTATCGTGCAGGAAGCCCAGCGTCACGCCGTTGAACTCGACGTCCACTGCGTCGCGCGCCGTGTCGACGTTGTAGTTGACGCGATCGAGCACGCGCTCGTCTCCGGACGCGATACAGCGCGCCTGGAATTCGCCCCAGCTCGCCGAGCTGTCCAGGTCGAGCGCGCAGTCCGGGCGGAACTGGCTCTGGAATGCGAACGCCATCTGCGCGCCGGCCGCGGCACCAAACGCCAGCGCGCCGCCGTTCTCGAAGGGCGCGCTGCGCACCGGACGCACGTAGATGGAGTCGGCGTAACCCTCGGGCGTGAAGGTAATCGAGACCCCCGAATCCTGTAAGGCCACGACCGTGTCCTGCGGTGTGTCTTCGTTGGCGCTCGTGAAGATCAGGTCGCAGACCTGCGCCTCCACGCAGTCGAAATCTGGCGGCAACGGCTGCGCGCCGAAGAACGTCTCGCGCACCATGCGGTACAGCTTCGTGACGTTGACGGGATTGAGCCAGGAGCGCGGCTCGTTCAGCGCCTGCGCGCGCGAGGCGTACACGTCGAGCAACTCTCCGCCGACGCTCAGGCGCTCGCGTGGCTTGGCCACCACTTGTGTGGCTGTGCCGCCCGCGTCGCTGAAGCTGCCCTGCATCGCACCGAGGTACTGCTGGGTGAGGATCACGCCGGTCACGAGGTGTGTCTCCTGGTCGAAGAGCAGGATCACGTCGTTGGTGGGGCCCCAGGTGAAGGCGTTCGCGTACGTGCCGCCCGGATTGCAAAATTTGCCGTCACTGCGCGCACCCAGCAGCTGGTCGGCGTACAGCGTGCCGCCGCTCGCGGCCCAGAGCGGCAGGCCGCCCGCGCTCACGTCCGGGATGATCGGTTGCACGACCATCTCTTGCGCCAGCGCGCTCTCCTCCGTCTCCGCGCAGAACTTGGCGCGCCCGACCTCGTCATCCGTGACCCCTGAGCCAAATCCCTTGCTGTCGCCGGCGACGAAGGTGTCCGATGCGGGGGTGCCACCGGGTTCTGCGGGTGGCGCCTGCAGGGGTAAACGGACCTGGTCGGGTCCGTCTTCACAGCCCAAAAGCGCGGACAGAGCGCACGTGCTCAGACACACCACGAAGCAACGAGCTAGCGACGGCACGGCGCTGCTCGGCCACGCCCTACAGTTTCGCATGAGCGACCTCCGAATTTCAGAGCCGAAACAGCGGCTCCTGGGCCCCGCATCATAGAGATCTCGAGCGTCCGACGGAACAGAATTGCTTAGAACTCCGTGCCTCGCATCTGGAACTCGCGACTCGAGTACGCCTGTGCCCGTCGGCGCAGTGCGGGTGGCGCTCAGCACCTTCGAGCGCTACCTGGCGCAACGCCGGTGCAGTGAAATGGGCTGAGCTGGAACCCCAGATCCTCCAATCTGGAAGCTTAACTCTGGACGAAACACGCAGGAAGCAGCAGCGGCGCTCAACTGCTGCGCAGGTCCCCGCGCCCGAAGGCTACCGCACGCTGGCCGTCCCGCGGGTATGGCGCTGATCGAGCATTTCGGGCACGGGCACCTGTACGGGCCGGAAAGGGCGCGAATGATGCGTTACGATGCCCCGAGATTTTTGCGCTGTCTCGAGCGCGACGTTGAACCCCGTGGCACGGCGCCGTAGGCTAGGCGCCGGGAATGGATCAAGCGACTCCCGATACCGCACTTTCGCTGGATGCGAGTCAGGTCGATACTCTGCAACGCGTCAGTGCGTGGCGCGACTGGATGCGAGCGTCGTTTCCAGAATACTCCCTGGAGTCGATGAACTCCTCCGGCGAGGGCGGCGCGCGCATGCTCTCGCTCGGCAACGCGCGTCTCTGGCGCGTGCATTTTCCGGCCCGCATGACGATTCGCGCCGCACCCGCGGTGCCCTTTCGGCGCGATACCTTCGTCAGCTTCCAGCTGCAGGGCGCGCGCACGGTCGCGAGGGACGGGCGCGTCTTCCGCGTGGAGGCCGGTGAGGTGTGCATCGGTCGGGCAGCGGCTCACGGGGTCGAGACGACGTTTGAAGATCGCACCAGTATGCTCTTGCTCGAGCTGCCGGCGCACTGCGTGAGCAGCCGGCATCCGCAGGTCGAGGGCTGGAGCTTCCACGTCTGTCGAGCGGACCAGCCTGGTGCAGCGCTCCTGCACGATCTGCTCGCCGGCACCATGGCGGTGGGCGAGCGGCTCGCGGAGCACGAGCGACGCATCGCGCTCGCCTCGGTCATCGAGCTCTTGGCGTTGCCGGTGGCGGGTGTACGCGGCAAGGACGCGCACCTGGTACGGGTCGAACGCACGCTCGGCGTGATCGACGAACGCTTGGGCGATCTGCGTCTGAACGCCGACATGCTGGCGAAAGAGCAGGGCATCAGCCGGCGCAGACTGGATGAGGTGTTCGTGCACGCGCTCGGGTCATCGGCCGCGGCCTGCATCGCGCAGCGGCGGCTGGTGCGGGCAGCGCAGCTGCTCAGAGATCCGGCCTGCAATGAGCTGAGCGTCGCGAGCGTCGCGCTGCACGTAGGTTTCCGCGACGCCTCTCACTTCGCGCGCGCGTTCAAGACTCGCTTCGGCGCCACGCCCAAACGCTGGCGCACGAGCGCGGCCAGAGCAGCGAAGTAGCCAGCGATGACCGCTCTCACCGGCACGCTCGCAGAGCTCGCCCAACGCTACGTGAGCCTGCACCAGGCGAAAGAAGACTCGTTCTGGGTCACCAAGATGGCCCTCTCGGAAGATGCCCAGAGCGCGGGCCATGCCGCGGAGCAAGCCGAGCAGGCCTATAACGCCTTCTTGCAGGATCCCGCGCGCCTGAGCGCCCTCTGTGCTCTCGAGCGCGACGCGGCCGCGGCCCCGGCAGAAGATCAGCACATCCTGCGCGGCTGGATCGCGATGTTCGGTGCGCATGTCATGGAGAGTCGCGAGGGGCGCGCGCTCTCCAGCGAGCTCGTCGAGCTCGAGGGAGCGCTCGCCCGGCAGCGCCGGGCGATGCCGCTCGGCTACGTGGACCCGCGCAGCGCGGAGCAGGTTCCGGCGTCCAGCGTGCGCCTGTCCTTGATGCTGGCGAGCGAGCCCGATGAGGCGCTGCGCAAGGCGGCGTTCGAGGGCCTGGCGTCCATCGAGCGCTTCGTGCTCGAGCATGGCTTCCTCGAGATCGTGAAGAAGCGCAATCGCCTGGCCCGCCTGCTCGGCTATGAGGACTACTACGACTTCCGCGTCCAGGTCGTGGAGCGGATGAGCAAGCGGCGCCTGTTTGAGCTGCTCGATGATCTGGTGGAACGCACGCGCCTGCCCGCCGAGGCCGAGCTCGCGCGTTGTTCGGCCGCGCTCGGCCCCGGCGCGCTCACGCCCTGGAATTTTCGCTACCACAAGGCGGGCAAGCGCGTCGCGCGGCTCGACCCATACGTGCGGCTCGCTCCCGCCCTGGAGCGCTGGATGCGCACCTTCCAGGGGCTGGGCGTGCGTTTTCGCGGCGCCACGCTCACGCTCGATCTGATCGATCGCGCCGGCAAGTACGAGAACGGCTTCATGCACGGTCCGGGCGTGGCCTTCTTCGACCACGGCACGTGGCGGCCGGCGCGCATCAACTTCACCGCCAACGCGGTCGTCGGCCAGCTCGGAGCGGGCATCACCGCCACGCAGACGCTGTTTCACGAAGGCGGTCATGCCGCGCACTTCAGCAACATCCAGCAGGCGGCACCCTGCTTCGCTCAGGAGTTTGCCCCCACCTCGGTCGCGTACGCCGAGACGCAGTCGATGTTCATGGACTCGCTCGTGTCCGACCCCGATTGGCTCTGGCGCCATGCCCGAGATCGCAACGGCGAGCCACCGTCCGCCGAGCTGCTGGCGGAGACGCTGCGCGAGGACCAGCTGTTTCCCGCCTGGGACATCCGCGCTCTGGTCACGGTGCCGTTTGCCGAGCGAGCCCTGTACGAGCTGCGCGATGACGAGCTCAGCCCCGATCGCGTGCTCGAGGTGTTGCGCAGCGTGGAGCGTCGCTTGCAGGGGCTGAGCCGCGCTGTGCGGCCAGTGCTGGCGGTGCCGCACCTGCTGAGCGGGGAATCGAGCGCCTACTATCACGGCTATGTGCTGGCCGAGCTCGCCGTGCAACAGACCCGGCGTCACTTCCTGGAGCGCGACGGCTACCTCACCGACAACGCACGCATCGGTCCCGACCTGGGTAAACACTACTGGGCTCCGGGCAACGCGGCTACGTTCGATGAGACGCTGGTCCGCCTCACGGGCTCGCCGCTGGGCACCGACGCCTTGCTGCGCAAGGTGAGCCGCACCCCCGAGCAGGCGGTGGCGGAGGGTCTGGCGTGCCTGGAGCAAGCGAAGCAGCGAGGCGCCTCTGCCGAGCCCCTCGATCTGGACGCGCACATTCAGATCATTCACGGCCGAGAGGCCGTCACCTCGACGCGCGAGCGTGGCTACGACGGCGCCGGCCGAGACTTCTCGGACTGGGTGCACAGGATGGAGAGCGGGCTTTGAGCCGCACAGCGCGGCACAAAGCCCGCTGCTCACCCCGAGCTTGTTTCAGCGTCGCGGATCTTCTCACCTGAGGGGCATGCGGACGGAGCTCACGCTCGGCGCCTGGTTCGAGCTGCGCGAGGCATGGCTCGGGCCCGCAGACGCAGCTCGCTTGCACGAGGATCTGGTGCGCGAGCTGCGCTGGGAGCAGCGGCATATCGTGCTGTTCGGCAAGCAGGTGTTGCAGCCGCGCTTGATCGCCTGGGCGGGGCAGCTGCCCTATCGGTATTCGGGGCAGACGCTGGAGCCGCGGCCCTGGCCCGCGCCGCTCGCGACGCTGCTCGAGCAGCTGCAGGCGCGAGTCTCACGGGCGTCCGGCGCCGCCTTCAATCACGTGCTCGTCAATCGCTATCGCGACGGCAAGGACAGCATGGGCTACCACGCCGACGCGGAGCCGGAGCTCGGCCTTGATCCCGTGGTGTCGACGCTGTCGCTCGGGCAGACGCGACGCTTTCTGTTGCGACCGCAGCGGCTGTTACGACCGCAGGGGCGGGCGAAAGGGGAGCGCGCGCTCGCCTTGCAACTCGAGACGGGCAGCCTGTTGGTGATGGGCGGGACGTGTCAGCGGCACTATCGGCATGCCCTCGCGCGCGAGGAGAGCGCGCCGCTCGGCGAGCGGCTGAGCTTGACGTTTCGGCGCTTGCTCAAAGCCCCGGGCTGACTACGCTGGGCCGTCTTGTCGACCTTGCCCGTACTCTATCGCGACGACGCGCTGGTCGTGGTCGACAAGCCGAGCGGCATGATCGTGCACCGCGGCTGGGCGCAGGACGAGGTGACCGCGCTGAGCGTTCTCAGGGGCATGCTGGGTCACTGGGTCTACCCGGTGCATCGGCTGGATCGCGGCACGAGCGGCGCACTGATCTTCGCGCTCACGCCCGAGATCGCCAGCACCCTGGGCCAAGCCTTCATGGAGGACCGTGTGA
>Ga0207675_100003982_pt1 | contig 14328 bp, 14 predicted proteins | sample KBSSwiS42_FD_184305 | JGI IMG/M metagenome (GOLD analysis project Ga0207675, IMG submission 184305) | Switchgrass rhizosphere microbial communities from Kellogg Biological Station, Michigan, USA - KBS Switchgrass S4-2 (SPAdes) (version 2) | ecosystem: Host-associated > Plants > Roots >... | reverse complement strand
ACGGCGCGCGGTCCCGGCGGGAGCTCGCCCAATAACCTCGTCAGCGCGCGCGTCATGAGATGGTCCTCGGTCTTTTCCGGCGCGTCAGGCTCGACGACGGCATCCAGCGTGTAGGTAGTCGTGTAGGGCACGCGGCGCAGCCGGTCGATGGCGAGGTTTGCCGCCACCCGGCGCAGCCAGAAGCCGAGATGCTCGAACGACTCGATGGAGTCCAGCTTGCGATACAACTGCAGGAACACGTCCTGCGCCAGGTCCTCGGCGGCGTCGCGCCGTCCCAGCATGCGATAGCCGATGCTGAACACCGACGACTGGTGCCAGCGCACGATGCCGGCAAAGGCCGTGGCATCGCCGTCGCGGGCGCGTCGCAACAGTGAATCCGTATCGGCATGCGCGGCCTCGTTCACGACAGTGCTGGACTCGACCCGGTTCAATCGGACTGGCCGACCTTCGGGATCCCGAGCCCACCGGCCATCTTCGTGAGCTTGGCGAAGTCGATGTTGCCCACGACATTGATGATGGTGAATGAGCGCGGCTCACTCTCGATCACGGCGATGCCGAGAATCTTGTCGCCGTCCATGTTCATGTACACGTCGACGTTCGACTTCTCCTCGCGCGAACGTTGCTGGACCACGGCGCTCCAGCCCGGTGCGGAGAGCTGCTTGCGGACCGTGTCGACATCGGCAGGTGAGTAGGCGTCGTCGGAATCGAATTCGAAGGCGCGCACGCGCACCGACTTGATGTCGGTGAGGATCTGCGCGGCTTCCTCGTCGTCGTCGGCGGCAAACTTCTTCATGATCCGAAGCAGCATGCCGTCGATCGTGATGTCGGTGAAGTCGACCGCGTTTTTCCGCAGGCTGGTGAAGTCCGGAAGCTTGAGTTCCGGATCGGCCGCCGAGGCGGCCATCGGCAGCAGCAAGGCAGCGCAGGCGGCGAGGGCAATGAGCAATCGGGGCGATTTCACGGCGGGCTCCTGTTTGTGCGTGTCCCGGTCATTCATACGAATGGCGGCCGGGCCAGGGTGCAGCGCCGTGCGATTTCCTCACCGGACGGTGAAATTGACAATATTCGAGCCCAGGTCGTTGCTGGCGAGCGGGTCGTAGCCGAAACTGCCCGCCACGATCACGCCGCGGGCCCGGTAGCTGCCGGGCGGCAGCTGGGTGCCATCACTCAGAACCCCGTTCCAGACCACGCTGTAGGCCTTGCTGGCGTAGGGGGCGAAGTTGAGGGTCGTGACCTGTTGGGTGAAGGACATGCCCTCCGACCAGCGCCAGCGAGTCCGGTTCACGCCCGCGTCCAGCACGTAGAACTCGTAAATCTGCGCGTCCGGGAACGTCAGGCTGGACGCCATGTTGTCGTTGTTCTGGATCTCCAGGTCGAAGCGGATGGGTTCGCCGAACACGAAGCTGTTGGAAGTGTCGCCCGTGGAGTCGTGCAGAATCAGCGTGGTGACGTAGTTGCCGTTGTAGCCGCCGCCTCCCGAGGTGCCACCGCACGAGGAGTAGGCGCACGTGGTGCCGCCCGGGTCACTGACGAACGTGCAGCGCGAGTATCCGAGGATTCCCAGGCACAGTCCGGCCAAGGCCAGACGTGACATGATCCGGGTCCGAATGCCCATGAACCCTCCTGAGAAACCCCTGAGCGAAGCGGAAATCGACGCGCTGTATGGCCTCGAGCCGGCGATCGGTGCCGATTCTCCTGCAATCGACCGTTCCCTTGTAGAGGAGTTCGTCACGGTCAACTGTCCATACTGCGGTGAACCATTCGATACTCGCGCAGATGCCAGCGCGGGTTCGTGTGTTTATGTCGAAGATTGTCAAATTTGTTGTCAGCCCATCGAGATGGAATTGCGCGTGGATGAAGACGGTGCGCTGCGCGAAGTACTTACGCGGCGCGGAGACAGCTGAACAATGGAAAAGCGGGTGGCGCTCATCACGGGCGCGGGGAGTGGAATCGGGAAAGCGACGGCGCTGGCGTTCCTGGCCGACGGATTCCAGCTGGTACTTGCGGGCCGGCATCGCGAGTCACTGGAAGAGGTCGCGCGCGCGGCTGCGCCCGGGCAGTCGCTGGCTTACGAGATGGACGTGTCAGACCCGGCGCAGGTGCGAGCGCTGTTCGACGCCACGGCCGCGAAATTCGGGCGGCTCGATGTGTTGTTCAACAATGCCGGTGTTGGCACGCCGTTCAGCGTCAACCTGGAAGACCTGACCTTCGAGCAGTGGCGCACCGTGATCGACATCAACCTGACCGGTGCCTTCCTGTGCACGCAGCAGGCGTTCCGCATCATGAAGGGACAGGAGCCGCGCGGTGGACGCATCATCAACAACGGGTCGGTATCGGCGCACGTGCCGCGGGTGAATTCGGCGCCTTACACGGCCTCCAAACACGGCATGACCGGGCTGACAAAGTCGAGCTCGCTCGACGGCCGCAAGTACGACATTGCCGTGGGGCAGATCGACATCGGCAACGCGGCCACCGAGCTCGCGACCAAACTGCCGTCGCAGGAGCCGATGATGGACGTGCGCAACGTGGCCGAGACGGTGCTGTACATGGCCAAACTACCGTTGAACGCCAACGTGCAGTTCATGACGCTGCTGCCGCCGAAGATGCCGTACATCGGCCGCGGTTAGGGACATTCCTCTTTTCCGTTGAAACAATCGCCCGCGCTCAAGCCGAACACGCGATCACGACGATTGTTACAACGGAAATGAGGAATGTCCCTATAGCCACCCACGTTGCCTGGCCAGGCGGTACGCGTCGATGCGGTTGTTGGCGCCAAGCTTGCCGATGGCCTCGGATAGATAGTTGCGCACAGTGCCGGCCGACAGGCCGAGCTGTTCGGCGATCTGCGGCGCGGACAGGCCTTCGCCGGAGAGCCGCAGCGTCTGCCGCTCACGGTCGTTCAGCGGATCCGATTCGTTCCAGGCTTCCACCGCCAGCGCCGGGTCGATAGCCTTGCCGCCGCGATATACGTTGCGCAGCGCCTGCGCCAGTTGCTCGGCGGGGGAATCCTTGAGCAGGTAGCCTTTCACGCCGGCGTCGAGCGCGCGCCGCAGGTAGCCCTGGCGCGCGAAGGTCGTGACGATGACCACCTTGATGGGCAGTCCCTCCGCCTGGATTTTCTGCGCCAGCTCGATGCCCGTCATGCCGGGCATTTCGATATCGGTAACCACGATGTCCGGGCGGAGGCGGCGGCATTCCGACAGCGCCTGCATGCCATCCGCGGCCGCACCCAACACCTCGATGTCGCGTTCCAGCTTGAGCAGCGCACCGAGCGCGCCGCGCACCATCGCCTGATCTTCGGCCAGCAGGATGCGGATCACTCGGTTGCCTTCATGCCGCGATGGGCACCGAGGCGCGCAGCAGCGTGCCGCGCTCCTTGTTGGGGCCAAGCGTGAGGCTGCCGCCGACGTTGGTGAGGCGCTCGCGCATGCCGTTCAGGCCATTGCCCATGATGATGCGCCCGCCGTGGCCGTCGTCGGCCACTTCGACGACCACCGAGTCCTGTTCCTTCTTCACGCGAATGGTCACGCCGGTGGCGGCCGCGTGCCGGCCGATGTTGGTGGCCGCCTCGCGCAGGCTGAGCGCGAGCGCAGTCTCCCGATCGTGAGGCAACTTCACGTTTTCGGTCTCGCATTTCACCTTGAGTCCCTGCGCTTCGAGCAGGGCGGTGGCCGATACGAGCTCGGCATTGAGCGCGGTGCTGCGAATGCCGGCGACGGCATTGCGCACCTGCGAGAGTGAATCGCGCGCCACGCGCTCCACCTCGGCGATCTCCGCGCGCGCTGCGTCGATGTCGCGATCGATGAGCTTGCGCGCCAGCTCGGACTTGAGCGCCACCACCGACAGCGTGTGGCCCAGCAGGTCGTGCAGATCGCGGCCGATGCGTTCGCGCTCGGCCAGCGTGGCGAGCCGCATGATCTCTTCCTTGCTGCGTCTCAATACCGCTTGCTGCGAGGAGGTGTATCCGGTGTACACGGCGATGATGCCGAAGATCATCAGCGGCACTTCGACACTGATGATGGTCGAGTTCGCGTGACCGAGCAGCAGGAGTTCGACGGTGAAAATCACGATCGACGCGGCGATCACGCGCCAGTTGTAGCGCGTCGGCAGGGTGAACGCGAGCGAGAAGAATCCGAAGATCAGGTAGCCCATGCCGGACAGGTTGAACGGCGTGAGCAGATAGGCGAGCAGGTAAATCCCGAAGATGTAACGCGCCCGTTTGACGTGCGGGCCCGAGTAGTAATACGTGCTGAGGTGCAGGTACAGGAAGAACGGCACGCTGATCAGGGTGGGCAGGATCACCCGGCCGAACGACGCGCCGCCGAGAATCGGCCACAGGAACAGCCAGATCAGGTGAATCAGCATCACGAAGGGCAGATGCCGCATGACGCGACCGTCGGCGCGCGTCATGTGGCCGACCATGCAATCCGGCGGCGGCTGCCGGATGTTCTTGAATAGCTGGTTAAGGTGCATGGCTGTCGATCCGGGGATCGATCCTAACGCCGACTCACTCGATGCGCACGTCGTCGATTTCGAAGCGGAACGGGCCCGCGGTCATGGTGCCGATGCCGACCATCTTGACCCGTTCCAGGTCGAGGCTGGCGAGATCGCGCAGTGGAACGCTGACCTCTTTCCAATCCTGCCCGGCGGTGAAGTGGTACATGGCCGGAATGCCGCCCATGACCGGGCCAATGAACATCACCAGGTAATCCTGGCCGTCGCCGCGCACCTGGAAGCGCAAAGTCTTGCGCTTCGAGTAGTCCATGAAGCCCCACTTCTCGAAGCCGGTCCTGGTATCGCCGGCCGGAAAGAACACGGTGCCGGCAAACGGATACGCGATCGCCGTGCCTACCGTGCCGGCCACTTCCATCGCGGCCTTGGAGCCTGCAGCGCCGCCGCTCGTGAGTTTCACCGCCGAGACCGAATCTCCGCCCCGCGTCTTGTCGTCGGCGGCAATCCAGCCCAATCCATAGCTGACCGCCGTGCTGCCGCCGTCGAAGTTGGCGAGTTGCGTCGTCTCGGGCGCGGTCACGCCGACCGGCGCGGCGGACTGGGTGTCGGTTACAGGGGATCCGGCACCTTCCTCCGCCGCTACTGTCGACGTGACCGCGGGTACCTTTTCGTGTCCACCCATGACGCCGGCGATGATGAGTGCGATCGAGACGAAGATGACCGCGGTGCCCAGCAGTCTGCTCTTGCGCACTGCGGCGCCCGGACGGCGCGCGCCGAACATGTGTACGCCGGCTCCCGAGAGGCGCCGCACGGCGATGGTGAAGAACAACAGCGTGATGCCGATCAGGGCACAGAAGTGACTGCCCATGGAGCCGAAGCTCTCTTTGCCGAGTTCATGCAGCGCGATTTGCGAAAGGTGGAACGACGGCCACAGTGGCGCCATTTCCTGGAATATCGGGTACTTCAGGTACTGCAGCGGAAACCACAGCCCGGACAGGAACGCCATCGGTAGATAGATGATGTTGACGATCGCGGGCGCGGCCTGGCCCGACGCGGCGGAGCCGACGAACAATCCCATCGCGCAGAAAGGCAGGACTCCCAGCACCTCGATGAAGAACACCTTGATGGCGGATACCGCCGTGAGCGGCGCCTTGGTGAGCGTTACCGCGAGCACGATGAGCAGGGTCGCGATGATGCTGGCGAACAGCATCGCCATCAGCATGCGCGCCAGCAGATATGAACCCGGCGGCGTGGGCAGCGCCTGCTTGAAGGTGAGCTGCCCGTATTCCCGTTCGAATGCGAGCGACACGCCGAAACCGAACAGGCCGGGCGCCATGGTGCCGAACACGCCCATGCGCGCGAAGATCTGCAGCGAAGCCTCCGGATCGCCGCCCTGCATGACGACGCCGAACAGCACGTAGAACATCGCCGGGAAGAACAGCGTGGGCACCGCGAACGCGGGCGTGCGGATCATCTTGGTGAACTCGATCTTGATGTCGCCAAGATACGCGCCCAGCAACCGCGAGCCGGACAGGGACGAGGTTGAGTAGTTTGTCATCGTGTCGACGCTCATCGTGCCTTCTCCTGGCCGCCGCCATTGCCGTTGGCGGCCTGGTTCGCATTGGTAATCTCCACGAACGCCTCGGTCAGTCCGGCCCGACGGACTTCGATGTCACGCACCTGCGCGTCGCCGTTCAGCAGCTGTCGCAGGATGGACTCGGCGTCGTGTGTGACGATCTGCAGGCGCCCCAATTCCTCGTGCAGCTGCTCGACGCCCGGCCAGGCGCGGATGGTGTCCGCCGGCAAGGTGCTCTTGCAGAAAATGGTCTTGCGCGACACGTACGAACGGATCTGGTCCACCGTACCGCTCGCCACCAGCTTGCCGTGCGCGATCACCGTGACGCGGTCCGCCAGCGCTTCGGCCTCCTCGAGATTGTGAGTCGTCAGCACGATCGAACAACCTTCGCGCCGCAAATCGCGGATTACCTCCCAGAGCGAGGAGCGCGCGTGCACGTCCATGCCCACCGAGGGCTCATCGAGGAACAGCAGTTCCGGCCTGCCGCAGATGGCCATGCCGAACTGCACCTGGCGCTTCTGTCCTCCCGACAGCACCCCGTAGCGGCGCTCCGCCAGGCTCTCGAGCGACAGGCGCTTGATGACCGCCTCGGTGTCGTAGGGCGAGTGGTAGTAGTTCGAAACCTGCCGGATGAGCTCGCGCGGCTTCAGCGCGGGCGAGAGACCGACCTCCTGCATCATGATGCCGATGCGGCGCCGTGCGGCGATCTCCTGGGGATCCAGTCCGAAGAGTTCCGCGTGTCCTGAGTCCGGCCGTTGCAGGCCGAGCAGGATGTTGATGGCGGTGGACTTGCCGGCGCCATTGTGGCCAAGCAGGGCGAGAATTTCGCCCTTGCCGACGGAGAGTGTGAGTTGATCGAGTGCGGTGATCTTGCCGAATCGTTTGACGGCGGCGTTCAGACTGGCGAGCGTGGCTCCGGACATGTGTCCTCCCTGTATGGGGAGATCATCCGGGAATCGGTCGATCTCGGGCAGTCGCCCCTGTCAGCAGGGGTTTCTGACACCTGTCATGCCCCGCCGCCCACTAACGCCGCTGGGGGTGGTAGACGGGTGTCTCCAGGCGCATGGAGACCGCCAATTCCGTGCGGCCGGTGCCCTCGGCGTAGTCAGCCAGGATGCGCAGATCGTCCGGCGAATCGAGGGTCAAGGTGGGCAACCGCTGCCGCAGGCGCTCGAAAACCGCCAGCGCCGCGTCGGGGCGGCCGGCGCGCAGCAGGTGGCGAATCATGGTGCTGGCCAGGGTATTGAGCCCGGCCGGCGCATCCCAGCCCACGGCCTGCCCCGCAACGTACAGCGAATCGCGCGCCGCGGTTTCGCCGTCGAGCCCGCTCAGCCATTTCGCCAGCGGCCGTGTCGCCTCGACGTGTTTGCCCACGCGCACCTGCTGGAACACCTCGTCGATCATTCGCGCGCGTAACTTGGCGCGATCGGTCTCCTCTCGCGCGGCGATTCGCTCGGGGCTGTGTCGCGGTTCGAAACCGAGTTGCCGCCGGCGCATGTAAATGCTGCCGCCGATGAGGCTGAAGAAGGAGAGTTGGCAGAAGAGGCCGGCCGCGTGCTGGAAGACGGTCCAGACACCGAGTCGCGCCAGCGCGTAGAGCAGCAGGCCGTACAGGGGTATCGACGCGAGGATGACGAGATACCACGGTCCCAGCCCCCGAATCAGCCGCAAGAGCGTCAGCGGATTCAGGGCCTCAAACGAGGACTGGGCGACACCAAGCGCGCCAACGGTTGCGGGCAGCAAAAGAAAGCACAAGACGCCGAGCACGATTCCCGCATTCCCGCCGATCGCTCTGCAGAAGAACACGGCGCCCAGCACGAGCCCGAGCTGCACCCATGGGCGAATCTCGAGCGGACTCAGAGTGTCCGTGCTCATCACCGGCGGCTCGAAAATGCCATCCGCAACTTCCTCCAGGAGTGCATAGCTGTACTTGAAGATCCAGATCATCAAGAAGAGCTGCGCGAACATGCCGTACACGCCCATCGCCATGCCCGTGATCGTGAGCAGCAGCGAGAACACCACGACGAGGACCAGGCTCGTGGCACGAAACGGAACCAGCAAAACGCGGGCGTAGTCCATAATGTCGCGGCGAAACGGGGGACCAAGTTAACCATGGATTCGAATTCGTTTGACGCCATCGTCGTCGGCACGGGGATGAGCGGAGGCTGGGCCGCCAAGGAACTGACCGAAAAAGGCCTGAAGACACTGGTGCTCGACCGGGGTCGAATGGTCAAACACGGGGAATACCCGACCGCCAACACCGATCCATGGGATCTGCCGTACGGCAATCGCATCACCCTGGAGACCAGGCAGCGCAAGCCGGTGCAGTCCCGTACCAGCTACCCGACCCCGGCCGCCCAGCACTGGTTCGTCGACGATCTCGAAAATCCCTACACCGAAGTCAACCGTTTCGACTGGATCCGTGGCTATCACGTTGGCGGCCGTTCGCTCATGTGGGCGCGGCAGAGTTATCGCTTCAGCCCGATGGATTTCGAGGCCAATGCGAAAGAGGGCGTCGGCGTGCCGTGGCCGGTGAGCTACGACGAAATCGCGCCGTGGTACGACTATGTCGAAACCTTCGCCGGCATCAGCGGCAGTCCCGAAGGAATCCCGACGCTGCCCGACGGCAAGTTTCTCCCGCCAATGGAACTCAATTGCGTCGAGATCGATTTCCAGAAGCGTATTTCCGAGAAGCTCGGTCGCAAGTTGATCATCGGGCGCGTCGCGAATCTCTCCGCTCCGCTGACCCACAAGGAAAGTCCGCAGCGCGGCACCTGCCAGTACCGCAACCTGTGCATCCGCGGCTGCCCGTTCGGCGGCTACTTCAGCAGCGTGTCGGCGACGCTGCCGTCCGCCGAGCGCACCGGCAACATGACGCTGCGCGCCAACAAGATCGCGTACGAGATCATCTACGACAACGACAAGGGCAGGGCGACCGGCGTGCGCGTACTGGACGCCGAGAGCGGCGCGCAGACCGACTACTTCGCCAAGGTGATCTTCCTCTGCGCATCGACGCTGGGCTCCGCGTTCATCATGCTGAATTCGACATCGAGCCGCTTTCCGAACGGCTTCGGCAACGATTCGGGCGAGCTCGGTCACAACCTCGTCGATCACCTCAAGGCCGCGGGCGTCACCGCGACCGCGGACGGGTACCTGGACGTCGCCTACACCGGGCGTCGCGCGAACGGCTACTACATTCCGCGCTATCGCAACGTGGGCAACGACAAACGCTCGTACCTGCGCGGCTTCGGCTACCAGGGCCGCGCATCGCGCTCCGGCTTCGGCCGCTTCAACGACAACGCGCTCATCGGTGAGGAGCTCAAGCAGGCGATCAAGGAGCCGGGTCCGTGGACCGTCAATGCCTCATCGTTTGGTGAAATCCTGCCGAACCATCTGAACCACGCGACCATCGACCGCAGCCGCAAGGACAAGTACGGCCTGCCGGTGCTCAAGTTCGACGTGCAGCTGCGCGAGAATGAGCGCGCCATGCAAAGGGAAATGGTGAGCGACGCGGTCGAGATGTTCGAGGCGGCGGGCTACAAGGACATCAAGGTCGCAAAGGAAGACTATGCCCCGGGCCTGTCGATCCACGAAGCGGGTGCGGCCCGCATGGGCAAGGATCCGAAAACCTCGGTGCTGAACAAGTTCAACCAGGTGCATGCCTGCAAGAACGTGTTCGTCACCGACGGCTCGTTCATGACCTCGTCGGCCTGCCAGAACCCGTCGCTGACCTACATGGCATTCACCGCCCGCGCCGCCGACCACGCGGTCAATGAACTCAAGAAGGGCAACCTATGAGCGAGCCGCGCGACCCGGAGATGATGCGGCGGCGCGAGATCCTGCGGCGCTCCGCATGGTTGTTAGGCGGCGCGGTCTCCGCGCCGGCGGCGCTGGCCTTCCTGCAGGGCTGTTCGCGGCAGGAGCCCGGCTCAAACAAGGCCGCGTGGGTGCCTCAATACCTCCAGGCCAAAGAGGTCGCCATCGTGACGGCCATCGCCGACATCATGATCCCGAAAACGGATACCAGCGGCGCGCTCGATGCAGATGTACCGGCCTTCATCGACACAGCGCTGCTGGCGCTCTATCCGCAGCCAGACAGGGATCGCTTCCGTGTGGGGGTTGCGGCTTTCGCCGACCTGGCAAAGGCGCAGGGTGCCGGCAAACCCTTCCTCGAACAGGAGCCCCAAGCCCGCGTCGCCTTCGTCAGGCAAACGCTCGAGACTGCGCTGGCCGCCAAGACGGATCCCAAACCTTTCATTCTGACGGTGCGCGAGCTCACGCTGCTGGGCTATCTCAGCTCCCGGGTGGGCATTACCGAAAATATGGAGTACGTTCCGGTCCCGACGGCGTTTCACGGGTGTGTGCCGCTGTCGCAGATGAAGAAACACGTCTATTGGGAATAAGGGAGTTTCGCCAATGACTGTCGACCGACGCATCATCGAGCTCTACAACGACTATGTGCATTCGACGATGCCGCGACGCGACTTCATCGCGCGGCTCACGACCATGGCCGGTGGGGCGGCAGCAGCCGCGACACTGTTAGGCGTGCTCGAGCCCAGCTACGCGCAGGCGCGCCAGGTCGAGCCGGACGACAAGCGACTCAAGACCGAGAAAATCGAGTTCAATGGGCCCAACGGTCCGGTCAAGGCCTATGTCGCGCGCCCGCGCAAGCTCGGCAAGTCGGACAAGGTGCCCGGCGTGCTGGTGATCCACGAGAACCGCGGGCTCAACGAACACATCGAAGACGTGGCGCGCCGCACGGCGCTGGCGGGCTACGTGGCCATTGCGCCCGACGGGTTGTCGGCGGCGGGCGGCGCCCCGGCGGACCAGGAGGCGGCGCGCGACCTGTTCGCCAAGACCGACGGCGTGCGCATTGCGACCGACGTGCTGGCCGCGGTGCCGTGGCTCGCGGCCGATGCCACCAACAACGGCAAGATAGGCGTGGTCGGATTCTGCTACGGCGGCGGGCTCGCGCTGCGGGCGGCGGTGGAAACCGTCGGAGTCGATTGCGCCGTGGCTTTCTACGGGAAGCAGCTCTCGGCCGAGGACACGCGCAAGCTCAAGGTACCCGTCATGCTCCATTACGCCGGCACCGACGAACGCATCAACGCCGGTATCAACGATTTTCGCGCGGCACTCGACGCGGTGGGCGTGCCCTACAGCCTCAACATGTATCCGGGCACGCAACACGGCTTTCACAACGATTCGAGCGAGGCACGCTACAACGAGGCGGCCGCCAAGCTGGCCTGGCACCGCACGCTGGATTTTTTCGATACGTATCTGAAGAACGGCTAACTAAACAGGAAAATCGTTGCAGGGATGCGCACAACAGGGGGTTGTCGCATGAAGTTCTGGACTTTTCTACTGGCAGGTTTCGCTTTCGGTGCGGTGGCCATCGCACAGGAAGACATCTGGACGAAGACCATCAACAACGACACCAACGGCGTCTGGAACATGCAGCCGGAAAAGCCGAAGGCCAAGGTCGTCAAGGTCGAAGACGAACGCATTCAGCACGCATTCCGCATCAAGGCGACCAAGGGTGCGAATCCCTGGGACCAGCAGGCGAGTTCGCCAATCCAGGGAGCCATCCACGAGGGCGACGTCATCATGCTGATGTACTACGCCCGCGCCGCCGAGCCGGCCGAGGGCGGCAGTTCGCTCACCGCGCGTGTGCAGATCAGCGCGGCGCCGTACACATCGACCATGGAAATGACCTCGGCGATCACCGGCGAGTGGAAGAACTACTGCGCCCACCGCATCGCCAAGGCGGAAGTGCCGGCAAAAGGCGGCAACGTGTCGATCCACCTGGCCACCGCCAACCAGGTCATCGAGCTCGGGCCGGTGTTCGTGTTCAACTTCGGCAAGGACTACAAGGAATCCAAACTCAAGGGATGTGATGGTTAAAAAGCGGCGGACCATTCCCGCGGCGGTGCGCGAGTTGTGTCTCGCGTTTCCGGAAGCCGAGGAGTTCGAGTCACACGGCTCTCCCAACTTCCGCTCCCGCAAGGGCAAGGTCTTTGCCGTCTGGGCGCTGAATCATCACGGTGACGGGCACGTGGGCCTGTGGCTCAACACGCCCGCGCTCGAGCAATCGCGGCTGCTGGCTTCATCGCGGCAGCTGTTCAAGCCGCCGTACGTCGGGCCGAGCGGCTGGATCGGCGTCGAGCTCAACAAGGGAATCGCGTGGGGACGCGTGTGCGAGCTCGCGCACATGGCCTGGCTGAACAGCGCACCCTCGAAGCTGCTGGCGCGCGCCCCGCGTCCGCCGGCCGTGGCGGCCCCCACGGTGAAAATGAAACCCGCCGAGATCGATCGCCTGCTCGAGCCGCGGGCACAGAAGGCGTTGCGGCTGTTGCGCAAGATCTGCGGCTCGCTGCCAGAGACCGTCGAGGACACACAGATGGGGTCGGTGGTGTGGCGAGCCGGCAAGCGCAGCTTCTTCATGCTCCACGATTACGGCAAGGGTCTCGAAGCGCAGTTCTGGGTGGGCATCGAGCGCCAGGGACCGCTTGAAATGGATCCGCGACTCTCGATCCCGCGTTACATGGGCAGCAAGGGCTGGATGTCAATGGATCTAGAGAAGGGTACCCACCCGAGCGAACTACAGGAATTCGCGCTCGAGAGTTATCGGCACTTCGCGTCGCGTCGCGCGGTGGCGTTGCTCGAATCGCGTCAGGACGTTGCCCGCACCTGACATCTGTTGTACCCAAGCCGCGTCCCCTATTGGCGTCAGATTGCGCTGAGCATCCTGCTCCCTCATGGTGCGCGGCGTTCGCTAGGGATAGAGATCGCGTCCTCCGTGACGCGTGAATGGTAATCAACTCCTATGGAAGGGAGACATCATGAACCTACGTCATCGTGGACTAACTACGCTCGCGGGTGCTGCCGCGATCGCATCGCTGGCGATATTCGCCGCCGGTGCGAGAACTTCGGCACAAAACCTGCAAGCCGCCATACCGGACGGCGAATCGAACCGCTTCACTCCTTCGACGGTGGCCGTCGATCCTGAAGGCACGTCGGCCGCGGACGCGCTGACCGGTGCGGTCCCCGGGGTTGCGAGCCAGGCGGTGACCTCCGAGCCGCCCTCGAGCGGCTTCTTCCGTGAGGCGCCGACGGGCTTCGACAACCGCACCAACGGTTTCGATTTTCAGGGTCCGGCGTTCGATACCCTGAACGAGGACAACGTCGTCGCAGGCCGATCGTTCAACGACAACCGCTTCATCTTCGAGGAGGTCGAGAAGATAGCCGACGGCCTGGGCCCGACCTACAACGCCCAGTCCTGTCGCGAATGTCACCAGAATATCGTCACGGGCGGCGCCAGCCAGATCGCCGAGCACCGCACCGGGCGCATGGACCTGCTGCAGTTCGTGGAATCGGTGGGCGGCTCCCTGATCCAGTCGCGCGCGACGAACGCCGACATCTTCGAACGCGTGCCGTTCGAGGACAGCGTCAGCACGTTCCGGGTCTCGACCAACACGCTCGGTGCCGGATTCATCGAGGCGATTCCCAACAATACGATCGCGGCGATCCGCGATGCCCAGCCCGCATCGATCCGCGGCACGGCGCTCGAGGTGGCAGTGCTCGAGGCCAACAACGCACCGCGCTTTGGCCGGTTCGGTTGGAAGAGCCAGCACGCCAGCCTGCAGTCCTTCGCGGCGGACGCGTACCTCAACGAGATGGGTATCACCTCGCCGCTGCTGCCCACGGAGAACACCTCGCTGGGACGCAACGTCGGGTTCGGAACGCCCTTCGATCCGGTGCAGGATCCGGAGGACGACGGTGACGACGTGGTCGCCTTCGCGAACTTCATGCGCGCCACCAAGGCACCGCCGCGCGGTCCGATCACTTCGCAGGTTCGGGCTGGCGACACGCTGTTCAACCAGGTTGGCTGCGGTGCGTGCCACATTCCGACGCTCCGGACAGCGGCGCCGGGGACGCGCATCAACGGTGGTGCGCTGCGGGTGCGGGATGCGGTAGGGAACAAGATCATTCATCCCTACAGCGACTTCCTGCTGCATGACATCGGCACGGGCGACGGCATCCCGGTTTTGCCGGGCGCACAGTTCGCCGGCACGGCGGCGCAGATTCGTACGGCACCGCTGTGGGCGCTGCGCACGCGCAACCGGTTGATGCACGACGGCCTGTCGTTCACCAAGCAGGAGGCCATCTCTCGTCACGCCAACCAGGGGTCGGCGGCGAAGAGCGCCTATGACGCACTCAGCCAGGCACAGAAGGACCAGGTGCTGGCTTTCCTCGACTCGCTTTGAGTTGAAGATCGAAGGTTGAGTGCGCCGGCGGGC
>Ga0207675_100003980_pt1 | contig 14332 bp, 13 predicted proteins | sample KBSSwiS42_FD_184305 | JGI IMG/M metagenome (GOLD analysis project Ga0207675, IMG submission 184305) | Switchgrass rhizosphere microbial communities from Kellogg Biological Station, Michigan, USA - KBS Switchgrass S4-2 (SPAdes) (version 2) | ecosystem: Host-associated > Plants > Roots >... | reverse complement strand
CGAGCCGCACCGCTTCGGACGGGGGCGCGGCGGCTTGGGTTACCAACCCAAGGCCAAGAAGGATACCGAGCATCGCCAGGCGCTGGACGATGGGGTGGTTCTTCCGAACCACATGGAGTGAACGGGTTCGTTGCCGAGCGCGCCCGGTCATTGCTGGTCCTCCGCCTCGGGCAAGAAATCTGGCGTGAGATCCGAAGGCGACACCTCTTTCGTTCCCGCCGGCACGTTGATCGTGAACGCTTTGGGAGCAACGTCGCCGTTTACCCGCGTCGTCTCCAACGTGAACTCGGCCCACTGCGAGGACTCGGGAATCTCGACTTTGATATGTCCGGGAATCTCGAACCGGCCCCCTTCTTCGAAGTGAGAGTACTCGGCAATCAACACCGGGGTTTCGAGCTGCGATGCGCGACGAATTTCCATGCGTCGCGGCGTGCCGGTCTTGGGATCGAGCCAGAGCACGCGATGGAGCGTGCTTCCCGCGCCGCCTGTACCCGGAGGCACCACAAGCCGTGCCAAGCCGTTGTCCATGCTCGCTGCCCCGTCACGATCCAGATCGCGCGGAGGAATGCCGCTGGGAAGCAGCACGGCCAAAAGTTCGCGCGGCGGGATGAGCAATCCGGCACTCGAATCTCCCGGCCGGCTCTTCACCACCGTACGCTGTTGCGGCAAGTACAACGTCCAGCCGTCCACATCCCCGGACAGATCGAACAACGTGGCTAAGCCGCCCCAGCGTCCTTGAACCCGCGCGTCGCCGGGACGCGCAACCAGCATCGAGAAATTGAAGACGCGAGTCTTCTCACCATCGGCGCCCACATGCGCCTTTCCCCCCGCGCTCAACGCGTGAATGCCGGCCGCCCATCGATTGAAGCTCTCGACCAGATGCGTCTTTTGCGACGCGTCGATGGGGGTCGCGGAAGCCGGGGCCGGATCCTCGGCCAACACAGCTGTGTGCATCGCTAGGAGACACAACGCGACCAAGGGGAAGCGTAAGAAAACCAGCAGCATCCTATTCATCCTCGAAGATCTCTCGTCCTCTCCCCGGTTCTAGCAAGATACCCCGGCCGGATGGGGATCATCCTCTTCAATACCAAATTAAAGCGAGACAGCAATCTATAAGGATCAGGCGCCCTTGCGTGAGGGTCCCCGCCAGCTGGGTTCCACTTCATCGAGAAGCGCTCGAATATCCGGCAAACGCGCCACCGCCGCCTCATAGCCGACCTGCACCAAACGCGACGAGGCCATGAGATCGAAGGACGGAAATTCCCCCGTGGGCGGACGGATGACGATGTCGGCTTTCGTTTCCGACGTGCGTGCGTTCTGGCGGGCCGCAATCCCCGTCACCATCATCGACATGTGCAGCAAATGACGTGGACGTGGCGAACGTCCCTCGCGATGACCGAGGTTCACTGCGATCACAATCCGGGGCTCGAACTCCCGCACGGTTTCCACGGGCAAGTACTCCACCAGCCCGCCGTCGGTATACAGCGTTCCATCCAGCTCCACGGGCTCGAACACGTTGGGAATGGACGAGGAAATCATGACCGCCTGCGCGACGCGGCCCTTTCGAAACACGACCTTTTCCCCGGTCAAGAGATCCGTCGCTACCACCGCCAGTGGAATGCGCAGCTCGTCGAAGGTCAAGTCGCCCAATAGCTCGGTCAGGAATCGATCGATGCCGGCATTGTTGAGCAACCCAAGTCGCGGCCAGGTGATCCGGGCCAGATCCTTCCAGCGTAGTGCCTCCGCGACCGAGCGCAGCTCCGCCACCGCAAAACCCGCCGCGTAGATGGCGCCGACGATGGCGCCCCCACTCGTCGCAGCAATGCAGTCGACGGGAATGTTGGCTTCGTGGAGGGCGGTCAATACGCCAATGTGGGCAACGGATTTTGCAGTGCCGCCGCTCAGGGCAAGGCCAACCGTTGGCCGGGGGGATGCATTCATGGTGCCACTCGGACTCTAGCCTCGGGGCTCGGGACGGGTCAAGTCCGGGGAAGACGGAACCGGCGGAGCCTCTTGGGGGTAGAACCCGCGGAACGCCCGGAGCTTACACGTTGACACTCCCCCTCCCTGTCCCTAGATTTCGCGCGATGTCGAGCGCCATACGCCGTATTTCCTTCGGGCTATTCGTGCTCGCGGCGATGGGCGCTGTGACCATCCCCGCCCACGCTGCCCCCATTTTCACCGCGGCAGCCGCGACCCCGGCCGCCATCTCCCCCAATGGAGACAACGTCCAGGACGAGACGGTGATCTCATACCAGGTAACCGTCGATTTCGCCGACGTGCGCGTCCTCCTCGGCATCCCGGGAGGCGGAGTCGTGGACACGCTTCAGTCGCTGACCCGCTTGGCGCGGGGCACGCACGCCCTCGCCTTTGACGGCATCGGTCGTTCGGGCACGATCGCCGATGGAACCTACGAAATCCGGCTCCTGGGTGTGGGAGCGGGAGGCGAAGGCACCGAATCCATCACCCTGCCGCTCTCCATCGACCGGATCCCCCCCGACATCACCGTCTGGACACTGTCCTCGGGCATCTCGCCCATCGTTCAGAATGGCTCGGTGCTCAGCATGCAGGCCTGCGTAGAAGGCGGTTTCGATTCGATCTCGGTTGATCTTTCTGCAGTGGATTCGAATTTCAATGCGTCCTTGGTGACACAGGATCCGCTTCCGGACCCATGCCGGCTCTTTCATTACACGATTTCTTTCGGGAACACGCGCTCGGACGCTGCGCAGCTCCCGGTAGAGATCCAGGCCCATGATGCGGCGGGGAACATTTCGACGACGAGCTTCGCGGTCTGCCTGTCCAATCATCCGCCGGTGGTCAGCCAAGCCGCCTCGCTCTTGAACGAATTCACGTTTTTCCAAAACGGAGACGAGATCCAAGCTCAGGTCGGATTTACCTCGAGCGCTCACATCACCGTTACCGGCGATTTCTCGAACCTCGACTCGCAATTCAACGCGGACAGCGTGCGCGTGGAGCAGGAGGTCAACAACCTGTACCTGGTGAAGTATCGAATTCGGGATTTCAACACGCGGCCGGACGGCACGTATCGGGTGCGATTGTTCGCCTACGATCCGGCGTGCGGCGTGGCCGCGGACAGCTCGGTCACGATTTCCCTCGACAATGCGGGCATCAACTCGTCATTGGTTGAAAACTTTCACGCGAACCCGAGCGCGTTTTCACCGGCCGGTAACGGCACCAAGCAAGTGGGCATTCAGTACACGGTGCTGGAAGACACGCTCATCGTGAGCTTGTCCACGGTGGCGATTTATCGCGCCCCCACCGGAACGGACACGGTGAGCGTTCTCATCCAGCCCTCCCGCAACATGATTCGCGGAACGCACACGGTGCTGTGGAACGGAAGCTTCGGCTCTCAATATACGGCGTCGCAGCTGGTGGATCAAAATCTCACGTTGGTGCTGCGCGCGACCAGTGTCGCGCTCGACCGGCAGCGTTCGTTGTTCACGAACCTGGAAGTCGATAACACGCTGCCCATCCTGCGAGCCTTCCCTCTAGCCGGAGCAGTGAAGGCGCAAAACGGACAGACGCTCAACATACCGCTCACCTACGACCGGCCCGGGTACACGCTCCGCGCGGATTTGAGCGCCGTAGACTCGAACTTCAATCTCGCCACCTCCACCGAAGTCGTAGCCGATTCATCCGGAGGAAAGTACGGCATCTTCTACGCGGTCAGCCCCACTAATACGGTGCTCGACCGCAACAACCTGGTCGTTCCGGTAACCGCAACCGACAAGGCGGGCAACACCGCAACCGTTTCCGACTTGGTAAAGGTGTGCCTCGAGAACGTGCCGCCTCGTTTCATCCGGGCCGATCTCATCGGAAATCAAGGGCCGTTTCGTAACGGCGATCATGTTCTTGTCCGGACTTACTGGAATGCAGCATTCGACGTGACCGCCGATTTTTCAGCGGTGGATGACAAGTACAACGCACTGACACACCCCGCCACGGTTTCCCCGTCCGATACGACCGGCTTGAATTACGACATCTCATACACGATCTCCTCCAACAACGTCATCACCGGCTCGAACCTTCCCATATTCGTGACCGCGCGTGATCATCCCGAAGTCGGGTGTGGAGAGACCACGGTCATAGCAACACGCGTAACCGTCGACAGCAAGTCGGGGCCCGCGCCCGTATTCGACAGCACGTCCTTGGTCGTCGAATCCTCGCCGGCCACGCTGTCCGGGCGCGCAACCGATGCCGACTCGGTGGAGATCCTGCGGGGAAGCGCACCCGTCGATACGTTTGCCGTCGATCCGGTCACGCATCGGTTCTCCGGGCAAGTCGCCCTGAATCCCGGGGAAAACCAGTTCACCGCCAAAGGATTCGATCTGGCCGGAAACGTGTCCGCGCCATCGGTGGCCGTTTCGGTATTTCTGGTTCACCAAACCTTGCTCACCGTTCCGCCTGCGTTCAGTCCCGGGAATGAGTTCTTCGTTGCTCTCACCAAACCTGCCGACGCCGTGACCGTTCACATCTTCAGCTTGGAAGGCGTCGAAATTCAGCGGCTGGAAAAACGCGCGCACGGCGATCTCTTCCATATCCCGTGGGACGGGAAGGATCACACTGGCGTCATTACCTCCAGCGGCCCCTGTCTTCTTGCCGTTGAGGTGGAAGAGTCGGGCAGCGTTCGAGAGCGTTTACAGAAGGCGTTCATCTTCCGCCGGACGGGTAATCAATGAACCGCGTTTGCCTCGTCCTGTTCATGATGATTGTCTTGGCGGAACGCGCGACTGCAAACACGACCACCGCCTTCGCCAGCAACGACCCCGGCGTGCGCGCCACGGCAATGGGAGGCGCGTACACGGGTCTGGGCGGCGATCCGGGCGCTCTGTACTGGAATCCCGCCACCCTCTTCTTCCAAACCCACCGGTCCATCGAGGCCTCGTATTCGGATCTCTACGGACTAGGCTTGGCCAAGCGCACTTTTTTCACCTACGGCAATAAACATGTGATCGATGAGGTGCACTACGAGGGTGATCAAGTCGTGGTGCGCCAGAACCGGACCTCAGGAATGGCCTACGCGCTGGGACTGGAATCCTTGTTCCTCGACGTGGACCAAAACGGATATTCCGAGCTGAGCCTGGGCGGGGGTATGGCGTGGGGTTACGGCGACCGATTCGCCATCGGTCTTGCGCTCAGAGGCTTGTTCGCCTCGAGCGACATCGAAGACGTGTCGGGGACGGGATACAACTTCGGTTTGGGCGTGGCATGGAAAGCATCCAGTCGCGACCGCATCGGGTTCGATGTGCCGCATCTTTTTTCTCGTGTGTTCTGGAAATTCGACAGCACCGAACGTCTACCCATCGATGCGTCACTGGGCTGGAGCCGCCGGATGTTCAAAAACGTCACCCTCTCCACAGATCTGGAAGTTAGAGAAGGATCGAGCGGCCTGTACCGTGCGGCCGTGGGCGCGGAATGGTGGGTGTTTCCGGATCGCCTCGCCGTTCGCGGAGGATTCCGGCACGTTACCGGCGGCGTCGAGGATATCGATAAGCCCACCTTTGGGGCGGGGATGCGCTTGAGCCGGCTGCGTTTCGACTATGCCTACCGCTTCGAGCCGGATGCGTTGGGCGATACGCACCGTCTTGGCTTGACCGTCGATTTCTGATCATCGGGCTGCCCCAGAAGATAGACGGCAATCGCTTCTCTAGTCGAATGGGCGGACAGCTTCTCCAAAACATGCTGTACGTGATTCCGCACCGTCACGTAGCTCACTCCCAGACGTTCCGCGATGTCGCCCAAGGTTAGATCTTGGGCCAGTAATCGCAAGACGTCCCGTTCTCGACCGCTGAGTACACTGAGGCATTGGGGACGGGATGCGTGAGGCGAGCGATGGGCCACTTGGCCTATGTAGGTTTCTAGCCGATGTTGCTTGTCAGCGGACAGAGCGCAGTGCACGACCCAGGTTTCTCCGTTTTCGTCGCGGACGGGAATCGGCAACAGATGAATCCACTGTTCCCGTCCTGAAGCGAGCACGTGCACCTCGAGTGGCCGCAATTCGCGCCCCTGACGAACGGCGTGCTGTACTGGGCAATCCGCACTGCAAAGCGGCTGTGAGTCTTGCGTGCCCAAACGCAATCGGGTGCGCCCGCGGAACATCTCGTAGCAAAGGCGGCCCACGCATTCGGAGGACTTCAGGCCCAGGAGCCATTCCGCATGCGCGTTCAAATTGACAATCGTTCGATTCGACGCGACAACCCAAGCCGGCACACCGATACGCTCCACCCAAGAGGGAGGGGGAGCACAGTCCACGATCGTCGGCTCTCTCTTCATTGACAGACGCTCGTCCGGCCCCAGTCGGAAGAACTTTACGTCCGCCTGTCACTCACGACAAGCGGGCAATCGCTCCGATATGAATCTGAACTTAATCGGTCGTCTATGTTGGGGAAAAACAAGCGCCGGGAACCTAGCGGCGGCTCCCGGCGCAGAGGGCGACTCTCGACAAACTAACTCGGGGCCTTCCCTAGAAATTGATGGCGATGTCGAGATCCGCCGCAATCATGCGTGCCTTGCCGATCGACAGATAGGGATCGTCGCTCAGTTTCGTGACGAACATCTGCTCCTTCCCCTTGATTTGGATCATCGGCGAATGCCCGGCTTTCAGGGCTTCCTCCGGGATGCGGAGCAGGTGCCCCGTCCAGTTGGAAACGTAGGTTCCGGGTTCATTCAAGGTGTCGAACGGGACCTGAGCGCCGAAGTTCCGAACTTCGAACTCTTTCTTGATCGTAACCATGGTGCACTCCTTCCTGCGTGAGCTGGCGTACGCGCTTCCCCCTGGAAGCTCGATGACCAATCTACAAGCGAGGACGCCCCAACCTCCATGATGCATTTGCATCATTTCTTGATGAACCCAATGCATGCGCATTTCACGACAGAGATTGTCTCCAATAGCACAGCTAGAAATCCTACAGATGACGTAAATATCGACTGCCGCTGTAATCCACGGCTGCGGCTCAATTCTCACCGTTTTCGTCCGGATTGGCTGTGGATTCATCCTACAGATACAGCAAATCACTACGGGAACTCGATGACGGCGGCTCTACACTTCAAGCCGTATGAAGACAAACGATTGGGCCCACGATCGAGCACGCGTTTCGATGTGGCACACCTTCTGCGTAAGAGGAACTTTGGAAGACGGTCTCATCCGCTTTCCCAAGTGTCTGCATCCAGGAGGTGATGAACATGGTCGTCCTCATGATTGCCCTCACATTTCTCGTGTTCGTCGCGGTCGATCTACTGCGCGAACATCATCGACGCGCCGATCTCGTTCGCGAAGGCGAGAGCCTTCACAACGCGTTAGAAGAGGAAGAGCCGAGCTGGGTGGCCGGCTTCAAGGTGCCTCAGCCCTTGAGCTATCACCCCGGGCACATGTGGGTGCACTGGGTGAGCCCCGACCAAGCCTATGTCGGCCTCGACGATTTCGGCCGGAGACTGATCGGCGAACGGGCGAAGTTCTCGTTGCCCTGGGTCGGCACCCACGTCGGCCAGGGGGAAGAATCGATTCGCGTGGGCAAGAACGGCGAACACATCGAGCTGCTTTCGCCGGTCGGCGGCGAAGTGGTCGCGGTGAACCCGCGGCTCAAGAAGGATCCGGGGCTTGCGTTTCGCGATCCATATGGCCGCGGATGGCTCATGAAGATTCGCTCGCCGCGCCTCTATCAGGATCTCTCGAACTTGCTTTCCGGAAGCCTGGCCCGTCACTGGATGACCGATACGGAAGAACGCTTCCGGCACCGGCTCATGCTCGCGTCGGGCAGCGTGATCCAAGACGGCGGCGCACCGATGGAGGACATCGCGGCCGGCCTCGACAAAGAGGTTTGGCGCGACTTGGCCAAGGAGTTCCTTGCTCTTAAGACCAGCGTTCTTAAGTAGGAGGTGAGGACGATGTACGGGATCTTGTTCGACGCCAACCTCTGCATCGGATGCGGTTCGTGTGTGGAGGCCTGCAAGGAAGAAAACAAACTGCCGGCCTCCAAGAGTGACGTGCTCTCTGCCACCGACTACACGATCGTCCAGGAAGTCGGCGATCAGTACCTCCGGCGAATGTGCATGCACTGCCTGGAACCGAGTTGCGCGTCGGCGTGTCCGGTCGGAGCGCTCCACAAAACGCCCGAGGGACCGGTCGTCTACGAGTACGAGCGCTGCATCGGCTGCCGCTATTGCATGGTTGCCTGTCCGTTCGGCGTGCCCCGCTATGAATGGGCATCGGTTACTCCGCGCGTGCGCAAGTGTCAGCTCTGCGCGCACCGGCTGAAGGAGGGACGGCCCACCGCCTGTGCGGAAGTGTGTCCGGCCGAAGCCACCATGTTCGGCAAGCGCCCCGACCTTCTGGCGTTGGCCTGGAAGCGTATTGCCGCGGATCCGGAGCATTACGCGCAGCGAGTCTACGGAACGCAGGAGGCCGGCGGAACGTCGGTGCTGATCATCGGTCCCCAGGAGATCATGGCCGCCTTCGATGCGCGCATCCCCATGGAATCGCTCCCCCACAAGACATGGGTCGTGCTCTCGCAAATCCCCAGCGCGGTTGCCGCGGCCGGCGCCGGGCTTTTGGCGGTGAACTGGATCATCCGTCGCCGCATGGCGCTCGCTCAGAACGGAAAGCTGAACGGAACTGACGAGCAGAAAGGAGCCGAGTCATGAACCGGATCCTGGCCCGGATGGCGTCACCCTGGCGCGTGCTGGGGCTCATCTGTCTCATTGCCGGCGCTTATGCCACCGTGCTGCGGTTCACGCGGGGTTTGGGGGGCGTCACGCATTTGAGCGACACGTTTCCCTGGGGGCTATGGGTTGGGTTCGACGTTCTCTGCGGCGTCGGTCTGGCCGCCGGCGGCTTCACGGTGAGCGCGATCGTGTATGTGCTCGGCATCGAAAAATACCGGCCGGTCGCTCGCCCGGCGGTCCTCACTGCCTTCATCGGCTATCTCCTGGTCGTGGGCGGACTCATGTTCGACCTGGGGCGCCCCTGGCGTATCTGGCATCCGATGGTGATGTGGAATCCCCACTCGGTCATGTTCGAGGTGGCCTGGTGCGTCACGCTCTACACGATCGTGCTCACCGCCGAGATATCGATCATGGTCTTCGAGCGCTTGCGCTGGATGCGCGCGACCCATATTGCTCATAAGGCCACGTTTCCGCTCACGATCATGGCGGTCCTTCTTTCCATGCTTCACCAATCCTCGTTGGGAAGTTTGTTCCTCATCGTTCCGGGCCGCCTTCATGAGCTTTGGTACACGCCCTTCCTGCCGCTTCTCTTTTTCACGTCCGCCGTAGCGGTGGGATTGTCGATGGTGATCTTCGAATCCAACCTGAGCGCCCGCGCCTTCGGACGCGCGCTGGAGTTGGACGTGCAAGAAGGAGCAGCCAAACTAGCCGCGATCGTCCTCTGCATTTATCTCATCATCCGGGGGACGGACTTGATCCGCCGGGGAGCATTGGCCGCGCTCTGGCCCCTTGATCGGGCGGGCATCATGTTCCTGATCGAAATCACGGTGGGTTTCATCATCCCCATCCTGCTCTTCAGCAACCCCCGAGTTCGCCGCAACACGCGTTGGCTCTATCACGCCTCACAACTCATGGTGCTGGGCTTCGTGATCAATCGCCTGAATGTGGCGGTGACGGGATTCGAAGTCGTGACCGGAAAGACGTATGTGCCGGCGTGGACCGAAATCGCGGTGACGTTGATGCTGGTGACGATCGGGGTGATTGCGTTCTACCTCGCTGCCAAGTATCTGCCGGTGTTCGAGCCGGACACAACGAGCGGAGAGCGCTTTCAGGCTTGGCGTTTTACCGGCGCGAACCGGCTGGCCGCACCCAGAACTCCGGCCGGCTTGCGGGGAATCGATGGAGGGGGGGATTAGGACCATGCCCCGGAGCTTGGGATGGCGGCTTGTTCTCGCGCTCACCGGATCGCTCATCGTTCTCCTGGGTGTGAGCGGATTCCTGGCTCTCGAGCTGCATCGCAAGCATCTCTACGGAATGCTCGAGGAAAACGCGCTGGATCTCGGGGAAACGATCCTTTCCAGCGCGCATTACTCGATGCTCGAAAACGATCGCCGGAGTCTCGAGGAAATTCTCGGATCGATTGGCCGGCGCGAGAACGTGATTGCGCTACGACTCATCGACGCACGGGGAGGGGTGCGCTTCTCGAAAAGTCCCGATGAGGTGGGCCGCCAGAGCGACCCCAACGCTCCGGTATGCGTCGGATGCCACAGCGGTCAGACGGTGCGCGCACCGGCCACGCTGCGGGACGGCTTGGAGCTGTATGCAGCCAAGGATGGGCGAAGCGCGTTGGGACTGGGCGTCCCCGTGCTCAACGCCCGGGAATGCTCCGAGGCGCCGTGTCATGTGCATCCCCCCGAACAGCGGGTGCTCGGCATGCTCGACATCGAGCTGTCCACCGCGGCGCTGGAAAAGAATCTGGAAAGCGCGCGCTCGCAATTCACTCTGCTGGCGTTCTTCACCCTGCTCGGAAGCGCGGGCGTGGTCGGCTTTCTGGCCTGGCGGATCGTGCACCGGCCACTTCATCGCGTGCTCCTGGGCATCCGGCGGCTTGCCGCGGGAGATCTTTCCTACCGGTTGCCCAGGACGGATGTCGGTGAAGTGTCGGAACTCTCCGACGCGATGAACGACATGTCCGCGCGGCTGGAGAACGCACAAGGCGAGCTCGAGGACTGGGCGAGGACCCTGGAAACGAAAGTGGCCGAGAAAACTCGCGAGCTCGAGCGGACACGGGATCAAATGGTGTTCACGGAAAAAATGGCATCCCTCGGGAAATTAGCCGCGGTAGTAGCCCATGAGATCAACAATCCCCTGGCCGGCATTCTCGTGTACACGAAACTCGTGCGACGCCGGCTGGCCAAGCTTCCCCCCGACGTGCCGGGACTCGAGGATACGGACGCCAACCTCGCCACCATCGAGACCGAGACCGCGCGCTGCGGTGACATCGTCCGAAACCTGCTCCTTTTCTCCCGCCGATCCGAGACGAGCCGCCAGCCTGCCGATCTGCACACGATATTGCGGCGAGCGCTCCGCCTGTTGCAGCACCAGGCGGAGCTGGCCGGAGTGAAGACGAGTTTGGAGTTCGGCTCGTTACCCGAAGTGATTTGCGATGCTCCGGAAATACAACAAGCGTTCCTGGCGGTGCTCATGAACGCTCTAGAGGCGATGCCGGATGGAGGCACCCTCACCGTTCGCACCCGCGCCGAAGCCGACCAGATCACGATCGAAATCGCGGATACGGGCCTGGGGATTCCCCCCGACCAGAGACCGCGCATTTTCGAACCCTTCTTCTCCACCAAGAGCGAAGGTAAAGGCACGGGGCTTGGGCTTGCGGTGACGTACGGCATTGTGACCCGGCATCACGGCCGAATCGACTTCGAATCCGAAATGGGCCGGGGAACGGTGTTTCGTATCGTGATCCCCGTCAGCGAGACGGCGGATACGACGGTGGATCGGGTTCGGGAGGTGGCAACATCATGAACGAACGAACCGCAACGTCCATGAGCATCATGGTAGTGGACGACGAGAAAGTGGTCCGCGATTCGCTGACGCAGTGGCTCAAAGAAGATAGCTACGACGTGAGCGCGGCCGCCGACGCGAAGGAAGCGCTGCTCCTCCTCAAGCAACGCCCCTGGGAGCTGGCCCTGGTCGACATCAAGATGCCGGGCATGGACGGTCTCGAGCTGCAGCACCGCATCCGGGACGCGTCCCCGAGCACGACCGTGATCATCATGACCGCATTCGCTTCGGTCGATACCGCGGTCCAAGCCCTCAAGGACGGAGCGTACGATTACATCACCAAGCCGTTCGATCCCGATCATCTCAATCACTTGCTGCGTAATCTGGCCGAACGCCGAACGTTGAGCGAAGAAAACCGGAACCTGCGCGAGCGTCTGGCGCTGACCGCGGAGGCCGAACCGATCCTGGGCATGTCGTCGGGGATCGTCTACGCCCTCGATCTCATTCGCACGGTTGCCCCCACCGATACGAGCGTCCTCATCACCGGCGAATCGGGGACGGGCAAGGAGCTGGTGGCCCGGGCCATTCATGCGGGCAGCCCACGCGCGTATATGCCCTTAGTGATCGTGAACTGCGGCGCTCTCCCCGAGGGAACGCTGGAAAGCGAGCTCTTCGGACACGAACGGGGCGCGTTCACCGGCGCGCATTACCGGCACAAGGGAAAGTTCGAGCTGGCCGATGGAGGAACCTTGTTCCTAGACGAGATCGGCGAGGTGTCTCCCCGGATTCAAGTCGAGCTTCTTCGCGTGCTCGAAGAAAAAAAAGTCACGCGGTTGGGAGATACCAAGCCCGTAGAAGCTAATTTCCGGCTGATCGCGGCTACCAACAAGGACTTAGCCAAAGAAGTGAGCGAGGGTCGGTTTCGCGAGGATCTCTATTACCGGATCAACGTCTTCCACATCCCCTTGCCTCCGCTTCGGGAACGCAAAGACGACATTCCGCTTTTGGCCCGAGCCCTGGTGAAGCGGTTGGCCCGCTCCATGAACGTTTCCGTTCCGGACATCACGCCAGAGGCCATTACTCGCCTGGCCGACTATGACTGGCCCGGGAATGTGCGGGAGCTGGCCAATGCGCTCGAGCGAGCGATGGTGGTGAGCCGCGGGGGCGACGGGCGCTTGCGGCCCGAGCATTTACCGATTGTGGCCACCACCCACCCAGCTCGAAACGGAAACAGCCCTCGGTCGCTCGCCGAGGTCGAGCGCGACCACATCGACCACATCTTGCGCGAAACGAATTGGAACATCTCGCGTACCGCGATGATCCTGGGCGTCGATCGGTCCACGGTCTACAACAAGATCAAGCTGCACGATCTCAAGAAGGCGTAGAGCGGTGGCCTCGCTCACAGTGATTCCGGTCGGCTTCGTGCCCGGAGAGCTGACCCAACAACTGTTGCCGTTTCTCTGTCATGCGTTATGCATGGGTTGCGCTCTCGACCCGGTCGAGATCGATCCCACCCTCGCCCGAAACCGGGAACGTGGTCAAACCAACGCTCGCGACCTCCTCCTCTGGTTGGAAGAACGTGCGAGTACCCTGGGCACGATGGTTCTCGGGATCACCGAGGAGGACTTGTACTCCCCCGTGTTCACGTTCGTGTTCGGGGAGGCGCGGCTAGGCGGACAAGCCGCCCTGTTTTCCTTGAACCGCTTGCGCTCGGAGCGCTACGGGCTCCCGGCCGATCCACTGCTCTTGATCGCGCGGATGCATCGGGAAGCTCTGCACGAAACGGGGCACTTATTGGGTTTGGCTCATTGCAAATCCCCGGATTGCGCGATGCGATTCTCGGGCTCGGCGGAAGAGATCGATCTCAAACAGGACGCGCTGTGCGCGTTGTGTAGAGCGCAACTTTTCGAATCGCCACCCTAGCGCGTTCAGTGATCGTGGGCGCAGGACGCGCCAACCCACTCGCTGCCGTCGGCGAAGCATTCCTTTTTCCAGATCGGCACGTCGGCTTTGAGACGCTCGATGAGATGACGGCACGCGGCAAACGCTTCGTCGCGGTGAGGTGACGAAGCGATCGCAACTACGCTCGTCTCCCCCACCTCAATGCGACCGAGCCGATGATGCAGGAAGGCGAGGGTTACCGGCCATGTAGTGCGTGCTTCGGCCACGATGTGTTCCATTTGGGAAATCGCCATGGCTTCGTAGGCTTCATATTCGAGCCAAAGAACATCTTTGCCCATGGACGGTGTGCGCACCACGCCCTCGAAGACCACCACTGCGCCGCACCCGAAGGCATTCGCTTCCCGTCGCAGCGAGGTGACGTCGAGCGGCTCCCGGGTTAGATGAACCGCGGGAGAACCCGATCCGCCGCTCACCGGCGGGATGAGAACGATCTCGGTACCCGGGAGAATCGTTTGCTCTTCGTCAAGAAAGGACACTCCGCTGGCCAATCGCGACGCTCGTACCAAAGCGGCCAGCTCCGGGTGTTCAAGGATCAGCGCATCCCGCAACTCGCGGCCGCGCGATCCATCGGGGAGGTTCAGGGTGATGCGGTTTCGGCCGGCCGCGTCGCGCAATGCGGCAAAGAGAACGACGTCAACGCGCATGCGACGCAGACGTAGACTCGCGAAGCGGCAAGGCAAAAATCCAGGTATCGTCGTTTTCGCGCACGGCATCGCCGATTTGAGCGAGGTTTTCCGTGCAGCCCTCGACGCGAACTCGCGTCGAACGCGTGCGAGACGGAAGTGCGGCAAGGATGAGCCGGATCGCTTCGCGTAAGACGCGCGCTTCTTTTGCCGGAACGGCGAACGAGAGCGCGATCTCGCCGTCTTGCCCCCGCAAATGAAACACTCCT
>Ga0207675_100003979_pt1 | contig 14333 bp, 9 predicted proteins | sample KBSSwiS42_FD_184305 | JGI IMG/M metagenome (GOLD analysis project Ga0207675, IMG submission 184305) | Switchgrass rhizosphere microbial communities from Kellogg Biological Station, Michigan, USA - KBS Switchgrass S4-2 (SPAdes) (version 2) | ecosystem: Host-associated > Plants > Roots >... | reverse complement strand
CTGGGCCTGCGGCTGTTCGAGATCGGGCAGCTCGCCGTCGACCGGCTGATGCTGCGCGAGCTGGCCGTGCCCGTGCTGGGCGAGCTGCGCGACCTGCTCCGGGAGACCGCGCAGCTGGCCGTGCCCGTCGGCACCGAGGTGCTCTACATCGACCGGCTGGAGGGCAGCGGCGCGGGCACGATGTTCCACACCGAGCTCTACCGGCGCGGGCCGGGCCACAGCTCCAGCGCGGCCAAGGCGATCGCGGCCTACAACCCGACGATGGCGCGGGCGATCCTGGAGAAGGGCTTCGAGCGGCGCACCCCGTTCACGATCGTGGACCCGCGCCGCTACGGGCAGGTGCTGCGCCAGGTGCGGGTCGACGGGTTCGCGGCCTCGCGCGAGGAGCACACGATGGGGATCTCGTCGATCGCGGCGCCGATCGTGCTGCGCCGCGGCGAGCGAACGGTGGCGGTCGCGGCGATCTCGGTGGTCGGGACGACCTCCCGGGTGTTGGGCGCGCGGAAGGTGGCGGTCGTGCAGAGTGTCCGTAGGGCCGCGGCCACCGTCAGCGCCGCGTTGGAGGCCTGTGGCTGAGGAGGGCACGCGATGACGGTGGCCGAGGAACGCGCGCCGGTCGAGTTCGAGCTGTCGGCGCGCTACCGGGCGGGCGCCGGTCCGGTGCTGCTCACCGGGGTGCAGGCCATCGCGCGGATGCTCGTCGAGCAGCACGCCGCCGACGCCCGCGCGGGCCTGTCCACGGCGTCGTTCGTCTCGGGCTACCAGGGCAGTCCGCTGGGCGGGCTCGACCAGACCCTGGCCCGCGCCACCGAGCTGCAGGAGAACGCGGGCCTCACGCTCGTGCCCGCGGTGAACGAGGAGCTGGCCGCCACGGCGATATGGGGCAGCCAGGTCGAGGTGCCCGGCCACGGCCGCAGCGTCGACGGCGTGGTCGGCGTCTGGTACGGCAAGGCGCCCGGCGTCGACCGCGCGGGCGACCCGCTGCGCCACGGCAACATGTGCGGCGCCCACCCGTCCGGCGGGGTGCTGGTGCTCGCGGGCGACGACCCCAGCTGCAAGTCCTCCACCATCCCGTGCATCTCCGAGCGCACGCTCATGGGCTACGGCCTGCCGGTGCTCTACCCGGGCACCGCCGAGGAGATCGTCCGCCTCGGCCGCTACGGCATCGCGCTGTCCCGCGCGTCGGGCATGTGGGTCGGCATGAAGATCACCTCGGACGTCGCCGACGGCGTGTACGCCTTCGACGGCGTCAGTGACCTCCCCATCACGGTCCCGGAGCTCGAGTGGGAGGGCGCGCCCTGGCGCTACCGGCAGTACCCGATGCTCGTGCCGCCGGGATCGCTCGAGGCCGAGGCCCAGATGTACGGGCCGCGCTGGGCGATGGTCCGCGCGTTCCTCGCCGCCAACCCGATCAACACCGTCGAGGTCGACGCACCCGGCGCGTGGCTGGGCGTCGTGGCGGGTGGCAAGGCGTTCACCGACGTCCGGCAGGCCCTGCGCGACCTCGGCCTCGATGATGACGCTCTCGCGCGGGCGGGCGTCAAGCTGCTGCGGCTCGGGATGATCCACCCGATCGAGCGCGACAAGCTCCGCGAGTTCGCCACCGGCGTCGACACGGTGCTCGTCGTCGAGGAGAAGTCGGCGTTCGTCGAGTCCGCCGTCCGCGACGCGCTCTACGGCCTCCCCGACGCGCCCGCCGTCATCGGGTCCGCCGACGCTACGGGGGCACCGCTCGTGCCCGTGGCCGGTGAGCTCACCGCGGGCGCGTTGACCGGGCCGCTGCGCCGGGTGCTCGGCGACCGCGTGGAGCTGGCCCCCCCGCGGCGCGAGCCCGCCGCGTTGCCGCTGCTGACGGTCGGGCGCACCCCCTACTTCTGCTCCGGCTGTCCGCACAACCGCTCGACGCTCGTGCCCGAGGGCGCGGTCGCGGGCGGCGGCATCGGCTGCCACGCGATGGTGGCGTTCACCGGCCGCCCCGAGAGCGAGGTCTCCTCGATCACGCAGATGGGCGGCGAGGGCGCGCAGTGGATCGGGCAGGCGCCCTACACCGCCGCCGGGCACATGTTCCAGAACATGGGTGACGGCACGTTCGCGCACTCCGGGCAGCTCGCCGTCCAGGCGTGCGTCGCCGCCGGGGTGTCGATCACCTACAAGCTGCTGTTCAACCGCGCGGTCGCCATGACCGGCGGCCAGGACGCGGCGGGCGGCCTGGAAGTGCCCGCGTTGACGGCCAAGCTGCTGGCCGAGGGCGTCGCGAAGATCATCGTGTGCGCCGACGAGCCGGAACGCTTCCGCGACCTCGCACCGCTGCCGTCCGGGGTCGCGCTCTGGCCCCGCGAGCGCCTCGACGACGCCCAACGCGTGCTCGCCGAGACGCCCGGCGTCACCGTGCTGGTCTACGACCAGCGCTGCGCGGCCGAGTCGCGCCGCCTGCGCAAGCGGGGCGCGATCCCCGTGCGCACCACCCGCGTCGTGATCAACGAGGCGGTGTGCGAGGGCTGCGGCGACTGCGGGGTGAAGAGCAACTGCCTGTCGGTGCAGCCGGTCGAGACGGAGCTGGGCCGCAAGACCCGCATCGACCAGACCTCCTGCAACACCGACTACTCGTGCCTGGCGGGCGACTGCCCGTCGTTCGTGACGGTCGAGGCGGGGTCGGGGTCCACGGCCCGCCCGGAGTCGCCGGAGCCGCCGCCCGTGCCGGACGTCGAGCGCCCGACCAGCGGCGACGTGTTCCTGGCAGGCATCGGGGGCACCGGCATCGTCACGGTCAACCAGGTGCTCGGCTCGGCGGCCGTCCGCGACGGGTTCGCGGTGCACGGCGTCGACCAGACCGGGCTGTCGCAGAAGGCCGGGCCGGTCACCTCGCACCTGCGCATCGCCCACGACGCCGCCGAGCTCGGGCCCGCCAACCGGGTCGGCACGGCGGGCTGCTACCTGGCGTTCGACGTGCTCGTCGGGGCCGACGCGCGCTACCTCGGCTACGCGTCCCCGGAGACGACGACCGCCGTGGTGTCCACCAGCCCGGTGCCCACCGGGTCCATGGTGCGCGACCCCGGCGTGGCCGCCCCGGACGTGCCCGCGCTGGTCGAGCGGATCACCGGCCGCAGCCGGGCCGTCGTCGCGCTCGACGCGCAGGCCGCGGCCAACGCGCTCTTCGGCGACGCCATGCCCGCCAACCTGCTGCTCGTCGGCGCGGCCTACCAGTCGGGCGCGCTGCCCGTCTCGGCCGAGGCGATCGAGTGGGCGATCGAGCTGAACGGCGTGGCCGTGGCGGCCAACACCGCCGCGTTCCGGTGGGGACGGGTGGCGGTCGCCGATCCGGACGCGTTCGCCGCCGCGACCGCGGGTGCCGCACCGATCGCCCCGCCGACGTGGACGGAGCTCGGCGAGCTGGCGGGGGAGACCCGGCGGCTCGCGGGCATCCGGGCGCAGCTGCTCGCCGACTACCAGGACTCCCGCACGGCCCGTCGCTACGTGAACGACCTGTTGACGGTCTGGCGGGCCGAGCGGCGGCTCGGGGAGGACACGGCGTTCTCCGAGGCCGTCGCGCGGGGGCTGCACAAGCTCACCGCGTACAAGGACGAGTACGAGGTGGCGCGGCTGCTCACCGACCCGGCGTTCGAGGCCCGGCTGGCCGCCGAGGTGCCGGGCGGCACCGGGCTGCGCTACCGGCTGCACCCGCCGACGCTCAAGGCGCTCGGCAGGCAGCAGAAGATCGCGTTCGGCCCGTGGATGCGGCCGGTGCTGCAGGCCCTGGCGCGGGCGAAGGCGTTGCGCGGCACCCCGCTCGACCCGTTCGGCCGCGCTCCGATCCGGCAGCTGGAGCGCGCCTTGCGGGACGAGTACCGCGCGCTCGTGTTGCGGCTCGCCGCGGAGCTGAACGCCGACTCGTACCCCACGGCCGTTGCCGCCGCGGAGGCCGCCGACCTGGTGCGCGGCTACGAGGACGTCAAGCTCGCCGGAGTGCGCCGCTACCGGGCGCGCCTGGAGTCGTTGGGCTTGTCGCCCGCTTAGGAGCGCGCTGAGGAACTCAGCCCTACTGCGCGTCGCTCGCTACGGGCGGAGTTCCTCAGCACCCTCCTAGGCGAGGCTGAAGCGCTCCGCGTGGATCTGCGCGCGGGGCACCTTCAGCACCTTGAGGCTGCGCAGCACCGACTCCGTCATCGCGGCGGGGCCGCAGACGTAGACGTCGCGGCGGGTGATGTCGGGCACCAGCGCGGCGAGCTGGTCGGGCTCGAACGGCGCGAACGGCGGGTTGCCCTGCCCGGTGCGCCCGGCCAGCACCTGCAGCCACGCCCCGCGCTGCCTGCACAGCTCCTGCAGCTCGCGCAGCAGCACGGCGTCGCCGATGTTCGACACGCGGTAGAGCACGACCGTCGGCACGGTCGACTCCTCGAGGAGGGCGCGGATCGGCGTGACACCCACGCCGCCCGCGACGAGCAGCATGCCCGCGGCCACCTGGTGCATGCTCGTGAACGCCCCGTAGGGCCCCTCGACGAACACCCGGCTGCCGGGCTGGAGGCCGCGCAGCCCGGCGCTGGTCGTGCCGACGGCCTTCGCGGTGAGCCGCAGGTGCCTGCCGTCGGGCGCGGCCGAGAGCGAGAACGGGTTGGCCTGCCACCAGCCGTTGTGGTCGGGGAAGCGCCAGATGCAGAACTGGCCCGCGCGGCCCGGCAGCTTGTCGAGGTCGCGGCCCGTGACGTACACCGAGGTGGCGTTCGGGCCTTCCGGGACGACACCCGCCACCCGGAACGCGTGCCGGGCGTTGCGGCGCAGCGGGATCACCACCCGGCCCACGACCAACGCGCCGATCACCAGCGCCCACACCGTCCACCAGTAGGCCCGCGCCCACGGGCTGGAGAACGTGGTGCCTTCGAGGAACTGGTGCGCGAGCGCGATGAAGACCGCGAGGTAGACGGCCATGTGGATGGCGTGCCAGGCCTCGTAGGACAACCGCCGTCGCAGGAACTTGCCGGACGTCGCGGCGATCACGACGATGATCGTCGCGGCGATCATGCCGAGCAGGGACGCGACGACCCCGGCCAGTCCGAGGAACGTCTTGAGCAGCGGCGCGTTGTCGAGCCGGGCGTAGCCGAGCACGACGATCGAGGCGTGCGTCAGCACCGTCCAGAACAGGGTGAAGCCGACCCAGCGGTGCCAGCGGGTGAGCCGGTCCATGCCGAGGCGGCGATCCAGGAACGGCAGCCGGGCGATCAGGATCAGCTGCAGCATCATCAGCGTCGCGGCGTGCAGCGCGAAGAACTTCGCGACGGTGAGCGTCGCGTTCTTGCCCGCTCCCACGGTGAAGAAGGCGACCTCGACCACGACCAGGTGCACCAGGAGGAAGCCGCCCAGCACGAGCTGGGCCGTGGTGGCGGGCGGCAGCCCTGGGCGGGCCTTCGGCGGGCTCGTCGTCGTCACCGCAACCTCCTCGTCGGACCTGATTCGGACATCATCGCGGAGATGTGTGACGAATCTGTCGATTCCGGCAGACCTGAACCGGTATTTCGACACAGAGGCGGGGTTGACGCGCGGCGGCGGCGCTGATCCCGATCTCCGCCGGGCGTCCGCCTGGAGCGGGAGCGGCTGCTCCGTTCGTCCGTGTCGTATCCGCTGTACCGGGTCAGCGGGCGACGAACGGCGGGGGAGGGGCGGGGTGGCAGCGCCGAATGGTGGCCGTTATCGCGGCGTGTCCCGTTGGACACGCCGCGTCCGCTTGGCGCTCCTCGACTTCCGGTGGTCTCAGCGGAGCGGTCGGGGACTCAACCCGACGCCGCAGAGCCGCTAGCGTTGTCCGCGGATCGATCACGACCCGGTCACAGACCGGACACGGACCACGCTCCCCCAGCGGTCCGGCCGACAACCCCGGTCGGCGCGTCCGGGCCAGGTCGTGTGGGATCCAAGAAGGAAAGGTTGTGTCCCGGCACCGCTCCCCCAAGGGCCGGCGCGCATACCACGGACCCCCGCTGTCCGCCCTCGCGGCGGCAGCGGGGTCCGGTGGCGCCCACCGGTCCGACGCGCTCCCGTCGGTCTTCCCGACCCCGATGCACGCCGTCGCGGCGGTCGTCGTGGGCGGCACGCTGGCCGCCGCGGCCCAGCAGGCCCTCACCACGGCGCTGCCCGTCGTCGACGACGGCATCGCCGCGGCGCGCGCCAGCTTCAACAGCGCCGTCGCAGGCCCCGCGGCTGTGGCAACCGTCGCGCCCGTCGTGCCTGAACCGACCGTGGCCGACGCCACCTCGCTGGTCAAGGCGGCCGACCTGCAGCAGGCGGCGGCCCAGGCCCGGGCGAAGTCGGTGGCCGCGGCGGCGGCCGCCGCGCCCGCAGCGGCGCCGCGCGTGGCTCCCCGGTTGGCCCCCGCCGCGCCTGCCGCTGCCCCGCGCCCGGCGGCCGCGCCGGGCGGTGCCGTCCGGATCCTGTCCGGCGCCGTCACGTCCGGCTTCGGCGGTCGCTGGGGCACGGTTCACCAGGGCCTCGACATCGCCGCCCCGATCGGCACCCCGATCCACGTCCCGATGGCGGGCGTCGTCATCAGCTCCGGCCCCGCCAGCGGCTTCGGCATGTGGGTACGGGTGCAGCACGGCGACGGCACCATCACCGTGTACGGCCACATCAACCGCTCGCTCGTACAGGTGGGGCAGCGCGTCGCCGCGGGCCAGGTGATCGCCGAGACCGGCAACCGCGGCCAGTCCACCGGCCCGCACCTGCACATCGGCGTGATGCAGAACGGCGTCTACGTCAACCCGAAGCCCTGGTTGGACGCCCACGGCTTCCTGTACTAGTCGGGATCCTCGTCGAAGGCCCGCAGGGCCCGCAGCTTGTTCGTCACGTCCAGCGCCGCGACCTTGTAGGCCTCCGACAGCGTGGGGTAGTTGAGCACGGTGTCGACGAGGTAGTCGACCGTGCCGCCGCAGCCCATGATGGCCTGCCCGATGTGCACCACCTCGGTGGCGTTGGTGCCGAACACGTGCACGCCGAGCAGGGTGCGTTCCTCGCTGTGCACCAGCAGCTTGAGCATGCCGTAGGAGTCGCCGACGATCGCGCCGCGGGCCAGCTCCCGGTAGCGCGACATGCCCACCTCGTACGGCACGGCGTCGCGGGTCAGCTCCGCCTCGGTCAGCCCGCAGAAGGAGATCTCGGGCACCGTGTAGATCCCGATCGGCTGCAGCTCCCGCAGCTCGCGCACCGGCTCGCCGAACGCGTGGCAGGCCGCGAGCCTGCCCTGGTCCATGCTCGTCGCCGCCAGCGCCGGGAAGCCGATCACGTCGCCGACGGCGAAGATGTGCGGCACCGAGGTGCGGTACTCCCGGTCGACGTCGATGCGGCCGCGCTTGTCGGCCGCGAGGCCCGCCTTCTCCAGGTCCAGCTCGTCGGTCACGCCCTGGCGGCCCGCCGAGTACATCACCATGTCCGCCGCGACCCGCTTGCCGCTGGCCAGGCTGGTCACCGTGCCGCGCGGCGTGATCTCGACCTTGGCCACCTCCTCGCCGAACCGGAACGTCACGGCCTGGTCGCGGAGGTGGAACTTCAGCGATTCCACGACCTCCGGATCGCAGAACTCCAGCATCGCGGGGCGCTTCTCCACCACCGTGACCCGCGTTCCGAGCGCGGCGAACATCGAGGCGTACTCGATGCCGATCACGCCCGCGCCGACGACGACGAGTGAGCCCGGCACCCGCTGGAGCCGCAGCACGGCGTCGGAGTCGATCACGTGGTCGTCGTCGAACTCGACCGTCGACGGCCGGGCGGGCTTGGTGCCGGTGGCGATCACGATGTGCTCGGCGGTGACCGTCTGGTGGTCGCCGCGGTGCTCGCCCTCGACGACCACGGTGTGCGCGTCCTCGAAGCGCGCGGTGCCGCCGAGGAGGTCGACGTGGTTGCGCAGCAGCTGGGCGCGGATCACCTCGACCTCGCGCGCGACCACGTGCTGGCTGCGCGCCAGCAGGTCGGCGATCGTGATCTCGGACTTCACGCGGTAGCTCGCGCCGTACATGTCGCGCTGCGCGAAGCCGGTGAGGTACAGCACCGCCTCGCGCAGGGTCTTCGACGGGATCGTCCCGGTGTTGACGCAGACCCCGCCCATCATGGTGCGGCGTTCGGCCACGGCCACCCGTTTCCCGAGCTTGGCCGCGGCGATCGCGGCCTTCTGCCCGCCGGGTCCGGAGCCGATCACCAGCAGGTCGTAGTCGTAGGCCGCGTCCATGGCGACAGCGTCGTGGTGCGGGGGCCGCGCGGCAAGCCGGCCACGATAACAGTCGGTGCCGACACAACGGCCGGTCTTGATCGGGCGGGGGCGGGGTTGTCCCCATCGCGGCCTGCCGAGACCGGGCGTCCACAGCCGGACGGGTGAAGCCGCGCCGACCGTCCCGCGGCGGGGTCACGCTCGATCCATGACCGCGTCCGAGCCGCTCACCACCGTCTCCCTCTCCGAGCCCGGCGACCTGATCGCCGCCACACCTGCGCTGCTGGGCTTCGTGCCACGGTCGTCGCTGGTGGCGATGTCGCTCGGCGGCGCCTCGGGCCGACGGCTCGGGCTCACGCTGCGCAGCGACCTGCCGCCACCCGAGCACGTCGCCGAGGCGGCCGAGAAGGTCGTCGCTGGCTTGCTGCTCGACCACCCGGCCGCCGTCGTCGTCATCGTCATCGGGCCGGGTGGCGATGCCGGGCCGCCCGCCGTCGAGTTCGTCGAGCGGGTCATGGCGAGGTTGGCCGAGCACGGCGTCGACGCCTGTCACGCGCTCTGGACGGGCAGCACGTCGGCAGGCAGCCGGTGGCGGTGCTACGGCGAATGCGGGTGCACCGGGCTGGTGCCCCCGTCGAGCACCTCGCCGCTCATGGCCGCCGCCCGAGCGGAAGGTCGCGTGGTCCGGGCCGACCGCTCCGAGCTGGAGCGGCTCGTGGCCCCCGTCGACGAGCGGGTGCTCCGGCGCCGCGAGGCGCTCCTCGACGCCGCGGTCGACGCGGAAGCCGACGCCACCTTCGCGGCGTTCGTCGACCTCGCCACCCCCGCCTCCGCACCGACGACCGGCGCGACCACCCCCGCCGCCTCCGCCTCCGCCGCGCCTGCCTCCGCCGCGCCTGCCTCCGCCGCGCCTGCCTCCGCCGCGCCTGCCTCCGCCGCGCCTGCCTCCGCCGCGCCCGCCTCCGCCGCGCCCACCCCTGCTGCCGCGGAGGGTGCTGCGGCCGGAGGTGCGTCGGGCGGGGACGCCTTCTCCGGCCTGCCCCGCGCGGCTGCGTCAGATGCGGCAGGCAGGCGCGGGGCGGGGGAGCGGGGGCGCTGGGTCGACCCGCGCATCGAGGTCGTGGAAGGGATCGCGGTACTCGATGCCGCCCTCGACGTGGCGCAGGAGGCGTTGGCGGCCCGCGGCGAGTCGACGGTCGCCGAGCCCGCCATCGAACCCGCGCAGGCATCAGACGGCGGTGGCGCTTCCGGCGGCGCATCGGGCGTCGGGGCCGACGGCTGGCTCGACGACGAGCGGGTGGTGGCGCTCACCCGGGCGCTGCAGATCCCCGTGGTGCGCGACGCCGCCGTCGCCGCCTGCACCGGGTCGCGACCGGCTGCGGCAGAGGCGCTGTGGGCGGCGCTGGCCCGCGGCACACCGGATCCGGAGGCGGCCGAGCCCGCCGCGCTCCTCGCGCTGATGGGGCTGCTCCAGGGCGATGGTGCTCTGGCCAACGTCGCTCTGCGGCGGGCCGAGTCCGCGTGGCCCGGTCACCACTTCACGGAGACGCTGCGCGGTCTCGCGGCGGCGGCCATCCGCCCGGGCGAGCTGCGGGCCTGCCTGACCGGCGTACCCGTGCCGCATCGCGACCGGCAGCGCTCGAGTGCCACCGCTCCACGTCGACGTCGCGCGCCCCGTCCGACCCGGCGACGCAAGCGCCGCCGATGACCGTCGCGACCACCGATCCCCGCCGCCGCAGATCGGCCGACGGTCTGCGCCGCGGCGCAGACCGTCGAGATGGACGTCAGCGGGACACCATCCCCAAGACCCGACCCCAGCGCAGGCCCCGGTTGCGGCTGGATCAGACGCCGTGGCGGAGCTGGGTGAAGCGCCAGGCGTCGCCGACGATCGTGGCCAGGTCGGTGCGGGTGGGCCGCCAGCCCAACGCGGCGGCCGCCGCCTCACTGGAGGCCACCAGCACGGCGGGGTCGCCGCTGCGGCGGGGGGCGACCACCGTGGGGATCAGGTGCCCGGTCACGGCGCGGCAGGCCTCCACCACCTCCCGCACCGAGAAGCCCGTGCCGGAGCCGAGGTTGTACACCGCGTGCCTGCCGGGTTCCGCGTGGGCCAGCGCGAGCAGGTGGGCTTCGGCGAGGTCGTCGACGTGGATGTAGTCGCGCACGCACGTGCCGTCCGGCGTCGGCCAGTCGTCGCCGTAGATCTGCATCGACTCCCGGTCGCCGGACGCCACCTGCAACACGATCGGAATGAGATGGGTCTCCACGACATGACGCTCGCCGAACCGGCCGTGCGCCCCGGCCACGTTGAAGTAGCGCAGGCTCACCCCGGCCAGCCCGTGCGCCACCGCGTACGACGTGATCATGTTGTCGATCGCGAGCTTGCTCGCGCCGTACGGGTTGGTGGGGCGGGCGGGCGCGTCCTCGCGGATCGGCACCTGCTCCGGCTCGCCGTACGTGGCGGCGGTGGAGGAGAACACCAGCCGCGGTGTTCCGTGGCGCCGGATGGCTTCGAGGAGCCGCAGGCTGGCGACGACGTTGCCCTGCCAGTACAGCTCGGGGCGTTGCACCGACTCGCCCACGAGGGAGCGGGCGGCGAAGTGCAGCACGCCGTCGACGCCGTCCGCGAGCAGGTCGTCCGCGGCCTCGCCGACGTCGCCCTTGACGAACTCCGCACCGTCGGGCACCGCGTCGGCGTGGCCGGTCGACAGGTCGTCGAGCACGGTCACGTCATGGCCCGCGTCCACCAGGTGCGCGGCACACACGCTGCCGACGTACCCCGCGCCGCCGGTCACGAGCAGCTTCACGTCAGGTCCTCCTCCTGGGCTGGTCGGCCTTACGGTGACACAGGCCCATGGCGGCGCGAGGACCGGGCTGCGACGGAGCCGCCGAGATCAGCGCGAGCGCACCAGCACCGCATGCGCGATCAGCGGGGCCACGCTGGCGGTGCCTTCGGCCGACACCACCGGCACGGCGTCGCCGAACCGCGCAATCGACCGCACCTCCACGGCGTTGCCCGGAACCACACCGGCTGCCTTGAGCTCGGCCATGAGGTCCGCGTCCACCTGCACGTGCTCGGCGATCCGCCGTACCTCCACCGGGCCACCACCACGGCGGGCGAGCTCGTCGAGGCGCTGGAGCCCGATCTCGAGCGAGGGCGGCACGGTGGTACCCCGCTCGGCGGGCGGCTGGGCGAGCTCGTCGAGGCCCGGGATGGGGTTGCCGTAGGGGGAGATCGTGGGGTTGTCGAGCAGCAGCACGAGCTTGCGCTCCACGGCGTCGCTCATCACGTGCTCCCAGCGGCAGGCCTCGGCGTGCACGAGCTCCCACTCCAACCCGATCACGTCGCTGAGCAGCCGCTCGGCCAGGCGGTGCTTGCGCATCACGGCCACGGCACGGGACCGGCCGTCGTCGGTGAGCTCGAGGTGGCGGTCGCCCGCCACGACCACGAGCCCGTCTCGCTCCATCCTGGCCACGGTCTGGCTGACGGTGGGGCCGCTCTGCGCGAGCCGTTCCGCGATCCGCGCGCGCAGGGGGACGACGCCCTCTTCTTCGAGTTCGTAGATGGTCCGGAGGTACATCTCGGTGGTGTCGATGAGCTCGTTCACGCCCGTAGCCCTTTCGTCAAGGCACCAGTCTATCCGCCTGTGGCAGCGCGAAAGGCACGCCAGTGCGTGCAGGATTGCCGCGTGACACCCGCATCTCCGCTGATGTCGGCCGAGCGGCTCGCCGAGCTGCCCGAAGCCGAGCTCGTGATCCTCGACGTGCGGTGGCGCCTCGGCGGTCCGCCGGGCCGCGCCGATTACGACGCCGCCCACGTCCCGGGCGCCGTGTTCGTCGACCTCGACACCGAGCTCGCGGATCCGCCGGGTCCCGGCGGGCGGCACCCGCTGCCGGATCCGGCCCGATTGCAGGCCGTGTTGCGGCGTGCGGGCGTGCGCGCCGACACGTCGGTGGTGGCCTACGACGACGGCAACGGCGCTGTCGCGGCCCGGGCCTGGTGGCTGCTGCGGTGGGCGGGCATGCCCGCTAGCCGGGTCGCGGTGCTGGACGGCGGCTGGGCGGCCTGGGTGGCCGATGGGCGGCCGACCACCGCCGAGCCCGCGCAGCCCGCCGCGGGCGACGTCGTCGTGCGCCCTGGTGCCATGCCCGTGCTCGACGCGGACGACGTCGCCGCACTCGCCCGCTCCGGCGTGCTGCTCGACGCGCGGGCCGCACCGCGCTACCGCGGCGAGACCGAGCCGGTAGACCCGAAGGCGGGCCACATCCCGGGCGCCCGCAACCTGCCCGCCACGGAGATCACCGGACCGGACGGCCGGGTACGAGCGCCCGCCGAGCTGGCCGAACGGTTCGCCGCACGGGGCGCCGCCGGTGCCACGCCGGTCGCCGCCTACTGCGGATCGGGCGTCAACGCGGCCGCGCTCGTGCTCGCCGCGGAGCACGCCGGGCTGCGCTCGCCCGACCACCCGGTCGCGCTGTTCCCCGGGTCCTGGTCGCAATGGTCGTCGGATCCGAGCCGACCCGTCGCGACGGGTGTCGATCCGTGAGACGGTCCCACCCATGAGCACCCGTGCTGCGGTGGTGTGGACACCCCAGTTCCTGTCCTACGACCTGGGCGACGACCACCCGCTCGACCCTGTGCGGCTCGACCTGACCATGCGCCTCGCCACCGAGCTGGGGGTCATGGAAGGGGTCGAGCCGATCGTGCCCGAGCCCGCGCCGGACGACGAGATCCAGCGCATCCACGTGCCGTCCTTCCTCAGCGCGGTCAAGTCCGCGCCGGAGGCGCCGTTCGGGGTCGGGCACGGCCTCGGCACCGACGACAACCCGATCTTCTTCGGGATGCACGAGGCCAGCGCGTTGATCTGCGGCGGCTCGCTGGCGGCGGCGCGCGAGATCGCCGAGGGGCGGGCCGAGCGCGCCGTCAACATCGCGGGCGGGCTGCACCACGCGATGGCCGACCGGGCCGCGGGCTTCTGCGTCTACAACGACTGCGCGGTGGCGATCTCCTGGCTGCTGGACCACGGCTTCGAGCGCATCGCCTATGTCGACGTCGACGTCCACCACGGCGACGGCGTGCAGGCGGCGTTCTACGACGACCCCCGGGTGCTCACGATCTCGCTGCACCAGCACCCCATGACGCTGTGGCCCGGCACGGGCTGGTCGCGCGAGTACGGCGACGGCAAGGCCGCGGGTTACGCCGTCAACCTCCCGCTGCCGCCGGGCACGAGCGATCCTGGCTGGCTGCGCGCGTTCGACGCGGTCGTGCCGTCGTTGCTCACGGCGTTCCGCCCGCAGCTGCTGGTCACCCAGTGCGGTGCCGACACCCACCGCGAAGACCCGCTGGCCGACCTCGGGCTCTCCGTCGACGGGCATCGCGAGATCTACCGGAGGCTCCGCGAGCTGGCCACCCACACCGCCGAAGGGCGCTGGCTCGCCACCGGCGGCGGCGGGTACGGCCTGTTCCGGGTGGTGCCGCGGTCGTGGACGCACCTGATCGCCACCGTGCTCGACCGCGACGTCGCGGGCGACACCGCGATCCCACCGCGTTGGACGGCGCACACCGCCACGCTGACCGGACGGGAGCTGCCCACCACGATGACGGAGAACGCGAGCACCGCGCACGCCGCGTGGGGCGACGGGGCCACCGAGCGCGTCGACCTCGCCGTCCTGGAGACGCGCCGCGCGGTGTTCCCACTGCACGGCCTCGACCCCGATGACCCGCGGGACTGACATGACCGAGGCGAGCACCGACCACCTCCCGGAGACCGGACCGGGCTACCCGGCGCACTGGGAGGCCGACGTCGTCGCCTCCGACGGCGGCATCGTCCACCTGCGCCCGATCGTGCCCTCCGACGCCGACGCGTTGCTGCGCTTCCATGCGAGCCTGTCGGAGCGCACGCGCTACCTGCGCTACTTCGGGCCCTACCCGCACGTCTCGGCGCGCGACCTCGAGCGGTTCTCGGTCGTCAACCACCGCGACCGCGTGGCGTTCGTCTGCCTCCTCGGCGGCGAGGTCATCGCGGTCGGTCGGTACGAGGGCCTTTCGCGTCCGGACGGGTCGGTCGAGTCGGCCGAGGTGGCGTTCGTCGCGCGCGATTCCCACCAGGGGCGGGGGCTGGGCTCGATCCTCCTGGAGCACCTCGCCGCCGCC